>Garnier_p1__coassemble_15745_pt1 | contig 1575 bp, 1 predicted proteins | sample Garnier_p1__metabat2_high_PE_014 | metagenome-assembled genome bin Garnier_p1 | reverse complement strand
GGTAGTCGCCGTTTTTCCAAAGCCTCTGATTCTGAAAAGAGTCGGAGGCTTTTTTGTTATATATGCTTTTTCATTTTCCACTATTTTTTTATTTTTGCAGTTATCTTATTATAACTGCTTATGATTCTACAATTAGCTTTTGTACTGACGGCTATCATAGTGGGAGCTCGTCTAGGTGGTATCGGGTTAGGTGTTATGGGTGGATTGGGATTATCCATCCTTACTTTCTGTTTCGGCTTGGAGCCAACGGTTCCACCCATTGATGTTATGTTGATGATTGTTGCAGTGATTTCGGCTGTTTCTTGCATGCAAGCGGCAGGTGGGTTGGATTATATGGTTAAGCTGGCTGAGCGTTTGCTGCGGAAAAACCCTTCTCATGTTACTTTATTAAGTCCTTTGGTTACTTATGTATTTACCTTTCTGGCAGGAACCGGGCATGTGGCTTATTCTCTGTTGCCGGTTATAGCAGAGGTGGCTGCTGATACCAAGGTTCGTCCGGAGCGGCCTTTGGGCATTGCTGTGATTGCTTCTCAGCAGGCAATTACCGCCAGCCCTATTTCTGCGGCCACAGTGACTTTATTAGGTCTTCTGGCAGGCTTTGATATTACTTTGTTAGATATCATGAAAATAACGGTTCCTGCTACCTTATTGGGTGTGTTGGTAGGGGCTTTGTTGTCCATGAGGGTGGGAAAGGAACTCTTGGACGATCCAGTATATCAGAAACGTTTGGCAGAGGGCTATTTTACGGATCATTCGCTGCAGTCGGCTACGGTGCAGAATCTTCGTAGTGCAAAAATATCCGTATATCTGTTTTTACTGGCTACTGTTCTCATCGTGCTGTTTGGCTCATTTTCAGATTTACGTCCTACTTTTGAAGTAGATGGTGTGGCAACGCCGGTTGCAATGTCTGCCATCATCGAGATGATCATGCTGTCGGCAGCTGCGCTGATTCTTTTGTTCACCAAGTCGGATGGAATCAAGGCAGCACAGGGTTCTGTTTTTTCTGCCGGTATGCAAGCGGTGATTGCTATCTTTGGTATTGCCTGGATGGGTGATACTTTTCTGCAAGGAAATCTGATTCAGTTGACGCATTCTATCGAAGACATTGTGAGTGCAGCGCCCTGGTTATTCGGTATGGCTTTGTTTGTGATGTCTATTTTGCTCTATAGCCAGGCTGCTACGGTTCGTGCCTTGATGCCTTTGGGTATTGCGCTCAGTATTTCTCCTTGGATTCTTATCGCCTTGTTTCCAGCCGTCAATGGTTATTTCTTTATTCCGAATTATCCGACTGTAATTGCTGCGATTAATTTCGACCGTACGGGAACTACCAAGATCGGTAAGTATGTGCTGAATCATTCTTTCATGATGCCGGGTATGGTATCAACGGTGGTAGCTATTCTGACAGGGCTTTTCTTGGCAGAGGTGTGTCATTGATTTCGCATTATCGCTACATAAAATACCCCTCAAGTTTTCTTGAGGGGTATATATAAAAAAGAAGAATCACTTCAGTGATTCTTCCTCTAGTTGCGGAGGCCTGACTCGAACAGACGACCTTTGGGTTATGAGCCCAACGAG
>Garnier_p1__coassemble_9838_pt1 | contig 2387 bp, 1 predicted proteins | sample Garnier_p1__metabat2_high_PE_014 | metagenome-assembled genome bin Garnier_p1 | reverse complement strand
GCTCCAAACGCCACGAAAATAGTCATGGTAGGTACTTTTAACGACTGGAAGGAAGCTAAAAAATACAACCTCAAGAAAAAAGCAGGTGGTGTGTGGGAAATCAAACTGGCTGCTGATGCTCTGCATCACGGCGACCTCTACAAACTACGCGTGTACTGGGAAGGGGGTGAAGGAGAACGTATTCCTGCGTGGACTACCCGAGTGGTACAAGATGAAAATACTAAGATTTTCAGCGCACAAGTGTGGAGTCCGGATAAACCTTATAAATTTAAGAAACGGGCTTTTAAACCGACTTCGGGTCCTCTTTTTATCTATGAATGCCATATCGGGATGGCACAGCAGGAAGAAAAGGTAGGCAGCTACCGCGAATTCCAGGAAAAAGTGTTACCCCGTATCGCCAAAGACGGTTATAACTGCATCCAAATCATGGCCATCCAGGAGCATCCTTACTATGGCAGCTTCGGTTACCATGTATCCAGTTTCTTTGCAGCTTCTTCTCGCTTCGGCACCCCCGAAGAACTGAAGGAACTCATTGACACAGCGCATCAAATGGGCATTGCAGTCATCATGGATATTGTCCACTCACATGCTGTAAAGAATGAAATGGAAGGTCTCGGCAATTTTGCCGGTGACCCTTCGCAATATTTTTACGCAGGCGAACGCCGCGAACATCCAGCTTGGGATTCACTCTGCTTTGATTACGGCAAGAATGAAGTATTACATTTCCTGCTCTCCAACTGCAAATATTGGATGGAGGAATTCCGTTTCGATGGTTTCCGCTTTGACGGGGTGACTTCGATGTTGTATTACAGCCATGGTTTAGGCGAAGCATTCTGCAATTATGCGGATTATTTCAATGGTCATCAAGATGACAATGCAATCTGTTATCTGACCTTAGCTAACCGCGTGATTCACGAGGTCAACCCGAAAGCTATTACTATAGCAGAAGAGGTTTCAGGCATGCCGGGGTTGGCTGCCAAATATGAAGACGGCGGTTATGGGTTTGACTACCGCATGGCCATGAACATTCCGGATTATTGGATCAAAACCATCAAGGAAAAGGTGGATGAGGACTGGAAACCTTCAAGCATGTTTTGGGAAGTGACCAATCGCCGTGCTGATGAAAAAACGATTTCTTATGCTGAAAGCCATGATCAAGCCTTAGTAGGCGATAAAACCATCATCTTCCGTCTGATTGATGCTGACATGTATTGGCACATGCAGAAAGGTGATGAGAATTATACGGTTACTCGCGGCATTGCCCTGCACAAGATGATTCGCCTGCTCACTGCCAGTACCATCAACGGTGGATACCTGAACTTCATGGGAAATGAATTCGGTCACCCAGAATGGATTGACTTCCCACGCGAAGGCAATGGGTGGTCTTGCAAGTATGCCCGCCGCCAATGGGATTTAGTAGACAATCCAAACCTCGCCTATCATTACCTGGGCGATTTTGACCAAGCAATGCTCTCGGTAATCAAGAGCGTGAAGAACATTCAGAAAACACCAGTTCAGGAAATATGGCACAATGATAGCGACCAGATTCTGGCATATATGCGTAAGGACTTGATCTTTGTCTTTAACTTCAGTCCAAATCAATCGTATACGGATTATGGATTCCTGGTACCAGCCGGCAGCTACGAAGTCGTATTAAACTCAGACAATCCGGCTTATGGAGGATTTGGACTAACTGATGACACAGTAAAACACTTCACGCTGGCAGACCCTTTATATAAAAAAGAAAAAAAGGAATGGCTCAAATTGTACATACCTGCCCGTACAGCTGTGGTCTTAAAACGCGTCAAATAAAGCGATCATAAAAGATGTACCATCTATAAGAGCTACCCTAACTAGGAGAACTCAGTATGTCAGACATAAATTGGCTATTTTAGATATTATAGATGGTAACAATAACCTGTAACAAAGGTCGTATCCAACTCTAAGGATACGGCCTTTTTGCCATTTATTTGCTATAATTGCTTTGACTTTAATTTTATTGCTCCACTGACCTGAATAAAGACCAACTCCTGACTAAACCATTTCCGCTTACCCTGAAACAGAACTTCAAGTTCTACTGAACCCTTCTTGTCTTTGCTGGCAGACTTTCTTCTATCGAAGACCAGTCTGTACGTTGGATATTTTTTCATGGCCGTATATTTAAAAGTTTAATTATTCGAATCCTTCCATACCATAAAATGTGTATCAGATTTGTATCAGAAAAATGATAACTAATGACAAATAGATTTATACCCCACCCCCTCAGAACATGCTCTAGAGCTATATTCCGCTGATATACAACAAAAAAGGCGACCACCGGAGTGTCGCCTTTAGTGATTCCGCTGCGATTCGAACGCAGGACCCACGCCTTAGAAGGGCGTTGCTCT
>Garnier_p1__coassemble_5964_pt1 | contig 3767 bp, 6 predicted proteins | sample Garnier_p1__metabat2_high_PE_014 | metagenome-assembled genome bin Garnier_p1 | reverse complement strand
TAGGATTTTTCTTGTTAATAACATACAAACGGCCATTACGTCTAACGATCTTACACTCTGGCGTACGTTTCTTTAAAGATGCTCTTACTTTCATATCTTAATTTTATTTATATCTAAATACAATTCTACCTTTCGATAAATCGTAAGGAGACATTTCGACTCTTACTTTATCACCCGGCAGGATTTTGATGTAATGCATCCGCATCTTACCGGAAATATGCGCAGTAATCTCATGTCCGTTTTCTAACTCAACGCGAAACATTGCATTCGACAATGCTTCAACGATAACTCCATCTTGTTCTATTGCAGATTGCTTTGCCATATTAAAAATTTAAATTGCCTTATCCCCTAAAACTTCTTCAATGAACTGGAAGGAAGAAAGAATATCTGCCTTTCCACTATTCACAGCGATAGTGTGTTCGAAATGAGCCGCCACCTTACGATCGCGCGTTCTCACAGTCCAACCATCCTGTTCCATCAAAATCTGCCGGTCGCCTAAAGTAATCATAGGCTCAATGGCTATACTAAGACCTTTTTTCAATGCAGCTCCATAACCACGTCGACCGTAATTAGGCACCTGAGGATCTTCGTGCATTTTCTTTCCGATACCATGTCCGACAAATTCTCGCACTACTCCATAGGAATTCGATTCACAATGCTGTTGAATGGCATAGCCAATATCACCCAGTCTTTTTCCTGGAACCGCATTTTCAATTCCGAGGTATAGTGCCTCTTTAGTGACTCTAAGCAATTTGCGAATATCCTCACTCACCTCTCCTACACAAAAAGTATAGGCTGAATCACCACAGAAACCATTCATATATGTTCCACAATCTACAGAAACCACGTCTCCATCTCTCAGAACAACATCACCCGGAATACCATGTACTACCTGCTCATTGACAGAAGTACAAATAGAAGCCGGAAAAGGATTTCCGAATTGATTGGGGAAACCTTTAAAAGTAGGAATTGCTCCATGATCACGAATGAACTCTTCCGCCACTTTATCAAGTTCCTTAGTGGTGACTCCTGGCTTAATTATCTTGGCTAATTCACCAAGAGTCATCCCTACAAGCAAATTACTCTTTCTGAGCAGCTCAATTTCATCTTCAGTTTTAAGAAATACCATTCTTTTCAAAGATTAATATGCAGCTACATTGCCACTACGTCCTTTGATACGTCCAGACTTCAACAGACCATCATAATGTCTCATCAATAAATGACTTTCTACTTGTTGAAGAGTATCAAGAACCACGCCTACAAGAATCAACAGCGATGTACCGCCAAAGAACTGTGCAAATTCTGCCTGTACACCAAATACACCGGCAAAAGCAGGCATAATGGCAACCAAAGCCAGGAAGAAAGAACCAGGCAAAGTGATGCGAGACATAATGGCATCAATATAATCAGCAGTCTGCTTACCAGGCTTGATACCCGGAATGAAACCATTATTGCGTTTCATATCTTCAGCCATCTGATTCGGGTTGATAGTTATAGCCGTATAGAAATACGTGAACAATATAATCAATACCGCAAAGATTAGATTATACCAGAAGCTTGTATGATCGGTTAATGCCTGAACAAAACCGTTCACATTGTTCAAATTAGAGAATCCCACAAGTGTAATAGGAATAAACATGATTGCCTGAGCAAAGATAATAGGCATTACGTTAGCAGCATTCACCTTTAACGGAATGTACTGTCTAGCTCCGCCATACTGCTTATTGCCTACAATCTTCTTAGCATACTGCACAGGGATCTTACGAGTACCCTGAACCAGAAGAATAGCAAAAGCGATTACTGCCAGAAGAACTACCAGCTCAATCAAGAACATAACTAGACCCCCAGTTTTTTCAGTAACACGGGATACCAACTCCTGAAATAAAGATTGAGGCAGACGAGCAATGATACCAACCATAATGATCAAAGAAATACCATTCCCGATACCCTTGTCGGTGATTCTCTCACCAAGCCACAAAATAAACATACTTCCAGCCGCCAAAATGATGGTAGAAGTAGCCATAAACAGAGTCCAATCTAATGAAGCATTTAAGGAAGGACCAGCCTGCATCTTCAGATTGAGCAAATAAGAAGGAGCTTGAACCAAAAGAATCAATATCGTCAGATAACGAGTATATTGGTTCATTTTTCTTCTTCCGCTCTCACCTTCACGTTGCAATTTCTGGAAATACGGAACCGCAATACCCAGTAACTGAATCACGATGGAGGCAGAGATATAAGGCATAATACCTAATGCAAAAATTGATGCATTAGAAAATGCTCCTCCAGAGAACATGTTTAACAAGGCTAAGAGGCCCTCGCTTGTTTGTTGATGCAACTGCGTAAGCATGGAAGGGTTAATACCCGGCAACACGACATACGAGCCAAATCGATAGATTGCAACAAACAATATGGTAATGAGGATCCGTTGTCTCAGATCCTCAATATTCCATATATTCTTTAATGTTTCAATAGCTTTTCTCATTGAATTAGAGTTTTACTACTTGTCCACCAGCAGCTTCAATGGCAGCAACAGCACTCTTAGAGAATGCATGTGCCTGAACATCCAACTTAGCAGTCAAAGTTCCGTTACCTAATACTTTTACCAGCTGGTTTGAAGAGATGAAACCGGCAGCAATAAAATCAGCAATACCTACAGTCTGCAGATTTTTAGCTTCAGCCAACTGCTGGATAGTACCCAGATTGATGGCTTTATATTCAACACGGTTAATATTCTTAAATCCAAACTTAGGAACACGACGTTGAAGAGGCATCTGACCACCTTCAAAACCAATCTTCTTAGAGTATCCAGATCTTGATTTAGCGCCCTTATGACCTCGTGTAGAAGTACCACCCAAACCAGAACCCGGTCCACGACCGATTCTCTTTCTTGTCTTAGTAGAACCTTCTGCAGGTTTTAAATTACTTAAGTTCATATTGTAATTCGTTTAATATTCTACAAATAATTACTTCACAATGGCAACCAAGTGTTTCACCTTATCCACCATTCCCAGGATTGAAGGAGTACACTCATGTTCAACAACACGATTCAACTTGTGAAGACCAAGTGCATCGAGAGTTTTCTTCTGATCAGCAGGAGCACCAATTCTACTTTGTTTAATCTTAATAGTTGACATAATCTTCCTCCTTATCCTCTAAATACTTTTTCAATGCTAATTCCTCTGTTCTGAGCCACCATACGAGCATCGCGCATTTCGCTCAACGCCAAGATAGTAGCTTTTACCAGATTGTGAGGGTTAGAAGAACCTTTTGACTTAGCCAAAACGTCCGTTACACCAACACTTTCCAATACAGCACGCATAGCACCACCTGCTACAACTCCGGTACCGTGAGAAGCCGGCTTGATGAATACTTCAGCACCACCAAACTTAGCTGACTGTTCGTGAGGAACAGTACCTTTCAATACGGGAACTTTAGTCAGGTTCTTCTTTGCAGATTCTACACCTTTAGCAATAGCTGCTGTTACTTCACCAGCCTTGCCAAGGCCCCAACCGATGATACCTTCTTCGTTACCTACTACAACAATAGCAGAGAAACTGAAAGTTCTACCACCTTTGGTTACTTTGGTTACACGATTGATGGCAACCAATCTGTCTTTCAATTCTATATCGTTTGAAATCTTAACTCTATTATTAAGTCCTGCCATAATGATTAAAATTTAAGTCCACCGTTACGAGCAGCATCAGCTACCTCTTTTACTCTCCCATGATACAAGTAACCATTACGGTCGAATACGACAGTCGTAA
>Garnier_p1__coassemble_4971_pt1 | contig 4501 bp, 3 predicted proteins | sample Garnier_p1__metabat2_high_PE_014 | metagenome-assembled genome bin Garnier_p1 | reverse complement strand
GCCTGCAAAGTGCTTAAAATAAATCCGGAGAAATGGTTGTCTGATGTTCTTGATAGGTGCTTCCTGGTATCGATGCTGTTTGGTGTGCTTTATCACCGAACGGTTACGATAAAATGCTGTTCTTGTTTTTTCTGAAATAAAGGCGCGAATAGGAGATTTGTGTGGGACATGCTTCATTATGCCATAATTTATCATTATCTTTGCTATAAAATATGATAAATTATGGCTAATATACCCATTTCCATAAAACCTGAGCGGGAATATCTTCATGAAATCCTGAAGCGTATGCATTCGGGGGCATATGCCATACCTTTGTTCCAAAGAGATTTCGTATGGGATAAAAAACAGATCCTTGACCTTTTCGACTCTGTTTCGAAAGGATATCCTATTGGCTCAATCTTACTATGGCGCCCTCAGGGTAAAGACTCTTGTCGTTTATCGAAACGTGCAGTGGGTAATGCAATCTTTGAGAATCCAGAACTGGACTATTTTATTTTGGATGGCAGACAGAGGTTGACAACACTGTATGGTTGTCTGTATGAACAGGAGGATTCCAACGAGAATTTTAAGGTGTTTTACAACCTTGAATCTGAAATGTTCGAATACCGATCTGCCGCTAAAAAAACGGGTTACGCGGTGTCGCTTCCTGATTTGTATGATACCTTTAAATTGCTTGACAAGCTTCAGGAAATTCAGGAAATGATACATGACAGGGAGCTTGCAAGGACGTATATGTTGCGGGCAAAAAAAATGAATTCGGTATTTCAAGGGTATCAGATTGGGGAATTGCTTTTTGAAAATTATACGCTTGAAGAAGCTGGAACCGTATTTGCTCGCATCAATTCCAAAGGAACTGATATTTCTAAAGTATCCATGTTGCAGGCCCTTTTCTATAAGGATGGGCAGAATATCTTGTTTTCTGACTGGATAGCGGAAATAAAAACAAAATTAGGACGATGGGGGTTTGATAACCTAAGAGAAGAGGATATATTGAATTGCTGCTACAGATATTCTAAACTTAATTTTTATGACAATGATCTGATGGAGAGAATCGACAAGCTTGATTTCATCCATAAACTTGACGAGATTGAGGAAGACCTTATGCGGGAAGCTGAGTTTCTGCATGATGAATGTGGGATTATATCATCGTCTATGCTTCCATATGCACGTCAATGGGTCATTTTAGCTGGGGCTTTTAAAGAAAAAAAGAACCTGTCTGTTTCAGACAGGCAGGAATTGAAAAAATGGCTTTATTATACTACTGTCTGCCAGTCGTTTATGAATAGCTCAATGTCGGTGGTAAGGGCGCAGGCGCGTCGTTTTGAAAAATTTCTAAACGGGGAAAGTGCTTCTGCCACAGATTATAATCCTGTGAAGTTACCTTTGTTGAACTTCAATTTTCAATTGACTTCAGCGCTTTCCTGCCTGCTGATGATAGCTTTAGTCTGTAATTATAAACGATGTACCAAGCTGTCCGCTGTCTATTTAGGTGAATATAAGGCATTGGGGGGGAAAAATCCTATCGGTGTAATACCTTATTTCTCACAAAATCTTATTCCTTCTGTCTATTCGCTTATGAATCAAAAGGATGCGTCTGATGTTAACCTTGATTCGTTGGCTTTGACTGCTGAAATGATGGATGCGTGGAGGGCGAATAATAAAGATTTGTTTGAACAATTGAGAACAGACAAACTTATGCAGATAGAAAAGGATATGCTTGAATGGACTGGGCTTGAAATCATATAAAATAAAATAGTGAAGAATGATTAAATCTATCACAATCAATAATTATAAAGCGTTTGGATTTAATTCAAACACACTTCAATTGAGACCTGTAACAATAGTGGTGGGTAAAAACAACAGTGGGAAGAGTTCTCTTTTAAAACTGTTTTCGGTGCTGGCTACTATGTCTGGTGGGGCATCGTCGGGTCCGATTTTGCTAAATAATGATGCTGTTTCGTTAGGTGGGCGCTATCAGGATCTTTTCCACAATAACGACACTTCATCAATGAACATACAGCTGGAATATGAAAGTGGGGAAGTATTGAAGTTCTTGTATCTGATGAACGAAGGGGAACTCTATAATAACTCCACAATCTTTAAACCAGAGAATAATACTCAACTTGTATCCGCAACAAGTCAGGATAATCCGTTTAAACCATATAGCCAGAACAAAATGGTTTCGCAAGAGCAAGTGGCGAATCCTTATGCTTTTACTGTAGACTATATAGGACCATTGCGGCACACGATGAAAAGGAATGTACAGATAGGCAGCAACAATGACAAATCGCTTATGGCTGACGGACAGAATGTGTGTGAAATCTTGTTAGGCTCTTTCAATACAGACAAAAAACTTTTCAGGTTGGTGGCGGATTGGCTTGAAAAAAAACTCGATTGTCCTGGGCTGTCTTTTGAACGTAACAGTGAATCTTCTGGTTCTTATAGTTTGTCTGTGAGACACGGCAATGCAACCGTTAACCTGGCTGATGTGGGACAGGGTATAGGACAGGTGCTGCCATTGATCTTGTCTTCCTATATGGAAAATCATGCAGATCTCACGATTATAGAACAACCTGCATTGCATATACATCCGGCAGCACATCAATCTGTAGCAGTCAGAATTGCTGATTCGGCTAAAGAAATGAGAAGGAATTTTATCATTGAGACACATTCATATAACTTTATCCTTGCTATAAGAGATATGGTGGCTGATCCTTCCAATCAGCTTGCACCAGATGATGTCGTTATCTATTCTGTGGAGCAGGATGATGATGAAAGTTGGCTAAAACGAATTACTATCAATGAATCCGGTGAACTCTCTGATTGGCCTGAAGGGGTATTTACTGAAAGTTATGAGTTGCTGAAAAGTATCAAAAGTCACTCATCCAAATCTGATCTGAAATGATTGCTCATATTCATCATCAATATATATCCACTTGTGATCCTAAATGGATAGCAAATCTGCTGGTTACTCTTGCTGAAAACAATCACATGGTTGACTGCGATCCTGAAACTCAAGAGCTGATGGAGCAATGTGTAGCTAAGCATTCGGGTACCAGTGATAGGGAGTTGATAGGAAATGCTTCACTTTATGAGATAACTTCTTTGAAACGCAAATATCTCACAACCATTGAGGTAGATGGAACTTTTACAGAAGATAGGTATTTAAATCTGTTTGGTAATCCATCATTGGTACTTGTTGAAAATGGACCTTATGAGTGGCCTGTCTATAAAATGATGATAGATGTTTATAAAAATGATAGGAAATTTAAAAATATTTATGCCGTTTTATTGAACGCAGTAAGCGGACGACATCGTACGCTTCAGGAATTACATGCAGGTGGAAATGGTGCTTTTGAAGCTTTAATCGTTTCAAAAGAAAAATCACCGGAATATCAAGGTTTGACGACATTGAAAATATATCCTGTAACAGACAGTGATAGGGTGTCTGAAAATGCCGGTTATCTGCCTACGCCTAAAAAATTATACCGCTTCTTTTGTGGTATGAATAGCAAAACGGATGATGTAGACAGAGCTTATATTGATACGCTTAAACAACCTCTTTATCATTGGCATATGTGGAGAAAACGTGCCATTGAAAACTATTTTCCTCCTGAAGCGTTTGAAAAAATTAATTTGAATGTTGATCGATATCGAAATTATAGCATTCCCGAAAGATATTTCATAAGAGTAGAAAATGAAATTGAAGGGTATGATAAAAAAAATCTTGTGCATGTTGCTGAATCAATGAGTCGGAATGATTATGAGGTTATCAGTGATAAATTAATCATTGAGGGGGAAGAAATGTCTGAAATCCGATTGTTCCTTCTTAAAATGGCAAAAGTAGTGTAGTTTAAGTAGTTTATTTATAATTTTAGAATAGGAGGTGCTCTCTATGGCGGGTATCCGTTCGGTGAATAGGTATTAAACAAAAAGTCTCCTCAACAGCTGTTGAGGAGGCTTTTTAAAGCGGTACATTATATGCCCGCATATTCTACCGCTGCAGGGAAGCAGGGGCAGGGTTTGAGGGAATCGAGGTCGCGGTGACCCAGGATGATGGCGCGGGGAAAGAGTCTTTTCAGTTCCCGGAGCAGGGCCAGGAGGCTGGCTTTCTGGGCCAGGGTGCGCGTGTCTTTCGGTTCGCCGTGGCGGTCCAGGCCGCCTTCGTAACAGATGCCGATGCTGTGACGGTTGTGCCCCTTGCAGTGGGCGCCGATGTCTTCGATGGGGCGTCCGCGGTGTATGGTGCCGTCGCGCGTCAGGTAGTAATGGTAACCGATGTCTTTGAAGCCGCGGTGGCGGATGTGCTCCTGTCGGCAGGCTTCAAAATCAAAGTTCCGCCCCTCTCGGGTGGCGGAACAATGAAGGATGATCAAGGTAATCTGTCTCATCGGGCTCATGTGCTAGTACTGACAGCAGGCATTCAAGCCCAGGGCTCCGGCTACGGCCGTGGCTACGGCGATGACTACTTTGATGATGATTTGCCAAACGTTTTTCTTCA
>Garnier_p1__coassemble_4618_pt1 | contig 4827 bp, 6 predicted proteins | sample Garnier_p1__metabat2_high_PE_014 | metagenome-assembled genome bin Garnier_p1 | reverse complement strand
ATATCCACGTAAGAAAGTAAACTATACATTTGTTGGTATGAATAATGTATAACAATCTATACAATAAAAATAATATGTTGAATTACAGCGCTTTAAACGAACTTGTAAAGCAAACTAAACTAACAAAGGTGGAGTTTGCTAAACAATGTGGCATTACTAGGGTTACATTAGACAATGCATTGCAGGGTGGGGATATTAGAATTAGTATTTTAGATTCAATTGCTAAGGTATTAAAAGTTCCGGCTGGCTCCCTTTTTGATGATGTGACTCCTGGTGTATCAGTGAATGGTGATAAAAACCAAGTAAACCTGCATGGAGCGCACGATAATATTAACGGATATGCTGAAAAGTTGATTCTGGAAGAGCGTATAAAGTCGCTGGAAGCTATTATAGAAGAAAAGGAACGGTTAATTAAAGTTTTGATGGAGGGAAGAAAATGAGTGATGTTTACTATAAAATAGACTCAAAGGATTTGTTGGATGAAATGGATCATATAATAATCTCTTCAATTAGTACTCCTTGTAAAGAAGCTGTTGAAAAATCAGGGGGGTATTGGCTGGATCATATAAATCATCAGAGAATGAGCGTTATAGATTCGTGGAAAACGCTGTATAATTTAGGGTGCGACGGATATGCTGTAAATATTCTTATTGATATAATAAAGAGTGGGGAATACGACTTAAGAAAGATAAGAAAAAAATTTTGCAGTACTATGCGTAAAGTTTTAGCAAAATATGGAAGTGATGATTCTGTTATAGATGAAATATTTACAAATGCTTTAAAATGTCAATATTCTGACAAACTTGGCAATAAGACTAAAAGCGCTTATGAGTACTCACTCGAATACCAACCATTACTTCTTAAGGTATTTAACAATAAGAGATGTATAATTTCATTTGGTATCATGTTTATAATAGGATTAATTCTAATCCCAGGTGTACTCTTTAAAAATGTGGAATTATTTGGTGAAAGTTTATTTGCTTCCGCCACTATATCATATGTCATATTCGTATTATTGTCGGCGTATTCAAATAGAACTATGATGTATCTTCCTTTGGTTATATTATTATCATGTGTGCTAGTAGCATGCTACCATATATTATTTACAGAACGCAACTTCTATCTAGTATCTAAAGAATTAATAATATTTGGAGCATGTTTTCTTTTATGGTACCCTGTATTGATAGTAAATAAAGATAGGATAAATCAGAAATATAATGGCAGATATTTGTAATATATTGGTATTTGATACGCAGGCCATACAGTAATATATATTTAGGCTAATATGTAAATGCTATGCAAATAAAAAACGAGTTATTTATAATAAACTGAATACAAGCAAGATAGCCGTAACTTAATTGTGCTTCCCAAGCTGAGGGTCGCGGGTTCGAGCCCCGTTTGCCGCTCATATTGATAATCAAGGAGTTACGATTTAAAAGTAACTCCTTTTTTTTATGATATAAGACCTATAACTCCCGTTATAGGTGGTTAAATATGGTTAGTTTGGGCGATTTTGGTGCAAATATGGTGCAATTATTTTAAGATTATGGCAAAATCTATATCTAGTAAAAGGAAGATATGCGATAATTACTATAAAGCTACTGATGGTAGATTTATAAAAGGGAAATCATTATTAAATATGGAATATTTAGCCGATGAAGTAGCAGAGGAATTTTTTTGTATATAAGTTAAGTTATGCAATGGAATCCGGCGATTTTAGCGATATAGATTCATATTTGCCAGAAAGTGGCCTTAAAACTTTGAATAACATTTTAAAAGAAATTGGAGATGATAGACAAAGAGAAGAAGGAAGAAGATTACGAATACGCGGACGAGCACGAGAGGGAATTCACGGAGTGGCTGATAAGACAGTTGAAGGAAAATCCTTGCGGTACAGGAAGAATGAAGCTATTCTCTTCGAGGGCACAGGTGGCACAGATGGAAAAGGAGAAATCCTCTTCTGTGAACTGTGAAAAATAATTTATTTTTGTCCAATAACTGTAGCGGTTATTTAGGACTGGTCATTATCACTTAATTTAATATAATATGAAAAACTGGCGAGAAATCAGACAGGACATCAAAGAGGCTATGGAAGATGCACTCTACGACTGTAAGGTGAAGTATTACAAACCGCAGGACGGTGATTTTGCTTATTTTAAAGTTGAAATAGAAGACCTGCTCATAACAGAAACCGAGGTAGAATCCGCCCTGGAAGAAGTTATGGAACATCATGTCTTAGAACCTGAGTGGGAGAGAGAAGGAGAGGTGAATTTAATAGCCTATTGGGATGATGGTGAGTGTGAATTATAAATTGAGAATCCTGGATAAAAAAATAGCCTGCAAAACAAAATGCAGGCTATTTTTTTTATACGCTCATAAGCTGGTTATTTTTATTCCCATTCGATGGTTGCATTCGGCTTCGGCGACATATCGTAGCAGACACGGTTCACATTTTTCACTTCTTTAAGAATGCGGTCCGTAATCTTCATCAAGATAGGCCAGTCCACCGGTTCGATGGTAGCTGTCATGGCATCCACCGTATTGACTGCACGGATAATTACCGGCCAGTCGAAAGAACGGGCATTATCGCGCACACCCACTGACTTGAAGTCGGGCACCACGGTAAAGTATTGCCATACCTTCTTGTCCAATCCGGCTTTCTGGAATTCTTCGCGCAAGATAGCATCCGACTCACGGACAGCTTCCAGACGGTCGCGTGTAATGGCACCCAAGCAGCGTACACCCAGACCGGGACCGGGGAACGGTTGACGATACACCATTTCGTAAGGCAAACCGAGTTCCAGACCGCAGGCACGAACTTCATCCTTGAACAACTGACGCAACGGTTCCACGAGTTCGAATTTCAAATCCTCGGGCAGACCACCTACATTGTGATGAGATTTTACCATCTTGGCTGTCTTGGTACCACTTTCCACGATGTCCGGATAGATCGTACCTTGTCCCAAGAAGTCAATGCCGTTCAGCTTGCGCGCTTCTTCTTCGAACACACGGATAAATTCACCGCCGATAATTTTACGTTTCTGCTCAGGATCAGCCACACCGGCCAGCTTAGTCAGGAAGCGTTCGGTTACGTCACAATAAATCAGATTAGCTTTCAACTGGTTGCGGAACACTTCCACTACATCTTCCGATTCACCCTTACGCATCAAGCCATGGTTAACGTGTACACACACCAGGTTATCGCCGATAGCTTTCAGCAACAGTGCAGCTACTACCGAGCTGTCCACACCGCCCGAGAGAGCCAGCAGCACTTTCTTGTCGCCTACCTGACGGCGAACCAATTCCACCTGATCAGCCACGAAATTCTTCATGTTCCAGTTGGTTTCAGCGTGGCAAGTATCCAGTACAAATCCCTTCACTGCTTCCTTTACCGCTTCCATATCATCGGTAAATGCAGGTAACTTCACCTCACAAAGCGCCTTATCATGGCCGGCAGCCATAACAGGGATACCCAATTCGTAAATGCCCGGAAGTACATCAATCTCCACTCCGTCGATGACATTGTTCGGACCTCCATTAATAATAATACCCTTTACATTGGGTAACGCCTTCAGTTCATCTACTGTAATATCGTGAGGGTAAATCTCACTATACACACCTAACGCACGGATAGCACGAGCCACTACCGTATTTTCATGACTACCCAGGTCAAGAATGACAATCATATCCTGTTTCATCTGATTATAAATCTAAAAAATTATGTATTGTTTTAGTTGCTATTCTCAAAATTTGGTGTAAAGTTAGTAAAAAAAGAATTTCGTGATGAATCAGAACCATCAAAAAAAATCATTTTTCTCCTGGATACCCTGTTTTTGCTATATCTATATAGCATTTTTCATCTATCACGATATGCTTACCTTCTTTTATGGCCAATGAGGCTGATGAAGGGTTCACCCATTTCACCTTGATAATCAATGGGTGAAAGATGAAGGGTGAAGGGTGGATCCGCTTGGGTTGAAAAAACTGTGATTCTTTGGGCATGAAACTGTAGTCTGACGATTCCCAAGCTGTAGCTTTCCGATTCTCTACCTACAGCTCGGCCACATTTCTGCTACAGGTTTCTGAAATTTTCTCCATGGATTCAGCTCCGAAAACAACCGCTTCCCGAGTCCGATTCCATGGAGTTTTTTCCCTCATTCCATGGGGATTTCTTACTGAATAACCGACAGAAAAATTTACATGGTAAATGTTGATTATAGTTGATTATTCAGGCTGAAAAACTTGACTTCGGCTTTCGGGTGTAGTAGATTTGTAGTCTTTACAAAACAGGTATACTATGGACTTAATTAACTGTTTCCGCCGTCTTTGGCACGCCCGGCAGCTTGCAATTTCTGCTGCCGAATCTCCAGTAAAAACCGAGGGTACCGACCGCATGCTTCAGGGTTTGCAACAGCTCTGCGCTACCTTGCCGCAGGGGGAGGCGGAGGTGTGGCTGAGCAACGGCCAGATCAACCTTTCACTGCACTGGAATCCCGAGGTAAAAACGCAAGGCTGTAAGGGCGCCACCATGCCCGGAAATGCAGAGGAAAAACTACGGGGAAAATCGCAGGAAATAGAGTATAATAGGCTATATTTCAAAACTGTCAACTTTTTTAGGCTAAGACAATGCTGCTATAGCCTACAAGGAGTTGGCTATATCTGGTTGCAACAAACACGTAAAGGAGTGGAACAGGATAAGAATAACGATAATCTCAGCATCACTCATACGGTTGAGTTTGATGCGATGCTTGGTCTTCTTATCTTCAATCATATATTTTTCCTGTTGTAATGTAAATACGTTGCAAAAAACATTGATCATACAAATAA
>Garnier_p1__coassemble_3916_pt1 | contig 5607 bp, 4 predicted proteins | sample Garnier_p1__metabat2_high_PE_014 | metagenome-assembled genome bin Garnier_p1 | reverse complement strand
TACATTAAACTTGGCTTTTTTAGGCTTCCCGTCGATGTAGCCCGGTTTCCAGCGATATACGGCAGCGATGGCGTTGAATGCCCGCAGCGCTTCGGCCTCCAAGTCGGCATCTACCTTGTTCGTCACCTTAGGATCGATCATCTTTCCTTCCTGGTCCACAGTGAACTGCACCATCGCTTTGCCCTCTATTTTCAGTTTCTGGGCTCTGGGTGGATATTTCACCACATTGGCTATGAGTTGCATCAAACCGGGGATGCCGCCATCGGGAAATTCCGGGAAGATCTGATAGGGCTGGTGCTCTAGTTCTTCCCCCTGGCGGTTAAACAGCTTTCCGCCGGTACATTTTCCGTTATCGTAGAATTCCTCCCGTCGCAGGGACCCGTCGCGGTAGTACTGCACGAATTTTCCGTTTAATCTTCCGTTCTCGAAGTGGCATAGGAACCGTAGAGTCCCGTCGGGAAAATAGGTATTTGATTGCCCTACTTTTTGATTGTCCTCATAGTTCACCACCAGGCTGTCTTGTCCGTTGTCATAAAAGGTCGTGTACAAACCCTCTTTCACCCTTTCGCGGCGGTTTTCCTTATATTTGTCATAATGGGCGACCGATTTTTTCCGTCCGTCCAGAGTGAATTCTTCTACTTTAATCAGTTTTCTCTCTTTGGGATACACCAAAGCATAGGAAACAGCTTTTGCTGCATCTGTAGTCCATTCTCCTTTTGGAGTAAGCAGGATTTTTTCCTGTGCGAAGGAAGCAGAGCAGACTGCCCATAGGCTGAATGCAACCAATAACCGTTTCATGATAAACCTCCTTAAAAAATTACTTACTGTGTGATTTGTAGTATTTAATCATCTTCGGAATGACTTCTTCTACCGTGCCATTGATCACATAGTCGGCAATGGCATTGATCGGAGCATTCTCATCGTTGTTGATGGAGATGATGATGCCGCTTTCCTGCATGCCGGCAATATGTTGGATCTGTCCGGAGATACCGCAGGCGATGTAGAGTTTCGGACGCACCGTCACTCCGGTCTGACCAATCTGTCGGTCGTGGTCGGCAAAGCCGGCATCTACCGCTGCACGGCTGGCTCCTACCTCTGCATGAAGTTCCTTAGCCAGGTCGAACAGCAGATCGAACCCTTCCTTGCTGCCCATGCCATACCCGCCGGCAATCACGATAGGAGCTCCCTTCAGGTTATGTTTGGCCTTTTCCACGTGGCGGTCAATCACCTTTACTACATAATCGGTTTCGGGTACATATTTCGCTACGTCGTGGTGTACCACTTCGCCCTGATAATTCGCATCGTAGATTTCTTTCTTCATCACTCCTTCGCGTACGGTAGCCATCTGCGGACGGTGTTCCGGGTTGACGATGGTAGCCACAATGTTGCCGCCGAATGCCGGACGGATCTGATACAAGAGGTTTTCATAGGTCTTGCCTTCTTTCTTGTCTTCGTGGCTTCCGATTTCCAAAGCAGTACAGTCGGCTGTCAGACCGCTGGTCAGGGCAGACGATACGCGCGGTCCCAGGTCGCGGCCGATGACAGTAGCTCCCATCAGACAGATTTGCGGCTTCTCTTCCTTGAATAAGTTGATGAGGATAGAAGAGTGGGGCAGGGAAGTATAGGGAAAGAGTCCCGGTGCATCAAATACATGCAGTTTATCCACCCCATACGGGAGCACTTCCTTTTCAATGCCAGCCAGATTGGTACCTGCGGCAATGGCTTCCAGTTGGCAGCCCAGTTGGTTGGCCAGTTTGCGGCCTTTGGTGAGGAGTTCCAGGCTCACATCAGCAATGTTGGTGCCTTCAATCTCCAGATATACAAATACGTTATTCATGTTTTTCTTTTTTTAGTGCCGAGGCTTATCCGATGGTATGGTTAGCCAGCAGTTCTACAATGAGGTCTTCTACATCCTGGTCGCTTCCGGTCAGTGTTTTGCTTTCCTTAGCCTGGAAAGAGATGTTCTGGATGGTTTTTACTTTCGTAGGCGAACCGCTCAGACCGCATTGAGCCAGGTCACCGTTCACGTTGGCTACGCTCCATTCCGTGATGTTCAGATACGGATGTTTCTCGTAAAGATCGGCATAAGGCAGTTCGGTACCTTCTTTGGTGAGAACCGCTTTTTCCTGTGCACCGAGAGCCCGTTTGTATTTCTGTACCAGCTTGGCATTGCGCGGTCGGCAGGGGGCAGCACTTCCGTTTACGGTAATGACGATGGGCAGCGGGCCTTCTACCGTTTCCACACCGCCGTCGATGTGACGTTTCACTGTGATGCGTCCAGCCAGCTGATCTACATTCAGAATTTCTTCGGCATAGGTAATCTGGGTCAGTCCCAGTTTTTCTGCTACCTGTGGCCCTACCTGAGCCGTATCTCCGTCGATAGCCTGACGGCCACCTACAATAATGTCATAATCACCTATCTTTTTGATGGCTGTGGCCAGGGCATAAGATGTGGCCAGAGTATCGGCACCGGCAAAGGCACGGTCGGTCAGCAGGTAGCCGTTGTCGGCTCCGCGGAACAAGCCTTCGCGGATAATTTCAGCAGCGCGACCCGGTCCCATGGTCAGGATGGTTACAGTAGAGCCAGGGTAGGCATCTTTCAATCGGAGTGCCTGTTCCAGCGCATTCAGGTCTTCCGGGTTGAAGATGGCAGGGAGTGCCGCACGGTTGATGGTTCCGTCGGCTTTCATGGCATCTTTCCCAACGTTTCGCGTGTCGGGAACTTGTTTGGCCAATACAACGATTTTCAAACTCATGTTATTAGTTATTAGTATTAGTATTCATTAATATCAGTGCCGGGGCGAATAGGAGTAGTGAGGGAAATAGCCTTGCTACTGAAATTGGTCCGGTTAACTTGATTCTCAGCGTGCAAATTTACGCAAAGAGTTGGTTTTGGCAAGTAATCTGCCAAGAAAATGCACAGAAGGTGGGGAAATGAGCAAATATCATGTTCGTCTTTATCCTATTTCTTTTTTACAAGATATAGATATCACAGCGCCTGGATCCATTCTATCATCAGGCTGAGAACTTTGGGAGAAAAGGTTTCTTCCAGGTTGGCATACTCCATGGTAGAACCGGTCTGGCAATTTTGAAACAGGTGATTTACGTTTTCACAGGCTTGTATTTTACTCTTGGGATGGGGTACTTTCTTTAGAAGTTCCAGATTCTTCTGACAGTTAACCTGTATATCCTTCGTGCCATTCAAGGCCAGCACCGGGCATGTGATGTCCTGGATGGACTGGCTTATATCCAGTTTGATTAAATGTCTTATATAAGGTGTCTGAAGTGAGGCCAAGACTTGCTGAAGATTCTTCTTCAGCTCCTTCGGAAGAAGAACCGTTTCGGGCATCTGCGGGTTCAGGTCCATGATGACCTGGTCAAATACACCCTCTAAAATCCTCAGGTATTCCCTCGATACGTCTTGGCTGAAGTGGGAATGGGTCAGCAGGCTGCGGTTTTGCTCCAGGAGCGTTTCTTTGCCGGAAATGGCCATGCCGGCCAGGCTGATGACATAGTCCACTTGCTTTTCAGCCGCCAGCATCAAGCCTATGGTTCCGCCTTCGCTATGTCCTAATACACCTACATTTTTAAACCGCTGGCGCAAGAAGTGGATTCCAGCCAGAGCATCCTTTTTAAAATTTTCTGTCGTGGCATTGATGACATTCCCCGTCGATTCACCTGCTCCCCGGTCGTCATACCGCAGGGTGGCGATACCGTGGCGGGCCAAGGCATCTGCGATGACCGCAAACGGTTTGTGCTCAAAAATCTCTTCATCCCGATTTTGCAAGCCGCTGCCCGTCACCATCAGCAAGACCGGAGTGTCGGGAGTATAGTTGGCTGGCAGGGTTAATGTTCCTTTCAGTTGGGCCTCTTGATTAGCAAACGACACTTCTTCGGTGGTATAAGGGAAGGGCCCTTGGGGAGTTTGCGGCCGGTTCTTTATGGGAACGCCCGGTTTTAAAGTCAGCGGAATTTCATATCCATGCTGTATAAAGGTGCCGATAATCTGCTGTCCCATCCACACCCCTTTGTATTCAGCGCTTGCTATGGGGATACTGAGTGAGAGCGTAGGCAGCGGTATATCGTTTCTTTTGACGGGAATTCCTCTCACCCCTTGGTCTGGAGAATCCATGCGGCAGCTGTCCTTCTGAAGATGAAAGACCAATAGCAGTTTTTGTTCCCCTATTTTTAAATGCCCGGACCAGGTCCCTTCTTGTGCAGATATAACGTGTGATAACATGCACCCAAAGAAGAGAGCGGTTATGAATCGGAGTAAAAAATGCTTTTTCATATCCATGGTTTTTCAGACAAAAATACCATAATTTGCGGGAACAAAAAGTCGTTGGTTTTATGTTTATCAGCATGTTTTTAATAGAATCCCGGAGTTGGCTTAATCATTCTCCTCTACTTTCTTCGGTTGACAGCCCTTGACCATTTTTTCAATATCGGTTAATTCGATGTCCGTAATCGTACACCCTGTCCGTTTTTGAACAAGCCAATAATGATTGATTGTGTTGTTTATCAAGGAAATACAATTTTGGCACGCTATTTGAAACTTCTATGGTGACATATATGAATTTGTTCAGTATTAAAACGAAAAGAAAGATGATACAGTATTATTTTAAGCAAGCCTGGTTTCTGATGAAGCAGAATCCGCTCATCAGCACGCTGTCTGCGGAATACGTCATTCGCATGAAAAAGGAAATGACTCCGGGTGAAATGGAAGAATGGCTGGCTGCCCAGGGAGAGCGGCTGGTGTCCGGCAACGTGTTTGTCAGCTCCTTTACCAGCCTGGCCTCCATGCGCGAATCAAAAATCCAAGGAAACAGGAACCAATGGAAACTGGAGCAGCTGGTCATGGCTTTTCTGTTGCTGAATGTGTTTTTCGGAGTCACCGGTACCTTTTGGATGCGCACGCAGGCTCGCCGTTCGGAAACTGGTTTGCGGATGGCACTCGGTGCTTCACCGCGGAAAGTCGTCTCCTGGTTGAATGTGGAAGGTCTGCTGATACTCCTTTCGGCGGCTGCTCCTGTTTTACTGATTGTCTTGAATGCCAGATATGCCGATCTGCTGGATGCAGCAGTTCCTTATACCTTGAGCCGCTGGGCCATCGAAGTAGGAATCAGTTTGGGCCTTCTGGCTGTGATGCTGGTTTCGGGTATCGCTATCCCTGCCTATAAGATATTCCAGGAAGAACCGGCTGATGCTTTGCGTTACGAAGAATAATTCTGACTCTAAATTCTCTCTAACATTTCTTTCCATAATCCCGTAGTGACCCGCCAATGGATGAGGTCACTACGGGTATTCTGCTCTGTGAGTACCTTTGCGCAGTGCAAACATCAAATTCTCATAGGTTAAGTTGATAAAGCAGGTCAGTTGGATTTCTTTTTTTAACCGAAGATGGTGCTTTCTTTCCAAAAATCGCTAACTTTGTCTGAACTTCATGTTACGCTTTAAAAACAGATGAGTTATGATATATCCGATTGGCATACAGACTTTCGACCAGATTATAGAACGCGGTTTTGTTTATGTAGACAAGACCGATATGGTTTATTCCTTGGCTACCGAAGGAAAGATTTATTTTCTGAGCCGTCCCCGACGTTTCGG
>Garnier_p1__coassemble_3549_pt1 | contig 6168 bp, 5 predicted proteins | sample Garnier_p1__metabat2_high_PE_014 | metagenome-assembled genome bin Garnier_p1 | reverse complement strand
TAACAGTGGGAGAGTAGGTAGTCGCCGTTTTTCCAAAGCCTCCGATTCTGAAAAGGGTCGGAGGCTTTTTTTATTCAGTTTTTTCAAAAGCAGGACTGTGCATAAGGAGTTTTCCGTTTATTCTCAGGATTTCTCGTCAGACATCCTCAGTACTATGATACCGTCTATTGATTTTTCTTGTCTAAATCCCAGCTGTTCATAGATATTTACAATTCGGGCACATCCGTAATCCTTGAGACGGAAATCCTTGATATATCGGTTTACTACGCCTCCCAGCAAGGAAACCTCTACCTCTTTCGAATTTCCAGCAGCCTCTTTAAAGGCTTGTAAAAATAGCTTGCTGTCTCGCTGGATAGGTGTCACTTCTTCCTCGCTCTTCGTTGCTTCTGTTTTGAAAAATCCGCAGACATCATTTTCTCTGTCGTAATATAGATACTCATTACAACTATTTACCAGTGCGCATGGAGTATTGCTATCTCCAAAGCCTAGTACCCGGATACCTGCCTCTCTGAGGCGTTGAGCCAGTGCCGTAAAATCACCGTCACTCGAGGCTATACAAATGGTATCTGCCAAATTTTGATATAGAATATCCATGGATTCTATAACGATGCTTAAATCTGAAGTATTTTTGCCGGAAGTATATGCAGTGGCTTGTACCAGACTACATCCATATTGGGCTGAGAGAGACTTCCAGCCTGAGAGTTGTCCGTGCATCCAGTCGCCGAAAACCTTCCGGATTACTACCGTGCCTCGATTGGATACAAAATTCATCAACTCTGGCAATTTTTCGAATGGGATATTGTCCCCGTCAATTAGCACGGCAATTCTCGGCAGTACATTCATTCTGCTTATAAATTGAGGTCTAAACATACACTCTCGGCCAAAATAGACATCGTGATTACTAGTTTCAGCCGAAATGATAGCACCCTTACCCTGAGATTGCTGTCTATCGATTCCTATCACCATACCTGAAACCCATATATTTTTTCGGGTAAGTTCAGGCGAAATCAAAACATAGTTTCCTATTTCCATAACCGTTTTTATTTTAGTAATGGTGCACTGGATTTATCTACCAGACACTTAAGTGCAATATTCGTAAAATATCTCGAAAACTGCAAGCAGTTTTCAGAAATTTATTTGTAGAAAGTCGTTTGATGGAAATGACCAATAGGAAGGTAGTGGTGTATATTTATCCCTGTCAATTTAGTGTCATATTTTTAATTTCTTCTTCAGATAATCCGGTTATCTCTTTTATCTTTTCCATGGGCATGTTTAGGGACTTTAAGTGGGCTGCAACTTTTAGCATAGTTTCTGATTTTCCTTGTTGCATTCCTTGCTGTATTCCTTGCTGTATACCTTGCTGTATACCTTGCTGCATTCCTTGTTGCATACCTCGTTCAAATCCTTCTGCCTCACCTTTAATTTGGGCCGTTTTCATGACACTAAACCAATCCCTGTATATTTTAAGTGATTCCTCATAACTCATCCGTTCTTGGGGATTGAATCTGGCTATCTCAGCTGCTTCAAACAAATGTCTGAATACGCTATCGCGCAGAGCGGCAGGACGATCCATCAAACTGGCCATGTGCTTGATGGCGTAGAGCCACTTATCAAACATTGTATCCAGTTGATCTTCTGTCTTTTGGAATTTCGGCATTTCCAGATAGATATAGGTAAGTTTATCATAAAAAACTTGGTGAGTATTTAAATCTACTAATTTTACCACATGATGATAATAATTTGGATCATCATCATCAAACGAAAAGTTCAAAATGCCAATAGTATAGACAGCATTAAGTTGATAATCCCAACTGTTTCCTTTTACTGCCTGATCGCGGATAGGAAAAGTGGAGTAGAAGATGCTCCTGTCTTTAAAGAACTGCTGTTCTGCCTTCTGCATCTCTACCAGTATCTTTCTTCCATCCTCTGTTTCACAATACACATCAAAAACCGCTTTCCGGTCAAATTCCTGCGTACCTAAGTTTTCTGTATTGATGTATGTTAAATCTCTGATTATCTCCTTGCCCTGCAGCAGTGCATTCAAGAAACTGATGAGTAAGTCCTTGTTAATTTCTGTGCCAAACAATTTCTTGAAGGCGAAGTCTGTGTAAAAATTCACATACCGTTCATGCGATGTTATCATACCTTCTGTGTTATTTGAGTTAATACATACTATCTTATGGCTTACGAAGGTAGTAAAAAAATCCATAGAGTATCTTGTTTGTTAGGTGAAAAATTATTTTTTCAAACCGTTTGTTCATATTTACGTTAGTTCACTAAAAATCTGATGCTGTATGAAAAACAGTTCGGTTAGTTGGTGAGTTTTTACTTAACCATATCTTCATTTTTTTGGGCTGGAATGATAGGATAGATAAAAATAATTTGTTAGTTTTGCATTCGCAATGGTTTCTGGGGTGACCTGGAATTAAAAGGGAATGCCGTGAAAGTCGGCAACAGTTCCCGCTGCTGTAAGTCTTTGTCTAGTATAGCATTATAACGAAACAGATATATCGCTGTGCTAGATAGATTGCTAAGGCACTCTGCCACTGATCATAGGATTGGGAAGGCGCCTGGGCTGAGACGAGTCAGAAGACCTGCCTTTGCATGGGATTTACAGTCTACGGGGTGATAGACTAAGAATCAACAAATCGGGCTTTTCCTTTCTTCGATTCGCTTTTCGAATGACTGTGGCTGCGTTTGCTGTAAATCCGAGTGATGTATGTGTTAATCGGTTTTAGGGCTTATGCAAAAACAGATTTTTTTTTCTAGACTTTTCTTTTTTATGAGCTGTCTCGGGCTGGGGACGGGATTTTTTCCAGTAGGGGCACAGCAGACTGATTCCATTTCCAGGCGTATTTTGCTTGAGGAGGTGGTAGTGCGTGCCGATCGTCTGGGCAAGGAGACGATACCTGTACAGGTGCTTTCTGGTGAAGCTCTCCGGAAGCTTAGTGTGCATTCGGTGGCGGATGCGGTACGCTATTTTTCAGGGGTGCAGGTCAAAGATTACGGCGGTATCGGCGGCTTGAAGACGGTAAATATCCGCAGCATGGGAAGTCATCATGTGGGGGTGTTTTACGACGGCATTGAGCTAGGTAATGCTCAGAATGGTGTAGTGGATCTGGGTCGCTTTTCGCTGGATAATATGGAGGCGGTGACGCTGTATAACGGGCAGAAGAGTGCCTTGTTTCAGCCAGCTAAGGATTATGCATCGGCCAGTGCGGTGTATATGCAGACGCGCAAACCGGTGTTTGAGGGGAGGAAGCGACTGAACCTGAATCTGGGGCTGAAGGGTGGTTCATTTCAGACAGTGAATCCTTCAGCGCTGGTGGAGTATCGGCTGAGCGATCGGGTGTCGGCTTCGTTCAGTTCGGAGTTTCTTTATACGTCAGGCAAGTATAGGTTTTCCTATACGCGGAAAAACGGTTATGATACTACGGAGGTGCGTAAGAACGGCGATGTGAGGATGTTTCGCGCAGAGGCGGCTTTCTTCGGCCGGCTGGAGCAGGGCGAATGGCGTGCCAAGGCATATTATTATAATTCGGAACGGGGTTATCCGGGAGCTTCAGTGAGGGAGGAACCGGGCAAGTTCAAGCATCAGGATCGGCAATGGGATGATAATTTCTTTGTGCAGGGCACTTTCCGGAGGCGGTTCGGCGGAAGATACAGCCTGATGCTCAACGGGAAGTATGCGTATGATTATCTGCATTATCTTTCAGATCCCCGTAAAGACGTGACGACCATGTATGTAAATAACCGCTATAAGCAACAGGAAACTTATGTATCGGCGGCGCATCTGTGGGCTTTGCTGCCAGGTTGGCAGATGTCGGTGTCTAATGATTTTCAGTGGAATATGCTGGATGCTGATCTCGTGGATTTTGTCTATCCTAAGCGCTATTCGTTGCTTTCGGCGGCGGCTACCTCACTGCAGGTGCAGCGGCTGAGGTTGCAGGGTAGTGTGCTGCATACATGGGTAAGGGAGCGTACGCGCACGCCAGGGGCGCAGGCAGGGCACAAGAGTGTGTTCACGCCGTCGGTTATCGTTGCCTGGCAGCCGTTTCCGCATGAGGAATTGCATGTTCGTGCGTTCTTTAAACGTGTGTTTCGCATGCCCACCTTGAATGACTTGTATTATACATTTATTGGCAACAAGGACTTGAAGCCGGAGTTTACCAATCAGTATAACCTGGGGCTGACGTATGCGCGAGGATTTAAGCGAGGATGCCTCCGTCGTTTGGAAGCACAGGTGGATGTGTATTATAATGAGGTGGAGGATAAGATTATCGCTATGCCTACGTCGAACCAGTTCCGTTGGACAATGCTGAATCTGGGGTATGTGGAAATACGCGGGGTGGATGCAGCGGTTCAAGGTGATTTTCGTTTTGGGCGGATGACGTTTTCACCACGCATCAGCTATACCTATCAGAAGGCGCAGGATTTTACCGACCGCAAGAGTGCATGGTACGGGGGACAGATTCCGTATATTCCTTGGCACAGTGCTTCGGTCATCCTCTCGGGAACTTACAGACAGTGGTCGTGGAATTACAGCTTTATCTATACGGGCGAACGTTATGAAGCAGTGGCTAATATCCTGGAGAATCATGCGCAGCCGTGGTATACACACGACGTATCGCTTTCCAGGACGTTATGTTTCCCGGCGCTGGAGTTGAGGGCTACGGTAGAGGTGAACAATCTGCTGAATCAGCAGTATGAGGTGGTGCAATGTTATCCGATGCCGGGTACCAACTTTAAGATGAAACTCAATTTTATATTTTGACCTTATATTTTTCTAATCTTTAATTTTTTATCAAATGAAAAATTGTATGACACAGCGTTTGTTTGTGGCTGCTGGCTCTGGTGTGGAGCTTGCTGCTAGCTTGCCGGGAGGAGGAGCCGGTAATTCCATCTACGGGCACGGAGGTAACGCCAGGCACTTCGGTGGGGAGTATCAAGGGTTTTTTCCTGCTGAATGAAGGGAATATGGGCAACAATAAATGTACCCTGGATTATTTTGATTATGAAACGGGGGAGTATATCAAGAATATTTATGCCGAACGGAATCCAGGAGTAGTGAAGGAGCTGGGTGATGTGGGTAATGACTTGCAAATCTATGGCAATAAGTTGTATGCGGTGATTAACTGTTCGCATTTTGTTGAAGTAATGGATGTGGAAACAGCGCGGCACATCACGCAGATTTCTATACCGAACTGTCGGTATGTTACTTTCCACGAGGGCTTTGCGTATGTCAGCTCGTATGCAGGTCCTGTGCAGATTGATCCGAATGCACGTCTGGGATATGTGGCGAAGGTGGATACGGCTTCGCTGAAAGTAGTAGCGGAGTGTACGGTAGGTTATCAGCCAGAGGAGATGGTAATCAGCGGTCATAAACTGTATGTGGCTAATTCGGGAGGCTACCGGGTACCGAATTACGACCACACAGTGTCGGTCATCGATTTGAGGTCATTTACAGAAATCAAGAAGATTGATGTGGCGATTAATCTGCATCGTCTGGAAATAGACCGCAACGGTTTGATTTATGTCTCGTCGCGTGGAGATTATTACGGGGTGCCTTCGCGTACCCTGATTCTCGACAGTCACACGGATGAAGTGGTGGGAGAGATTGAGAATCTGCCCAACAGTGAGATGACACTTTGTGGGGATTCGCTCTATGTGTATAGCACAGAGTGGAGTTATCTGACTAATAGTTGGACGGTGACGTATGCGCTGTATGATACGGAACGCCAGGAGATGGTGACACGCCATTTCATAACTGACGGTACAGACCGGGATATCGAAATTCCCTACGGGGTGGCGGTGAATCCGGAGACACTGGAATTTTTCGTGACGGATGCCAAAAATTATGTGACGCCTGGCAGACTGCATGCCTACTCTCCTGACGGGGTCAGAAAATGGTCGGTGACTACAGGTGATATTCCGGCACATTTTGCTTTTACCACGAAGAAACTGAAACCTTTGAAGTAAAGGCAGGAATGTAGTATGGTTTGTATAATATGTTTTTTAATTTAATACTTGATAGGGTATGAAGAACTTTTTGAAAATGTGTGTATGCCTGGCTTTGCTGGGTGGCGTGTCATCGTGTAAGTATGATGATGATGAGTTATGGGACAAGGTACATGAAATGGATGGCCGGGTAGAATCGCTAGAGAAGGC
>Garnier_p1__coassemble_2660_pt1 | contig 8090 bp, 6 predicted proteins | sample Garnier_p1__metabat2_high_PE_014 | metagenome-assembled genome bin Garnier_p1 | reverse complement strand
CCATAGTGTCAGTCATACCGTAAGAAGCAGGACCTGCAGCCATGTTATCCGGGTGAAGAGTACGGCCTGTACCACCACCAGAAGCTACTGAGAAGTACGGCTTACCAGCCAATACGCGTTCCTTCTTATAAGTACCAGCTACCGGGTGTTGGAAACGGGTCGGGTTTGTAGAGTTACCTGTGATAGATACGTCTACACCTTCTTTCCACATGATAGCTACACCTTCGCGAACGTCGTCAGCACCGTAGCATTTCACCTTAGCGCGAGGACCGTCAGAGTAAGCGATTTCACGAACTACATTCAGTTCGCCTGTATAGTAGTCAAACTGAGTCTGAACATAAGTAAAGCCGTTGATACGAGAGATGATCTGAGCAGCATCCTTACCCAAACCGTTCAGGATACAACGCAGCGGTTCTTTACGCACCTTGTCAGCCTTAGCCGCGATTTTGATAGCACCTTCTGCAGCAGCGAAAGATTCGTGACCAGCCAAGAAAGCAAAACATTTTGTTTCTTCGCGGAGCAACATAGCTGCCAGGTTACCGTGACCGATACCTACCTTACGGTCGTCAGCTACAGAACCCGGGATACAGAAAGCCTGCAGACCCAGACCGATAGCTTCAGCAGCTTCAGCAGCGTTCTTGCAGCCCTTCTTGATAGCGATAGCACAACCTACAACGTATGCCCATTTAGCATTTTCGAAGCAGATAGGCTGAGTTTCTTCACAAGTCTTATAAGGATCGAGGCCATATTCTTCGCAGATAGCGTTAGCTTCTTCGATATCCTTGATACCGTTTTCGTTCAAAGCAGCCAGAATCTGTTTGATACGACGGTCTTGGCTTTCAAATTTTACTTCTCTTATCATAATGTCTTTTCCTCCAAATTATTCGTGACGTGGGTCGATGTGTTTAACTGCACCTTGTTCTTCAGTGAAGCGACCGTAAGTACCGGTAACTTTCTTCAAAGCTTCATTCGCGTCAGTGCCTTTCTTGATCTCATCCATGAACTTGCCCAGGTGAACGAATTCATAACCGCAGATTTCGTCGTTCTTGTCCAAAGCGATGGTCTTGATGTAACCTTCAGCCATTTCCAGGTAACGAGGACCTTTAGCCAAAGTACCATAGAGAGTACCTACCTGGCTGCGGAGACCTTTACCCAAGTCTTCCAGACCTGCACCGATCATCAGACCGCCTTCAGAGAAAGCTGACTGAGTACGGCCGTATACAATCTGCAAGAACAATTCGCGCATTGCAGTATTGATAGCGTCGCAAACGAGGTCGGTATTCAATGCTTCGAGAATAGTCTTGCCCGGGAGGATTTCAGAAGCCATAGCTGCTGAGTGAGTCATACCAGAGCAGCCGATAGTTTCTACCAAAGCTTCCTGGATAACGCCTTCCTTCACGTTCAGGGTTAATTTACAAGCACCTTGTTGAGGAGCACACCAACCGATACCGTGTGTCAAACCGGAAATGTCAACGATTTCTTTAGATTTTACCCACTTGCCTTCTTCGGGTATGGGAGCCGGTCCGTGGTTAGGACCTTTCTTTACAACACACATGTGTTCCACTTCGTGTGAATAAGTCATAATAAGCTCTTTTAGTTAGTTATAATTAAAAAAAACGTAAGTCACGTCTTAAATCGGTTACAAAGTTAAGGCTTTTCCCCGTTTCTGCAAGTCAACCTATTTTTCTTTTTATTAAAATTCAGTAATAATCCCCGGAAAACTGCTTTGAATGTAATGTCGTGATTGCATTTTGAGGTTTTTCCCAAAAAAAAGCTGTATCTTTGATGCCATAATACTATATAATTATGATACAAGTAAAAGATGTTGCGTTGCAGCAAGCAGCCCAAGAGGGTATGGACGCTTTTATTCAAGTGTTTACAGATGCATATAAGCAGGTTATAGGTGGAGAATTGACGGCTGAAACCATGTCGCTTCTTACCGGCGAACAGCATTCCTTGCTGGCTTATCAGATATTTCGCGATGAATTGATGGAAGGAGGATTCTGCCAGTTGATTCAAAACGGATATGGAGCCTACATATTTGTCAACCCTTTTGCCAAGGTTATGCGTTTGTGGGGAGTAGAGGGTCTTGACAAGTTAGTCTATGCAGCTCGTAAGATTTATGAAGCCCATCGGGAAGATCTGGAGCGGGAACGTACAGACGATGAATTCATGGCAATGTATGAAGATTATGAGGAGTTTGACGAACTGGAAGATCGTTTCCTGGAAGAGGAAGAGCGGTTTACAGCTTTGGTGGCATCCTATGTAGATGAGCATATTGAGCTCTTCGCTGAGATTGTATAGCTCGATCATTTTTTAATTGATGTTAATTTAATAAGTTCAGATGCAGTAATTGGAGGAATACATACATTTATATGTTGTAAATAAAATATCTTTTCTCTAATTTTGCGAACCTAAAAAATGATAGAAACAATGAAAAAAATTAATTTTTTTGCTTTAGCCCTGGCATTGCTGATGGGTATTTCTTTTACCTCTTGCCTGGATAGCGATAATAATGCCGGGTATGACGCTGCAGGATATGTAAGAGTGGCCAGCTCTATGTATGGCGTACAATTAAAAGATCTGGATGGTAACCGTTTCCTTCCTACCATGGCATCATTGGCAGCACTCAAACAGCAGGGAGTGGATCTCACTTCTTCAGAATATGACTTGGTATATGTATACCTGAAGTGGGTAGAAGAAACCGCGAATAAAACCAAGGCTGGCGAGGCTCGTCAGGTAGAACTGGTAGCAGCCAGCCCTGTTTCTAAAGGCAAGGCTTTCCGTCAGGTAAACGGCATGGATGAGCTGGTCGTTGTGAACGAAGCTCCGGTCGTTACATTACTACCTTCTACGGGTGCTGGATATGGTAATACAAAACCTTGGCTGTATGGCTCGGAACTGATTGTGGTGCCGGTGCATTGGAGAATGAAGAATGATAAGGATATGCTGAAACAGCATACTTTTACTTTGAACTATGTAGAGGGTGTCTCTACCAATGAACAGTTGCAAGGCAACAAGACTTTGGCTTTATACCTGCTTCATGACAAGGGTACTGATAATGAAGAAAAAAATAAGCTGGTCGATGCCGCCAATAACTTTACGTTTGATATCCACGATTATCTGGAACGTTATAAAATGGAAAACGGTGCTTACCCCACTAAAGTAGTGGTTAAGGCCAAAATTAATCCTGACGGCTATACTCTGCCTGTTGCGTCAGAAGGAGAAGATGCAGAAAAGGTATGGACATCTTTTGATGTTGATATGGAACTGTTCAATCAAATGCAAAAAAAATAGATCATTGAATTATAAAGATTTATTCCATAGAGCCCTGTTACTGATTTCCTCCCCGGCCCGTGCCTGGGAGGAAATTCATTTGGAAGAGGATAGACGAATGGTATTTACTGCCTTTGTCTATCCTATGATTGGTTTATGCGGTCTGTCTGTTTTCATCGGATCTCTGTTAGAGCAAGGGTGGAGCGGTCCTCAGAGTTTCCAGTATGCCATGACGCAATGCTGTGCAGTGGCAGTGTCTTTGTTTGCCGGCTATTTTCTAGCTGCGTATCTTATCGATGAATTGCGTGTGCATATGCTGGATCAGGAAAAAGATATTTTCCTTTCCCGTCAGTTTGCCGGCTATGCCTTAGTAGTTCATTTTGTATTGCAGATCATAATCGGCATTTTACCGGACTTTAGTGTTATTGCTTTGCTGCTGCAATTTTATATAGTTTATGTAGTATGGGAAGGAGCGGATGCGGTACTTCATGTAGATGAAAACAAGCGTCTTTCTTTTACACTGCTAACTTCTTTTATCCTGCTAGCTTCACCCATGTTTATCGAAATGGTGTTCAACCGATTGCTCATTGCTTTCAATTGAGCTTAAAAATGAGAGAAAAGAATATGAAACAACCTCCTGTAAATATCAAAAATAAGCGTGCCACGTTCGATTATGAGCTGGTGGATACCTATACAGCCGGTATTGTACTTACGGGTACAGAAATCAAGTCCATCCGTTTGGGAAAAGCCAGTCTGGTAGATACTTTCTGCTACTTTGCCAATGGAGAACTTTGGGTAAAGAATATGCATGTTGCCGAGTATTTTTACGGTTCTTATAATAATCATACTGCACGGCGGGATCGTAAACTCTTGCTGAATCAGAAGGAATTGGAAAAACTGCAGCGTGGTACCAAGGATCCGGGTTTTACAATAGTACCTGTTCGCTTATTCATCAACGAAAAAGGCTTGGCCAAGTTGGTTGTAGCTTTAGCGAAAGGTAAAAAGCAGTATGATAAGCGTCAGTCCTTGCGTGAAAAAGACGATAAACGGGACATGGCGCGTATGTTCAAGCATTAATCCGCTTGTTTCATGCATCTGCCAGCCTACACAAACCACATTACTAATTACTAACCTACTTACTTTACATGACTTCTTTAGAAAAGCTGGTGCGGGAACGTATTCTCGTGCTTGATGGTGCTATGGGTACCATGATTCAGCAATACCGTTTGTCAGAACAGGATTTTCGTGGAGATCGTTTTGCTCATTTGCCAGGACAGATGAAGGGCAATAACGATCTTTTGTGTCTCACACGGCCGGATGTAATCTGCGATATTCATCGCAAATATCTGGAAGCGGGGGCCGATATCATAGAAACCAACTCTTTTAATGCTACCCGGATCAGTCAGTCTGACTATCATACAGAATCTCTGGTTCGTGACATCAACTTGGCTGCAGCTCGTTTGGCGCGCGCTGTGGCCGATGAATATACAGCCGTTCATCCGGAGAAACCCCGGTTTGTGGCTGGTTCGGTAGGTCCTACTAATAAGACCTGCTCCATGAGTCCGGATGTCAATAATCCGGCTTTCCGTGCCTTGACGTATCAGGAACTGTCTGAAGCGTATCAGGAACAAATGATAGCTTTGTTGGAGGGTGGAGTAGATGCTTTGCTCATTGAAACCATCTTCGATACACTCAATGCCAAAGCTGCTCTTTATGCTGCTGAAGAAGCCATGAAGCAGGTAGACAGGCAAGTACCTTTGATGCTTTCGGTTACGGTATCGGATACGGGTGGCCGTACGCTTTCCGGTCAGACACTGGATGCTTTTCTGGCATCTGTGCAGCATGCGCCCATTTTTTCTATTGGCTTAAACTGTTCGTTCGGTGCCCGTCAGTTGAAACCTTTCCTGGCGCAGCTGGCTTCGCGTGCACCTTATTATATCAGTGCTTATCCCAACGCCGGATTGCCCAATAGCTTGGGGCAGTATGATCAACAGCCTGAGGATATGGCGGTGGAAGTAGAAGATTATTTGCGTGAAGGTTTGGTGAATATTATTGGAGGCTGTTGCGGCACGACTGATGAATACATCCGCCGTTTTGTACCGTTGGCTCAAACAGCCATTCCCCATGTGCCCGTGCAGGAGCCTGCAAATTTGTGGCTGTCGGGCTTGGAATTGCTGGAAGTAAAGCCCGAAAATAACTTTTTGAATATAGGTGAGCGGTGTAATGTAGCAGGCTCCCGAAAATTTCTCCGCCTTATCAATGAAAAGAAATACGAAGAGGCGCTGAGTATTGCCCGTAAGCAGGTGGAAGATGGGGCTCAGGTCATTGATATCAATATGGATGACGGATTGCTGGATGCTGTCCGGGAGATGACGACTTTTTTAAATCTGATAGCCTCCGAGCCTGATATCGCTCGTGTGCCGGTGATGATTGACTCTTCTAAATGGGAAGTGATTGAAGCAGGATTGCAATGTCTGCAAGGCAAAGGAATCGTTAATTCCCTTTCGCTGAAAGAAGGGGAGGCACTCTTTTTGCAGCATGCCCGTACAGTGCGCCGTTACGGTGCGGCTGTTGTCGTGATGGCATTCGACGAGCAAGGGCAGGCCGATACCTACGAGCGGCGTATTGAAGTCTGTCAGCGGGCCTATCGGTTGCTGACTGAGCAAGTAGGCTTTCCTCCTCATGATATTATCTTTGACCCTAATGTGCTGGCCATAGCTACCGGTATGGAAGAGCATAGCAACTATGCAGTTGATTTTATTCGGGCCACTGGGTGGATTAAGCAACATCTTCCCGGAGCTCATGTCAGTGGTGGAGTCAGCAATCTTTCCTTTTCCTTCCGTGGCAATAATTATATCCGCGAAGCCATGCATGCCGTCTTTCTGTATCATGCTATCCGTGAAGGCATGGACATGGGAATTGTCAATCCTGCCACTTCTGTACTTTACGATGATATTCCAGCTGATACATTGACTTGCTTGGAAGATGTGGTATTGAATCGTTGTCCGGATGCAGCTGAAAAACTGATAGATTTGGCTCAGCGTATGAAAGCTGCAGCAGATGCAGCCAAAGAATCGGGTGTATCCTCTTCTTCTTCTTCTGCATTAGTCTGGCGCGAAGGAACCACAGTAGAGCAGCGTCTGGAGTATGCCTTAATCAAAGGTGTGGGCGATTTTCTGGAAGAAGATTTACAAGAAGCCCTGAAGCAGTATCCTATGGCAGTGGATATCATTGAAGGACCGCTGATGAAAGGAATGAATACCGTAGGCGATCTTTTCGGTGCCGGTAAAATGTTTTTGCCTCAGGTGGTCAAAACAGCCCGTACCATGAAGAAAGCTGTATCATTCCTGCAGCCGGTAATCGAACAGCAGCAGTCCTCTGGTGGGGCTAAAGCCGGCAAGATATTGTTGGCTACGGTGAAAGGGGATGTGCACGATATCGGCAAGAATATCGTATCGGTGGTTATGGCATGCAATGGTTATGAGATTATTGACTTAGGGGTTATGATTCCTGCTGAAACCATTATACAGTGTGCCATTGATGAGCAGGTAGATATGATTGGCTTGAGCGGGCTGATAACCCCTTCGCTTGAAGAGATGGTACATGTAGCTCAGGAGTTGGAACGGAGAGGTTTACAGATTCCTCTATTGGTAGGAGGGGCTACTACTTCGCAGCTTCACACTGCATTGAAGATTGCTCCTGTTTATCATGCTCCGGTAGTGCACCTCAAAGATGCTTCACAAAATGTAACGGTGGCTGCCCGCTTGATGAATCAGGAAGGAAGAAAATAACTGGCAGGAGAACTTGACGAGGCATATCGGAATCTTCGTCAGTCGGCGCAGGTGAAAGAATCCAATCTTTTGTCATTGGATGAAGCCCGCCGGCATAAGTTGAACCTGTTTTAAGGATTCATCTTTCACCGCTTTATTATGAAGGCTGCCTCAGTGAATGGTTCACCCTATTTACGTTGATTATCAGCGAGTGAAGGGTGAAGGGTGAAGGGTGAAAGGTGGACTTAGACGTATAAAAAAATACAGCCATTAGAATTTTGCAACGCTGGCTATTTCGGCTTTCAAAGCTGACGATTTTTTCAAAAAAGCTGTAGCTTTCTGAATCTGAAGCTACAGCTTTTTTTTTGTAAACAATAGGTTTAATTTTCTATTTCCATGGATTTCTACAGCTCTATCCATGGATTTTCTCTGCCAAAGAATATGTTTCATAGCAGACAAGCAAATAATATAGGAAAAAAATTCCCCCCCCTATTAAAAAATATATATATTTGCAAAAAAAAGAGGATAATTATGATGTGATAAACCATATTCGTTTTTATATTTGTAAGTTTATTTTTTTTGTAATTGTTCCTTGTCAGCCATGCAGTTTATTCCTTTGGTATAAACTTCTCAACTGCATGAAAAAATAGTATTATACAACTTTCGGGAAGTCGGTTGTAAAATAAAAAAAGCTTCTGCATCGGCTGTACGGCTTCTTATTATGAATCACATGCTTTCTAATCTTTGGAAATTTCTGTTCATTTTTTCACTGACTTTATGGACTACAGTTTCACAAGCCCAGCGCTTGTTCTCTCCTACAGGTGATCATTATGAAAAGTCGAAACGAGTGGTCTTAGACCAGGCACAACTGGGAGCGATGTATCAGCTTCAGTTTCGAAAAGATTCTACTAAAATCCATGATTATACAGAAGCACAGACGGTGCTGATGATTTCGGATAATTACTTGCTGTTTGGTGATTACAACCGGTTGGCCTTTGATTCCATCAACGACTACCTGGCAGCCAGCAAACGGAATGCCCGCAA
>Garnier_p1__coassemble_2630_pt1 | contig 8203 bp, 6 predicted proteins | sample Garnier_p1__metabat2_high_PE_014 | metagenome-assembled genome bin Garnier_p1 | reverse complement strand
TTTCAAGGCTGTCAGGATAGCAGGATTATCGTCTACAGCCAGTATGTTTCCATAATTCATAAACTGTTTTTTTGAATTCGATGTAAAAGTATAAAATGATTGTATGATTTTCAAACAGGAGGGTGTATGATTTTCATACAATCTGTTTTTGGGGGGCTTTTCCACAGGAGATTCTTTCTGGGAGTATGCTACCTTTGCTGTCATGAAAACAATCCACGAAGAATAAGAATTGCGTATGAAACGAATGATACATCTTATGATGAGTCTGATGCTGAGCACGGCGGCGCACGGACAGCAACCATGGAAGGTGGAGCAATGCATCAAGTATGCGATGAACCACAGCCAGGAGGTGAGACTGGAAGAACGGTCACTGGAAGATGCCCGCATCCGCCGTACACAAAGCATCGGGGCCTGGCTACCTTCTGTAAATGGCAGCGTGGGCGGACAGTATAATTTCGGACGAGCGGTAGATCCCGAAACCAATACATATACTAATGTCAATACATTTTACAATAGTTACAATCTACAGGCTACGCTGCCAATATTTGAAGGTTTTGCCCGATATTATGATAGTAAGGCAGCAAGGGCGCGGCTGCTAATGGGTAAACAAGGTTTACAGGCTGCTAAGGAGGAAGTAGCCAAACAGGTGATGAAACTATGTATGGATGTGATTTATTTACAAGGTGCGGTTCGCCTGGCAGCTGACAAACTTTCTGAAAGCAGACAGTTGCTGAAGCAAACGAAAATCATGCTGGAAGTGGGTACAAAGAGCGAGGCGGATGTGGCGCAAGTACAGGCCACGGTGGCAGCCGATGATTATGAAGTGACCAACCAGCAGAATCTGCTGACGCATGCGTGGATAGCCCTGAAAGCGCAGATGAATTTTCCGCTGACCGATACGCTGGCACTGGACACGCTCTTCTTGTCGGAACCTCATCCGCTGCCGGAGGAGGAAACAGCACAGGAAATTTTTCATCGGGCACAACTGTATTACCCGGCTTTGATGCAATCGGATTGGGAGGTACGGGCGGCCCGTTATTCGCTGAAAGCAACGCGGGGAAGTCTGTTCCCTTCGTTGTCGGTTGGCGCAGGGATTTCTACCAGTTTTTACAAGACATTGGGGCAGGAATCTCCCTTGGGATATCGGAGGCAAATGAGGGAGAACCGGGGGGAGTTTGTGTTTGCCACCTTGTCTATTCCGATTTTCAACCGTCTGGACCGTCTCAGTGAGATTCGCCGCCAGCGGAATGAGTGGCGGAAGGCGGTGGACAGGCAGCAGCAGCAACAGACTGAACTGCAGCGGCTGATTCTGGAGGCTTTGGCTGACTATGAATCGTCAAACAGGGAGTGCTTGAAATTACAAAAGAAAGTAACATCGGATGAATGGAATCTGCGACTCTTGACACAGAAGTATCAGGAGGGATTGGCTTCGGGGCTGGAGGTACAGACGGCTTCTGTTATCCTGTTACAAGGGCAGGCAGCCTGGCTGAAGAGCCGGTTGATGCAATGGTATCACAGACAAATGTTGAATTATTATAAAGGGTTTCCATTATGGATAGAATAATTGACAATAAAAAGAGCTTGTTGAAAAAGTATGGCTGGACATCCGCCCTGGGCGTAGGGATTCTGCTGCTGTTTGTTTGGGCGGTGGCCGGATGGAACGGCAATGTGGCCCGGGTAGAGGCATCGCAACTCACAATCAGTACTGTCCGGGAAGGCGAGTTTGCGGATTATATTCAGTTCAACGGGCAGGTGGTGCCCATTCAGGTGGTACAGATTTCGCCTGAAGAAGGGGGCATCGTGCAGGAGAAGGTGGTGGAAGAAGGAGCTCGGGTGCGCAAGGGGGAAGTATTGGTGCGACTGAGCAACAGCAACCTGGATCTGCAGATTCTGAATGCGGAAGCAGAACTGGCCGAGAAACAGAATCTGTTGCGCAATACGCAGGTGGCCATGCAGCAGGATCGGCTAAACAATGAGACGGAGGATGTGACATTAGCTATGGATGTGCAGCGCAAACTACGGGCCTACCGCCAGAAGGAGCGGCTGTATGAGGAGAAACTGATTAGCCGGGAGGATTACCTGCAGAGCAAGGAAGATTATGAACTGGTGCAGCGCAAGCAGGAGCTGGTAAAGCAGCGACTGGAGCAGGACTCTACCTACCGCACGCTGCAGATGGAACAGATGGAGGATAATCTGGAGAATATGCAGCGCAATGTGCTGCTGGTGCGTGGTCGGAAAGAAAAGCTGGAAATCTGTTCGCCCATCGACGGACAATTAGGACTGCTTGACGTGGAATTGGGTCAGAGTATCGGGGCCGGACAGAAAATCGGACAAATCAACGACTTGACGGATTTTAAGATTGAAGCAAATCTCAGCGAGCATTACATCGACCGCGTGCGCACGGGGCTGCAAGCCACCCTGAAGCGCGATGGCAAAAGTTATACTTTACGGGTAAGAAAGGTATTCCCCGAGGTGCGCGAAGGACTGTTTCGCACGGAGTTGGTGTTCGAGCAGGGGCATCCGGAACCTATCCGCATCGGGCAGACGTATAACCTGAGCCTGCAGCTGGGGCAGTCGCAACAGGCCACTTTGCTGCCGCGGGGCACTTTCTTTCAAGCTACGGGTGGGAAATGGGTGTTTGTAGTAAGCCAGGATGGACGGAAAGCGTATCGGCGGTCTATCCGCATCGGCCGGCAGAATCCTCAATATTATGAGGTGGAAGAGGGACTGGCACCGGGGGAACAGGTCGTCACCAGCGGCTATGAAGCGTTCCGCGAACGGGAGGAGCTAATACTGGATTAAGAAGTTCCTTCAGAATGAAGAGAAGAATAAATAAATGAATTAGTATATTTGTAGATTATGAAATCGTATGTAACTTTTTTAAGTCGCAATAAGCTCTACACGGCCATCCAGTTTTTCGGGCTGTCAGTGGCCTTAGGGTTTGTTATCCTCCTGGCATCCTATGCCCGGACGGAGTTCAGCGTGGGGGCTTCACAACCCTATGCCAAGGAGATGTATGTGGTAGGCTTCGGTGATTTTGTGGGCATGACGCTGGGCACGGGGCCGGAGTTCTTTCCGTCGATGCCCGAAATAAAGGAGTGGACCCGCATGGAGCGAAGCGGACAGAACGATGTGCAGGTGGGAGAAGATTATTACGAGGTGTCGCGGCTGGCCGTGGACTCGAATTTCTTCCGTTTCTTTCATTTTGAAACCCGATTGAAACAGACTATGCAACCGGAACTGAGGAACCGGCAGGAGGTGATGCTGTCGGAATCGTTTGCCCGTAAGGTGTTTGGTGGCGAGAATCCGCTGGGACGCACCTTGAAATATAATCAGAAAAACACCCTGACGGTGGTGGGCGTGATGGAGGATTTCGGTCCGGAAGATGTATGGGAACCGGTAGATATCCTGGTATCATCGGATTTTCTGAAAGATGAATACGCATGGATGGATAATTTAGGCGGAGTGCTGACGGTAGCCAAACTGGCAGAGGGAACAGATACGGAGGCTCTTCAGGAGAAGCTGCTGGATAAGTATTGCGGCTACTGGGAACATTGGTCACGCAGCCAGGATAGCAACGGGATTACATGGGGGGCTTCGCTGACCCGCTGGGATGATTTATATTTTTCTCCGTTAGGAAAAAGTGGCATTCGTAGCGGCAATCGGGCATTGGTGCAAGTCTTGCTGCTGGTGGCGGTGGTGCTGCTGATTTCGGCAGTGTTTAATTACATTAATCTCACGGTGGCGCAGACAGGAAAACGGGCGCACGAAATGGCTACCCGGCGGCTGCTGGGCGATTCGGCCGGACGCATCATCCTGCGTTATCTGCAAGAGTCGGGCCTCTTTACCTTTAGTTGCGGCATGACGGGAATCGGTGTGGCCGTGCTGCTGAAGCCGTACGTAGAGCAAATGCTTTCTACCCGCATCGTGTGGTCGCTTCATCCTGCTATGGTGCTGGGCTTTATGGGCTTGCTGGCGGTAATTGCCTTGATTTCGGGCTGGGTACCTGCCTGGATTGTGGCCCGTTTTCAGCCGCTCGACATTGTGAAAGGCAATTTCCGCCTGCAAAACAAGCAGGTATTGAGTCGGGTGTTTATCGTGGCACAGCATATCATCAGCACGGTACTCATCGCCATGGGACTGACCATGACGGCAGAGATGCATCACTTGGCCACGCTGCCGATGGGCTACAATATGCAGGACATCGTCTTTATACAGGCTTGGCAATTGGGACCTAGGGCCGACAGACAAAACCTGCTGAAGGAACGTTTACAGGCTTTGCCGCAGGTGGCCGAAAATTCATTGGGACGAAAGGTTCCGTTGATAACCGGTCACGATGGTGTGCATCAGCCGGGGGAGGAAGCGTTGTCCTGGTTGCGCCTGTCGGACATGGATAGCGTGGCTTTCCGGATGCTGGATTTTCAGGTGGTGGAACGCTACAGCGACCCGGTGCCGGGTATGCTGTGGGTGACGGAAGATACGCGCGACCGCTATGGCATCTCGGCCGACAAGCCTTATTTTGACGAGCAGGGATACCGCAAAGTATGTGGAGTTATAAAAGATTACCGTTCGCTCACCGCCCTGTCTACCCCCATGCCCGATACGCACAGTGCCATACAGGTGACCGACCCGAACGGCTATGTATTTACCCACATCATCCGTACCCAAGGCAACCATGTAGAGGCACTGAAAGCTATCCGGGAAACCTGCCAGGAGGTGTGCCGGGAAATTATTGGTGTACCTAAGGAGCTGAAAATAGAGTACATGAAGGATTATCTGCGAAATGAACTGAATGGCGAACGGAAGACGATGACGCTGGTGCTTTGCTTCATGGTCATCTCTATTCTGATTTCGGCACTGGGCCTGCTGGCTATGTCGGTCAGCTACACCGAGCAGCAAAGCAAGCGGGTGGCGCTCTGCAAAGTGATGGGAGCAAGTACCCGGAGCATGGTGCTGGAATTGTCGCGAAACTTTATGCTTTTGTCCGGCATAGCTACCCTGATAGCAGTGCCCATCGGATTGAAAGCCATGCAGCATTACCTGGAAGAATTCTATTACCGGATAGACTTTCCCTGGCATCTGCTGGTTATCGCCGTACTGCTTGCCTGGCTGATTTCGTTCGTCTCCATTGTGGGGCAGACGTGGAAGGTGGCCCGGCGGAATCCGATAGAAAGCATCAAAACCGAATAACTCGTCAGTATATTGAATCTTTTAAAATAGCATCATCATGATAAAAATAGAAAATCTCAGCAAAATCTTCCGTACGGAAGAAGTAGAAACCACGGCCCTCAACGGGGTCAGCATGGAAGTGTCCGACGGTGAATTTGTGGCCATCATGGGGCCGAGCGGTTGCGGAAAATCTACCTTACTGCACATCTTGGGAATGCTGGACAGTCCGGACAGCGGACAGTATTGGCTGGGTGGGGAAGAAGTGGGCCACCTGAAAGAAAAAGACCGTACGAAGTACCGCAAGGGGCGCATCGGTTTTGTGTTTCAGAGTTTCAACCTGATTGATGAACTCACGGTAGAGGAAAACATCGACTTACAACTGAAATACCTGGAGGTGCCTAAAGCCGAACGCCGGCAACGGGTGCTGGATATTCTGCGCAAGGTAAACCTGAGCCAGCGTGCCAAGCATTACCCGCAGCAACTCTCCGGCGGTCAGCAGCAGCGGGTGGCCATCGCCCGGGCCGTGGTGGGAAAGCCCCAACTGATTCTGGCGGATGAACCCACCGGAAACCTGGATTCTAAAAACAGCCTGGAGGTAATGGAACTGCTCAGCCAACTGAATGCCGAGGGAACTACCATTGTCATGGTGACGCACTCGCAGCATGATGCCGGATATGCCCACCGCATCGTCCATCTCTACGACGGGCAGGTGGTGGATGAACTGAACGGATTACTGTAGCCATACCTTATTATATACAGAATATAAATCATTCTCTCTTAATGATGTTCCTCCTTTCTGACTTTAGCGGACTGCTAACAGAAGGGAGGAATTTTCATAAATAAATGGCGAAATACGATGAAAAACAAACAAAAATAAGTAAGTTTTTGTTATAGTGAAAAAAGGTAAAATTATGACCAAAGAAGAATTGATGAGAAAAGCCATTGAGCTTTCCAAAGATAATGTAGCCAACGGCGGTGGTCCTTTTGGAGCAGTCATTGCCAAAGAAGGAGAAATCATTGCCACGGGAGTTAACCGTGTTACAGCCAACTGCGACCCCACAGCCCATGCAGAAGTCAGTGCCATCCGGGCAGCCTGCAGTAAACTGCATACGTTCAACTTAAGCGGTTGCGAAATATATACGTCCTGTGAACCCTGTCCCATGTGCTTGGGAGCTATCTATTGGGCTCACTTGGATAAAATGTATTATGGCAACAATAAGACTGATGCTAAGAACATCGGATTTGATGATTCGTTTATCTATGATGAAATAGATCTGGCTCCCGAAAAGCGAAAACTCCCTTCGGAAATACTGCTTCACGAAGAAGCCATTCAGGCATTTAAGCAATGGATGGAAAAGAACGATAAGATAGAATACTAAAAAACGGCTGACAAAAAACATCTCTTACAGTTATTTTTTGTATTTTTGCGCCTCGAAAGAACAATTTTAGATTCGAGAACTTTAAAAAACGAAATAAAATGGCAGTAGAACTGAAAGACCTCACCAAACGTAGCGAGAATTATTCTCAATGGTACAATGAATTGGTGGTAAAGGCCGATTTGGCAGAACAGTCGGCTGTGCGTGGATGTATGGTGATTAAACCTTACGGATACGCTATCTGGGAGAAAATGCAGCGTCAGTTGGATGATATGTTTAAGGAAACAGGACATGTTAATGCGTATTTCCCATTGCTGATACCTAAATCATTCCTGAGCCGTGAAGCTGAACATGTAGAAGGCTTTGCCAAAGAATGTGCAGTAGTAACTCATTATCGCCTAAAAAACGACCCCAATGGAGGTGGCGTAGTAGTAGACCCTGCTGCCAAACTGGAAGAAGAACTGATTATCCGTCCTACTTCCGAAACCATTATCTGGAATACCTATAAGAACTGGATCAATTCTTATCGTGATCTTCCGATCTTGTGTAACCAGTGGGCGAATGTATTCCGTTGGGAAATGCGTACACGCCTGTTCCTGCGTACTGCTGAATTCCTGTGGCAGGAAGGTCATACAGCTCACGCTACACGCGAAGAAGCAGAAGCAGAGGCTGTAAAAATGCTGAATGTATATGGCGATTTTGCTGAAAAATACATGGCTGTACCCGTGATCAAGGGGGTTAAATCAGCCAACGAACGTTTTGCCGGTGCTTTGGATACCTATACTATCGAAGCCATGATGCAGGATGGTAAGGCACTGCAAAGCGGTACTTCTCACTTCCTGGGTCAGAACTTTGCCAAGGCATTCAACGTACAGTTTGTGAACAAGGAAAACAAACTGGAATATGTATGGGCTACTTCCTGGGGTGTTTCTACCCGCTTGATGGGTGCCTTGATCATGACGCACTCGGACGACAACGGTTTGGTACTTCCGCCGCATCTGGCTCCGATTCAAGTGGTGATCGTGCCTATCTATAAGAATAACGAAATGCTGGCCAAGATTGATGAAAAAGTAGCTGGCATTGTTGCTAAGCTGAAAGCAATGGGCATCTCTGTGAAATATGATAATGCAGATAACAAACGTCCGGGCTTCAAATTTGCTGATTATGAAGTAAAAGGTGTGCCTGTGCGTCTGGTAATGGGTGGACGTGATTTGGAAAACAACACTATGGAAGTGATGCGTCGCGACACGCTGGAAAAAGAAACCCGCTCATGCGACGGAATTGAAGAATATGTACAGAACTTACTGGAAGAAATCCAAGCAAATATCTATAAGAAAGCCTTGGATTACCGCAACAGCCGCATACAGACTGCTGACACCTATGAAGAATTCAAGGAAAAGATTGAGCAGGGTGGTTTTGTATTGGCACATTGGGACGGTACTACAGAAACTGAGGAAAAGATTAAGGAAGAAACCAAAGCAACCATCCGTTGTATTCCGTTCGAATCATTCGTACCGGGTGATAAGGAACCGGGTAAATGTATGGTGACCGGAAAACCGTCGGCTTGCCGTGTCATTTTTGCACGTTCTTACTAATATTAATAGATAGGGTGTCCAGTTCTACGTTCCTAAAAACGTAGTACAAAACGCCCTCGTTAA
>Garnier_p1__coassemble_1334_pt1 | contig 14645 bp, 13 predicted proteins | sample Garnier_p1__metabat2_high_PE_014 | metagenome-assembled genome bin Garnier_p1 | reverse complement strand
GAAACAGCAGCTCTTGTTTCTATCCCGTTTACTTTGTTTGATGCCGGTGTTTTTAATGGCCTTTCATTGCCTTTTTTGCCAAGTAGTATACAGCGTTGGATGGATATTTATATGTCTGATGAAGCTTATGCGGAATTTGTACTTCATGAGGGACGTGCAGGTTTTTGGTGGGTAAGTGCTTTATTTTCTACTGGAAAGAAAATTGTGTATGTTGTGATGACATATCAATTAATAAAAAATAAAGATATAATTTTTTCTAATTTTGAGTCGTCTAGATTATATTCTTTTTACCTTACTCTTTTTGCTATAGTGAATATGGTGCAGTTCATTCCTGTGTTAGGAGAACGCTATTATTGGTTTTTGCAAGTGTTTTGTCTGTTTGTCTGGTTTAAGGCCTTTGGCTTTACGAGGTCTAAGTGGCTGTGGCTTTTGTTGGTTAGTTGCTCATTCGGGATGTTTATGCGTTATGGGTATCTCTTTGGGGGAGCTTTGTCTGTCACAACTAACCCTGATATGTTTTTTACACCATTGCCTTATTTGATTGCAACAGGTTTTACTTATTAAAAAATCATTTTCTATGTTGAATATCACAGATCCTTCAAATTGTTGTGGTTGCACGGCATGTGCTAGTATATGTTCACATCACGCTATTACAATGATTCCAGATGCTTTGGGCTTTTTATATCCAAAGATTGATTCAGATAGATGTGTGGATTGCGGTTTGTGTGATAAAGTTTGTCAATTTCACTCACGATATTTGCGTTATGATAATTTTGTAAGTCCTGATGCCTATCAATTTAGAATTGATAATCCTGAACATCTATTAAAAAGTCAAAGTGGAGGTGCCTTTTTTAGTGTGGCAAAGAACTTTATTTCTTCGGGCGGAGTTGTTTATGGAGCCGCATTTACTGATGTTTGGAGGGTAACTCATCAGCGTGTTTCCGAATTAGAAGATTTGGATAAACTTCGCATGTCGAAGTATGTGCAGAGTGACATGCGTGGAGTATTTAAACAGGTAAAGAATGATTTGAAGAACGGCTTTAAGGTACTATTTTCTGGAACAGCTTGTCAAGTAGCAGGTCTAAAGTCTTATTTGCCTAAAAAATATCATAATGAACTTTATTGCATAGATATTATATGCCACGGTGTACCATCCCCCAAAATATGGGATGACTATATTAGTTATCTTCAATCTATATACCAATCTAAGATCGTGAAGGCTTGTTTTAGGGATAAGCGTTTCGGCTGGCATGGTGCCACGGAAAGTTTTCTTTTTGCTAATGGTCAGGAAGCCTACAGAAGGACAAGCAATTATTTGTATTTTTCAGGATTATCCATGCGCGAGAGCTGTTCCAAATGCTATTATACAAACGTACAGCGTGTTGGGGATATTTCTATTGGAGATCAGTGGGGGATACCCAAAGACTCAAAATATGAAGATAATCTGGGATTATCTGTTGTATTTGTCAATTCAGCGAAGGGTAAAAAACTCTTTGAATTAGCAAATGCAGAGTCAGTTATTTGCGAGCAAGTAACTTTGCGTGAATGTGTACAACCTCAACTTCAATATCCATCTTCCATGCATCGTAGTTTTCGGGAATTTAGGAGAGATTATGAAAAACATGGTTTTTTATTCGTTGCTAAGAAGTATGGGGACATGGGCTGGAGATATAAGATAAAAACTTTAGAGGAAAAGATAAAAGATTATGTTCGAAATATACTAAAAAAATGAAAATTGCATTACTTACAATTTGGCATGAGGGTAACTATGGAGCAGAGCTTCAAGCTTATGCTACTACAAAGATTCTTAAGCAATTAGGACATGATGTTGAGCTGGTGGATATTCGGCTTTCGGATATCCGTAAACAAACTTTCAAGGGTGTCGTTGGTAATTTCTTATCTTCACTTGGCCCGTCCAGAAAGAATTTTAATAAATTTTGGGAAAAGCATTTTGTAACAACAAGAAGATATCATAATGTTTCAGAATTGATTGATAATCCACCTTTGGCAGATGTCTATATAGTGGGCAGCGATCAAGTTTGGAATCCTGAAATAACCCGTTCTTTGGCAGAGGTGTTTTTTTTGAATTTCGGTTCAGATTCTGTGAAGCGGATTTCATATGCAAGCAGTTTTGGAACTGAAGAGTGGAGTGGGTATAATACAGAGCAAATAAAACATTTGCTTCATCGTTTTCATTCCTTGAGTTGTCGTGAGAAGAGTGGAGTACAAATACTAAGTTCTGTGTTTGGGTGTAAAGCCACTCATGTTTTAGACCCTACCTTATTATTTGATAGTTATAAAGAATTGACCGGAGAATTGCAAGAACAAAATACCTTAGTGTATTATCCTTTGAGTAGTTTTCCGCAACTCTCTGTTTTTGCTGAAGACACGGCCAGTGCACTAGGTTTATCTGTGAAAAATGCCAATTGGCAAAGTTGTATTTATGGCTCTGCTATTTGGGATAGAAATTCTATAGAGGGTTGGATAAAGGACATTGCTCAAGCGCGGTTTGTGATAACTCCTTCTTTTCATGGGTTAGCTATGAGTATAATCCATCATAGACAATTTGCTGTAATTGTAGCTAATAAGAAAAGGGCAACGAGAATGATCAGTTTGTTGGATTTACTAGGTTTGTCAGATAGAATCTACTCTTCTTTTGATGAGATGTCCGCGGCAAAACCTTGGGAATATCCTATAGATTATCGTCAGGTAGATGAAAAACTAGCCATGCTGAGAGCGACCTCTATTAACTATTTAAAGGAAAATTTATAGATATGAACATTTTATTTATAGCAACCTTCCCTATCATTCCTCATGAGGGCGGTGTACAGAGAGTTACAGATACTCTCAGTAGAGAATTTTTAAAGAGGGGGCATCAGGTGACATATTTGTGTTATTCCAGAAAACATAAGTTGAGTTATCCTAATTTTCTGTGTGATCAGTTATATATCGAACTGTCTGGACAAACAGACCTGGAAGTTCAAGAACAATTAAGACAATATGTAGTTCAGTACAAGATATCCCATGTGATTAATCAAATATGTGATGAAAGTTCAAATCGCATAGTAAGATTATTGCCAGATTTTATTCGTGATAAAGTAATATATACTTATCACATTATTCCATTCTCTTGTCTGTCTATTACGAGAAAGCGGATATGGAATTCTCCAGTTCATAATTTTCGTCAGCTAATCTTCAAATATGCTTCTTTTGTTTGTCCCTCTATATATAAAAATTTCTTTTTGAAAATCGAAAAGAAAAATATTTTAGACGGTATGGAATTAGCTACAAAATTTTGTTTGATTTCTCATAAGTTTGTGCCAGATATTCTACGGGTAATTCCTGATATATCTCTAGATAAAATGGTTGCCATAAATAATCCGAATACATATCCTGCACAGGTTGATTTACCCGATTTCCAAGTTCGTGAAAAATCTGTTTTATGGGTTGGAAGAGTAGAAAATACTCAAAAGAACCTGGTTGGCTTTATAAATATGTGGTCTTTGTTTTCTCAGAATCATCCGGATTGGAATGCTTATATTGTAGGTGATGGCGATGATTTTGAGTATTTTAAAGCTTATGTGAGCAAGAAGAATATCCAGAACCTTCATTTTGAGGGAGCTCAAAAAGATGTAATGCCTTATTATAAAAAGTGTCGATTTATCGCTGTGACCTCTTTTGGGGAAAGCTGGGGTATGATTCTCACAGAAGCTATGACGTGCGGTTGTATTCCAATCGTCATGAACACATTTGCTACCCTTACTGATATTGTTGATGATAGAATTAATGGATTGATTTCCGATTTTGATGATAAACAGATGGCAAATTTGCTGGCTACTGCGGCTGCAGATGTTGAATTGTGTAAATCACTGTCTAAAAATGCAGTAGAAAAGGCAGAAAAGTTTGATGTGAAAGTGATTGCAGATAGTTGGATTTCATTGTTACAATCGTTATAGAACAAAAACTGTAATTCATAGGCATGAAGATTTTACTATTTACAGATTCATTAGGTGCTGGCGGTGCACAAAGGCAATTAGTTGGATTGGCTGGAATGCTACAAGAGAAGGGTTTTGAAGTAAAAGTCTGTACTTATCATAACTTGGATTTTTACAAATCATTCTTGGATGAAAATGGAATTGAAAATGAGTTGATACCGGATGCAGATAATTCTAAGAAAAGAATTTTGGCAGTGCGCTCTTATTTTAATAAAGAAAAGCCAGATTGGGTGATTGCTTATCAGGAAACCCCTTCGTTGGTAGCTTGTATGTGCAAATTATTGGGTAGTAGGTTTCGTCTGTTAGTAAGCGAGCGTAACACGACACAAAAAATAGGAATGAATGAGCGTGTAAGATTTTTCTTATATCGTTTTGCGGATGCTATCGTTCCTAATAGCTATTCCCAAGAGAAGTTCCTCTTGTCTCATTACTCATGGATGAAGGCTAAATTATGTACTATCATTAATTTCGTAGACTTAAATAAGTTTTCATATTCTGAAAAGAAAAGATCAATAAAGCCTTTGATTGTAGTCGCTGCTACTGCTTGGACGTCTAAAAACACCTTAGGGTTAATAGAAACTGTTAGAAAATTAAAGGAAAGAGGTTTGAATTTTGTCATTGAATGGTATGGGGTAGTAGCAGGTCATGAGGAATATGTGGCACAATGTCAGTCTAAGATTGAAGAATATGGTGTAGGAAATTATATCCATCTCTTGCCTAAGACCAAACAGATACATGAAAAATATAAATCTTGTGATTTCTTTTGTTTACCATCATTTTATGAAGGTACTCCCAATGTAATTTGTGAGGCTATGGCCTGCGGACGTCCGGTTCTTTGTAGTGATGTTTGTGATAACTCCATATATGTAACTAACGGGGAAAACGGCTTCCTGTTTGACCCACATAATGCTGATGATATGGCTGATAAAATAGAACAGGCTATAGGTATTTCAGAAAATGAATATGCCAGTATGTGCAAAGAAAGCAGGCATAAGGCTGAGAAGTTGCTGTCAGAAGATGCTTTTATCAATAAGTATGTTCAACTGATCTCTAGTTTATAATATTCATAGTTATGAAAGTTCTTTTTTGTTCACCGTGTTCATCTTCCAATGATGCAATAAAAGGTGGTATAAATACTTGGGGAAGATATGTTGTTTCCTATTATAAGCAATATGGTAGACAGGATCTTCAACTGATACCGGTTTCTTTTGACAGACATACCTTGATAACAGATTCCTATTCTTTTTTAGGAAAAATAGTCAAGGGAATTAAAGAGCAAAGAAAGCCGATAGCTGAAGCAATTCGTAAAATGGATGCGGAGAAACCTGATGTAATGCACCTTTGCACTGCAAGCGGTTTGGGATTATTTCGAGATTATGTGCTTATTAAAGCTGCTCATAGGCGGGGAATAAAAACAGCCCTACATCTCCATTTCGGACGTATTCCGGAATTAATCGCTAAAGACAATTGGGAATGGAAGATGTTGTCTAAAGTCATCCGAATGTCGGATGTATCCATTGTAATGAATCGGCCCTGTGAACATGTTTTGCAGGACCTGGGGTACCAAAATATCCGGTATTTACCGAATCCTTTAGGAGTGGATATCTTAAACCAAATTCATGCAGAGGAAGGAAAGCATCAGCGAACTGCCGGAACGCTTTTGTTTGTTGGCCATGTGTATAAAACCAAGGGTGTGTATGAATTGGTGGAAGCTTGTACCCGGATTCCACATGTGCAATTGAGGATTGTTGGAAAGTGCATGGAACAGGTAAGAACTGAACTCGAAGAAATTGCACGTAGGAAAGATAATGGTACCTGGCTTCATTTTATCGGTGAAATTTCTCATGAAGAGGTGATAAAGGAGTTCTATCAAGCTGACATGTTTGTATTTCCTTCCTATACAGAGGGATTCCCTAACGTGATTTTGGAAGCTATGGCGTGCGGCTGTCCGATAGTGTCTTCTGATGTGGGTGCTATTCCAGAGATGTTGGATATAGGTGCTGATGATTGTGGAATTTGCTTTAAACCTCAGAGCGTAGACGAAGTTTACCAGGCTGTAAGTATGCTGATTGATAATGAGCAACTGAAAAATGAATTTTCAGTGAAGGCAAAAAGGCGTGTTAATTCTCTATATGCTATCCCAATGGTTTGGAAACAGATGGTTCAAATTTGGTACCAAGCTATGAAAAATTAAATATAAAACTACAGCACTTCCCCACCAGCTTTATGCAAGCCAGCAGGGAAGTGCACTGACAGATTAAATTCCCGAGTATTCCACCGCTGCCGGGAAGCAGGGGCAGGACTTGAGAGGGTCCAGGTCGCAGTGGCCCAGGATGATGGCCCGGGGGAAGAGCTTCTTCAGTTCCCGGAGCAGGGCCACCAGCGAGGCTTTCTGAGCCAGCGTGCGCGTGTCGCACGGATGGCCGTTGCGGTCCAGACCGCCCTCGTAGCAGATGCCGATGCTGTGGCGGTTGTGGTTCTTGCAGTGGGCGCCGATGTCTTCTATCGGACGGCCGCGATGGATGGTTCCGTCGCGCGTCAGGTAGTAGTGGTAGCCGATGTCCTTGAAGCCGCGGTGACGGATGTGGTCCTGGCGGCAGGCTTCATAATCCAGGTTCCGCCCCTCACGGGTGGCGGAACAGTGGAGGATGATCAACGTGATGCGTCGCATAGGCTAATCGTGGTAACAGGCTTGCAGACCCAAGGCGCCTGCCACCGTAGTGGCTATGGCGATGATCACTTTGAGGATGATTTGTAAAATACTCTTTTTCATAGGCAAAAGGATTTAGAAAGAATTAGCTCAGCAGTTCGTCGCCACCGTCTTCGCTGTCTTTGCTGTGGTCTTCGCCGGTGGCTTCCGGCTTGGGCTTGCTGCTGCCCGTCAGCTTGTACAGCCCCTGTTCGCGCAGGGTGGCTTCGAGGTTCAGACTCTTGATGCTCAGTTCGCCGGTGGCCCGGGCGCGCAGTTTCACCCCTCTTACATGGGTGGCTACCTTGAACTCGTCGGGAGTGGCAGCACCGTGGTCGGAGAGGATGCCGCACGAGAAGATGGCCAGGTCGTCGAGCTTCACGTTCTTGCCGTCCAGGATCAGCTCCTTGATGCAGCTCACCATATCGGTCAGCACCCCTTTGATGACTCCCGGCGAATACGGCGTGTTGTGGTCGGACATGTGTTTGGCCAGCGCTTCGATGTCGAGCATTTGGTTGATTACCGGGCGGATGTACCAGAGTCCTTTGGACTTGTTGTTGCCGCCTGCCATTTGATACTTTTTGTACAGAATCATAATGTTTAACTTTTAAAAAATTAGATAATAATCAATGAACTCTCATTGACTCTGCAAATATAGCCTGTGCGAAGGACCGGTTGGCACGGTATGGAGCGATGCGGCACGATGGGGCGGAATAGGGCACGATAATGCACGATATAGTCCGTTAATCCGTTGGTATTCAGCTGTAAAATGATTATTTTTGTAGCTGTAACATTAAACGGAACATCATGAAAAGAATCGGAGAAGAAGAGCATTTTGAGATACGCAGCTACGGCATCGGTGAGCTGGCCAGCTGCTACAATCCGCATATCTCGGTAGGGGCGGCCCGGCGCAAGCTGATGGCTTGGATTCATCTGCAGCCGGCGTTGGTGGAAGCCTTGCAGGCTACAGGCTTCAGCCACAAGGTGCGCAGCTTTACGCCCACGCAGGTTCGTCTGATTGTAGCTGCCATCGGCGAACCTTAATCCACGGATTTCGTTTTCCAAATCCGTGGATCAAGGAAGCCCGATCCATGGATTTACGCTTCGTCTTCCATGGGAGGTTCACTGTCTTTGGCCAGGGAACGGCGGTTCAGCTCGATGCGTTCGTTGTCGAGCACCACCACGCGGTATCCCCGCTTTCCGCCTACCTTCTGCGGCTGGAATCCCAGCTTTTTCATCTGCAGGCTCACTTTGATCATGGTCAGCATGATGCGGTGGCCGCTCGTCAGGATCTGCAGGATTTCGGCATTGGTCAGAAACTGTGCCGGTTCTCGCCCTATGGGCACGCGGAAATGGGTCTGTATGAGGTCACGCTCCAGGCAGGGGACTTCAAAATCCTGGTTGTGTTCGTTTACCTTGGCGATGTCGTGTTGGGTCAGGATGTAGTTTTTCTTGTTTTGGGCCAGAAAGGCGGCCTGGGCGTAGATGCCCGCGTAGTTGAACTCGGCTTCGTAGGGATTGTCTATCATCACTACGTCGATGGGCAGCCAACGGCGGTTCCCTTCCAGGTCGTTCAGGATGAGGTGATAGTTGCTGGTGCCCGACAGCGAGGCGATGTGCGGACGCACTTCCTTGTAGCGGGCATAGGGCGCACGTTCGGTGACACGGGGCAGGGTGGTCATACTCTTGATCTGTGACATCAGGGTGCCTTCGATGTTGTCGAGCTCTTCCAGGCAGATGATGGCAAATTCGGCCAGGCTCAGGCGGTCGTCCTTGTTCAGGTTGCGGCTGTCGCATTTCAGACAGAAGTAGCGCGAGAGTTCGGGAGGCAGCAGCTTGTTGAGCCAGGAGGTCTTGTAAATGCCCTGCGGTCCTACCAGCAGCAGAATCTGATTGTTCACCACTTCTTCGTGAAGCAGGGAAGCTACCATGCCTACAAACCATTTCTTGAAATGGAAGTGAAAGAATTCTTCTTCCTGGGGTGTCTTGGTGTGTACCATCGAGGCCAGCTGTTCCAGGTAGTCGGTCTGTCCGTCCCAGGTTCCGCAGCGCTGGATGTAGTCGTGAAACGGGTTATACAAAGGCACAAATTCCGATTCGAGCATCAGGCGGATGTCGTTGACACGGCAGTTGCCTATCTCCTGGTTGATGTTGCTCCAGAAGGTGCTCACTTCGCGGTCGGTCATCTCGATCCACTCAGGTTCTTTCAGGTTGTAGGACAGTTCGGTGAGGTTGCTGATGGTGTTCTTGCGGAAGAGGGCTTTCTGGCAGAGATATTCTTTGAGCTGGGCAATGCTGATGCCGTTGCGTTTTCCGCCTGCGGGCATCCGGGTGCCGTGGTCTTCTACCTTCCTATAGCAGCTGGCCAGTACGCTTTCGGTCTGCGGATAATCGGCAAACTGCTGTTTGGCCCAGGTTTTGGCCACCTCTTCGTCTACCCCGAATTCATTGAGCAGGAATCCCATCTGCGACACATACTCATTGTGGTGTCCGGCGGCGTATACCACGCCTCTGGACCGGAGGATGTCCTGGCAGTTTCCGACGATGTTTTTCAGCTGTTTCTGCTGACGCTGCTGCCTGATGCGGTCTTTCTGCTCTCCGTCGGCTTCGCTGCGCATCTTGGCATAGCTGCATACGGTGGCCTGAGGGTTGAAGTACAGATCAGGGTCGTGTGCCAGTACGGTGAGTCGGGTGGCATTCTTGCATTTCAGGTCGGTGGGACAGCCGGTGAGCTGCTCGTAGTGCCGGTTCATCCGGGCAAACAGGAACTCATGCACCTGCTTGTTTACCTTAAAATCGTCGGTCAGTCCGTTGTAGCGGTAGAAGATGCGGATGCCGTGGCTGCTGATGGTGTTGAAACACACCAGGGTGTACGGATCCTGCCGGATTTTCTGCAGCACCTCGGCCATCTGTTCCTGAGGCACATGGTCTATGTCTACCATGCCGACAGAGGTCCAGGACCGGATGTGTTTATCGGCTTTGCCGCCTTCGAAGGTCACCGACACCGACATGCAGACCGCCGACTTCTTGATCCGGTCTGCCTGCGTCTTCTTGTTTTCCGACAGGTACTGGCGGTGCAGCTGGGTGGTCTGCTGCACGGTGACATTGTGAGTAACTAATTCCAGCATCTGCTGGAAAGTGATGTTCAAGGGCTTGACACAGGACAGCCCGTCAAACAAGCTAAATTGGATTTTTTCCATGGTTTAAAAATTAAATTTTTAGCACTATTCGAGTGCCTTTTAAAAAAAGCGGCGCAAGGTAGTACATGGACTTGAATACTGCAAATGGCAGTTACACTTATATGGGTAATAATTTACTCTTTGTTAACGGTTTAGAACGGAATAGAAACTCCCACACAGTTTCATTAAATCAATACAAGTATGAAAAATTGTTTTTCAAGAACCGGGGCAGACCTGTCTGCCCGGATTAATTACCAGCATGTGGGCTGGTTTCTGGATGAATGCATCGTAAAATATACGGTGCACGGGCAGAAACTGCGGGTCAAGGACATTGCCCGCGAACTGCATATGTCGAACTCTACGTTGAATGACGTAAAAAAGGGCTGAAGACCAATCCTTATCATTATTACCGCGTGGTGCATCTGTATTTCGGTTTTGTGCTGAAATACCACCCCGATAAGATCCTGGATTTTGCCTTGGCCCTGCATGAAGCTTTTGAGGCAGATATGCTGCACAATTTTCAGGTGAAAGAACGGCTGAAGCGGCTGAGGAAGCATCCTTAGCGGACAGGCCGAAAAAAAACTGTATGAAATAATCGGCTGAATGAAAGCGGATTAGCGCTCGGCGCTGGACAGCTTGGACAGGTTTTGCCGCTGTTTTTTCAGTGTGGCAGAAGATGTTTTTCCGAAGGTGACTGCCGGATGGATTTTTTTTCTTTTTGCACGTTTTTCGTGGGAGTTTGAATCAGGGTCAAACCTGTCCAACTTGTCCAATGCTTCTCTGGAAACAATAGGATAATCTATTGTGAATAAGATATTTATTCAACACTTTTAATACTTAATCAAAATGTCAGTATTTGAAAACAAAACCCTGTTGATTACAGGGGGTACAGGTTCATTCGGTAACGCTGTACTGCGTCGCTTCCTGGACAGCGACATCAAGGAGATCCGTATTTTCTCTCGTGATGAAAAGAAGCAGGATGACATGCGTCATTACTTGCAGGCTCAACGTCCCGAAGTGGCTCACAAGGTGAAGTTCTACATCGGCAACGTGCGTCAGCGCGAAGCGGTGGATTTCGCCATGGCTGGGGTGGATTATGTGTTTGCGGCAGCGGCTCTGAAGCAGGTGCCGAGCTGTGAGTTCTTCCCGATGGAAGCGGTGCGTACCAACGTGGAGGGTACGAACAATGTGCTGCTGTCGGCCATTGCTCACGGGGTAAAGAACGTAGTGGTGCTGTCTACTGACAAGGCGGCTTATCCTATCAACGCCATGGGTATCTCGAAGGCGATGATGGAGAAGGTGGCCATTGCGCAGGGACGTGCTTTGGGGGCGAATGCCAAGACTACCATCTGCTGTACGCGTTACGGTAACGTAATGGCGAGCCGCGGTTCGGTAATTCCTTTGTGGGTAGAACAGATGATGGACGGCAAGCCTATCACCATCACGGATCCGAACATGACTCGTTTCATGATGACGCTGGATGATGCGGTGGATCTGGTGGTTTATGCCTTTACGCACGGTGAAAACGGTGACTTGTTTGTTCAGAAGGCTCCGGCAGCTACGCTGGATACGTTGGCTGAAGCGTTGAAGCAGATTTACAGCAAGGTGGATCCGAAATACGGGGAAACGGAAGTGAAGGTGATCGGTACGCGTCACGGTGAAAAGCTGTACGAAACGCTGGTTACCCGCGAAGAAATGGCGAAGGCCATCGATATGGGTAATTATTACCGCATTCCGTGCGATAACCGCGACCTGAACTATGACAAGTTCTTCAGCGAAGGTTCGCACAAGGTGGAGCAGGTGGAGGAATACCACAGCCACAACACGGGCCGTCTGGATGTAGAGGGCATGAAGGAACAGCTGATGCGTCTGCGCTTTATCCAGGAAGACCTCGGTTTGCTGGCGTGTGCTAAGGGCCGCGAAATCCGTTCTGAATAATTGACTTTTTGTAAAAAGTCTTTGGAAAAACTTTTTGTATTTCTAATGGCTTGTTTTTTTCTTTTTCTTTTTCTGACTGCTTGTTCATTTCTTTTGCCTTGATGCAAAAGAAACGAACCAAAGAAAAAATCAAGGCTGCACTTCCGGGGCTACTCCGGGGGGTACGACGGCTGAAGGGCAGGAACTCGCTTCGCTCAGACAGCCTGTCCTTCTTAACGCCGTCGCACCTCCCTCCGCTTTACGCCCCTACAGTGAGGCCAAAATTCTTCTTTTCGGGAATTGTTTTTGTGATTTTTTCCTCTTGGGAATAGCAGAAAAAAGTGAGGAAAGCGAGAATACACTCATTTTTTTGCCGGCCTCACTGGAGGGGCGTAAAGCGGAGGGGTTTGAAAAAGCAGTTTAAGGGGCGGCTGTTTGAGCGAAGCGAGTTCCGCCCCGTCTGCTTTTTAAAGCGCCGGAGTAGCCCCGGAAGTGCAGACGGTCGCTTTTCTTTTTTTGGTTCTTTTTTCTTTTGGCGATGCAAAAGAAAAAAAGAACAAGCCTTTTGAGTGAAGGAAAACAACAACGCTTTTTTCGAAAGAAAGAAAAAAAACAAGCCTTTAAGAAACATACCAAAAAAAATAAAAAGAATGAAAGTCTTAGTAACCGGCGCAAAGGGTTTTGTCGGTAAAAACCTTTGCGCCCAATTAAACAACATCAAGGAAGGCAAGGCGAAATGCTACGGCGACCTGGTGATTGACGAGGTGTTTGAATATGACCTCGATTCTACTCCCGAACAGCTGGATGCTTACTGCCGCGACTGCGACTTTGTATTCAACCTGGCTGGGGTGAACCGCCCGCAGAACCAGGAAGAATTCATGCAGGGCAACTTCGGCTTTGCTTCGGTATTGCTGGATACGCTGAAGAAATATCAGAACAACTGTCCGGTGATGATTTCCAGCTCTATCCAGGCCACCCTGGCGGGCCGCTTCGGAACTTCCGAATACGGCAAGAGCAAGAAAGCCGGCGAGGAACTGATGTTCCAGTATGGCGAAGAAACCGGTGCCAAGGTGCTGGTGTACCGCTTCCCGAACCTGTTCGGCAAATGGTGCCGCCCCAACTACAACAGCGCCGTGGCTACGTTCTGCCACAACATGGCCCACGACCTGCCCATCACCGTGAACGATCCGTCGGTGGAACTGGAACTGCTCTACATCGATGACCTGGTGGAAGAAATGATCTGCGCCCTGAAAGGCGAGGAGCATCACTGCGAGTTCGACGGCGTGGAAACCGTGCTCACCGAAGGAGGCCGTTACTGTGCAGCGCCTGTGACCCACAAGGTAACCCTTGGTGAAATCGTGGATTTGCTGCAGCAGTTTGTCGATATGCCCCAGACCCTTATGATTCCGGAAATCCCGGCTGGCAGCTTCGCCAAGAAGCTGTACAGCACGTACCTGAGCTACTTGCCGAAAGACAAGGCTATCTTCGACTTGAAGATGAATGAGGATGCGCGCGGCAGCTTCACCGAGCTGGTGCATACGCTGAACTGCGGTCAGGTGAGCATCAACATCAGCAAGCCGGGCATCACCAAGGGCCAGCACTGGCATCACACCAAGTGGGAACAGTTTATTGTGGTCAGCGGACATGGTTTGATCCAGCTGCGCAACGAGAACGATCCCGAGGGTGAAATCCTGAACTACGAGGTGAGCGGCGACAAGATTCAGAGTGTGATTATGCTGCCGGGTTATACCCACAACATCATCAACCTGAGCGATACCCAGGACCTGGTAACGGTAATGTATTGCAACGAAATCTTTAACCCTGAGCGTCCGGATACGTATTTCGACCCAGTGAAATAAAGTTATAGTGATTTCGCTTCCGTCCTCACTGTAGGCTGAATGCAGTAAACTGATACGTTCTTCACAGTAGGGTGATTCGCTTCCGTCCTCACTGTAGGGGCGTAAAGCGTAGGAGGTTGTGCCGGCGAAAAGAAGGGCAGGCTGTTTGAGCGAAGCGAGTTCCTGCCCTTCCGCCGGCGCGACCTCCGGAGTAGCCCCGGAAGTGCAGACGGTCGCTTTTCTTTTTTTTGGTTCTTTTTTTCTTTTGGCGAAGCAAAAGAAAAAAAAGAACACAAGTAAAATAAAAAACTCCCCAATAACTATGTTTAAGAATAACGGAAAACTGAAACTGTTGATTATCGTCGGTACCCGTCCGGAAATTATCCGTCTGGCTGCCGTGATCAACAAATGTAGAAAATATTTTGACGTAGTGCTGGCGCATACGGGTCAGAACTACGACTATAACCTGAACGGCGTGTTCTTCAAAGACCTGAAGTTGGCCGATCCCGAAGTGTACTTGGATGCCGTAGGCGATGACCTGGGTGCTACCATGGGTAACATCATCGACAAGAGCTACAAGCTGATGGTGGAAATCAAGCCGGATGCTGTATTGGTGCTGGGTGATACCAACTCTTGCTTGAGTGTCATCGGTGCCAAACGTCTGCATATTCCTATCTTCCACATGGAAGCCGGTAACCGCTGCTTCGACGAATGTCTGCCCGAAGAAACCAACCGCCGCATTGTGGATATCATCAGTGATGTGAACATCTGTTACAGCGAGCACGCCCGCCGTTACCTCAACGCCAGCAGCGTAGCTCCGCAACGTACTTATGTAAGCGGCAGCCCGATGGCGGAAGTATTGCATGAAAACCTGGCCGAGATCGAAGCCAGCGACGTGCACCAGCGTCTGGGTCTGGAAAAGGGCAAGTATATCTTGCTGAGCGCTCACCGCGAAGAAAACATCGATACCGAAAAGAACTTTACTTCGCTCTTTACGGCCATCAACAAAATGGCTGAAAAGTACGAC
>Garnier_p1__coassemble_1224_pt1 | contig 15674 bp, 10 predicted proteins | sample Garnier_p1__metabat2_high_PE_014 | metagenome-assembled genome bin Garnier_p1 | reverse complement strand
TTTCAATGTAGGCATCGGGATTGGTGATGCTGTAACGTACACCGGCCTGGGCTGCAAGGTTCACCACTACCTGCGGTTGGTATTGGGCAAAAATATCTTCGATAGCTGCCTTGTTAGCAATGTTGTCTTTTACAAAGATAAAGCGTTCACCGTAACGATTCAGTTCATCCAGACGTTCTTGCTTCAAGCGTACATCATAATAGTCGGTAATGCTGTCGATACCGATTACTTTCACGGTAGCAAAGTCATTCAACAGTCGCTTGGCCAAATTGGCACCGATAAAACCAGCGGCACCTGTAACCAGTACCGTTTTATTCTCAAGATTTACATTGTAGGTTACCATAGTCTTTTCTATCTTTATTAATCTCTCTGGAAAATATCACGGGTATACACTTTGTCTTTCACATCGTCCAGACAAGCATTGTAACGGTTGGCTACAATCGCCTGGCTCATGGCTTTGAATTTAGCCAAGTCATTGACTACCGTACTGCCGAAGAAGCTGCTGCCATCTTCCAATGTGGGTTCATAGATCACTACCTGCGCCCCTTTGGCTTTGATGCGTTTCATCACACCTTGGATAGAAGATTGGCGGAAGTTATCGGAATTGGATTTCATGGTCAAGCGGTAAACACCTACGGTTACCTGCTGTTCTTTCTGAGCATCCCACTGGCTGGAAGCGGTATAATAACCTGCCATGTGCAGTACTTGGTCAGCAATGAAATCCTTACGGGTCTTATTGGATTCCACTATAGCAGACATCATGTTTTGAGGCACATCCTGGTAGTTGGCCAGCAACTGCTTGGTATCTTTCGGGAGGCAGTAGCCACCGTAACCGAAGCTGGGGTTATTATAGTGGGTACCGATACGCGGATCCAGACCCACACCCTGAATAATAGCTTGTGAATCCAAGCCTTTTACTTCAGCATAGGTATCGAGTTCGTTGAAGTAGCTGACACGAAGTGCCAAGTAAGTGTTGGCAAACAACTTCACCGCTTCGGCTTCTTTCATGCCCATATAGAGCACAGGGATATCTTCTTTCAAAGCTCCTTCTTGCAGTAGGCTTACGAAAGTCTTGGCAGCTTCTTCCAGTTTAGGAAGATTGGCTATCTTCTTAATAGCGTTATTTTCTTCTTCAAAACGTTCGTCCTCGATAATCTTGGGCAGACCGGCAATGATACGGCTCGGATAGAGGTTATCGTACAAGGCCTTGCTTTCGCGCAGGAATTCGGGGAAGAACAGGAGATTCAGTTTCTCTATGCCCTTGGCAGCATACTTCACATACAAGCTGCGGCAGTAGCCTACCGGAATGGTAGATTTGATAATCATGACGGCATTCGGATTGACGCTCAATACCAAATCAATCACATCTTCCAGGTGATGGGTATCGAAGTAGTTCTTTACCGGGTCATAATTGGTCGGTGCAGCAATCACTATGAAGTCAGCATCCTTATAAGCAGATGCAGCATCGAGCGTAGCAGTGAGGTTCAGTTCCTTCTCTGCCAGGTACTTTTCAATATAGTCGTCTTGTATCGGTGACTGTTTACGGTTCAACATTTCTACCTTTTCAGGAATCACATCGACAGCGGTTACCTGATGATGTTGTGCCAAAAGTGTGGCAATAGAAAGTCCTACGTAACCGGTACCGGCTACGGCAATTTTAATTTCTGACATAATTATATTGATTTAGAGATTTATTCTTGAAGCAATCACTCAATTTTGGGCATAAAAAATGCCTAGGACACAATCTTGCGCCCCTAACTGAGTATGATCAGAAGTTGGTTTTGAATCGAAAATCCTCCCAATAAAACATCCTGGCCTATCATGAGGTCAGGATGCACTTATTAGAGGTATATATAGAATATAGATTTCCATAGCGCGCTGTGTAGTGCAGCGCACATCAGTATATTTTATGTTTTATAATCGTATTATACCGCCCTTGACATAAGAACGAAATCAGTCTAATGCTTATTCCGATCCTTACCCTCTCCGGATATGCAGTTCTATAGCCTCGCGGTGAGCCTGTGCAAACTCGCGGCTGTCTGCTACCACCAGGGCCAGATAGCCTCCCCCGCCGGCTCCGGTGAGTTTCCACGCCAGTACGTCGGGATAGGCGCTGTAGCGGGTGATGGCAGGGCTGACATCGGCTTCCGGGAGCTTGACTCCGCGCACGGAAGGATGGATCATGCCGGGAAACAGGGCGGTCTGGGCCTGGAAAGAGGCTTGGTATGCCTGGGCAAAGGCGGCCAGGTTCCGGCTCAGGATGGCCTGCCAGCAGCGCTCGGCTGCCTCAGCCAGGTCTTGTACTTTCCGGGGCGTGATGTCGCGGCCGGTCACTACGTCGCATCCGGGCATCCGGGGGGCCAGGGGCACCAGCACGAGGTGGCTCTCCAGAAAGCGGAGGGTCATTTCGTCCTGACAGGTTTCCAGGCGCACGGGCCAGAAGTTGTTGTCATAGTAGTGGCGGCACAGGCCGGGCACGCAGATGCCAATGGCGTCCTGGGCTCCGGCTATATGGGTACTTTCCCGTTCGGGATTGTTTTCAAAACAGAATACCAGGCGGGCCAGCATCTCGGGGTCCATGTGGGGCAGCTTGATGGGCCAGATTTTCTGGATCATCTTCCGCGTGGAGGTGGACAGGCCGCAGCGGTCGCGCACTTCGAAGGTGGGCTCCAGTGAGATGGTGATGGCCCATCCGGGATGGTGCATGCTGACGTAGGGCTGGTCTATCCAGGTACCGGCGAGGTCGAGCCGCGTGGGAATGCCGGTGCTGTGACCGGACTGGCAGGCGGCGCTGTCTTCCTGCTTCATCTGCGCCTTGAGGGCGGTGGAGCTGCGGACCGGCAGTCCCTCGTGGGGCGTGCGCTGCAGCTCGATATACTGGATGCCCCGCTCCTGGCACAGGCGCCGCTTCTCGTCCGATCCTCCCTCGGCGTTGACCACGAAGTAATCGGGGCGGACGAGGTCGAGGGTGGGCAGGAAATCGATGATGCCGTGGCCTGCGTTGATGTACGCCTGGGTGACGTACCGGATGGCTTGGACCATGAACAGCCGTTCTTCCTGCGGGAACATGGGTTTGCGGTGCTTATATTCCAGGTAGGTGGCATCGGAACCGATGCCTACATAGAGGTCGCCATACTGTGAAGCTTGCTTGAAGAACTCCACATGGCCGCTATGAAGCAGGTCGTAACAACCTGATACGAATACTTTCTTTTTCATGAATGGCAGAGTTTCTTTCTACAAAGATAAGGCTTTCTGCTGAATATCCATATAAAACGGAAGGCAACGGGCCGTTATTCTTTCACTTCTTCGAGCATGGCGGCATCGATCTCCATACTGGCATAGCCCAGGAGGTCTACCTTGATGCAGAAGCGGGTGCCGCGGCCGGGTACCCGGTAAAGGTAGCCGGTGAAGCCTTGCAGACGGCCGGTCTTGATGCGGACCTTGGAACCGATGGGCAGGCTGGCGTCGAGCATCACGGGGGTGTCGGCATCGCCTACCATCTGGCGGAAATCGTTCATCTGCTCGGGACTGACCACGGCAAAGGGGGTCACCAGATCGCTGTCTTTGCGGGTGGCACGGTCTTTGAGGAAATGAAGGATGAAGAGGTTTTCGGCTTTGATGGCGTAACGCACGCTTTCGGTGCAACGCACAAACAGAAAGCAGGGACAGATGATACGGTCTACCCATTTACGGCGTCCGGTGCTGGGCCATTCATGAAGTTCGCGCTGGGAAGGTACATAGGTTTCGAGCTCGATGGGCTGAGTGCGGCGCTTATATTCTGCCCAGCGGGCCAGCTTCTTTTCGCAAGCTTTTTCCGTGTTGGGCGTGACTACTGCAATGTACCATTGTTTGCTCTCGGGTTGCATACAGTTTTATAGGGTTATTTGTTTGTTTTGATACGCCTACGGCATCGGCAAGTTCTATCGACCTGTCGGCATGGAAAATCGGATAAAGGATTAGTTTACAGCGATTTTCAAGGGGCGTCCTAGGGGTACTCATTGTACTTTCTGTTCAGCCTCCCCTGAGGGAGGGCTGCATTTCGCTACAAATGTAGAAATTATTTTCCAATTTCGGACTACTTTTTATCCGGATTTTTTCCCTAAGCAGGGTATGAGGGAGGATTAGCGGTAGTCGCGGATAAGACCGTCGCGCAGCCAGCGGGCCAGGGCTTCGCGGTTGGAACTTTTCACAAAGCGGCGCTGGTCGAAGCTGTTCTGGATGTTGCCCAGCTCTACGAAGAGGGCCACGGGGGTGGTATGGGTCAGCACATAGAGCGGACGGGGGCTCACGGTGCCCCGGAATCCGCGGTTGGGCTGGTAGCGGTCATACTTGCCCTGGAAGGTGTTCTTGACTTCACGCGCCAGGCGCTGCCCTTTCGTGCTGCCGGGGGCGTGGTAGAAGAAGACGTCGGTCTGGGCGCTGCGGCTGCGGCTGTCTACATGCAGGAACACGGCGCGGCAGTATTTGTAGCGCCGGCGGTCCTGGCGGTAGTGGCGGTTGATGGCTTCGCAGCGCTGGCGCAGGCGTTCTACCTGGTTCAGGGGGATGGCCTTGCCTTCGCAGGTCTCGCGCTTGCTGTGGTGGAGGTAGGCGTCGTCGCGGATGCCGTCTTTGGCGTCCTGGATGATGATGCGCACTTCGGCTCCTTGCAGCAGGAGGTGGCGTGCCAGGCGCAGGGCCACGTCGTAGGCATACTCGTCTTCGTGAAGCTGGTGACGCCCCACCCTGCCGATGGCGCCCGGATCGGGACCGCCGTGTCCGCTCACTATGTAGAAGCAGGCGCCTTTGAGCTGGCTGCCCTGGGGCTGCACTTCGGCCCATTTTTTGCCGAAAAGGGGATATCGCTTGTCTTTTTGCTTTGCCGTAACCGAAATGGGGTTAAATAGGACTATAAAACAGAAAAATAATAGAATTCTTATCATATTTTGAGTATTTGCGCGCAAAATTACAATCTTTTCCTTACTTTTGCCAATGGTTAAAGGAAAAGTTTCAGCTTTCCGTTTCTAATTTTTCAATTTTAATTTTCTGTGTATATGACTAAACAATTGAAACCGGAAACTTTGTGTGTGCAGGCGGGTTGGAATCCGAAAAAGGGGGAACCGCGGGTGTTGCCGATCTACCAGAGCACCACGTTTAAATATGAGACGAGTGAACAGATGGCGCGCCTGTTTGACCTGGAGGACAGCGGCTATTTTTATACGCGCCTGCAGAATCCGACCAATGATGCGGTGGCGGCGAAGATTGCAGCCCTGGAAGGCGGTGTGGCGGCGATGCTGACTTCGAGCGGTCAGGCGGCGAATTATTATGCCATTTTCAATATCTGCCAGGCGGGCGACCACCTGGTGTGTTCGTCGGCAATCTACGGGGGGACGTTCAACCTCTTCGGGGTGACGATGAAGAAGCAGGGCATCGAGGTGACGTTTGTTCATCCGGATGCGAGCGAGGAGGAACTGGCGGCGGCGTTCCGCCCCAACACGAAGGCGCTCTTCGGTGAGACGATTTCGAATCCGTCGCTCGAGGTGCTGGACATCGAGAAGTTTGCCCGGGTGGCGCATGCGCACGGGGTGCCGCTGATTGTGGACAATACGTTCCCGACGCCGATCAACTGCCGCCCGTTTGAATGGGGCGCGGACATCGTGGTGCATTCTACGACGAAGTATATGGACGGGCATGCCACGAGTGTGGGCGGTGCCATTGTGGACAGCGGACGGTTTGACTGGGAGGCGCATGCCGAGAAGTTCCCGGGACTGTGTACGCCGGATGAGTCGTACCACGGCCTGACGTACACCAAGGCGTTCGGCAAGCTGGCGTATATTACCAAGGCTACGGCGCAGCTGATGCGCGACCTGGGCAGTGTGCAGTCGCCGCAGAATGCGTTTCTGCTGAACCTGGGACTGGAAACGCTGCACCTGCGGATGCCGCAGCATTGCCGCAACGCGCAGCGGGTGGCGGAGTATCTGCAGCAGCATGAGAAGGTGGCCTGGGTGAATTATTGCGGGCTGCCGGGCAATCCTTATTATGAACTGGCTCAGAAGTATCTGCCGAACGGCAGCTGCGGGGTGATTTCGTTTGGCCTGAAAGGGGGCCGTGAGGAGTCGATCCGCTTTATGGACAGCCTGAAGCTGGCGGCTATCGTTACGCATGTGGCGGATGCCCGGACGTGTGTACTGCATCCGGCCAGCCATACGCACCGTCAGATGACGGACGAGCAGCTGGTGGAAGCCGGGGTCCGGCCGGACCTGATCCGTCTGTCTGTGGGCATCGAGAATGCCGACGACCTGATAGCGGACATCGAACAGGCGCTGGGCCAATAAGATGACTGATGTATAATTTCTTAAACTGGATATGTTTTTATGGCTAAAGTGACGAAGGAAGCGGCTTTGCTCTATCATTCTCAGGGCAAGCCGGGTAAAATAGAAGTGGTGCCTACGAAACCGTACAGCACGCAGTCGGATCTGTCGCTGGCGTACTCGCCGGGGGTGGCAGAACCGTGTTTGGAGATTGAAAAGAATCCGCAGGATGCGTATAAGTATACGTCGAAGGGAAACCTGGTGGCGGTGATTTCCAACGGAACTGCGGTGCTGGGCCTGGGGGATATCGGAGCCCTGGCCGGAAAACCGGTGATGGAGGGCAAGGGATTGCTCTTTAAGATTTACGGCGGCATCGATGTGTTTGACATCGAAATCAACGAGAAGGATCCGGATAAGTTTATCGAGGCGGTGAAGGCCATCGCTCCGACATTCGGCGGCATCAACCTGGAGGATATCAAGGCGCCGGAGTGTTTTGAGATTGAGCAGCGGCTGAAGGCGGAACTGGATATTCCGGTGATGCACGATGACCAGCACGGCACGGCCATCATCTCGAGTGCGGGCTTGCTGAACGCGCTGGAGGTAGCGGGCAAGAAGATTGAGGAGGTGAAGATTGTGGTGAACGGGGCCGGAGCGGCGGCTATCTCGTGCACGAAGCTGTATGAGGCGCTGGGGGCTACGCACGAGAATATCGTCATGCTCGACTCGAAAGGGGTGATTACAAGCGACCGCGAGGGTCTGAATGAGACGAAGCGGTATTTTGCTACCGACCGCCGCGATGTGCATACGCTGGAGGAAGCGGTGCGCGGGGCGGATGTGTTCCTGGGTCTTTCCAAAGGGAATGTGCTGACGCAGGAGATGGTGCGCAGCATGGCGGATCATCCGATTGTGTTTGCCCTGGCTAACCCGGTGCCGGAGATTTCGTACGAGGATGCCATGGCGGCCCGCCCGGATGTGCTGATGTCGACGGGACGCTCGGATTATCCGAACCAGATTAATAATGTGATCGGTTTCCCCTACATCTTCCGCGGTGCGCTGGATGTGGCTGCGAAGGCCATCAATGAGGAGATGAAGCTGGCGGCGGTGCATGCCATTGCGGACCTGGCGAAGCAGCCGGTGCCGGATGTGGTGAATGCGGTGTATGAGGTGAACAACTTTACTTTCGGTCCGGATTATTTCATCCCGAAACCAGTGGATCCGCGCCTCATCACGGAGGTGAGTATGGCGGTGGCCAAGGCGGCCATAGAGAGCGGGGTGGCCCGCAAGCCTATCACGGACTGGGAGGAATATCGGCAGCATCTGAAGGAGCTGATGGGCCAGGAAAGCAAGCTGACTCGCCAGCTGTATGACACGGCGCGCCGTCACCCGCAACGGGTGGTCTTTGCCGAAGGGGTGCACCCCAATATGCTGAAGGCGGCGGTGGAAGCCAGACAGGAAGGTATCTGCCACCCCATCGTGCTGGGCAATGACGAGGCCATCGAGAAGCTGGCTCAGGAACTGGATCTGAGTCTGGAGGGCATCGAGATTGTGAATCTGCGCCACCCCAACCAGGCGGAACGTCGCGAACGCTATGCGCATATCCTGGCTGAGAAGCGAGCACGTCAGGGGGCTACCTATGAGGAGGCGAACGACAAGATGTTTGAACGCAACTACTTTGGTATGATGATGGTGGAAACGGGCGAGGCGGATGCCTTTATCACGGGGCTGTATACGAAGTACAGCAATACCATCAAGGTGGCGAAGGAGGTGATCGGCATCCGGCCGGAGTACCAGCATTTCGGTACCATGCATATCCTGAACTCGAAGAAGGGGACTTACTTCCTGGCGGATACGCTGATTAACCGCCATCCGAATGCGGATACGCTGACGGATATCGCGAAGCTGGCGGCAGAGACGGTGCGGTTCTTTAACCATATGCCGGTGATGGCCATGCTGAGCTATTCGAACTTCGGCGCGGATTCGGAAGGAAGTCCGGTGGGTGTGCACCAGGCGGTGGAAACCATGCAGCGTGAGTTCCCGGATCTGGCCATCGACGGGGAAATGCAGGTGAACTTTGCCATGAACCGTGAGATGCGCGACCGGAAGTATCCGTTCAACAAGCTGAAGGGGCTGGATGTGAATACGCTGATTTTCCCGAACCTGAGCTCGGCCAATGCGGGCTATAAGCTGCTGCAGGCCATGAATACGGATATGGAGCTGATTGGTCCGATCCAGATGGGGCTGAACAAGCCGATTCACTTTACTGACTTTGAAAGCTCGGTGCGCGACATCGTGAATATCACGGCGGTGGCGGTGATTGATGCCATCGTGGCCAAGAAGAAGGCTTGCCAGTGTGAAAACATCTAACGGCTCTGCGTGATGAAAAAGAAACTTTCGAAATCACAGATTATCTGCATAGTGCTGCTTTGGGCAGCACTATGCTTTTTAGTTTTGACGGGAGTGGAACGGGTGGACGGCCCGGTGGTGGTGACTCTGCTCATGTCGGCCGCCTTTGTGTTTATCCCGGTGTATCAGAGCCTGAAGAAATAATATCAATTTGCAAGAATATCGATTATTTTTCTTATATTTAAGAAAGAATTATTGGTAGGTTCCAAATTTATCGTTACTTTTGCACCCGATTTGAAAGAATAGAGATTTAAACTACTAATAAAAAAATTAGAGATTATGAATGCAGCAAAGGTATTAGAAGATTTGAAAAGACGTTTTCCGAATGAACCGGAGTACCATCAGGCGGTAGAGGAAGTGCTGGGTACCATCGAAGAAGAATACAACAAGCATCCTGAATTTGATAAGGCGAACCTCATTGAGCGCCTGTGCATTCCTGATCGCGTGTATCAGTTCCGCGTGACTTGGGTGGACGATAAGGGTAACGTGCAGACCAACATGGGTTACCGGGTGCAGCATAACAATGCCATCGGTCCGTACAAGGGCGGTATCCGTTTTCACTCTTCCGTGAACCTCTCTATTCTGAAGTTCCTGGCTTTTGAACAGACTTTCAAGAACTCGCTGACTACCCTGCCGATGGGTGGCGGTAAAGGAGGCTCTGACTTCTCTCCGCGCGGCAAGAGCCAGGCGGAAGTGATGCGCTTTGTACAGGCTTTCATGCTGGAGCTGTGGCGCCATGTGGGTCCGGAAACGGATGTGCCGGCCGGTGATATCGGTGTGGGCGGCCGTGAAGTGGGCTTTATGTTTGGCATGTACAAGAAACTGACGCATGAATTTACCGGTACGTTTACGGGCAAGGGCCGTGAATTCGGCGGTTCGCTGATTCGTCCGGAAGCTACCGGTTACGGTAATATCTATTTCCTGCTGGAAATGCTGCAGACCCGCGGTCTGGACCTGAAGGGTAAGTCTTGCCTGATTTCCGGCTCGGGCAACGTGGCTCAATATACGGCGGAAAAGGTGCTGCAGATGGGCGGCAAGGTGCTGACCATGTCTGACTCGGATGGGTATATCTATGACCCGGAAGGCATTGACCGCGAAAAACTGGATTACATCATGGAACTGAAGAATCTGTACCGCGGACGTATCCGTGAGTATGCAGAGCAGTATCCGGGTGTGAAGTATGTGGAAGGGGCCCGTCCTTGGGGCGAAAAGGCGGATATCGCGCTGCCGAGTGCTACGCAGAACGAGCTGAACGGCGATGATGCCCGCAAGCTGGTGGAAAACGGGGTGATGGCGGTATCGGAAGGGGCGAACATGCCTTCTACACCGGAAGCGATCCGCGTGTTCCAGGATGCGAAGATTCTCTATGCACCCGGTAAGGCTGCCAACGCTGGGGGTGTATCGGTATCGGGGCTGGAAATGACTCAGAACTCCATCAAGCTGGGCTGGAGCGCCGAAGAGGTGGATGAAAAGCTGAAAAGCATCATGAAGAATATCCATGCGGCCTGTGTACAGTATGGTACGGAAGCTGACGGCTATGTGAACTATGTGAAGGGGGCCAATGTGGCGGGCTTCATGAAGGTGGCCAAGGCGATGATGGCGCAGGGTATCGTATAAATCCTACCCCATATAACTTGCTTTTTTAATTAAATTATTCCAGATAAAACTCCGTTTGCTATGAAATAAGCAAACGGAGTTTTTCGGTTTATCTCTCACTGTTTTAATACAAGAAACATTACCTTTGCACAAAAGCTGAAATGATATGGAAAAGAAAGAAGTACCTGTACTGCTGCTCACGGGGTATCTGGGCAGCGGCAAGACGACGCTGGTGAATCATATCCTGGCGAATCAGAAAGGAATTAAGTTTGCCGTGATTGTGAATGATATCGGCGAAGTGAATATCGACGCGGACCTGATTCAGCAAGGCGGCGTGGTGGGCAAGAAGGATGAGAGCCTGGTGGCGCTGCAGAACGGCTGCATCTGCTGTACGCTGAAGATGGATCTGGTGGAACAGATCGGGGATATCCTGAAGCTGAACCGCTTTGATTATATCGTGATTGAGGCGAGCGGTATCTGCGAACCGGAACCGATTGCCCAGACGCTCTGCTCGATCCCGACCATGGGCGGACTGTACACGAAGTATGGCATCTGCCGGCTGGACTGCATCACTACGGTGGTGGATGCGCTGCGTCTGCAGAGTGAGTTTGCCTGCGGGGAACGCCTGAATGACCGGGCGCTGGAGGAAGAGGATATCGAGAATCTGATTGTGCAGCAGATTGAATTCTGCAACGTGATTCTGCTGAACAAGGCGGATGAGGTGGAACCGGAGGAGCTGGGACGCATCCGGCAGATTCTGAAAACACTGCAACCGGCGGCGGAAATCATAGAATGCAACTATGCGGAGGTGGAACTGGAGAAGCTGCTGAATACGCGTCTCTTCCACTTTGAACGGGTGGCTACTTCGGCGGGATGGATCCGGGAAATCGAGAAGCCGCTGGAGGAGCTGGAGCATGAACATCATCATGAGCATGAGCACGAGCATCATCATGAGCATCATCATAAGCATGAAGATGAACATCATCACGAAGATGAGCACTGTCACGAACCGGGGCATCCGGCGGGCTGTACCTGCCACCATCATCACCACGGTCCGGGCGGACATACGGAGGAGTACGGTATTGATACGTTTGTGTATTACCGCCGTCCGGCATTCGACATCCACAAACTGGATGCGTTTATCGCCACGCGATGGCCAAAGAATATCATCCGCACCAAGGGGGTATGCTATTTCAGCCATAACCGGGATATGTCTTTCCTCTTTGAACAGGCAGGGGTGCAGAAGAAGATTACGGAAGCGGGCCTGTGGTATGCCACGGCACCGGAAACGGATCTCATTGAACTGATGAAGCAGGAGCCGGGCTTGCTGCGCGACTGGGACAGCCAGTATGGCGACCGCATGCAGAAGCTGGTGTTTATCGGTCAGCACCTGGATAAGGAACAGCTGGCCAGAGACCTGGATGACTGCCTGGAAAAATAAGGAAATCCGCCAGACGTACTGACCCAAAGAAACTGCCCCTTACCTTCACAGGCGAGAGGCAGTACAAACCACAAATACAAATACAACTAAACAAAGTTTCTTTATCAGATAATGCCTTGTCCCATCATGGCATGTGCCACCTTCATGAAACCGGCAATATTAGCGCCTTTCACATAATTGATATAACCATCAGGCTCTGTACCGTACTTCACGCACTGTGCATGGATGCCGTGCATAATGGTGTGGAGCTTTTCGTCTACTTCGGCAGCTGTCCAGCTGAGGTGCATAGCATTCTGTGACATTTCCAGACCACTGGTAGCTACACCGCCGGCATTCACAGCCTTACCCGGAGCATACATCATCTTATGTTCGATAAACTTGTCGATAGCTTCCGGAGTACATCCCATGTTAGAGATTTCGCCTACACAAGTTACCTGGTTATCAATCAGATGCTGAGCATCTTCGCCGTTCAGCTCGTTCTGAGTAGCGCAAGGCAACGCAATGTCTACCTTCACTTCCCAAGGACGCTTGCCTGCTACGAAAGTAGAGCCCGGGAATTTTTCAGCATACGGAGCTACGATGTCATTGCCCGAAGAACGGAGTTCCAACATGTAGTCAATCTTTTCGCCGCTGATACCATTGGGGTCGTAGATGTAACCGTCAGGACCGGAAATGGTAACGACTTTGGCACCCAGCTGGGTAGCCTTGGTGGCAGCACCCCATGCTACATTACCGAAACCGGAAATAGCCACGGTCTTGCCCTTGATATCGATGCCCTTGGTTTCGAGCATCTGGTGTACGAAATACAAACCTCCGAAACCGGTAGCTTCCGGACGAACCAGTGATCCACCAAATTCCAGACCCTTACCGGTAAAGGTTCCTGTAAATTCGCGTTTCAGTTTCTTATACATACCGAACATATAGCCCACTTCACGGCCACCTACGCCAATATCACCGGCAGGCACGTCCATATCCGGACCTACATGACGCCACAATTCCAGCATGAAAGCCTGGCAGAATCGCATGATTTCAGCGTCGCTCTTACCGCGCGGAGAGAAATCGGAACCGCCCTTACCACCGCCCATCGGCAATGTGGTCAACGCATTCTTAAAGGTCTGTTCGAATCCCAGGAACTTCAGGATAGACAGGTTCACAGAAGCGTGGAAACGGATACCTCCCTTGTACGGGCCAATGGCATTGTTGAATTGAACACGGTAACCCAGGTTGGTCTGAACTTCACCCTGATCATCTACCCAAGTAACACGGAACGTAAAGATACGGTCGGGTTCTACCAGTCTTTCGATGATCTTGGCTTTCTCAAATTCTGGATGCTGATTGTAGATACCTTCGATAGAATGAAGTACTTCTTTCACTGCCTGAAGATATTCAGATTCACCGGGATGTTTTGCCTCCAAAGAGGTCATGATGCGCTCGATATTCATAATATTCAGTATTAAAGGTTACACCTTGAAAAATTTAAAATCACTCAAGGCGGATTTAAAGTTTACTCAAGCATTTTGTCATTGATTGACACTGCAAATATAAGAATATTTTTCATACTTGTATCATTTCAGGTGATTATTTTCTTTAAAATATGATAAAATGTCAGATTTCACCTGAACGGAGGATGGCACACCTTATATATAATATCCGGGCCGGAGGGCCGGAAAAAGGGCACTTTTTTACAGCGAAGAGGCCACGAGCCGGTAGACATCGTCGTTCTCGCCTACTACCCACACCACATCGCCCTCGGCAAAGGGTTCGGAGGGCATGGGAGCCCGGAGCGGTTCGCCGGCATGTTCTACCCCGGCTATGAGGCAACGGTAGTGTTCGCGGATGCCGGCTTCCTGAAGGGTCTTGCCCAGGAAGGGCGAATGGGTGTCGATACGGAACTGGCGCAGGGTCATTTCGCTCTTTTCCACTACATCGTCGTCGAGACGGGAAGCGGCTTCCATGGCCTGACCGAAGACGCTGAGTTCTTCATCGGTGGCCAGCACCTGGATTTTATCCTGCGGAAAGAGACGGACGGAGGGCCCGGGGATGTTGATGCGCTTCTTGCCGCGCAGGATAGAAACGACATGCACGCCGTACTGGCTGCCGAAATGGAGTTCTGACAGGGTCTTACCGGCCCAGGAGGCTTCGCCGGGCACGAGGTAATCGGCCAGGTGCAGGTCGCGGGAGAGCAGTCGGCCGGCGTATTCGGGTTTCTTCTCGCCCAGGTACTCGGCCCGCATATCGCGGGAACGGAGGTTCTGGAAAAACTTGCGCTCGATGAGGATGGACTGTTTCTTGAGTTGCCGGGAAAGGACCATGACGATGACCAGCAGCACGGCGACTCCGAAGACGATGCCCACTGAAATCTCGAAGAGTCCGGCCAGGACGAACATGAGGAATGAGACGGCCAGAAGCACGCGCAGCACGATGGTGGCCACCAGTGGAGCCCGGTTGCCCCGGCTTTCATTCCACAGGGTGATGAACTCTTCGGAATGGTTTTTCTTGATCATGATGGCCCGCAGGAAGGGCGAGATGAACAGGATGGTCAGGGCTGCTGCCAGCAGCGAACCGCTGATGCCGGGCAGACAGCTCTGGGTGAAGGGAACCAGAAAACGGAAGGCCAGGGCGATGACGGCGATGCAAATGATGGAATAAACCACGGTGATGCGTACCAGTGATATGATGAGCCGTTTCCACAAGCTTTCGTGGTTGACCGTGGGGGCGCTGTTGGCGTACCGTGACAGGAATTTCCGGGCGCGGTCGGACAGACGGGCATCGACCCAGGCCGAAGCCGGTTCAGCCAGCCGGATCATATAGGGCGTGAGGAAGGTGGTGATGACGGACACAGCCACCACAATGGGATAGAGAAAATGGCTGGTCACTCCCAGCGATACCCCCAGAGAGGCTATGATGAAGGCAAACTCACCGATTTGGGTCAGACTGAAACCGCACTGCATGGCCGTTTTCAGGGGCTGCCCGGAAAGGAGCATGCCCAGGGTGCCGAAAAACGACTGTCCGAGGAGGACTGCCAGGGTAATGGCCAGGATGGGCAGGGCATATTCTACTATCATGCCGGGATCGACCATCATGCCCACAGACACGAAGAAGATGGCACCGAAAAGGTCCTTGACCGGCTTCACCAGCCGCTCGATACTCTCGGCTTCGACCGTCTCGGCCAGGATGGAACCCATGATAAAAGCACCGAAAGCGGCTGAAAATCCGGTATGAGCGGCTACCACCACCATACCGAAACAGAGCCCCAGCGATACGATGAGCAGGGTTTCCTCGCCCATCAGGCGACGGGTGCGCTTCAGCAGTTCGGGAATGGCGTAGATGCCTACCACAAACCACAGGATGAGGAAGAAGAGCAGTTTGGCTATGCTCTGCAGCATCTCTACGCCTTCGAAATTATGACTCACGGCCATGGTGGAAAGAATCACCATCAGCACAATGGCCAGGATGTCTTCGAGAATCAGCACACTGAGTACCAGACTGGTGAACTGCTTCTTGAGGATGCCCAGGTCATCGAAGGCCTTATAGATGATGGTGGTAGACGACATGGCAATCATCCCGCCCAGAAAGAGGCAGTCCATCTGCTTCCAGCCAAAAGCGGTGCCTACCGATACCCCCAACAGAATCATGCAGAAGATGATGGTGCAGGCGGCAATGATGGCCGGCCCCCCTACCTTGACAATCTTCTTGAAACTGAACTCCAGCCCCAGCGCAAAAAGAAGGAAGATAACCCCGATGTCCGCCCAAGTCTGAATGTTGGCGGCATCTGCCACCGAAGGCGTGTACTCCAGGTGCGGACTGGCCAAAAATCCGGCTACCACATATCCCAACACCAGAGGCTGCTTGAGCTTCTTGAAAAGCAACGTCATGACTCCTGCACAAATCAATATCAAAGCCAAATCGGCTATCAAGGGGGCTAAATGTGACATATTATTAGT
>Garnier_p1__coassemble_1210_pt1 | contig 15845 bp, 14 predicted proteins | sample Garnier_p1__metabat2_high_PE_014 | metagenome-assembled genome bin Garnier_p1 | reverse complement strand
CCGGCGGCCCTGCAAGATTGTACCCCGTTGGCCTTCAGCAGAATGCTGGCCCAGGTAGGGAAGCGGGTACATACCAAGCACGGCAACGGGTATTGGGTGAAGTGTCTTCGTGATTAAGAATAGCATGTGAGGTTCATGGGAAAAGGCCGCATTGTCAATGATTACTAAAAAGTCAACATACTTAATCTTTTATGAAAGATAAGCATACTTATATTGAGATGAGGTTCTATTTATTGAAAACAAAGGGTACTAATATTTTAGCGCAGTGTGCAAGATCCTGTCGAAATTTTCTATATAATCTTTGGCATAAACGGTTATTGTTTTATCCGGAATAATACCTCGTCCATGATGTTTATCACCGTTCATACAACGCATACGCATACCAGTCATAGAAAATGGAAATATAGGCAAATCAAAGAATGTCATATCGCCATCAGTACCAGCCGTAGCACATCCAACGATTTTTCCTAATTTATAATGCTGAACCATCATAAGAATGGTTTCACCCCAACTGACAGTACTTGCGTCACACAAAAACTTTATAGGTAACTTGACGTAAGGTAACTTTGCTTTCAGTGTTTCCACATTTTTACGCCATGAAGAATTCCGTTGAAAAGGAAAACAGTTTTGTGGAATCTCCGCTGTCGGAGCTGCTATATCACTAGATATCAAGTGTGCCAAAATATCTTCAAATTTATATGAAGGAAGTCCACGCAAATCAAAACAAATTTCTCTTACATCAGTAGTGATTGCAGCAAGAAATTTTTTTTCGTTCATTTCTGGAGATGTAGCATCTATGTATAAAATGCCATTTTCTTGTTTACATATAAGTTGACTATTATGCTTAGCTATCAAAGGCTCTGAATTCCTGGCATACAGTGTATCTCTAAATGTATGTCCAGATATATCATGACTCTCTGTAACAAAAGATGTATTAAAAATAATAGATGAAAAAAGTTTTTCAACAGCCATCTTATCTTGATGTGATTTTGTTGCAGCATTTGTCGTCTGTCTATAATGTTGCAAAAATTCAGAAGCAGCTTGACCATTAATACTACGTAATATACACCAAGAAGGATTTCTATTGCTTGGATTACGTATTAGTAATGTGTCATTTATAACTTTTGTCTCTATTGGAGCAAAATATTCAGGCAAATAAGTTGAAACCATTTTGGAAATTTCTATATCTCTTTGCACAAATAGATGTCCATCTTTTACCGGATTAAAGAAATTACAAATTACATTATACCAGTCAAGAAGTCCTTCTATAGTATTGATATCTTTCATTTGAAGAATAATACACAGATAATTTTCTAACTGCCTGTCCCAATTTAGGTTATCATCTTGATAATAGGGATAAAAATGGCGAATAATATTCCAACTTACCACTAGATCGGCTTTTCTGATATATTTATCTGACAGCAAACCCAAAATAAATTGTCGCTTTTTGGATAACGATTTATCCTTGCTTTCGTGGTTCTTCCAATAATTTTTTGCTTCCGCAAGTAAAAGTTGAGTACCCTTCTTATCAAATACAGTTTTTGCTAACGCATGCTGAATATTTAAGAATCTTTCTTTGCTTATGGGATAACTGTAATATTTGCATGGTAAAGGCATTCTTATTGAATCCTGGAAAGTTTGAGCAGGAAGAAGTTTTTGATAATAAGGCACGTAATCTGATAAACCAGGCATAAATAATTTAGCAAGGAAAGGAATATTTAGTTTACCTGATCCACTATAATAATTACAGTATGTAGGGTTGTTTGCAACAATTGTTTTTTTAATTGATGGAGAAGGCAAATTGGAAAATGATAACGTCGGAGCGAGTGGTTTAAAAACAGTTTCCAATGGTTGAGTTTCAGCTCTATTTACAAGCAAAGCACAGACTTTCATCCAGTCGCTTTCTGACCAATCTTGCACATAGGGGTTCGGTGAGAAATAGCGAACAATACCAAACGTGCGAGCTAATTCCATATAATGTGAGATTTCCTTTGCCTGTACGTTAATTCCACATAACCAAAAAATGATAATGGCTAATAATACTTTTTTCATTGTATAAACATAGGTTGTTATGATACTTTAAATTACAAATATATATTTTTATTTCTGTTCGTTGCCTATTCTGGGCGTGAAATAGAATTTTTTTTTTCGAAGATAATTCGTAATAGCAATACATTATTGTTTCCAACAAAGAGGCTTTGCGTGAGGTGAACTTGTACATGGTGCATGGGGATTTTTTTCTTTTCACTGCATCCGCGCTACCTTTGCCTTACGTCTCTCAGGCCCTTCGTGTAAAGGGGTATTGTAAATTCGTCCGGAAGCGAGAAGCCGTAAACGCTGTAGTTGCAGAATTCTTAATTAGGGTTGTATTACAGCCATTTTTCCCAATGATCGCGAGGAGTCTTGATGTGTTGTGCTACAGTTGTATGGCTGTAGTGTTGATGCGGCTTTGGCGGTAGAGGGGGCTTTTCCCTCGAATGCAAAAAACGGGGCGATTGTTTTGTTTGCTGAAACTTTTAATGCTACTTTTGCGGGTAAACTTTAAAATTTTGAATGTTATGGTGTATCGCCACCAGACATTGTTTATGCATTAGAATTTTCTGCTTTATGATGATTCAAATACCTTTCGTTTCGCAGTATAGTCTGTCGTTCGGCCGGCTTCGCCAGTTGCTGGGTACTGATAACCTTGTGCTTCACATAGGTCCGGATGAGATGCCGGGCACCTGGGCCTTCTACCGCGAAGGCATGTCGGTGACGCTGTTTCTCATCCAGCAAACCGACCATGGCTATCTGCTGTCGATGGATGGCCTGGCTTCGTACGACGATTACCGCTTTCTGCCTTACTTGGTGGATTCGTTGAGCCTGTGTCTGAACAATGAGCCTTTCACCAGCGACGGCTGTTCGGCCTACGAACTGTACAATGAGAACTGGGTGGCGGATACAATGGGCGAGGAGGTAGCTTACCTGAAGTGTTATCTGCAGTTGGGACTGAAGTATTACCTTTCGCTGCCCATTCCGTCGACCAATGTCTATGTGGATGCCGCCACTTTGCGTTCGGTAGGGGTAAGTATCCACTCGGCCACACCCCGTATCTACGGCTATATCCATTACCTGCTGCGTGCCAACCGTCTTCCGTGCGACGAGGAGGTGGATCATGGTCCGGTAGAGGGAGCCGGTGAAGTGGAGGTGGATGTACCGCAGCATCAGTCCATCGGCACGGTGCTTTCCTGGCAGACCGACGGCTCGGAGACTACCGAGAGCTATGGGTGCGAGGATGTGGAACTGTTGCTGCAGCTGGCTGAGGCTTACCGCCGGGGCGATCCTTGCGACGGGGTGGTGCTGAATGATATTGCCACGATCTATGAGCACGGTATTGGCGTGGAGGCGGATGCGGAAGTGGCGGCATACTGGTATCGGGAGGCCATCCGTCAGGGTGACCATACCTTTGCACCCACCAGCCTGGGCGATCTGTACCGCAAAGGGGCTGGCCGGATAGCGAAAGACTTGCATCAGGCCGTGGCAGCCTACCGTCAGTCGGTGGATCCGTATGCCTGGTACCGGCTGGGCCAAAGCTACGAGGAAGGCTGGCTCGGTGCGCCCGATTTAGACAAGGCCATGGAGTATTACCACCGGGCAGCAGCTGTGCATCATCATTTGGCGCTGAAAAGGTTGGAACAGGGGCATTGAAACTGTTTATAATCTTCTACAATCACTTCTTGTAGTGGCGCAATTTTTAATTAAATTATGGGGCATTTTTCAATTAGTATATACAGGGAAGTTTCTTTTTGACGAGGTAAAGAACCGACCGGAACGGATGCAGTTGATGAAAAGCATTGACGAACTGAATCACCGCTTCGGCTTGCGGAAGATACATCTGGCTGTAGAGGGCGGAGAAAGGCAAGCCTGGCATGCCAAGAGTGAGTTCCGAAGCGGCAACTATCTGTCGGACTTGAAGGAGATTCTGACCATAAAGATATAATGTAATAATATACTTAAGTAATAATATAATTAATTGGTAGACATGAAGAAAATCGAATATACTAGTTCAAGATTATGTTTTAAGGCTGATGAAATAGAACCATTGAATGATTCCGATGTATTTATTATACAGACTCCACAGGGAACTTTTCAGTTTACGAAAGCTGAGTTCTATCGGGATTTTTCTAATGTAACAAAAACAAAGAGTTATAGAGAAAATGGAGTATATCATTATTCAGTAACACCTAAACGAGCTTTATCGTATTTGATTGATGATATTTGTTCATTAGGATGTAAGCAGGTACATTCCAAAGATTTGGTTGGTGAGGATATAAGGTCAAAGATACGTGAGATTGGGGCATTATGGCACTCTTCTCCCAATAATCCACCTATAGATCGGGAGGTGGTTAATAAATGGGAGAAACTTATAGATGATTGGATTGAGGATTCGAATATGCCATTGATTGTCCGGAAAGAAACAAATAAACGTGGGCAAGCTTTTATACATAGCACCACCGGACGAGAAATAATTATTGCTGATAATTCTGTAGCTCTTTGGATTTATGGGCATGTGTTGAAGGGAAAAGTATTTATTTTAAGTCAAATCAGAGACATGCTACAGAAAAATGAATTGCCTGTTGTTTTTATGGCGACTAAAGAGATTAGGAAAAATGCTAAATATACAAAATCTCTTGGGGTAAATCCCTTGTCTAACTGGAAACTTTGTCATATCGAATCTATAGGGTTGAATACTAATACCCGAATAATTGATTTAGACATAGAAGTTATTAAGAAGCATTTTAGGAAATATGTTAGTCCTAAGAATATGTTTGTCTTGCCAAAGGAAATTGGATATTTGGGTGAAATTGAATCTTTTATAGAACAGCAGAAGTAAAATATTTTCTCTATTCTACCTTTTTCATACGGCACCTGCATGTGTGCCAATCAAACTAATGTCCATATTGAAGATGTGTTCTAAAAATGATGTAAAAGTCTTGCTTTTGTGTTGATTTATATATTTTAACTGTGAAAATTCATAAAAATCATTAGAAATAGTGATGCCTGTGGAGTAAATGTTTGCATTAATCATTTCAGTATGGCCATTTGCATAGATGTGGGCTGAGTAATTGACTTGCTCGCTGATTGTACTGGTGTTTTGCTATCTTCCCAATTCAGATATAAGTAACGGAATTTTTTTGTGAAATATGATTTGCGGACATCTAAATCCGACAAAGAGTTCGTGAAGCTGGTGAGCACAAACAGGAGAATTGATGGTGCTTGAAAATGGCAGGTGTCTGCCTCTTATTTATATACAGTCAAAGACATTGACGATTTCCACTTTATAGTCGGGATAGAACAAGGGGCATAGCGCAAGATATCATAAAGGTCTATGATGCAAAGATCATTCGTCTCTTTACAGGATTTCTCGGGCAATCCAGGCACAGGCTTCTGCATCGGCCAGCGCATGGTGGTGGTTATCCAATTGATATCCGCAAGCAGCAGCGACCGTGTGCAGCTGGTGATTTTCCAGTTCAGGCAGGGCTCGCCGTGCAGCACTGAGTGTATCGTAGAACGGATAGTCGGGATAGTCCATCTGATAGACACGGAACACCGCCTTCAGACAGCTTTCATCAAACGGGCGGTTATGGGCCACCAGGGGCAGACCTTCTATCAGTGGTTCTATCTGTTTCCATACCTCAGGAAAGACCGGAGCATCCCCAGTGTCCTCACGGGTAAGGCCGTGTACCTGACTGCACCAGTAGTTGTAGTAATTAGGTTCTGGATTGATGAGGGAGTAGAAGGAATCTACTATCTCTCCGTTTCGTACAATGACGATGCCTACAGAACAAACGGATGATCGTTCGTTGTTGGCGGTTTCAAAATCGATGGCTGCAAAATCTTTCATATCGGATTGTTGTTAAATATTTTTATACTTGTTATAGGATGATATTTTCTACCCCTATAGCCTATTTGAATAAAGGAGCGATTTCATCTTCAGTAAATCCGGCAATGCCGCAGCCGATGGCGGTGACCAGGAAGATACAATCCGGATGTTTACGGGCAAAATCTATGAATTCATCCACATAGGGACGGATTGTGTCTGTTCCTCCCTGCATGGTGGGATACTACATCCATAAAACTATATTTCTTGAATACCTATTTCTTTTAGATAATTATAAATACTATCATACCATTCTGGCTTGCGAGTTTCATCTGGAGGAACTCCATGATCACCGTTTGGAACAACAATCACCATACCTTGTCGCGCACGCGTAAGCAGAACTCGGTAAGCATTGATTTGGTATTCTTGGTTGATAGACTTATTGATATTCTGCCATTGTGTGCCACTGCGCAGTTGGTGGTGCGACCATTTTTTTCCATCTTTGCTTAGACGAAGGTCAGCATCCCATGCCACACATGCCCAGTCAATTTCTAGTCCTTGAACTTTAAATTCAGTAAGTGTATCCTCCAGTGCATTACTAGAACGAATGTCACTATCATCTTCTAGGAACCAATGAACAAAATTAGGTTGATAGCGCACATTGATAGAGATGGCTTTGAGTCGTTCTGCCTTGCTGCTTGCCAGTAGTCCCATGCGTTCACTGCCACGATTGTGATTACGCAACCACTGTTTGGCTATGTCGAGCGAACGCGTCATTACAATCGGATAGTTTTCTAATTCCAGTAGGGTAGCAGTTGCTTCTTCCTTTTGAAGAGCAAGTAGTTGATTGACAAATATACTAACCTTTTCTGAACGGAACGAACGCATCGACATCTTCAAGTGTAGATCAGTGCTCGATTTTAGTTGCGAATGAATTAGCCTCATTTGTTCTTGCGTAACGTCGCCCGATTCCATCAGGTAATCCGACATATACACATCCCAATCTTTATAACTGCGATGAATACTTTCAATCCATTCTGTCAGTCCGGCTTCCCCCTTATTGATGCTTTGTCCGTTTCCCACCAAACATACTACCACGCCCCAATCTATTTGGCGATCCATGCATGAAATCAGATATTCCGGCTCACTGTAAGGAAAATCCTTAATTCCTTTTTTTTCACGCATAAATCTCTGCAGTTCTTCACGAGTCCATGCGCGTTGTGCTTCATCAAATATGGCCACATGCTCAGCAGGGATGTAAGCCTTATCTGTATGACTTTGGAAATAACTCGGAATAGGAACAATATTACCATTTTCTACTTGTGTACCTTCAAGATAAAGGTCTCGGTAATGATGAATCATCTGTATAAATGCTTTCACCTTACTTTTAGCTTCTTCCTTGGTACAAGCCTTTCGGTTTTCCTGTTTTGCCTTCACCTTGTCTCTGCGTACATAGTCGCGCGTCAAAGCCTCTTGAAGCACCTCTACTAGTGGAAAGTTACCTGATAAATAAACAGCTTTTTCGCCTTTGTTAAACTGGTCGATAGCGGTATTTAAACCTATTAAGGTCTTTCCTGCTCCTGGTACACCAGTGATAAAGCATATCGCCTTTCGTTTATTATCACGGCAGTATTGAATAATTCGATTCAGTTCAAGAGCAGCCTTATCTATGTCTCCACCATGTTTTGTGATATCCTCTACTGTGTTCTCCTCATAAAGAGCAATAGCAGCTTCAATAATAGTTGGCGTTGGCTCATAGCCACTCTTTGCCCAAATATCATCATCGATGACACTTTGGATTTTATGCGGAATACTTCCCAGCACCTTAGCAAGTGCATCGCCCAAGAATTTCTCATTGGTCATAAGCGGTTCATATACATTATCTTCATAATGCACCAAATCCAACCTGCAGTGCCTGTCTTTTTCTCTTGGAGCTACAAGAATGGGAATAAGTACGCGATGAAGGCTTCCCTCCTGAAAATTTTTCAAATCAAGTGCATAATCCCAAACCTGTATCATGGCTTCACGGTGAAATTTTTGTTCAGCAGTCTTGTATTCCAATACGAAAACAATACCGTCGATGATAACAATCACATCTGCCCGCCGCCCCATACGAGGTATGTTATATTCAAAATAAACGCTACCATGTCCAGCATAAGGAGCAAGAGCGCCTCTCAAAGTCATAATCTCTTCCACCCACGATTGTGAAGTCTCATCATTGATATCATGCTGAGAAGCTAAAGTGAGTCTACCTATAATTTCATCTGTTTTTCTTTCCAGAAAATCAGAGATTGTATCTGAATAATAATATCTTGTAACTGCCATTTTTCTAGTGCTCACCGCAAATTTTTATCGGTGTATTTCTTGTGTTATTATCATTATATGAATGCTCGACAAATGAAAAATAAAATCTTTCAGTCATGAACAAAAGTAGACATATTTTATGGGAATTGCAATTTCTTTCCCTATTATCCTTTAATCAATATGCAGGTACTGCTTCACATATGCCTTTACTTCCTCTTTCAAGCCTTGCGCATCCACGATTTCTACATAGGGTGCATGGCTTAGGTAGAACACCATCAGCGGATACAGATTGTAGGTAAAAGTGTCGAGTGTCCAGGTGTTTTTGTCGTACTGTCTGATGTACTGTGAGATGCCTGGATAATACTCTTCGATGGCATTCTTGGCCTGCAGTTTCAGTCGCAGTTTCACTACAGTCCGGGTTTCACCCGACATGTGGAACGGGTCAATGTTCAGTTTCTTATGCTTGTTCTTGAACTGCCAGGGCTCTTCCAGCATGACTACCTTTTCGGCCCGTGATATGCGGAAGATCTTTATTTGATCCTGGTCAGGCTCGTAGCAGTGGATGTACTCGTTGTTGTCCATGTGGAACGCCTCTACGATGCGGTTTTTAATGGTGCCGCTGTTCGATGATTTATAACTCATTAGCCGCACCTGACGTTCTTTCTGGATGGCATCTTGCAGGATGATGGTCTTGTCGTCGGTCTTGCGCAGATTTTCCTGCCGGCGTCGGCGGATATCTTCTTTGGTCGATTCATCGGTAATGGGGGCCGATGCATTGTTCTTTCGCAGGTAGGTGGAGTGGTCCTTCAGGTACACGATGTCGTAGGGATACGGTTCGATGATGATACTCACAACGTTGTGCTCGCTCATCGGTTTCAGTGTCACATATTTCCAGTGGGTCTCGCCAAACCATTCTTCGCCCAGGCGGCTGATGTATAGCATGTATGCATCCAGGGTAGGGGACTGGTGGTAGGTTCGGTACAGATGCTCCAAGTCGCGTTTCACTCCGACCGGTATGCCTTTGTCGTTCACTCCCAGATACAGTACTCCGCCGCGGTTGTTCATCATGGCGCAGATGCCGCGGAAGATATTCATGAACTGTCGCTGCTCTTTGGCATTGCTTGGCGCTTCAAAGAACGACGACTTGAATTCTTTCATGTCGTCCTCTTCACCAAAGATGCCCTCCAGCTCGGCCGAGAGTTCCAGCGTAGAGTCACCGTCAGTTACTACCGACAGCCGGTTCAGTATCTGCCGCTTGATGCCTCTGAGTGTCTTGATTTCCAGCAGCCCAAGCAGGCGGTTGTATGATTGTACCAGTGAGGCCGTTTTGCTCAGCGTCTCGTTTTCGTGCTCGATGTAGGGGTCGAGTACACTGCTGGTCTCATCGTATCCCTTTCCGAAGCACGCCAGAATATTCAGAATGTCTGCCCCGTTGGTCACTGTTTCCTCGTCTTTCAAATCCTCGGGGGCTTCGATGGGAATCACCGTCTTTCCCTCGTGGCTGTCGGCCTGGGCAAACAAAATCAGCGTTTTGATATACTTGGAGATATACTGGCAGTACTGGTCGTCCTTCTGATTTTCTGTCAGTGTGCAGAGAATGCGCATCACGCTCAGTATCCGGTAGCGCAGCATCGGATTTACTTCGCGGCTCTGCAGCAGATTGAGTGTATTTTCAAATTCCTTGATAAAGGCGTCGGATATCGGCTGGTATCTTTCTTCTACCTGGTGCAGTTTGAGTTGGCTGTTTTCTTCGATAAACCATTTCAGCATCTCCGGACAGTTTTGCTCCCGTGATATGCTGTGTGTTTCCACTTCATAATCGTAGATGCGGCCATACAGACAGCCTCGGAAGTTGCCCTGACCTATTGCGGTAATCTCCACACCCGCGTAGCCGTCGTGTTCATCCAGCAGTTTATCTTCTTCCTCGGTCAGATCTACATACACCATGAAGCCGGCATTGATCCAAAACTCCCGCAGGTTCAGTCGTCCGTCCTCGGCTTTTCGGTTGTGTGCATCGTAGAGGTCATCTACCATGATATTATCGTGTATAAAATTCAGGAACTGGCTGGTCAGACTGAAGGTGCCCTCCGAGGGCGATACCTGTACATTGAAGCGGTCGCCTGGCTTCATCACCCGACTCCAGACTTCCATCGGATAGATTTTCGAGAAAATCTTCAGATTCTGTTCAAACTTCAATTCCCCTTCCACCATTTGATAACTCGGATCGATGGTTTTCAGTCGGATACTCTGCGAAGTTGATTCCACCACCTCTGCCGGCACATATTCTCCCTCAGCATAGTGTAGCAACAGTTTTTCGCTCTCTTTCTTTGTGGCCCGCATGCAGGTCAGGATGTCTTCTACAAATTCTTCTACCACTTGGATGTTGTCTTTTTTTGACTCTTTAATCTGTAGATTCTTGTCTGTACTCACCGCGAATCCGTATTCCGGAAGCAGGGAAGTGGCCGTAACAGTCTTTTTCAGATATTTTTTTTCGTACACTTGTCTGGCGTAGGTGCCCAGCAGGATGTTGTCTCTGGATGTAACCAGCATACCTTTTCCTTCGTACATTCCTTCTGATAGGGTAAAGTCCTTCATTTTCAGTAAATTTATGGAGAACATGTCGGTCGAGAAGGTTATCAAGTCTTTCCAGGAGAAAGTCTTCTGTTCCGGTACGTCATGGGTAGTCAGTCTGATGGCCATATTGAACAGCAGCGGCAGGTTTTTATGGGCATAAGTAGCTTGCCCCGAGGTGATGCCCCCGTTCTTTCAGCAGACGCACGGATTCTACATATAAGGTATCTGAGGTGGATTTCGGTGTCGTATCCTGTGATTTCAGGTATTGCAGAAAATCTTCAAAATTTTCATCAATATGGGTGGGTTTTGGCTTGAGCCAAATCTGTCTGTTATCCATAGCTTTCGGTTATTTAGTTTACAAGAGCCCCACAACCCACCCTCATCTCTTTCTCTTTGGCCAGTCAACACATGGTAATGCAATATGAAATTCCCTCTTGGGGAAGAATACACTGTGCGCTTCTGCAGCCTGCTGGTCGTACATCCTAAAAAAACTGCCCGACCTCAGCAGTCATATGAGCGTCAATTTGGTTCGCATCCGTTTCCAGACAGAACAGGTGTGCTGCCACTCGCTTCTGAAGAAAGGATTACTCCTCTTAATATGGTCAGTCTGCTTACAACAGATCTATCGTCCAGTTCAATTCCTGAAGTTTCAGATCCAGTTCACGCAACTGCTTGGCTATGTTGTCTGTTTCCTTGCGCAAAGCGGCTACATCCACCGTGCGCACATACTTGATCTCATTCCGTCCGTATCGGTCTGTTTCCATCACATATCCCAGTAATTCCTGATTGATAGAAACCCGTTGTGTCAGATGGTCTTTCCTGGCAATCATCCGGGTGATGGTTTCACCTTCGTGGAAAGTCTGCATATTGGTGTGATTGATGCGGTACACCATTTCTTCCAGCTGCTCCAGACATTCTTCCAGTTCCAGGAACAGGTCGGATACCTGTTCAGCCGGAGTGTCACCCTCCTGTACTTTGGAACTGTCTTTGAGCCTTGCTTTCAGTTGGCTGACTTTGCGCTGCAAGTCTGCCCGTATACTTAATGCTTCTGCTAGTTTCATCTTTCTTCTGCAATATGGATTATTCAAATCATTTGTTTTATAATAGTAACCAATCTCTTGTCATACAAATTACGCAAAAAGTATCGAAGTAAGCAAAGAAATGATGAGTATTCTTATTTCATAGCTTCTTCCGGATGGTCTGTTGTGATGAAATCTACCTGAAGATCTTTCATCTCCTGAATTAATTCAGGCTTGTTTACTGTCCATACATTGACCTTCATGTCCAGCTGGTGAGCTTCCTGAATCCATTCTGGCTTTTTCTTATAGATTTTGTGATGATAATCTATGCCATTGATGCCTTTTTTCTTCAATGCCTTGGGAGCTACATCCCCCTCCAGGTAAGCAATTTTAGAAGTGGGTGATAGCTTGGCCAGTTGTTCGCAGATGTATAAGCTGAATGAGATGTATTCCACTTGCTTTTCCATGTTCATCTGTTGTACTTTCTGCACTACAAGGGAAGAAACGGCTTCTTCTTCTGCTCGGGTGCGGTGAGGCTTGATTTCCAAAATGAGCTGTACTTTCGGCAAGGCTTTGCCTGCTTTCAGGTAATCATCCAGGGTGGGAATAGGTTCACCGTTCTTCAGACGGACATTTTTCAATTCAGCATAAGTTATATCACTGATTCTTTTTCCATCTATCGAGTCATCATGGTTAACTACCACCTGATGGTCCTTGGTCAGCTGGACATCAAATTCAGAACCATACACGCCGATGGCAGCAGCCTTCTGTAGTGCTGTGATGGAGTTTTGTGCCGAGCCTTCGCATTTCCAATAGCCACGGTGGGCTATGATCTGTGTCTGAGCCTGTGCGCCCGTGAAGCTGGTGCAGCATAGGGCGGCGGCAATGAACAAACGGGTTAGTTTCATATCTTTTTATCAGAGTTTAAGGGTGTAGTTCAGTCCCTGGTTACTTTTTACCAGGAAGTTAGTTACTTCAAAATTCAGGTCGCCGCCTTTGATTCCGTTGGTAAATCCAATGCGTAGGGTATGCAGGGTATGAGGCTGCAGAGTATAGTGGCGGAAATAAACCAGAGAAGCATCGTGAGCTGTTTTGGTGAGGTGCAGAGGCAGTTGGGTTAAGTTACGGATGGTCAGGGTGACACCCTTTTCATCTCTTTTTACCTCTTTAACTTCGATGCATTTCTCAAAGAACGGACGGAGCCATGCTTCCTGACCGATGATTTGGTCCTGGAACCATACGGCGGTGCGTCCTTCGTTCAATGCTTCGCGAATGCCTTCTGCACTGCGTTCTTTGGCAAAGACAAAGGTCATAGTACGGTGTTCGCCACGGGCAAAATCATAATCCGTCTGAATAGGCTGGTGGATATCTGAGGTACCCATCATGGTCAGTTTCTTTTCCAGACACCAGTCCAATGCTTCCGGGAAATAAGAAGCCCCGTTGGCCACTTCAATGCCGTGCATGCATCCTTTCTGGTATAAATCTGTGTGTTCGGGCCACCAAAGAGTAGAGTCGGGCTGCTGGCGATCCCATCCCGGATGATTCCAGAAAATGAATGCATGCTGCTGTTTGGCTGCTTCAAACGAATCCTGGTATTTTTCTGTTTCCAGTGGATTGGAATCTTTCAGGAAGATGGCATTAAAATGTCCGGGAGCCATTGGACGAGTAATCTCACTTCCTTTTATTAAAAGAATATCGAGTTTGCGAGCTTGCTTTTTAGCTATTTCAAACGAACGGTTATGGTCGGCTACAATGTCTTTTTTATGCGGCCGATATTCGATGTGTTCAGTCAGTGAGATAGCATCTAATCCTTCACGGTAGGCTTCATCTACCCGGACAGTGGGCCATACCAATCCGTCAGAGAACACCGTGTGCATGTGGAAGTCACATTTCAGCGTGGTGTATCCGTCCAGATTAGGCACTTGAATTTCATGGCGACGCTGTGCCTGTGCCGGCAGCAAGATTCCAAGCAGGAAGGCTGCTCCTAAAATTTTTTTTAATTCCATTGTTTTTTCACTTTAATTATTTTGACGGTGCAAAATTAGACAGGGTACATGACATCCTGAATACATTGATTTTGCATTTTTGTATCAATAGAATTTTAAATTAAGATTTCTCCTGTCGGACAGGTTACATTACTTACAGCTTTTCCAAAGCTTCCCAGTCAATATCCGGTGCTTGGCCGGTAGGCTGACAGTGAAACTGTGTGCCCATCGGTACAGATTCGTTGAAGAACCCGCCCATTTTGAGGTAGAACCGATTGTCGTTGGTTTCCCCTCCTTGGTAGTCGAGGCGAACTTGTGCACTGGCTGTGGCATCATGGGTAAAGGTTGCCTTAGTCAGTCGGGTCCATTTGCCTTCTTTGCTGCGCGACCATTGGTTGCCAAACATCACCTGGCGAGAGAGATAACCTTGCTCGGGGTTGAAGTTTTCCAGGAAGCTGTGGGGATGTTTATACCAGGTGCTGGTGTGTGGGCGGAGAAAACTGGCTATCAGTCGCCAGGTCTTCTCTTCGGGAGCATGGAAGTAAGCGGTATAGATGGTATTGCCCTTTTCATCTGGCCGGACTTGCATCAAAAACTGATAGGTCTGTCCAGCCTTCCAGGGATATTTCAGATAGCTTTGTCCTCCTGAACCTTCGTTGCCGAATTCGCCGATGTGTACATCCTTGCCCCGTCGCAGCATTTTGATTTTTTGGTCGTCCGGAATATTTCTGGGGTCTTGTGTATCAAAAGGACTCCATACAGAGAACAGGATGCGGCGTTCGTCCAGTGAGTTGTATTGCATACCGAAATAACCTTCTCCAAAGCCGGCGGCCATGTAGTAGCTGTGCAGGGTTTCTCCCTCCTTGGGTACGGTTACCTCATTATAGAACCATTCTGTGTCGCCTTCGGGCAGAGCATATGCCAGGTGAACTGAAGGTCCGCGGCGTCCCCAATAGTCCGAAAAGTCTTTAACGTAATGGCTTTCCCCTGTTACATGGTCAATGAGGAGCTGTTTCACCTCTCCGAATTCTTCCCCGTTTTTGGAGAGTCCTTCTAAATCAATGCGTACATAGCCGGGCTGACGGACATCAATGCTGCCTACAGGTACTTTCTGGTACTCGTCTGATTCCAGCTTCACCCGGAAACATTGTTTCCCGTAATTGACTTTTATTTCAGAATGTCCTTTGGCGTATAAGGATAAGTCAGCTTGAGTGGCTTGTTTCAGGTAAAAATAAACACTGACTTTTGTTTTAGAATTTGTCCAGTGGTCTAGGCCGTTTTCTGTGATCTGCGCTCCGTCCGGTTGGCTGGTTATATAGCCATTTCCTGAGATTCCGACTGTGAGTTGCTGTGCCTGCATCATCAGGCTGGAGCCTAGCAAAAAAGTCAGTAAAAATTGTTTTTTCATGTTGTATTTTATTTAAGTAAAACAGATTGTAGTCTTTTTGTATAAACTACATTTGGCTTCGAAGGTAATAAAAATAGTGCGATGATTTGTATCGGTTTAGTTTTTTTAAAGATAAGCTAGTAAACTAGCTCCATTCTTTTTTTGTTTTTCGCAAAACTCGATACCTTTACAGCGGGTAGTGAACCCCCAGTGTTTAATTTTAATAGTCTACGAAAATGATTGAAGAAATTCTGGCATTCAACAAAGATTTTGTAGCTAAGAAAGGCTACGAAAAATACATAACCAATAATTATCCGGATAAGAAGATTGCGATTTTATCTTGTATGGATACGCGGCTGACTGAGTTGCTTCCGGCTGCTCTGGGGCTAAAAAACGGCGATGTGAAAATGATTAAAAATGCAGGCTCGGACTGTTTTGTACTGCAAATAATAATAAAGTGCTGTTAGCAGAATGAATGTAAGATAATAATCTTTGTCATTATGGCTTATGGTGGGATGATTGGGATGGAAACTTCTTAAAAGGTTAAAAAAATAATAAAATATACACCTTGAGGATTTCAGTGTTATAGCTTTTTTAACTAATTTTGCGGTCTGAAACTAATAATTTTTTAATAATGAAACGAATTGCATCATTTATTTTGTAGGGTGTCCAGTTCTACGTTCCTAAAAACGTAGTACAAAACGCCCTCGTTAATG
>Garnier_p1__coassemble_1073_pt1 | contig 17555 bp, 11 predicted proteins | sample Garnier_p1__metabat2_high_PE_014 | metagenome-assembled genome bin Garnier_p1 | reverse complement strand
GGCTAAGAAAACTACGGACATTTGTACTATTTTTGCTGCATCAAACTTTTTTTGGGCAGAAAAAACACTTTATAAGACATTGTAAGATTCATTTTTTGCCGTACCTTTGAACAAAAGTATTGATGAAAAACTTTAAAGGAATACGATGAATAAAACGCAAATCACTATAAAAGATATTGCCAAGGCCTTGAATGTATCTGCTTCTACAGTATCGAGAGCTCTGAAAGACAGTCCTGAAATAAGCCTGGAAACCCGCAAACTGATACAACAGTATGCACATGAACATCACTATAAACCTAATTATCTGGCAGTAAATCTCCGTGTAAGCCGGAGCAATACCATCGGAGTCATTGTACCGCAAATGATACATCATTTTTTTTCCTGCGTGCTGAGCGGTGTTGAAAAAGCTGCTGCCCAGGCTGGATATAATGTACTGATAGCCCAAAGCAATGAATCCTACGAGCAGGAAGTACGCATTGTACACTCTTTTCTCGCGGCACGAGTATGTGGAGTAATTGCCTCCCTGGCTAAAGAAACTTCACACTATGAACATTATCAGGAACTACTGAATCATGAAATACCCATTGTATTCTATGACCGAATCTGCACGGGACTGCAAACTGAACGTGTAGTAGTAGATGATTATGCCGGTTCGTTTGCTGCGGTAGAATACATGTTGCAAACCGGATGCAAACGAATTTTCTTCTTTGGCTCCGATCCACATTTGGAAATTACTAAAAACCGAAAAAACGGTTACCTGGATGCCTTGAAAAAATATAAAATAGATGTTACAGAAGACATGATTCATCTGTGTGATACTCGAGAAGATGCCATCGCCATCACGCCAGACTTATTGGAAAGTGCCAATCCACCTGATGGTTTCTTCGCCATCAATGATGAAACAGCATCTGGCATTCTCTATGCCTGCAAGATGGTAGGGAAAAAAATACCGGATGAGGTATCTATATGTGGTTTTACAGATGGAGTAATAGCCCAGAATACAGACCCTAAACTGACTACCGTAGTACAGCATGGTGAAGAGGTGGGACAAAATGCCTTTCATATTCTGCTTAATAAAATAGACGGAGAAAAGAAAAGCAGCAATATGATTGTCCGCACCAACCTGATTGTCAGAGGTACAACCAAATAACAGACAGATGAACCTTTGTTCAGAATACAGAAAAATTGTTAACTAAAAAATAGAATAGTATGAAAGTGAAACCGGATTTAAGTTTTTGGAAGCTTTGGAACATCAGCTTCGGCTTCTTTGGCGTTCAGATAGCCTACGCCTTGCAAAGTGCTAACATCAGCCGCATCTTCTCCACACTGGGAGCAGACCCGCACAGCTTGAGTTATTTCTGGATTCTTCCTCCACTGGCCGGTATCATTGTACAACCCATCGTGGGAGCTGCCAGTGACAAAACATGGACACGCTTCGGACGCCGCATTCCTTATCTATTCATCGGTTCACTGCTGGCAGTACTGGTAATGTGCCTGCTGCCCAATGCCGGAAGTTTCGGCATGGAGGTAAGCACAGCCATGATTTTCGGTCTGGTATCGCTGATGTTTCTTGATACCTCGATCAACATGGCCATGCAACCTTTTAAAATGATGGTAGGAGATATGGTCAACGAAAAACAAAAAGGGCTGGCCTACTCCATCCAAAGTTTCCTGTGCAATGCGGGCAGTTTGGTGGGCTTTCTCTTTCCGTTTATCTTTGCCTGGGTGGGCATCAGCAATACAGCTCCACAAGGCATCGTACCCGATTCTGTAATCTATTCCTTCTACATCGGTGCACTGATTCTCATCCTATGTGTGGTTTATACTTCCGTCAAGGTAAAAGAGATGCCCCCTGCTGAATATGCAGAATACCATGGCATTACCGAAACCGAAAAAGAAGAGAAAACCAATATGCTGAAATTACTGATCAAGGCGCCCAAAGCTTTCTGGACAGTAGGTCTGGTCCAATTTTTCTGCTGGTTTGCCTTTATGTTTATGTGGACTTACACTAACGGCAGTGTAGCCTACCATGTATTTGACGCTCCAACCACCCAGACAATCCTCGGCGGTGTCAGCCGCATCGTTCTCGATACTACAAGTCTGCAATATCAAGAAGCAGCCAACTGGGTAGGTGTACTGTTTGCTGTACAAGCTATCGGCTCTGTACTTTGGGCCGTATGTATCCCGATGTTTAAAAACTGTCGCACCGTCTATTCACTGAGTCTTATCTTGGGCGGCATCGGATTTATCTCCACCTATTTTATCCATGATCCTTATCTGATATTCACTTCATTCCTGCTGATAGGATGTGCGTGGGCAGCCATGCTAGCTTTGCCATTCACCATTCTGACCAACTCACTGAGCGGTGGACACATGGGTACTTACTTAGGCCTGTTTAACGGCACCATTTGCATTCCTCAAATCATAGCAGCTGCCTTGGGAGGAAGTATTCTGGCATTTCTCACCCCTGAAGGGGCACTGGCTCCTGAAATAAATATGCTGGTTCTGGCAGGTATCATGTTGATTATCGGCGCAGGCTGTGTCTACCTGATTAAAGAAGAAGAAAAAGTATGAAAAAATATCTGAAAGGCGATGCCTGGAACATTATAGAAGAAGATTTTCACCCGGATTTGTTGCGCAATTCGGAGAGTATCTTCAGCTTGGGTAACGGACGCATTGGTGAACGGGGTACCTTCGAAGAATCGTACAGCAGCGACAGTTACCGGGCTTCATTCGTGGCGGGTATCTCCGCCATGAAAAAAACCCGGGTAGGTTGGTGGAAAATAGGATTTCCCTATTTCTACAGCTATCTACCGCAAGCTGTAGACTGGAGCCGCATAGACTTACGCTTAATGGATGAAGAATTAAATCTGGCCCATTGGGATATTAAGCGATTTAAACGTCAGCTAAATATGCATGAAGGAATGGCCCTCCGAGATATGGAAGTTACCTCTCCACGAGGCAAGGAACTGAGCATTAAGATAGAACACATCAATAATATGGCTTATCCGGATTTATGCCTCATTAAATGGAGTGTCACTTCGCAAAACTATTCCGGCAAACTCTCTCTCCTGCCTATCCTTGACGGGAAACTGGCCAATGATGCCAAACACTATGAGGAAAAAAGCTGGAATGTATTGGGGGCTGGTACTACCCATCAGTTTGCCTATCTTTGGACACAGACACGTTATGAGGATACGCATGTGTGTTATGCCATGACCTATCACTTACTGAAAAACGGAAAAGAAACCAGCCTCATACCTATCCGTATTGAAAAAGAAAAAGAAATGGGGTTTAGCCTTGGAGTAGAAGTGCATCCAGGCGATACTGTAACCCTTATCAAATATGTAGCCGTGGTATCTTCACTCTATCAGAGCCGGCAACGTGTAGTGGAAACAGCCATCCATGAAGCTAAAGAAGCTCAGGAGAAAGGATGGAATGCACTGCTGGAAGCACACCGGAAGGCATGGCTTGATATTTGGAATGAAACCGATGTACGGATAGAAGGAGACTTGGAAGCACAACAAGGAATCCGATATAACATCTTCCAACTCTATCAAACTTACCGCGGAGATGATCCGCGATTAAATATCAGTCCTAAAGGATTTACAGGAGAACGATATGGAGGAAACACCTACTGGAACACTGAACTATGTTGTGTACCTTTCTTCCTGCTATCCACCTCCAAGGAAATAGTTCACAATTTATTGCTTTACCGCTACAACCAACTTCCCAAAGCTATAGAAAATGCAGAAAAACTGGGATTTAAAAACGGAGCAGCACTCTTTCCGCAGGTAACCAGCAATGGTGAAGAATGCCACAATGAATGGGAAATTACTTTTGAGGAAATCCACCGGAATAACATCATTATTCATGCCATTGTGCAATACGCACAGATTTATGATTCCTTGGAATATGTTGCCCAATATGGTATGGAAGTGATGATTGCAGTCTGCCGTTTTTGGGCCCAAAGAGTATCCTTTTCTAAGCACAAGCAAAGATATGTCATCTTAGGAGTAACTGGGCCTGACGAGTATCAAAACAATGTAGACAATAACTGGTATACCAATTATTCTACTCAGCAAAGTCTTCAGATGACCTTGAAATATCTGAAACGGCTCAAGAATGAACGGACAGATGACTATGAACGGATTTGCCGCCTCACTCACTTTTCTCCGGAAACCGAAATACCCAAATGGCAAGACATTGCAGACAGGCTGTACTTACCCGAAGATAAAGAAAAAAGAATCTTTGTACAAAACGACGGATTCCTGGATAAGGAACTGCAACCGGCCAGTCTGATCCCAGAAAACGAACGGCCTATCAACCAGCATTGGTCCTGGGACCGCATTTTACGCTCCTGCTATATTAAACAAAGCGATGTCTTACTAGGTATTTATCTGTTTAATGACAGCTTTGATCAGGAAACTGTACGCCGAAACTTCGATTTCTACGAACCGATGACTGTGCACGAATCATCTTTATCTCCTTATATACACGCTATCCTGGCAGCCCGAATCGGATACACTAAAAAAGCCTACCAATTATTCATGAATGCCACCCGGCTGGATCTGGATGACTACAACAACGAAACAGACAGTGGACTTCATATCACGAGTATGCCAGGTTCCTGGCTAGCCATTGTCCGAGGATTTGCCGGTATGCAAATCTTAAACGGCACACTAAAAATAGCACCTATATTGCCGGAAAACTGGAAAAGTTATGACTTTCAGGTAAATTTCAAAGGCCGCATCCTGCATATCAAAATAGGGAAAGATATCCGTATCTGCATCAAAAGCGGAAAATCACTTGAACTTCAAGTGCACCAAGAAGCCCGTATCCTGAAGCCAGGCATAGAAACCGTTTTCAACTTATCCAAGTAAAAAACGAACATAAAAAGAGAGGGAGGTATCAAGCATCGTAATTAATGCAGTAATTGATACATCCCTCTCTACCTATTTCCTCCTCATTACTCCAGTTTGTGAATAATCAAACCAGAGCGCAATTTAGGTTCAAACCAAGTAGTCTTGGGCGGCATGATATTGCCCGTATCAGCAATATCCATCAATTGCTTCATAGACACCGGATAAAGAGCTAAAGCTACCTTCATTTCACCGCTATCCACGCGTTTTTTCAATTCACCCAAGCCACGGATACCTCCCACAAAATCGATACGCTTATCTGAACGGAGATCTTTAATACCTAAAATTTCATCCAGAATAAGATTAGAAGAAATAGTCACATCCAATACACCAATCGGATCATGATCATCGTAAGTACCTTCTTTAGCCGTCAAACTATACCATTTGCCTTCCAGGTACAAAGAGAAATTATGCAACTGAACAGGACGATAGATTTCAGAGCCCTTCTCTTCTACGATAAAATTCTTGCCGACAGCTTCCAGGAATTGCGCTGGAGTCAATCCATTCAAATCCTTCACTACCCGATTATAATCAATAATTGTCAACTGATTAGCCGGGAAACAAACTGCCATAAAATAGTTATATTCTTCATCACCCTGATGATGGGGGTTCTGCTTAGCTTTTTCAGCTCCTACCAAAGCTGCTGCCGCACTGCGATGATGTCCATCAGCAATATAAAGAGCGGGCATTTTAGCAAATTCTTCCGTAATGACTTCAATATCTTCTGCCTGGTCAATCACCCAGAATGTATGACCAAATCCATCATCCGGAGCTACAAAATCATATACTGGTTTCTGAGCCGTATAACGGGCTATGACTTCATCCAATACTGTATTGTCTGGATAAGCAAAAAATACCGGTTCAATATTAGCATTGTTCACGCGGACATGCTTCATACGGTCTTCTTCCTTATCACGACGGGTCAATTCATGTTTCTTGATTATACCATTCATATAATCAGGGACATAGGCACCTACAACTAATCCATACTGCGTCTTACCATTCATGGTCTGTGCATAAATATAATAGTTTTCCTGCTGATCCTGCACCAACCATCCCTTATCCTGAAAGAGTTGGAAATTCTCAGCAGCTTTGCTATATACACGAGGATCATGTTCGTCTGTACCTACCGGAAAATCTATTTCCGGCTTAATGATATGATAGAGCGACTTTTCATTGCCTGCTGCTTCCGAACGAGCTTCATCAGAGTTCAATACATCATACGGACGGGAAGCCACTTGTTCTACTAAGTCTTGAGGAGGGCGAATGCCCTTAAAAGGTTTTATTGTTGCCATAATTAGATTTAAAAGTTAATGAAAACGCAGAAAACGCGGATTACACAGAGGATTGTTTGTATCAAGAAAAGAACAATCTGAGTGATCCGCGTCTTCAGCGTTTAAAAGATTCTACTCAATAATATCCTGTAAGATAGATTATTTATTCACGCGGTAACGCTCACATCCTTCTTGGAAGAAACCTACAATCTGATTGGCTGCAGCAATACCCGCATTGATATTGGCTTCAGCTGTCTGAGCCCCCATCTTCTTCGGAGTAGAGAAATAACGACCCACAAATTTTTCCTTGAAAGTATCGTTAGCAGCCGGCATAATATCAGTAACATATTCCAAATCGGTACGTTCTTCCAGTAAAGCTATCAATTCAGCTTCATTAATCACCTCCTTGCGAGCTGTGTTCACCAGCAGACCATTCTTCGGCATTCTGCCCACCAGATCTTTACCGATACATCCCTTGGTTTCAGCCGTAGCCGGCAAGTGCAATGATACGATATCACACAATTCATACAGTTCTTCTGGTGCATTCACAGCCTTGATACCATCGTTTTCAATAACTGTCTTCGGACAGAAAGCATCATACGCATAAATTTCCATACCGAAACCTTTAGCAATACGAGCTACGTTACGACCTACATTGCCATAAGCATGAATACCCAATTTCTTGCCTTTAAGTTCTGTACCAGAAGTACCGTTATACATGTGACGAACTGCCATCACCATCAAACCGAATGCCAATTCAGCCACCGCATTTGAGTTTTGTCCAGGTGTATTCATTACACATACACCATGAGCCGTAGCAGCAGCCAGATCTACATTATCGTAACCTGCACCAGCCCGAACTACTATTTTCAGTTCCTTGGCAGCATCAAACACTTCAGCATCAATAATATCACTCCGGATAATGATGGCATTTACGTCTTTTACAGCTTCGAGCAACTTAGCTTTTTCGCCATATTTTTCTAACAGCACCAATTCATAACCAGCTGCTTCAATTTCTTTACGGATACCGTCTACTGCCACTTTGGCAAACGGTTTATCTGTTGCTATTAATACTTTCATGATGATACAAGATTTAAGAGTTAAGAGTTAAAGTTAAGCGTGAAGTTTTTCAAATTCCTGCATGCAGTCAATCAGAGCCTGTACGCTTTCTTTCGGCATAGCATTGTAGCAAGAAGCACGGAAACCACCCACTGAGCGATGTCCCTTAATACCAACCATACCTCTTTCTGTAGCAAATTTCAGGAATTCAGCTTCCAGTTCCTTATATTCAGGAGCCATTACAAAACAGATATTCATGCGAGAGCGGTCTTCCTTGGCAGCAGTACCCACAAACAACTTGTTACGATCAATTTCACCATAAAGCATATCAGCTTTTTCGATGGCACGACGTTCCATCTCCTTCACGCCACCCTGAGCCTTAATCCAGCGTAAAGTCTGCAACGCTGCGTAAATCGGGAATACAGGAGGAGTATTAAACATAGAGCCACCATCAATGTGAGTCTGGTAATTCAGCATAGTAGGGATATAACGAGATACCTTACCCAATGCATCATTCTTCACAATGACAAATGTAACACCAGCCGGAGCCAGATTCTTCTGGGCACCACCATAAATACATACATATTTAGAAACATCAATCGGACGAGAGAAGATATCTGAAGACATATCAGCAATCATAGGCACATCTACATTCAGATCTTCTTTCAGTTCAGTACCATAAATAGTATTATTAGTAGTTACATGGAAATAATCCACATCAGCCGGTACCGTATAATCTTTCGGAATATATGTAAAGGTAGCTTCAGCAGAAGAAGCCACTTCTACGACTTCACCAAAACCTTTCGCTTCTTTAATTGCTTTCTTTGACCAAACACCTGTATTCAAATAAGCAGCTTTCTTTTCCAGAAAGTTATAAGGAATCATGCAGAACTGCAAGCTGGCACCACCACCTAAGAACAATACTGAATATCCTTCCGGGATATTAAGAAGTTCCTTAAACAAGGCCACGGCTTCATCCACCACAGGCTGAAAATCCTTGGCACGATGGCTGATTTCCAAAATAGAAAGACCTGAACCACCAATATCCAAAACTGCATTGGCTGCTTTTTCAATCACCTCGCGCGGAAGAATAGAGGGTCCCGCATTAAAATTATGTTTTTTCATTTGAAATATGTTTTTGGTTAAACAAATTCGTTATTTTTCGTCTATCGACATAGCGAAATTACAGATTTTTTTCTGCAAAACAAATCTTTCATGATAAATTTAACCCCATACTCTCTATATTCTTCCGCTTTTCTCTACAGATAGAAAAAATATACGCTACTTTGATATCTCCAGTTGGCAATTTGACTTTTCGAAAGAAAAATATCGAAAAACATGCATATAGGAGCTATAAAATAGCGTATATTCTACTATATAAAGAATTTGTAGTTACATATTGTTATTTAGCTTCTTCAAAGACTGTTTTGAGGCCTTTTATTTTCTCTCCCCGTATCAGTGTAAGCACTTGTTTCACCTTGCTACGTCTCACTGCCACAAACGCATGATGCTCTTTCACATCCACCTGTCCCACATCTTCACGGGCTAATCCTCCTTTTTTATACAAGAAACCTACAATATCAATCTTATGAAGTTTATCCTTTTTTCCTTTCCCTATATATAAGGTAGCCCATCTAGATTTTATCGGCTTAGGGGTATGATCCGGCAAATCAAACACCAGTGTATCCTGCGGCATATAATCCGGCATGGATTCTTCGGCATGTAGGATTACATAGGATGCTCCTTGGGCATCCCAGCGAGCCGTACGACCGTTACGGTGCGTAAAAGCCTCCCGATTGACAGGCAAATGATAATGCACTACATTATCCACCCCTGGAATATCCAATCCACGCGCAGCCAAATCTGTAGACACCAGCACCGGAGAGCTTCCGTTTCTGAATTTATAAAGCGCCCGTTCGCGCGCATCTTGCTCCATACCACCATGGAAAGCATCGCAAGGAAATTTGTGCGCACGCAGATATTCTACCACCCTATCCACACTCTCGCGGTAATTGACAAACACCAGGGTAGAACGTCCGCCCAATGTACACAGCAGACGGAAAAGAGTTTCCAGCTTATCCTTGGCTGGAGAAAGCACGCGTCTTAAATCCAGTCGTACCGTATCTGCATCCGGATTTAAGAAATTCAATTTAGCCAGCGGTTTATCACCAAGGCCAGCAAAATCCGGAATTTCCTCAGCATCGGTGGCCGATAACAGCACCCGCTTTTCTAAACCTGGCAACTGACCGATAATTTCTGCCATTTCATCATGGAATCCGAACTCCAAACATTTATCAAACTCATCAATCACCAACACCTGCACTGATGTTGCCTGAAAATTCTGCTTATGCAGATGGTCATTGATACGACCAGGGGTACCCACTATCACCGAAGGGTTAATCCCCTTCATGGTGCGATGCTCCTCCATAGCCGGACGGCCGCCATAGCAACTCATCACCTTAAAAGGTGTATTCATAGCCTTAAACACCGTTTCAATCTGTAAAGCCAACTCGCGCGATGGGGTCAATACCAATGCCTGTACACCCTGCATATCCGGATGCAACAGTTGTACCAACGGTAAGAGAAAAGCCAATGTCTTGCCTGAGCCGGTAGGCGACAACAGCACCACATCCTGTGATTGGGCCATCGCCTTTCCTGCTGCCACCTGCATTTCAGTAAGCTGTTCGATGTGTAAATGCTGAAATATCTGATTTATATTTATATCCATATCCATAAAGTGAGTTACAACTTATTTATTTCTTCCACAGAAAGACCAGAAATAGTAGAAATAACAGAAACATCCAAATCAGCTTGCTTCATCTTTCGCGCCATCTCCACTTTTTCTTCCGCACGTCCTTCCGCACGTCCTTCCGCACGTCCTTCTGCACGGCCTTCTGCACGACCTTCTGCACGACCTTCTGCACGGCCTTCCGCACGGCCTTCCGCACGGCCTTCCGCACGGCCTTCTATTTTAGCAGTATCCAGCACATCGTTCTGAATCATGATTGCACTCAGATGCTCATCGTATGCATGACGTTCGGCAGGTTGCATATTGTAATAGCGCAAGCGTTCGCGAGCCTCCGGCAGACCGGGCGCAGAATCATCTTGGCGAATCTCACCGGTCTTCAAATAAGAAATCCATTCTTCAAGCGGAGTACGGGCCACCTGATTAAATTCATTCACCCGAATCAGATAATATTCTGGAAAAATATCCTTGGGAGATTTACGGGTTATCACATCCCGCTCTTTCGTAGTAACCAATAATTCATCGTGCGTATGCACCCCTACAAACTTGGAATAGCCATGATACAAATAATCACTGCCCTTACCGATGTCAAAATACAGGATGCTGATAGAAATCACCTTCTTGACCTCTTGATAAGAACTACCCAAAGAGATATGTTCAGTCACCGCCTTAGCCACCCCATAGAGGATGCGCTCCAGGTAATAAATCTCTCGCGTGTTCTGCACCTCCACAATGATGATTTCCCCCTTGCTGTCCTTGGCCTTGATGTCCACCCGGTTGAATTTATCATCTGCAGTCAGCTGGTTACTTTCGCTTTCCAGCAACTCTATAATCGTGATTTTTTCACCTAACAGCACTGTCAGAAGTCCTTCAAGCACAGCAAAGTTAGCCTTATCCCGAAGCATACGCTTCATGGCCCAGTCAAATCGAATATATCTTTCTTTTTCCATATCGCCCAGAGTAAATTGCCTACTACAAAAATAAACAGATTATTTATATTAGGCAATATATGAGCAATTTGATTTATTAACTTCTGAAAGAAAAATAAAAAAGGGAGTGCATGTGTCATGCACTCCCTTTTTTATCCATACAGAAATCTTAAACAAAGGAATTAATTCCAATTCCAAGCTTCCTTATTATAGATAGCTTCTATAACACTTTCAACAGAGTCTGGCAAGTTACAGAAGAAATCAATACCTGTTTCTTGCTCCAACTCTGCAATTGACTTTGCATACACCAAGAAGTCGTCAGCAGTCGGCTTCTTAGGAAGCGTTTCAGAATGAGGTACCAAGAAAGCAATAGCCTCGTACTGACCATCTTTTTCTGCCAAAACAGCCATATAATAGTAAGACGGCACAAATAGCCCCTTAACCGTTTTACCTTCAGCATTGGTAGTCGGGAAGTTACCATCGTTGGCCTTTATTGTACCAGTAAAATTAGCCAACGGCTTATTTAAAGTAGCACCTTTCGTGATATACACCTTATCATACTCCCCTTTGATTGTGGAACGTCCCCATGCCTGAACCTGTTTTTCCAAGTCTTGCCAATAATTTTGGTTGAAAACACCAATTTGTGCCGAAATATTGGTGTAGAAGAACGTCTGCTCATTGGCTTCCTTGCAATACACGCGATCTTCGCTGGCCACAATATGCCCCTTGTCAAAACCGTCGCTCTTGTGGTCGGCTTCTTCTACACCACCCATGGTATCAAAATCATAAGCCGTATCCCAAGCCCAGGCATTGGTGCGATCCACCTTGTCCTGTGCCGTAGTCTTATCGAAATAGAAAGCCACCCAGGCTGCATGACGCAAAGCCACATTCCAGGAAGTAGCCAAATTCATGATATTCTGTCCTCCAAAGGAAACATAATGCTCACGATAGATACCATCAACTTCCTTAATAGCAGGAATTTCCAGATTCATAACTGACTTGTTACCAGAAACATAATCAATATTACAGTTTACATTCCAGCCGAGTGTAGTATCATCCATCACAAAATACTCTAAACCTACCGCATTATTACGAATATAAGCTACGCGGAATTTTACATATTTTGTTTCCAAATGCTGTACATTGCGCACCCAATAAGATTGACCCTCTACTACGGGAATCGTAGTCTGCCAAGTGCCATCTACAGGCAAAGTAGTCATGGCACTCAACCCTTCAGCTACACCTTCCATAAATTCGCAATTACTACCAGTGAAAGCTTTATCTTTTATAAAGATGGGCGACTGAAATCCCTTTGGTTTTAACACACTAAATCCAAGAGCTGAATTTTCATAACCCTCCAAAGTTATGGTAGAAGCCCCTTCTACAGTTTGCTCAATATATCCGTTAGGCAATACTTTAGAATCACCATCCTTATCACAACTTGTCCAAGCTGAAAGAAGTGAAAAGGCTACAAAATAAACAAATAAATTATGTTTCTTCATGTTTTAATTATTCATATTTATTAGATGATAAAATAAGAAAGAACGGTTCACCGAACTAGGAGACAGATCCTACCCAGCAAAACCGTTCCTTCAAATATCAAACTATATTAAAAATTATCCACGCTGATTCAGAGAACCTTCTACATATTCAAACTTAGCATCACCAACCACCTTAAAGACAACTGTCCAGTCAGAGGTAGTTTTACCATCGTACACAGCAAAATTAATGGTAAATAACACATCCACACCATCCACCATCTTTGCATCAGGGTTGAAAGTTGGCAATATAGAAGACATTACCTCAATGAAATGTTCTTGCATCTTGGCTACAATTTCTTTATCTTCCATGTCTTTGTAACCATCGGGATATTGCTCCTTTGCCTTGGCTGCACGCCAGTCCATGTTACCCTGATAAGCTGAAGCACCGGTATAGTATTCATTATTGCCATAGGAAGTAACATAACCTTTACCCTTCTGAGTAATACCATTTGCCTGATCTACATGTTCCCAAACCCAATCAGTCATTGCCTGGAAATACTGAGTCGACAACGGCTGACCCTTACCTGCAGGAAGATCGATAACTACGCTCGGGTCATACACCCACTGACCATTATTCTTTACGAATTGGTCAACCACAGGAACCGCAGCTTCAGTTAATGTCCAATCAGTGCCATTGAATATACATTCCTTAGCTGCTACAGCTGCTGTTTCGCTGGCATAATAAGCCACCACCATTTTATCATCAACTTGAGCATACGGATAGTTTTTTTTCAAATAAGTAGGCAGAACCTGTGCAGGAGCCTTGAGATAGCCTACTCCTAGAGAAGCATAAGCAGCAGGTTGCATCACGTCTAATTTTACATCCTCAATAGCATGTTTTGACCAAGAAGAGCCATCATACACATATAAGCCTGTGCGATTGCAACCATAAGCCAAACGCGTAGCAGCCTTAGGTGCCAAAGCTGCATAGTCTGTAGAAATCATAACCGTAACCTGGTCAATATTACCGAAGTTCAAAGCCTCATCAATGGTAAAGTAAGGCAATACCGCATTATCTGGTATTTCGATAGCCGGAGAAACCAGAACGGTTTCAGCTGCATAATTCACTTTATTCTTCTGAGCTGAAGCTATCCAACCATATACTTTATCATTCGTCCATACCTTATCCAAACCACCCAAGTTAATGTCATTCACTGTAAAGCCAGCTTCATCACCGCAAAGGGTGTTGGCAAACAAAGTAGCTTTAGCAACCTTGTCATCAGCATAGCAGCCAAATGAATATTTAGCTTCGTTATCCTTATTGACATAATAGTTCAGTTTGATTGTTTTTTTCAGATCCACATTTGTAATATGAAGCCATTCCTGGAATTTATCAGAAATAGCCCAAACGAACCCTTCATTGCCTACTTCTTGAGCCGTATTAAAGCTGTCAAAAGTACCCTTCAGATATAAGTAACGACCCTTAGCATCCTTTAGGTAATATCCACCTTCAGCAGTTTCTACCGTAATGGCATGGGGCGCAGCTGTAGCTGCAATAGTTCCTTGGGCAACTTCTGTTACTATAGCCGGAGCATAACCATAAGCCTTATCCTCGGGTAGAGCACCCAGCACATTATACTTACCTTCATGATTTACTGACACAAAGAGGTACTCACCGGCACCAGGAAATCCGTTTTTACCCAAGTAAATTTTCTTATAAGAACCATCTTTCTGCTTTGCAAAACACAAGATATCCAAATAAGGGGTAGTCAACACTTTATAGTTTTTCAATTCCCATTTACCACATTTTTCAGCTGTACTGGTATATTTAAATCCAATATTAACCGTCATTCCCTTGTATTCAGACAAGTTGACAGGCCCTACATTGACATAATTCCAGCTATTACCGGCTGCGCGTACAGGCAGACTGATTTCCTTCCAAGTAGGATCGGCAGTTTGTCCACCGCCTCCCACACTCGGTTCTGTTTCAGAAAAAGCATAATCTACCATGACTATATCACCAGAAACAGCATTGGGCATAGCCGTTTTCAGAATTTTTCCGATACGGTTTTCTGTTTTAGGAGAAAGGTACGGAGCTTTTACTACCTGTCCCCAAACACTTTCATAATCGGCATCGGTCAAGGTATAGTTTTTGGCAGCAGCGATAGCAGTAACATAAGCCGGTTCACCCACCAATTTGTTATAAGTCAACTTAACAGCTGATTTATTATCCGCCATAGGATAAGTAGCAGATAAAAAAGCAGGAGCATACTTGGCTGCTGTAATTTTATCCGTAAAATACTTATTGCTAGTCAACTTAGCCAACTCATCGGCCACACCGTCAGCTTCCGCTAAAGCCTTGTTGGTTTTATTCGTAGCAATGGTCTTATAATCAGCATCCGTCAATGTGTATTCAATCTTTTTCACATCCGTTGCTCCAGGACGATCCACGAAGCCGTCCAACTTATCTTCGTTCCAATCATCACCACAGCTTGCCAAAACTAGCAACGCTGCAGAAGCATATAACCAATTATTTAATTTCATAATTTACTTTTCTTTTAGAAGTTTACTTTCAATTTCAACGAGTAAGTACGTCCAAAGGCATAGAACACACGATATGCACTGTCCCAAGTTCCTGTACCACCATCATAAGCATCAACAATATACTGATAGTCCAGTAAGTTATTCACATTACCATAAAGCGTAGCATTGCACTTGCCGATTTTGAAACGATAGCTGGCATTCAAATCGAATTGGCCACCAGACGGCACTCTCCAAGGATCAGACACTTCCAGTGTTTGTCCAGCAATAATTGCATTCGAAGACAACTGATAGTCAGCATAGAGATTGCCAGCATAAGTATAATCCAAACCTACGCGCAAGTCACGGTTTACCTTCACATTCACACCTACTGCAGCTGTTGTCTGTGCAGAACCACCTACTTTTACACCTTTCTGATTCAACGTAAATTTTGTATGGTCAGGAGCACCAATACCCGATGCAATCTTTCCTTGCAAGTTAGCCAACGGATCACCTGCTGAATTGTAGAAATAGCCGGTAGCGTTGCTATCCCATTGCCAGTCACCCATAGAAAGCATACCTGTTACTTCCAACCATTGAAGCGGTTTGAATTTCATATCCAGTTCAACACCCATGTGGCGAGCACTAACACCTGCCATATTTAACATATAGCGATCTGTTTCACCATTTGCTCCGGTGTATTCACCTGTTTTAGTAGTCGTTTTATCCAGCCACTTTGTAAAATAAGCATTCAAGTTGGCACTGAAAATGCGACTTTTGAAGCCATAACCTAATTCAGCTGAGAAAATCTTTTCATTAATAGCATCCGGATTAGTTTCATTGCTGGTAGTACTATTCAAGAAAGCACCTCCTGAGAAGAACGGAGCACGACTAATATAACCTATATTAAAGAATACGTTATGATTAGCATTCAGGTTATAATTGGCACCTCCCTTTACAGTAAATCCTAAGAAATTCAACGTTTCACTCTTAGCATGTTCTTTGTCGTAGTAGAAACGGTCATAACGCCAGTAACCTGTATTGCTCAATGAACCTGCTACAAAAGCAGCCAATTTATCTTTATTGAATTCAGCCTGGAAGAAAGCACCTTCGCTCATTACATGGCCATCATAGTCACGATAAACCACATCGCCTACCCCCAACTTTTCATATTTCCAAGCCTGATCAGCAGCAGCAGCATTCATAGCCGGCTTTACACGACCACGATAATAAGAGTCTACATAATACTCACCGTTATAAAGGTCAGTAATTTCATTCGTATGGATTCCTTTATAATAACGGAAGTCCACACCACCATAAAAGTCAACATACTGTCCAATCTTCGTAGTATATGTAGAAAGTAAGCCATACCAACGATGAGAGTTCTTTGATTTTGACATCACCATCACCGAACCATCCTGGCTCTGTTCATTCAGTTCCTGAATTTTATCATAGGCAAAAGTACCATCTGCATTACGGAATTTGGTATTCAACAAACCATTCGTAGTTCCGTACCAATTATTAGAATCGTCACTGGTACGACCCAATCCCTTATTACCGCCACCTTCGCCAATCGATACATAAAGAGCTGTGCTGAGCGAAGATTTCACATTAATCTGCCACTGATGATTCAAGCTTATTTGCGGCTTATGATAGAAGTTCTTAGCAGAAGTCTTACGTTCACCATTCTTACCGAAACCATAGGTTGCGTTATAGCGATACTGATCGCCGTCAGGCATGTATTTACGAACCTGCTGCCAACCTTCAATACTCAAGCCATCGTAATTGGAACGTTGATTGTGCCACTGCGGAGCACCAAAACCTGTCAACGACAAGGTATGATTATCCCCAATTTGCTTTGACACATTTACAAACCAGTTATATCCCTCAAACTCAGTACCCTGAATATATCCATCACCCCAGCGCTTACCGCCCAAAACTGTAAAGGCCCATCCACTCTTAGTCAAACCGGATGAAACATTGAACATGATATTATTCATACCGTCATTACCCATACCATAAGAGATGCTACCACCTTTCTTCTGGTCAATAGTACGAGTCACAATATTAATGGTACCACCCACGGAAGGAGAAGATACCTTAGAAGCGCCCAAACCGCGCTGTGTCTGCATAGAACGAGTCACATCCGACAAGCCGGCCCAGTTGCTCCAATAAACGCCACCCCATTCCATATCATTTACCGGAACACCGTTTACCATCACACCTATATTAGCCGCCTGGAAACCACGCATATTAATTTTAGAGTCACCAAATCCACCACCATTCTTAGTAGCATAAACACCCGGAGTAGATTTCAACACTTCAGGAAATTCCTGCGTACCCAATTTTTCTTCAATAAAGACAGGATCTACCGTAGACAAAGCCACCGGAGTTTTACGAACAACAGCCACGGATGAAGTAATCACCACATCTTTCAAAAGCACGGCGTCTGTTTTCATCTTAATAACGCCCAAATCGACAGAGACACCTTTTTTATCAATACTCTTTTTCAAGTCCTTGTAGCCAATATACTTGAAGACCAATGTAGCACCAGCTTTAACCTGTTGCTTGAAGTAACCGTCAATGTCGGTCACTGTACCTTGCGAAGTACCTTCTACCATAAC
>Garnier_p1__coassemble_493_pt1 | contig 31192 bp, 27 predicted proteins | sample Garnier_p1__metabat2_high_PE_014 | metagenome-assembled genome bin Garnier_p1 | reverse complement strand
TCTATAAATAGAATATACGAAAAATAAAATAATTATGGCAGAATTAAAAAACGAAGAGACCAGCGAAAAGAAAAGCTTGAACTTCATTGAGCAGATTGTAGAGAATGATTTGAAAGAAGGCAAAAACGGTGGCAGAGTACAGACTCGTTTCCCGCCAGAACCCAACGGATACCTCCACATCGGTCATGCCAAAGCCATCTGCATGGACTTCGGCATCGCAGCCGCTCATGGCGGGATATGCAACCTGCGATTTGATGATACGAACCCTACAAAGGAAGACGTAGAATATGTGGAAGCCATTAAAGAAGACATCAAATGGCTGGGATATGAATGGGGCAACGAGTATTATGCTTCTGACTACTTCCAACAGCTTTGGGACTTTGCCATCGAGCTCATCAAGGAAGGAAAAGCATATATTGATGAACAGACGAGTGAGCAGATTGCTGCTCAGAAAGGCACCCCTACCCAACCTGGCGTAGAGAGTCCTTACCGCAACCGTCCCATCGAGGAAAATCTGGAACTCTTCCAGAAGATGAACAGCGGCGAAATAGAAGAAGGGGCTATGGTGCTCCGTGCTAAAATAGACATGGCTAATCCGAATATGCACTTCCGTGACCCGATTATCTACCGCGTGGTAAAACATCCACACCACCGCACTGGTACTACCTGGAAGGCCTATCCGATGTACGACTTTGCACACGGACAAAGCGACTTCTTTGAAGGAGTAACCCACTCTCTCTGCACCTTGGAATTTGTGGTACACCGTCCGCTGTACGATCTGTTTGTAGATTGGCTGAAGAAAGGTGAAGACCTGAATGACAACCGTCCGCGTCAGTACGAGTTCAACAAACTGAACCTGAGCTATACCCTAATGAGCAAACGAAACCTGCTGACACTGGTAAAAGAAGGACTGGTTAACGGATGGGATGACCCCCGTATGCCGACTATCTGCGGTTTCCGCCGCCGTGGTTACTCGCCTGAATCTATCCATAAGTTTATCGATAAGATTGGCTACACTACTTATGATGCCTTAAACGAATTCGCTCTGCTGGAAAGTGCTGTCCGCGAAGACTTGAACGAACGGGCTACCCGTATTTCAGCCGTACTGAATCCGGTAAAACTGATTGTTACCAACTATCCGGAAGGTCAGGTAGAAGAAATGGAAGCAGTCAACAACCCAGAACGTCCAGAAGAAGGTACACACTTCATTGAGTTCAGCCGCGAGCTGTGGATGGAACGTGATGACTTTATGGAGGATGCACCTAAAAAATTCTTCCGTATGACTCCTGGACAGGAAGTGCGCTTAAAGAATGCCTACATTGTAAAATGTACCGGCTGTAAGAAAAACGAAGCCGGCGAAATCGAAGAGATCTACTGCGAATATGATCCCGATTCCAAGAGCGGCATGCCGGGTGCAAACCGCAAGGTAAAAGGTACTCTGCACTGGGTAAGCTGTAATCACTGCCTGCAAGCAGAAGTACGTCTGTATGACCGCTTGTGGAAAGTGGAAAACCCGCGCGACGAACTGGCTAAGATTCGCGAGGAAAAGAACTGCGATGCACTGACAGCCATGCAGCAAATCATCAATCCGGATTCACTGCAAGTACTGCCCTGCTGCTACATCGAAAAATTTGCAGCTGGCATGGAACCGCTGACATATCTGCAGTTCCAACGCATCGGCTACTTTAATGTGGACCGTGATTCTACCCCGGAAAAAATGGTATTCAACCGCACTGTAGGATTGAAAGACACATGGGGCAAGATTAATAAATAAATGAAATGAGCAACAGAAACTTATTATCAGACGGGGATAAAGAACTGTTTGATATGGCTGAAAGGTTTGAAAAGGCCCAGAACGAAGGCAAACATATTTATATGGATGCCGACGACTGGGCCGACCTGGCCGATTATTACGCTACACATAAAAAGGCTGACAAAGCCTTTGAAGCGATAGAAAGCGGACTGATGCAACACCCGGGCAATACAGCTATCCTGGTAGAGCAGGCTTATCTTTACCTGGATGACAATCAACTGGAAACAGCTCTTCAAATAGCCAATTCTATTGAAGAGTCTGATACTGCTGAAGTGAAAATTCTGAAGGCTACGCTTTACCTGCGTAAAGGCGAAGACTGGAAAACAAATGACTTGCTGGAAGGGCTGGAAAATACAGACAGTCTGGCTAATATCATTGAAATAGCTTATATGTATATTGAGGCAGGATCGCCTGACCTCGCTTTACCTTGGCTAAATTCTGTGAATGAGCGCCACAAAAAGAATGAAGCGTATCTTTCTACCTTGGCAGACTATTATTTTGCTGTGAATGAGATTGATGAATGCCAGCAACTGTTTAACCAGCTGATTGATATCAACCCCTACTCAGCTCCCTACTGGTTTGGGCTGTCACGCTGCTATATGTGCAAAGAGCAGTATCACAAGGTCATAGAGGCTGCTGAATTTGCCATCGTAGCAGATGAAGAATATGGCGAAGCTTACCTGATAATGTCTAATGCATACTTTTTCCTGGGCAATGAAGAGAAAGGGATGGAATACTTTACGCTGGCCCAGAAATACCATGCCATAGAAGAAGAACTTGGCCAAACAGTCAATGCCTTAAAGATGACGGATGAAAATAAATGGGAGGAAGCCTTTATCTCCTTTCAGCAAACACTGAAGAACGAAGATCTCAGTACTCAACACGGAAAAAGTCAGGCCAACATTCTTTATGCTTCCATGGCTCAATGCCTGAGTAAAATGGGAGATAGAGCCCAGGCCTACGAGTGCTGCCAGAAAGGAATAGAAGCTGACCCCACCTATCCGGACGCTTATATAATATATGGATGCCTGCTGATAGAAGACAATCAATACAGCGAAGGAAAACTGCAATGGGAAAAAGCTGACAACCTTTCACCCACTACCACTACCTGGTGGCAAATCGGAACGTATGCTCAAGAATATGGAATGCTAGATATGGCCCTGTTGTACTTTGAAAAAGTAGTCAACCAGAATCCGGAATTCCCCTCCATCAATGAGCAACTGGCCATAATATACCTGTTTCTACAGAATGAGGAAAAATTCCTGGAATATAACCAACGGGCTGAACAGCCGCTGACGATAGATTACCTAAACACGGTACAGAAAATCGTGAGAGAAAATAATCAAAACGAGTTGGCTGACAGCATTCAGAGAATTATCGAGCACTTGAATAATCATTAAAAAACAACTTGCTAAATTACACTATCAATAAAATAAATGAAGAAATAACATATGGAATCAGTAGCAGAACTTCTTAAATGGGTATTAGAGAATCTCAATTACGGAGTAGTAACCCTCTTTATGGCCATAGAAAGCTCTTTCATCCCGTTCCCTTCGGAAGCGGTAGTACCTCCTGCCGCTTGGAAAGCCATGGCAGATGACAGCATGAATATCTTTCTGGTTGTAGTATTTGCCACTATCGGAGCAGATTCGGGAGCACTCATCAACTATTACCTGGCTAAATGGCTGGGACGTCCCATCGTATACAAGTTTGCCAACAGCCGCTTCGGCCACATGTGCCTCATCGATGAAGCCAAAGTGCAGCATGCTGAAGAATATTTCCGACAGCACGGAGCCGCTTCTACGTTTTTTGGACGCCTGATTCCGGCCGTGCGTCAGCTCATCAGTATTCCGGCTGGACTGGCTGGCATGAAATTAGGCCCCTTCCTGCTCTATACTACACTGGGAGCAGGTATCTGGAACACGGTTTTAGCTATCCTAGGCTACTGCATCTATCGTTTCACAGCCTTGAAAACAACTAACGACGTGTATATGTTAGCTACAGAATATAGCCATGAAATAGGATATTTCATCCTGGCTGCTGCAGTACTGGTAGTAGGTTATCTGATATATAAAGGAATGAAAAAAAGTAAGTAAAAGTAACTGTGCTATGAGGAAAAAAGCAAAATATATCCTGCTCTCTGTCGGGGCAATGACGGCCGTTAGTTCTCTGCTAAGCTGCGGAGAAAACCGCTGGCCTGAATATTACCCCTTTACAGGGAAGAATCTATGGATAGACGAACTGATGCGTGAAGAGTATCTTTGGTATGAAGAAATGCCGTCGTTTAATGACCTGAATTATTTCCTGAGCCCTGATAAATTCATAGAGGCAGTACGCTCGGATAAGGATAAGGGATTTAGCAAAACAGACAGCATCCATCCGCAACTATTGCCTACCTATGGTTTCAGCTATAACCTCAGCAAAGTGACGCACAGTGACAGCACCTACTATGCCCTCATCACAGAGGTAGAACCTAAATCACCCGCTTCTGAAGCTGGGCTGCAACGTGGAAACTGGATTCTCAAAATAGACAATGACTCTATCACCAGAAAAAAAGAGAAACTGCTGCAGGAGGGGGAGGAACGGACTCTCATCACCGGCGAATACCGGGAACGTACTGAAACGGATAAAGAAGGACAGGAAACGGTTATCCAGGAAATAACAGTAAAGGACACAGTAAACATGACTGCTGCCCGGATGGTACAGAAATCGACTGCTCCGACTCAGACTTTTCTGCACCAGAATCACACCGCTTACCTTGTTTATCCGCAATTTGACGAAAAGTGGGACTCTTTCCTCCTGGACTTTTCCACACAATGCCGCACCCAGGGGGTAAATGAGGTTATCCTGGACTTAAGAAACAATCAGGAAGGCAATCTGCTGAGCGTACAGAAAATGGCTGCTCTGCTGGTACCTTCAGAGACATTGGGCAAACGACTGGCTTACCTGGAATACAATGCTAAAAGGACAGATAAAAACAGAGACTTGATGCTCGATGCCGAACTGATAAAAGGAGGACAGAACCTGAATCTCTCCAGAGTCTTTATACTGACTAGTGAGAAGACAGCTGGACCCGCAGAAATGCTGGTAAACTGCCTGAAGCCTTTCATGAAGGTAATACTCATCGGCGGAACTACACGGGGAGAGTATGTAGCTACCGAACCCTTTACCAATCCGGAATTCCAATGGAGAGTGTGCCCGGCTGTATGCTATATATATAATGACCAAGGAGGAAACGATTATATGAACGGATTTACACCAGACAAAAGCATAAATCCGTTAGCTAATCCAGCACAGGTACTCCCTTACGGAAATCCTAAGGAAGCCTTGCTGAGTGTTGCCTTGGGAATGATTGAAGGTAGCATCGAAATTCCTCAAGAACAACCTCAGCCATAAATAGCCGCGGCATCAGGCATGCCGCGGACGAATCAGTTTCACCACAGAAGACAAAGTATTCTGAATAGGTTTACCTAAAATAATCAGGGTAACTGCTACCAGAATCAGTGCAATGCCGAAACCTTCTTGCCAGGTAAAAGCCTCATCAAACAGCCATGCGCCAATGCAGACAGCAGTTACAGGCTCTAAAGCGCCCAGGACAGAAGTCATGGTACCACCGATGTGATGCACCGCCAAAACCAAAGTTATATTAGAAATAATAGTAGGGACTACAGCCAGTAAAACCAGATTGCCCAGACAAAGACCATCAGGAATAGGCTGTAGTCCTTCGCCTAACAATACTTTAACACCTAGAATAATCACGGTAAAGGCAAATACATAAAAAGCCAGTTTACGGCTGTTCATCGTCTTCACGCGCGATTTATTGACCGTGGTAATGTAGCTGGCATAACCTACTGCAGACAACACTACAATAACGACACCCACCGGATCGAGTGTCAATTCTCCCCCTTTCAACGAAAGCTTTGCCACACCATACACAGCCATTAAAATAGCCAGCCAGGTAATCCAAGACGCTTTTTCCCTAAAGAGAAACAACATCAGCAAGGTGACAAAAACCGGATAGGTAAAATGAATGGTAGTGGCCACACCAGCTCCCATATAGCCATAACCCCAGAGCAGAAAAAGAGAAGACATCGTATAAAACACAGCCAAAACCAGCAAGACTGGTAAGTCCTGTTTTTCGATACGAAATGACTCATGATGTATTTTCATCATGCCAGCCAATGCCAGTGTAGCAAACAGAAAACGATAGAAAATAATAGAATCAAACGCCATCCCCGCCTGCATCAACGGGAGCGTAAAAAGAGGTATCAGTCCAAACGTAACAGAAGTGGCTATACCAAAAATAAAACCTTTTACACTGTTCATAGATAAAACAAAATAAAAAAATAAGAGAGTGCATCATCATGCACCCTCTTATACTTATATATACTGACTATTATTATTTCTTAGCGGGAGAAGAATAACGTGCATTCAAACCTTCCAGAATTTCTTTAGTAATGTTGTAACAGCTGTCAGCATAAAGCAGGTTATCAAAACCCGTATTGCTGATAATCATGCTGTAACCCTTTGTCTTATTATATTCTTTCAGGAAAGCATTGATAGAATCGCGTAACTGGAGGCTATTCTTTTCGTTTTCACTCATCAGTTCAGACTGCAGTTTATTGCTCAGGTTCTGCAAATCCTGTTCCAATTTAGCAATGCGGTTATATTCCTGCTGCGCACGTTCCTGAGAAAGGTAAGCATTGTTCTGATACTTTGTCTGGAATTCCTGCTTCTGCTTATCCAGTTCTTTGGCTTTCTGATTTAATGTTAAACGGACGTTTTCACTCTTCTTGACCATAGCTTCATTCAGGTCTATGCAGAAGTTATATTTTGCCAGCAACGTATCCACTTCAACGTAAGCAATCTTCATTCCTGATAATCCTGCAGCCTGAGCAGATGCATTATTGGTCGGAGTTTCCGTTTTACCAGCGCATTGAGCGAATAAAACAACCACAGCAAAAGCCACCAAAACGCTCATCAAGTAGTTCAATCTCTTCATAATGTAAATGTCAATTATAATATTTGAATTAATTAGTTCATCGATTCTTCTATGGATTTCTCCAGCTCTTCTATCGAGAAACGATGCTTACGCTGCGCAGCCCGATCCTGTGACTGCGCACAGCCGATGCCACGTTCACGCATAGCTTTGCTGCCGCTGACATGCGAATTAGGAAAACGCCCCCCCTTCACGAAGAAAACCTTGACCCCTAACAACAGCACACCAAGGGCTACCAAAATCAATGTTATGAATAATGTTTCAAGCATATTTCTCTACATTTTTAGCATAAATAAAGGATGAATGGATTTAAAAAAGAAAATAAATTTTCATTTGCATTCTATTTCCATTATTTTTGTGGGTGCAAATATAGGATTTTGAAAGGACTAAAGTGCTTTTTTTGTCCTAAAAAAGAGATAGAGGAGGCAAATAGTCAAACTATTTAACCTAATTTAGCAAAGCAAACCCTCTTACATAAGGCTTCTGAAGCCCTGTGAAGAATTACATAATAAGACGATATGGAAAAAAAAGACTTAAAACCGGCTGGTGTATTCCACTACTTCGAGGAAATATGCCAAGTGCCAAGACCTTCTAAAAAGGAAGAGAAAATTGTAGCTTATCTGAAAGCTTTCGGAGAAGCGCATCAATTGGAAACCCGATGGGATGAAGTGGGCAATGTGCTCATCAAAAAACCTGCTACGCCGGGTATGGAAAACCGCAAAACGGTGGTACTGCAGTCGCATGTAGACATGGTTTGTGAAAAAAACAACGATGTGGAACATAACTTCTTGACCGACCCTATCCAGACTGAAATAGATGGAGAATGGCTGAAAGCTAAAGGTACTACCCTGGGAGCTGACAACGGAATCGGCGTAGCTACTGAGCTGGCTCTTCTCGCCGACAATACGTTGGAACATGGTCCGCTGGAATGCCTTTTTACCATTGATGAAGAAACTGGGCTGACCGGTGCATTTGCCTTGAAGGAAGGTTTCATGAATGGCGACATCCTACTGAACCTCGACTCGGAAGATGAAGGTGAACTCTTTATTGGCTGTGCAGGCGGCATTGACTCTGTAGCCGAATTTGAATACCAGGAAACTGAAGTTCCTGCCGGATACTTTTTCTGCAAAATCATAGTAAAAGGACTGAAGGGAGGACACTCAGGCGGTGATATTCATCTGGGACGCGGCAATGCCAATAAGATTCTGAACCGATTCTTGAGTGATGCCTTCAAGAAATATGATTTATATCTCTGCGAAATCGACGGCGGAAATCTGCGTAATGCCATTGCACGCGAAGCTCATGCCATCGTGGCAGTACCCGAATCAGCGAAACACGATCTGCGTACAGACTTGAACATATTTGCAGCTGAAGTTCAGGCCGAACTCAGTGTTGTAGAACCTGATTTGCAACTTATTATGGAGTCTGAAACAGCAGATCACAAGGCTATTGACAAAGATACTACCAAACGCTTGCTACAAGCTATCTATGCTTGTCCGCACGGTGTATTTGCTATGAGCCAAGACATCCCCGGCCTGGTAGAGACATCCACTAACCTAGCCTCAGTCAAGATGAAGCCTCATCACATCATTCGCCTTGAAACCAGCCAACGAAGCTCTACCGGTTCATCCAAACAAGACATTGCCAATATGGTGCGCACCGTCTTTGAAATGGCAGGAGCAAAAGTGAGCTTCGGCGACGGATACCCGGGTTGGAAACCGAATCCGCATTCAGAGATCCTTGAAGTAGCGGCTGCTTCCTACAAACGTCTGTTTGGCGTGGAAGCTAAAGTAAAAGCCATCCATGCCGGATTGGAATGCGGTTTGTTCCTGGATAAATATCCTTCTCTGGATATGATTTCGTTCGGTCCCACTCTGCAAGGTGTACACTCTCCTGATGAACGTATGCTGATTCCTACTGTTCAGAAATTCTGGGATCATCTGCTCGATATTCTGAAGAATATTCCTGCCAAGAAATAACAGAAGGATACTATAAGAGTCTGGCGGTTATGCGCAAGTTCTTACCTGATAATCTCTGTAGCCAGCTTCTGGTAAGCTGGCTACTTTATCTTTTCTTTGCCTGCTGCCTTCCTGTCAAGTCACAGGAATTGCCGCACAAAGATACCGTCAATTTCTGTGTCATGTCCTACAACGTGGAAAATCTGTTCGACTGCCGACATGATTCCCTGAAAAATGACTATGAATTCTTACCCGCTGCCAACCGACACTGGACCTACAAAAAATACCGGAAAAAGCTAGATGATATAGCGCGAGTTATTTTAGCTGTAGGCCGATGGTCTCCTCCTGCCCTGGTTGGTCTCTGTGAAATTGAAAACGACAGTGTGCTGTATGCCTTGACTCACTATTCTCTGCTGCGTACGTTGCAATACCGCTACCTGATTACTCACTCGGATGATGAGCGAGGCATTGACGTGGGGCTACTCTACCAACGGCAACTGTTCAAGCCACTCATTCAGCATGAGCTCCAGATACCGCGACCTGCAGGCTTCAGACGCCCTACCCGTAACATCCTCCATGTATGCGGTCTGCTGCTAAATCAGGACACTCTAGATGTTCTGGTCTGTCATTTCCCATCACGCACCGGAGGTGCCCATGCTTCAGAACCTTACCGGCTATCGGCTGCTAATATAGTGAGACAATGCGTAGACAGCCTGTATGCCATACGAAAAACGCCTCAAATACTGATTATGGGCGATTTCAATGATTATCCCCACAATCAGTCTATCCGACGAATTATCGGTCAAAACCCCACACTGCATCACCTGTTAGCTCAAGAAACTGAAAAAAAGCGGAAGGGGAGCTATAAATATAAAGGAGAATGGGGATTGCTGGATCATATCATCGTATCTCCCACTTTGCTGCATCCCAACGCGCCACTCTATGTGGAGAAAGACTCAGGGCATATTTTCCACCCGGAGTTTCTCCTCATAGAAGATAAAAAGTTTGGAGGATATCAGCCATTCCGCACCTATCTTGGCATGAAATACCAAGGCGGATTCAGCGACCACCTGCCTGTCTGGGCAGACTTCCGGTTGGTTTATTGAACAAAACACTCTCACGTCATCTGAACAGCCAGTAGGACACTGGCCGCTCGCTGCCTAAAAATGCAACACTTCAGGTGCTTCCTGATTAATGATACTGATAAAGTTTCAGACCAAATGCCTGGGCCATGACCAGCAAATGATCAAAAATATCCGACTGTATCCGCTCATACTCCTTCCAGGCCTTAACACGCGAAAAGAAATACACCTGGATAGGAACTCCATATTCTGTAGGAGCCTTCTGCGTAATGATGAGATCCATCTCCTGATTGACTACAGACAGACTGCACAAATAACGTTCTATATAGATACGGTAGAGCTGAGCATTCGTAGGGACTTCCTGTTCAGCTGGCTGATAATCAGCCATCAACGGAATTTCCTGACGGATCTTATCCAACACATCAGAAGGACAGAAATGCAAGGTATTCATGTCTAGATAAATATTCTTACATACTCTCCGGCCACCGCCTTCCTGCATCCCCCGCCAATTCTGAAAAGAGCCATTGACCAAATTGTAGGGAGGAACCGTAGAAATCGTATTATCCCAATTCTGTATCTTTACCGTATTTAAGGTAATCTCCTGTACAATGCCATTAGCTACCCCACCAGGTAACTCTATCCAATCGCCAATACGAACCATATCATTGGCCGTAAGCTGTACCCCCGATACAAATCCCAAAATACTATCTTTGAAAATCAGCATCAACACCGCCGCAGAAGCTCCTAAACCTGCAAACAAAGTTAATGGAGATTTCCCTATCAGCACCGCGATAACCACAATACAGCCAACAAAAAAGAGCAATACCTGCAATACTTGCACAAAACCGCGCATCGGCCTGCTTTTCCCGCTCTCGCTGGCATTATAAATATCAAGCATCATAAGCAAAAGACCATTGAGCGTCAAGAGCACAGACACTATCATATATACTTCACACAATTTCTGAGAAATAACCAAGGCTGCGGCATTACGGACAAAAGCCAGCGGCAACAATTCATAAACCAGCAATCCGGGTATAATGTGGATGAAATGGTGCAATACCCTACGCTGGATGAGCCATTCGCTCCAGGTATTTGCTACCCGCTGCCGGATCTTCCGCAAGATGCGCAACAGCACTCCCTGGCAGGCATAGTTAAGACACACAGCTACTCCGAGCATCAGAACAGCTATAATCATTTCATCAAACACATTGGCGGCAGAGGGAGAAATTCCCCACCCTGTCAACAAATCATTCATCCAAGTTCCTAAGTTATCCATGTTTCCTTTGTTTTTATAAGAGATAGTGATATCTCAGTAACAATCAAAAACTGGAACTTGTTTTCAATCACCTCAGAATAAATGCAGAAACCAGGGCATAGATAAAAATAGAGAAAATAGTGACACAGCCCACCAATACCGGTAAATAGGCATGCGCCAACTGCTGTTTCCGCCTGTATTGGAAATAATTGGATGCAAAATGATAAAACAGCCAACAGCATAAAGAAGCCCCTATAAATCCTACCAAAGCACCCACCAGCAAATCACCAGGATAATGTACTCCTAAATAAGAACGGGAATAGCATGTTACAAACGCCCAGACCATAAAGAAACCTGTGAGCAGACGGTTCCGGAAAATGTAAAATACAAAAAAGGCCAATCCAAAAGTATTGGCAGCGTGGCAGGATGGAAATCCATAGCGGCCTCCACGATATCCGTTGACTATCTGTATATGCGCCGAAATAGGATTCTCCAAATTGGAAGGACGAAGCCGCTCCACATACGGACGAATTAAAGAAGCAGAAACCTGATCGGCAAACGTAATTACCAAGGTAATGGTCAACATACACGCCAAAGCCACTTTCAAAGGCATATTCTTGCACAGCACATAAAGGATAGAGAGATACATGGGAATCCAGATTATCTTTCCGCTAAAAGCATACATAAAGTAATCAGCCCATAAAGCACGCGTACCATTGATAGATAGCAGTAAATCTGTATCTAACGAAGTCAAAAACATATCGCTTAAAATCATATTTTGTGTAGATTGGTTTGCATCAATCAATTACTGGAATTACTTGCTGCCACGAGCTGCCAAATCATCATAGAGCTTCTGCAGATAAGCTTTGCCATCCATCAGGTTTTTACCTTTTTCCACCCCTTCATTCCAAACCAAAGCAGCCGCCTGATTATCAAAAATCAATTGGTTTTCAGGTGTGGCTACCCCAAAAGCATCTGGTACAGTGAAAAAGGCAAAATGCGGTGAAGCCGGATTAAACAAATCCTTGCTGAAAATAAACTGATGGTGCGACAAGCCCAGCTGAGCCAACAACGTAGCAGCGATATCCTGCTGAGAGCCATAAACATCTACTTGCATCGGTTTACTGATAGCTCCGCCTATCATCAGCAAAGGTATCTGGTAGCGGTCTATACTGAACATGCTGACCGGTTCCGGAGTAGCCCCCAGATGGTCTGGCACCAAAATAACTACCGTATTCTTCCACTGAGGTAATTCTTTATACTGACGGATGAAGTCACCTACACAACTATCAGTATAGGCAAAGGCATTCATCTGATCGTTGTCCAAACGACGATAAGGCACTTCAAAAGGTTCATGGCTGCTGGAAGTCTGCAATACCCTGTAAGCTGGCGTACGATGCTGGGCAGACGAAAGTGTATCCTTCCGCAGATCATCCAGGTAACGGCGGAACACCAGATGGTCATGCACCCCCCACTTACTGAGACGCTCATCGATCGGGAAATCCTGATCGGAGATAATTTTGCCAATACCACCCGCCATCAGATAAGAACGCATATTGGTAAAGTCGGCATCTCCTCCATAATAATAAGAGGTACGATAACCTGCCTCACGCAGACTGCGCGAAATAGACGGAAGTTTGGAAGTCTTCAACGGGTATTTCATAATACTGGTAGAAGGCTGAGCAGGATAACCACTCAATATGGATACAAGCCCGCGGTCGGTCCGGAAACTGTTGGCGTAGAAGTTGGTAAACAAAATACCCTGATGTGCCAGACTGTCCATCTGAACTGCAATATCCGGCTTTCCACCAAGAGTCGTCATCAACTTGGAGGAAAAACCCTCTAATATAACCAGACAGATGTCTGGACGGGATTCATTAAACAGCTGTACAGAAGGCTGATGCAGCGTATCACTTCTGCCGGCCCAGGCGGCTGCCACTTCCGGGTCAACCAGCTTGGCAAAGCGCTCCGCAGCCTCATCGGCTGTCATAAAGCGGTACTGGCTGGCAAAATCTTTTTGCTTGGATAAGGATTCCATGAGATTGAAGGCCGGATTGGTAGCCGCATGATTCAGCACCACCCGTGTGCTAAAATACACTTTTCCGGTATTCATCGTAGATACCGTAAAACCTCCTCGGATGGGAATGAAGAGCAGAGCGGTACATAATAGCAAAACTCCAGACACCGGCAAAGCCCGATAAGGCAACTTCATCTGTTCGCTCTTAGCTCCCAATACTTTACTGAAGAGAAGATACAAAGCTACTGAACAGCCTGCAATGGCCAAGAGTCCTCCCAAGACAAACCAAAGACTGACACTGGCAAAAGCATCTTTCGGTGAAGAAAAGAAATAAAATAACGGAGTAGCATCCAAGCGAAAACCCCAGAAATGATACAGTCCGAGGTCTATGACAAAGATCAAAGACAGCAGAATGGATATAAACATAAAGTATCCTGACCACATGCGCTTCAAGACATCAGACAGCGTCCAGGCAGAAGCCAACAGCAGCAAGCCGGGAATGGCAGTCAGATAACCTGCCAGAGAGAAATCAAGAGGCAATCCATGCAAGATTACTCTAAACCACTCTGTCCAGGACACTTCGGCATACAATTCATGATAATATGCCATAAACAAGGGTTTCTGTATGGCAAATACCCCGACAAATAATAAATATGTTTTTAAAAAACAGATGATTCTCTCTTTCATTATTCCAGTATTTGATTAGATATATCCGCAAAAATAACCCTTTTTCTGCTATTAATCCACAAGAGCATCCTTTTTTTTCCGTTTATTATCATTTCGGCTTCATCAAGACAGAATCGCCGTATGCCCGCAAAACTTCCAATGTACGCTTACGCGCTTTCCTCCCCCTGAAGTTCCAGAAATCCCGTGTAAAAGGAGTCATCAGATCCAGTCCGCCTACACTAGCACCACCACCAGACTGTCCACCGCCGTTTCCGCCTCCTGCTACCGGTCTCCAGCCACCTGTGGCCCTATTATGGGCCCGTTCCATAACTACATAACGCAACCCCGAAGCTTCGATTTGCTCCAAAGAATTTCTGGGACCTGCATCCAACGGATTTTTTGCCCAGTTAGAAGGATATTTACGGGTTTTCAAATCATAAAAGGCACCTCGCCAGGTATTTTTGTCAATCTTGATTTTCCGCTGATGTATCGGATCCCAATCATAAGGTGTATGGGGAGCATAAGGATGCAAAGTCAGCACCACCTTCTTAGGTTTCTCCTCTGGAGATAAGGGCAGTTCGGTATTGAAGTCCAACCAGGACTTCTCAGTAAAAGGCTGCAACGAAGCCTCTGGAACTTCCATACCCAAGGCATGCAGAGCCTCCGGGTTGAGCTCTACTTCTCCTTTCTGCTCCAGGAAACGGCGCAGCTGCAGAGAGTCTTGAGGAGTCCAGTTCTGGGCATACAAAGGAAGAACTGCTGTGACCAGCAGCCCAGTGAGCACAATAAATGCTTTCATAAATCACGAATGCTAAGAAGGTTACTGATAAGTTACCACCACATATATCCGCTACTGCAGAGCGGTTCATCATAGCAAGGGTCGATAGTCCACATGGTCTTCGGATATTTCCGAGATTCCCACCAACGTCGGTAACGGGCAACCGCATCAATTACTTCTTCATCTGTCAGAAAATAAATACCCTCGTAATTCTCAGCATCTGTATGCACCATCTTACATCCCATAGACGCATGATAACCCAGACGGATGGTCTCCACTGTCCAGAGAATACATTCCCCTAATCGGAGTCGGCCGCCAGCCGAGTAAGAAACGGGAGCCAGGGGGAAAGAGGGGATGACAGAAAGATCGTCGGCATAGCGCAGCAATTCACCGATGTCTTCCACCTGAAACTTAGGCATCACAGTATTATCACTACCCTCTTGCGGTGAGGCAATGGTCAGCTTGCCAGCTTTCAGCTGCTTCACAAAAACTTCTACATCGGGGTCATTGAAATCTAAAGTTTCTTCACTGCATGAAGTACATATAAAAGCGGCACAAACACAGAGACAAACCGCCCGGAATATTTTCGTTACCCATGTTTTCATATATCTTGTATTTAGTTGCATTAATAAGTTATCCGCATTCCACATAAGAGATTGACCTGAGTAGGTCTTTCTGTACGCAAAGTTTTCAAACGGGTATCCGTATCGAAATGATGTGAAATGCTCGGTTCTACAAACAGGGCCAGTTTTTCATTCATCTTATATGCCACGCCTAGACCGGCTGATACTGAAAGACGCACGGGATCTTCATCAAACCCTTTGTTCAAGGATTTTTCTAACGCTCCTCCCAATGTAGCATAACAAGACCATCGCTTGGCATCGGCACAGGTCATATTCAACTTAACAGGAACCGACAGGACTGACAAGGTTTCTCCTGCACCGCTTCCAGCTGCAAGATGATGATATTGCAAGCCAGACTCCAGTGCCCACCGCTTCCCCAGCCAGCGTTCTGCAGATACACCAACAATCCAGGGAACCTGAGCATCCCCCTTCGGCAAAGCCGTACCAGCAGCTACCTTCAAAGCCCATGTAGGGCGAGCTGTAGCGGCAGACGAACGGACTGAAGATGATTCTGCTCTATACACCGTTTCGTGCGGCTCTGCGGTAAACGTAGAAACATTATCAGCATATCCGCTAGAAGCACGATGCTCCTTCCCGTACATCTGACCACTTACACGGATTGAAAAACAGACAGACATCTGCGGGTGCACTGTATCAGAAACCACCCCCCGGTTGCTAACAGGAATAAAAGAAGAATTTCCCCATGAAGAAACTGTAGCAGCTGACGAGGACAAAACAGACGGACGGGCAGTTTCAACTCCCCCTTCCGCAAAAACCGGTTTCTCAACACTGGCTACAGAAACCGCAGACGGCCAGTCCTGCACCTGAGTAAAAGCCTGCCGGATTTCTTCTTTGGGAGAAAAAAACCAAAACATAGCCGAAGCCATGCCCAATACCAGCAAGACAGAAGCTGCAGCCATGCCCCGATAAAACCACCCCATCACGGCTCCTTTCTTCCGAGTGTCTATAGCGGGAGACTTCTTATTCAGATCCTGCTGCAAGGATTCCCAAAAATCATCCCTGACTTCCAGCTCTGCCTGTTTCAGACGATGCCGGAACAATTCGGTTATTTTATCTTTTTCCTTCATTTTTGCTATAATCTTTAATCTTTCTTGCCAACAAACATTTTGCCCGATATAACTGCGATGTAGACGAATGCTCTTTGATATGCAGCATCGCAGCTATCTCCTGATGTGATTTTTCTTCAAACACATACAAGTTGAACACTGTTCTGCATCCCACCGGCAATTCAGCCACAAAGCGCATCAACACTTCTTCTGACAAAGATGATCCGGTTTCAGTCACTTCAGCCTCCTCAGGTACATCCGGTAAGAATTCTTCCGTCACCAGCCATTGGTCCCTGCGCTGCCTGCTCCTCAAATAATCCACAGACTGAGTTACCATCACCCGGGTTATCCAGGTAGCCAATGAGCACTCTCCCCGGAAGGTAAAATGCGTGAAAATCTTGATAAAACCGTCATGCAGCACATCATGAGCAGCATCCAAGTCGCCCGTATACCGGTAGCACACTGCCAACATCTGCTTTGCAAACAACGTGTAAAGTTCCCTTCGAGCCTCCTCCTTCCCGGCCCGACAACCTTCAACCAACTCTATTTCACGTTCCAATGTATATTTCTCAATTTTACCGATACACTCCGTGCATCTTCTAACTAATAGACGAAAGCCACCGAAAAAGACTGCAAATAAAATAGCAAAAAAAAGTTAAAGCCAAATTATAACAAAAAAAGAAAAAGCCACCGAGGCAGTGAGTCCTTGCCTTATCGCAAAAACAAACTCGATGCCTCGGTGGCTTCCTGTTATGCTACAATCAGCAAGCCTTGAAACTCATATCCAATCCTTTGACGGAATGTGTCAATGCACCTACTGAAATGAAATCCACTCCACACTCTGCATAATCGCGCAGGGTATCAAAAGTGATACCACCAGAAGACTCAGTCTCATAACGTCCAGCTACTAATTCAACTGCCTTTCTGGTCATTTCGGGCGTAAAGTTATCAAACATGATACGATCTACACCTCCCAGATCCAGCACCTGCTGCAGTTCATCAAAATTACGGACTTCGATTTCAATCTTCAAATCCTTGCCTTTTTCCTTGCAATATTCCTTGGCACGAGTAATCGCCTTGTCAATGCCTCCGGCAAAGTCTACATGATTATCCTTCAGAAGAATCATATCAAACAAGCCGATTCGGTGATTGACCCCACCGCCAATCTTTACAGCCATCTTTTCCAGAATACGCATACCCGGAGTCGTCTTACGAGTATCCAGCACACGGGTATGAGTTCCTTGCAGACGTTCTGCATACTTATGGGTCATGGTAGCGATACCGCTCATACGCTGCATGATGTTTAACATTAGGCGTTCTGTCTGCAAGAGCGACTGTACTTTACCTTCCACCACCATGGCTACATCGCCCGGTTTCACTTGGGCTCCATCATGGATGAACACTTCTACCTTCATCTCCGGATCAAACCGACGAAAAACTTCCTTGGCTATTTCAATACCGGCCAAAATACCTGCTTCCTTAATCAAAAGCTTAGATTTTCCCATCGCAGTGGCAGGAATACATGAAAGCGTGGTGTGATCACCATCGCCAATGTCTTCGGCAAATGACAAGTCAATCAGCCTGTCAATCAATTCTTGTTCCTTATTCATTTGATTTATCAATTCTTATTTGATGTATGACATATTTTTCTCCAACTTTTCTGAAAAAACAATTCACCCGGAACTCTCCGTTCTGAGTCTGTAAAGTACCAACCATAAATCCTGTTTCATCCCGCTTTCCCTGATGATTTACACGAAAATCCTGCACAGGATGAGCCGTAAAGAAATTCGCCAGAGAATGCTCAGCTTTCTGCTTATCCAAAGGCTGCGGATGATTTTGTATGGTCACCTCTACCTGGTGATTCAAATACCCTTTCAATGCTCCGGCATTCCCCTGCTTAAAGGCCTTCAACATGCCATCCGGCACATTTTGAGCCCATAAGAAGTTTATTCCCAAAAGAATACCCAGACAACATAATACTACTCGTTTTTTCATGTTACACAAGTATTAATGATAGGCAAAGGTAAGCAAATATCCCAAATAACAAGAGATTTACACCGGTTTTCTTCAAATCCCCCTTGTTTCGTTACATTTTTAACTGTAATTTCGCCGCACAATCTTACAAATTCCCTATATGAAAACAACTTTATTAGTAGTAGGACGTACCGTAGAGCAACATTTTATCACGGCTATCCAGGATTATGTGCAACGTACCAAACGCTACATGCAATTTGAGCTGGAGGTGATTCCTGAACTCAAAAACACCAAAAGCCTGTCGATGGAGGTGCAGAAAGAAAAAGAAGGAGACTTGATATTAAAAGCCTTACAGCCAGGCGATGTGGTGGTATTGCTGGATGAAGGAGGCAAAGAGATGCGCTCCGTGGAATTTGCCGACTATATGAAGCGCAAAATGAATACCGTAAACAAACGGCTCGTCTTTATCATTGGCGGACCGTACGGATTTGCTCCCAAAATCTACGAAGCTGCCCACGAAAAGATGTCGCTTTCCAAAATGACGTTTTCTCATCAGATGGTGCGCCTCATCTTCGTAGAACAACTTTACCGGGCCATGACTATTCTGAACAATGGCCCTTATCATCATGAATAATCCGGAAAATCCAGATTAGATAAAGAGGTTGACGTTGGCCTGGTCTGCCCGTTCCATATAGGTGGCAACCCCGCCAATGGTCACCTCATCAAGCAATTCTTCACGGTGGATTCCCATCATATCCATCGACATCTGACAGGCTATAAATTCTACTCCCTGTTCCAGGGCTTGCGCACGGAGTGATTCCAGCGAGTCTACCCCTTTTCGCTTCATCAGATAGCGCATCATCTTACTGCCCAACCCACCCATGTTCATCTGCGACAGCTTGAGTTTCAGCGAACTGGAAGGGAGCATCCAGCCAAACATCTTGCCAAAGATATCTTTCTTTACTGAGGGCTTTTGTACTTTTTTCAACACATTCAACCCCCAGAACGTAAAGAAGACTGTCACTTTCTGACCGGTAGCTGCTGCTCCGTTAGCTAACACAAAGGTAGCCAACGCCTTATCTAAATCATCGCTGAACAGAATCAGTGTTTTTCCTTTTCCTCCTACAGAACAAGCAGCCCCCCCCGGTTCTACGCCACATGCTGCCGGTTTTCCTCCTTTTTCAAGCAAGACGGTATAACGGCCTTTGGATTCCTGCTTGCTAACCAAGATATGACCTGTAGTGGCACACCAGGCAGAAGCATCCCGGGCAAAACCTGCATCAGTAGCCACGATTTCCACCCGCTCTCCTACTGAAATCCGGTCCATCGCTTTCTTGACCTGCATGATAGGTCCCGGACATTGCATACCACAAGCATCAATATGCAAAGGTTCGTCTGGCTGCTGAGAAACTGCCGACTGAGGTGCTGAATGATCTGCCTTCCCCTCCTGCGGCTGAGGAACCGGCACCGGAGCAGTAGCTGCCTGATACATCTTGAGCCCTCCTGAAAGATTTCTCACCTGTTGATACCCCAACCCCTTTAAGATACGAAGCGCCAGATAGCCACGCAAACCGACGGCACAGAACAAGACTATAGAACGCTTCTGAGGCAACTGATCCAAATGGGCACGCAGTTCATCCAGCGGAACATTGATAGCTCCTGGTATAGAGCCGAAAGCATACTCCTCGCGCGTGCGGACATCCACCAGCAACACCTCCTGCTTTTCAGTTTCCAATTCTCGCCAGGAGATAACCGGCATAGCCCCGCTGATGATATTAGAAGCCGCATAACCCGCAATGGCAATCGGATCCTTGGCCGAAGAGAACGGCGGAGCATAAGTATGTTCCGTTTCCATCAAATCATAAACTGTACCTCCCCGTTTAATAAGCCCAGCTATCTGATCAATACGCTTGTCTACTCCTTCATACCCCACACACTGAGCTCCATAGAGCTTACCGGTCTTCGGATGAAAAGTCAGTTTGAGCGTCAAAGGCAACGCATCGGGATAATAACCTGCATGAGAAGAAGAGTGTGTCACCGAACTTTGATATTCCATGCCCCACTGCTTTAAGCGCTTGGCGGGTAATCCGGTCGAAGCCACCGTCCGGTCAAACACCTTTGCGATAGAAGTACCGATAGCTCCTTCATAGGCTGTGACATTCCCCAAGGCCATATTATCAGCGACAATACGTCCCTGGCGATTGGCCGGATTAGCCAGGTAATTCAACCAAGGTTTTCCTGTCAGCGGATGCGGAAATTCTATGGCATCGCCTACCGCATAAATATCTTTGGCTGAAGTCTGCAAATGCTCGTCTACCCAGATACCTCCCGTCTCACCAATCTTCAAGCCAGCCTGCACAGCCAAAGCGGTAGCCGGACGCACCCCAATAGAAAGCAGTACCATATCTGCCGACAGTGTCTTGCCGCTTTTCAGGAACACAGTCAGCCCCTGTGCAGTCCGCTCAAAACGAGTCACCCCCTCTTCCAGATACAGCGATACCCCTTTCTGCACCAATTCTTCATGAATGTACGAAGCCATTGAAAAATCAATAGGAGCCATCACCTGGTTACCCATTTCCACCACAGAAACCTGTATTCCGGCATGATGCAGATTTTCCGCCATCTCCAAACCGATGAAACCAGCCCCTACCACCACGGCACATTTCACCTGTTTATCCTGAATATAGGCTTTGATATAGTCTGTATCCTCCACATTACGCAAGGTAAAAATCCCTTCCGAATCAATTCCTTCCAAGGGAGGACGCACCGGATTAGCACCGGGAGAAAGCAACAGTTTATCATAGGTTTCCTCATAGGTGGAGCCGTCGGCTTTGCGTACAGTCACCTTCTTTTGTTCCGGATGAATGGAAATCACCTCATTTTCCACCCGCACTTCCATACGAAAACGCTGGCTGAATGATTCGGGGGTCTGCACCAACAGCTGGCTGCGTTCGCTGATCACCCCACCGATATAGTAAGGCAATCCACAATTGGCGTAGGAAATGTGTTTTCCTTTTTCCAGCATGATGATTTCCGACTGTTCATCAATTCTTCTCAAACGGGCTGCAGCTGTAGCACCACCGGCCACGCCACCAATGATTACATACTTCATAAATTCCTCAGTTTTTATCGTTATTCTTTTATTTACTTTCTTTGTTTTACTACTTACTCAGACGCCACAATTTCTACATCAACGATGCAAAGAAAGAAATAGTTTTTCAATTAGAAATACTTTCCATTGGAAAACTTTATCCGGATTAAAACTTTTTAATATAAACAACAAAAGAGGGAACCGGGAATCCATGTCCCAGTTACCCTCCTTTGAACTAAAAAAAACAACCTTTATTACCTGACTAACTATTTTATTATCACCAATCTGCTGTTTATTTCAAAGCATTCAGCCAAGCAGGTACACTGCCTAGACGCAACTCCAGCTGTGCTTCATAGAGTGAAGCCGGTTTCACTGCCTGACCATTGCTTTCCAAACGTTTCATCTGCTGAGAAGATGTGTCAAAATCCAAAGGCACTCCATGAAATCCCACGATAATGACAGGCAGATTTTTCCACCAGCCATCAGAACTGCTGCTCCACCAGATAAAGGGATTATTTTCGGTCTTTACCCGGGTAGCATTCATATTCCAGATGGTCAGACCATCCAGATGATTAGGAAGCTGATCTTTATCACCTCCTTCGCGCCACTGCATAAAGCCGCCGGTACAACGGTCTATCAGAGTGGCACGCGGCTGCGTGGCATGCGATTCGAAACAAGAGTCATCTCCCCAGTGTACATTCCAGATCACAGCGCCCAAGCTATGCTTTGACACTCCGCAAGCATGATATTGTCCGGCATTCGTCATGTAGCCGCCCATAGCATGTCCTCCAGAAGCATTCAGCTCATGTCCATCGCTATGATCGTGCACCTTTCCTATAAAGACTCTGGACGAACCTTGAGAACGGATAGCCGAATGTCCGCGGTTTCCGCTGATATCAATATCATATACTGATACATTAGCCGAATTGACCACAGATAAGGCCTCACTGACACTCTTAAAATTGACCCGGCGCATCCAGGAGTTAGTAAGACGAGTCATGTTAATCAGCTTAAATCCGCCATCATCGGCAGCCGAACCATGATGCTGAAATTTCTCCTTGGCCTGCCCCTGGAAAGTAAGGTCTTCCACCCCAACCTGTTCATAGTGCGGAAACTTCTGAAGCTTCCAGTCCCACTTGGCTTCCACGGCATGCATCAGAGGTTCCACAAAAGTCACCTCCTGACCAGAAACCGATTTCACCTGATGAAAATCCATAATTTCCACCCCATTTCTGATAATACTGGCAGTAGGGATCAGATCGGCAGCTGTATGTGGAGCCAGTTCCTGTGCCACCAAATCCGGATGATTATTCTTAAGATACAGACGGACCCAATCGCCGGGTTTCACACCCAAAGCCGATGCCACCTGAACCGTATGACTCCCTAACGGAGCATCTTCCGTAACTTTAGTGAGTGTAGAGGGAGCCGAGTAGTGTTTGATTTCGATCATATGAGGAGTACTCCACATCTTGGCAGGATCTTCCGCATCATTCTGGAGGTCCATTGCCAAAATCGTCTTGTCACGTCCTGCCCCACGAATGATGACATGTCCCATGGTAAGATGAATGGTTTCATTCACCTCCGACTTATCGCATTGTAAAGAAAATTCACCTTCCGGGAAATAGATTATCGCATTCAGATTAGCTCCTTTTTTAGGCAGAAAACGTATGGTTCTAAACGGTCCGTCTTTTTCGATCACCTTACGCGTAGCCCCTGCCGCTTCCAGTGTTTTGAAAAAAGCCTCACGGTCGGACTTTTTATCATTGGGCACAGCACCATAATCGCACACATTAAACACCTGATAGCCTGCTGCTTCCCACGCACTGGCCTCATCAGGAGCCTTTTCGGCATGTTCATAGCCTGCATATGAAAAATCGTGCAGCACATTTTCGGGAGATTTTTCCACAAACTGACGGTAAGTGACACTTTCGCTGGGCAAGGCCTCTGGTTTCTGAGGTTTATCTACCTCAGGGTCTGTGGAAGAGATAGGCTGCTTGTCATCATCGCTACAGCCTGAAAGAAGAATAAGCCCCAAACAGCTTATCATAAACACAAAGCTTTTAATCCATGTTTTCATACGTAAGATTTGTTTTTTTAACTCTGCAAAAATAGTACTAATAATCCAGGGAAAAGTAGAGGTATTATACATCATTAGGACAAAATCATCCAAAATCACTTCCGCTATTTCTCCTTCTGTCACAGCCAAGGGATATATTTGTTCATCCTATCAGAAATACCATGGAGCTATTGGCTGTTTCGAAAATATGTAGTTCCTTTGCAGCTATCAAATCATTATTGCCAGCAAAGCCATGAAAAAACATTTTCGGGAATGCTTCTTTTACAACCGCGGACAGCGCCTGGGCATCTTGATACTCTCGTTGCTGATTATCATCATAGCAGGAATGGACATCGTTTACTCCCGCTATCGGAAGGAACACTCACTTTCTGCCGACAGCATGGCCTTATCTCCCAATATGTCAAAAGAATTTCAAGCTTTTCTAAAGGAGACAACCGCTCCGCACAAAGTTCTGAAATCCGGAAACTTCACATCGAAAACAACCTCCCGACGATTTACTTTCAACCCCAACACAACCGACTCGGCCACTTTCCGACAGCTAGGTTTGCCGCCATGGATTATCCGGAATATTCTGCGGTATCGGGCTAAAGGCGGACGGTTCAGAAAAGCGGAAGACTTCAGCAGAGTGTACGGACTTTCTGATTCATGCTATGCTTCCCTGCAACCATATATCTACATCCCAACAGATACAGCAACGGAGAGTCTATCCAGAAAGCCCATTTCCCTGCTGACAAAGGCCTGTGATTCGGTACAACCCAACCATATGGAGAAATATGCTCCAGGTACGGTACTCGAATTAAACAGCGCAGATACAACTGAACTGAAAAAGATTCCCGGCATAGGAAGTGCTCTGGCTAAAAAAATAGTAACCTACCGCAAGCAACTAGGTGGCTTTTACCAATTGAAACAACTGGAAGAAATCAACCTGAATTACCAACTCCTGCTACCCTGGTTGCGGGTTGACTCTACCCGCATGGAACGCATTCCGGTAAACCGTGCTTCTGTATCCCGGCTCAACCGCCATCCGTACCTCAATTTCTACCAGGCCAAAGCCCTGGTGGAATATAGAAAGAAAAAAGGAAACATCCACAACTTGAAACCCTTTACCCTAATGGAAGAGTTTACTGCACAGGATTTCGAACGGATCAGCCACTACCTGGACTTCAGCGAATAAGACTCCTGTGTTTCTGCTACCAACTACTGAAAAGAGATGGCAGCAGCACAGCGGTAACCCTCCTCATATAAATCGGTCAGTTTCCGGATATTCTGCTCGATGCGGTCTACCTGCACAGGAAGCTGTGGACGTATCACCACAATCTCACCCGCCTCTTCCAGCTCTTCCACCCAGGCCAACTGCCGGTTATAGACCACACTCCTACGGTTGATTGCCTCCCGAAGCCGGGGATAGTTCCGGTAGATGAAAGGAGGCACCCGGGTACCCCGAATATCTTTCCGGTACCCCTTGTTACGCGTCAGTACTACTACATTTTTCTGACACCCATCTTCCCGAGCCTTTGCCAGCGGAATCGAATCAACAATACCTCCATCGAGCATCGGAACCCCGTCTACATAGGCTATCGGACAGACAAACGGCAGGCTGCTCGAAGCCCGTACAATATCTATCACCCGCTCCGGACGTTGCTTTTCCTCAAAATAATTCGCCTCGCCCGTCAGACAATTGGTAGTAACCATGACATACCGCTCGGGCGAACGGAAATAAGTATCATAATCATAGGGCAAGATGCGCTCCGGAAAATCACGGAACAGCAGATCAAAATCCATCAGCCTGCCCCGCTTCAACAACGGACGCCAACCTATATAATGATACCGTGCCAATAAATCAATGTTGCTGTACTTGGCACGACCACGCTGATGCGACATATACGACAAGCCATTACAGGCCCCGGCACTGACCCCTATTACATAAGGGAAACGGATGCCCCGATCCATCAGATTATCCAAGACACCACTGGTAAACACCCCACGCATACCGCCACCTTCCAGCACCAGCCCCGTCGTTGCATCTATTTTTACCGCCATTTTCTCCATAACCTGTTAACTACCTTTAACTCCTCATCCTAAAAACCTTAGAAAATATATAATAACACGGCAAAGATAGCTTTTGTTTACGATATTTAAAGTAGAATTATTATATTTGCGCAAGAAACATTTTTTTAATAAATATTAAACGAATATGAAGAAAACATTGTTAGTTGCTGCATTGGGTGCACTGAGCTTAAATGCCATGGCACAGGATGCTCCGAAAGAGAAAGAAGAAGGCTTCGTCTTTACTGTAGTAAAGGAAAATCCGATTACTTCTATCAAGAACCAAAACCGTGCCGGTACTTGCTGGTGCTACTCAGGTCTGGGATTCATCGAATCTGAATTGCTGCGTATGGGTAAGGGCGAATATGACTTGTCTGAAATGTATATCGTACATAACACCTACCTGGATCGTGCAGACAAGGCAGTACGCACTCATGGTGATGTTTCTTTCTCACAAGGCGGTTCTTTCTACGATGTTATTTATGGCATGAAGACATTCGGTCTGGTACCCGAATCAGAAATGCGTCCGGGTGTAATGTATGGCGATACCTTGAGCAACCATACCGAACTGACCGCTGTGTCTGATGCAGTAGTGGCAGCTATTGCCAAAGGCAATCACCGTAGCTTGCAAATGGATGCCAACCACACTCCTCTGTGGAAAAAAACAATTACAGCTATTCACGATATCTACCTGGGCGAACGTCCTGAAAAGTTCACTTACAATGGCAAGGAATATACTCCGAAGTCATTCTATGAATCAACCGGTCTGAATGCTGACGATTATGTATCACTGACTTCTTATACGCATCATCCGTTCTACTCTCAGTTTGTACTCGAAATCCAGGACAACTGGCGTTGGGCTCAGTCATATAACTTGCCTATCGACGAACTGATGGAAGTATTTGACAATGCTATCAAAACTGGCTATACCATTGCATGGGGTAGCGACGTGAGCGAAGCCGGATTTACCCGCGACGGCGTGGCTGTAATGCCGGATGCTGACAAGGCACAGGAACTGAGCGGTTCTGACATGGCTCACTGGCTGAAGATGAAACCGTCAGAAAGAAAACTCAACAGCAAGCCTCAACCGCAGAAATGGTGCACACAGGAAGAACGTCAGGCTGCTTACGACAACTGGGAAACTACCGACGACCACGGTATGCAGATCTACGGTATCGCCAAGGACCAGGAAGGCAACGAATACTACATGGTTAAGAACTCTTGGGGTGAAGCCGGCAAGTACAAAGGCTTGTGGTATGCTTCCAAGGCATTCGTCCGCTACAAAACCATGAACATCGTCGTTCACAAGGACGCTCTGCCGAAGGCAATTGCCAAGAAACTGGGCATTAAATAAAATAATACCTTTCTAACGAAAGATTAAATAAAGAAAAGCATACTGATTCTTTCAGTATGCTTTTTTTATACTACTCAAGGTGCAGGATGCGTTCTACCCGATTCACGCGGGAAAGCCTCTTCCAGGTATAAAGAATATGCGACATGGATACCAACTGAAAGGGTTGCGCTGATTGCCATCGGTGCAATGGAATGACTGCCCGATACGTTTGTTGCGGCTTCACCACTACCCCATGATTATTCCCTACACACCAGGGGATGACAAACGATTCACCGTCCTTCATATATATATATATATATCAGACGGTTTTTCTTTGGTATAAATCTCACAATAACTCCGTGCGTCAAATACACTGTGACAAATTCCCATCAGCAAAATAAGAGGTTCGGCCGTGTAATTGGTTAAGGAATAGACAGCTTCAGTGCAGTCGTCGCTCACCGTCAGTTTCACCTGGTATGGGCACAGGGTGGTATCTTTCGGGAAAGCCTGTCCCTCTGATATAACCAGGCAACAGTCCTCCAGCGCCCATCTGAGCGGTAGCCTTCACAGAAAGAGCCATCCATAAAAGAACCATAAATAGCCCAAACTTCTTGCACAACAGATTCGGTTTCATAAGCTGACGTATTAATATTTAAACGCAACATGTAGTAAATCAAGGTATAAAGCAAAAATAAGAAATAAATAGTAATTTGCGCCAGCATTCCGTAAAATAACTTTTTTAAAAACAAAAAAGAATCACTATATTTGAAGCCAATACCTTAAATTACTTCTATGAATGCTTGTGAAATGAGAACCTACAGACAGCCTTTTTACAAAACCTACACGATACTATTTGTAGGAACGTGTATAACAGCTTTCATGGATATGGTTTTTCTTACCTACTATCATCCCGGTGATATTCATTGCTGTGTACAACGGTTTTTATGTTACACTATCCAACGAAGGTATAGAAATTATCAACGGAATCATCCCATTGATAAGAAGGATTCAGGATGCAAACTCCATGGACTCAGCTCCGGAAAACTGCCATTTACGAAGCCGAATCCACGGAGATAATTTCAGATACCTGTAGCTAAAATTTTGCCGAACTGCAGGTTCAGATGAATCAAACTACAGGTAGGGAATCGTCAAGCTACAGTTCTAATTACAAAACAGGTCATCCGGCAAAATTCTAATGGCATTAGAAAAAAAAATGGCATTAGAATTTCTGAAAAACAGCCTGTATTTTTTTTCACAAACAGACTGCGGAATTTTACCAACTGACTGATTATCGTTCTTCACTCTTCACTTTGGAAAGAATCGCTTCTTTTGTCATTTAAGCGGATTCCCCCTTCATCTTTCACCATTTATCCTTCTTCATTTATCTTTCACCCTTCACCTTTCACTCACTGATTATCAGAATGAAAAGGGTGAAGGGTTCACCCGCCTGCTGCAAGTTTCCATAGCTCAGGCAAAAAAAGAGTACCAACGATAACACGGTACAATGATTTTTTCTATTTTTGCAGGACTTTGATAAAACACTTCTTAAACCAATGACAGTAAAATAAAGATAGACCGATGAAAGGATGGTTACGATATCTGTGGATTTGGATTGTAGCCGGGTGGCTGACCGGTTGCAACCAAGACCTGTTTGTAGATGATTTCCGCAATGAGGTGAAGCAAGTACAACTGGAAAGCGATGAAGACGAAGTGACAATCCGTTTTCAGACGGACAACTGGATCATAGCCGGAGGAGGACTTTTTCATTCGCTGACGGGACAATTCGACTCTTTCTCTTTTCTGCAGTACAACGAACAAGGAGTGAATATAGGCAAACAGGGTGACCCCTACTTAGATATACACGGAAGCCTTGCGCTACGCCACTCGCTGATTGAACTCTACATCGAACATCTGAACTCCGGTGAACTGAAGATCCGTGTCACGGAAAATCTCTTGCCCGGCTGCACCCTTTCTTTGGTATTGGCAGATAAAGACTTTCCGGAAATAGAACAATGCATCCGCATTCAGCTTCAAACGGCCCGGTATGAACTGGAAGACATCACCTATACGCTGAACACCTGGGGAGGTGAACAAGAAGAGGATGACCAGGCGTTTCATTCGGTTACTAATAACAGCCATGCACCAATTACCATTACCTTATATCCGTGGAAAGAGGAATACAAGTGGGTACAGTTCAAAGACATTTTTCTTAGAGTGGACGGAACTAGTACAATGGAAATGTTTGATCCCTCTTACCTGCTGGAACATCCGGTAGAAGTAGAGATTCCTACGTTTCGCGCGGATGGCTTTGGCTTTGAGATGAAGGGAGAAAAAGCCTGGCTGACGGGAGATTTGCAGAAACAGAAATTACCCAATGCCGATGAAGAACGGAAGGTGACGGTAGCAGAAGGCGAAAAAATACTCATCCATAAGAAAGTGCATTATGAAGCCTATGACAATGACTGCGTTTTCCGGATACGCAACGTAAAAACCCAAAAAATCAGGGAATTCAATGCCTCTTTCTATCAGAAGCTTCCTACCGAAATTCAAATTTACACGGAAAAAGTAAAGTGATAATACACCATGATGAACCGATTGATACTTTTAAGCATCCTGCTGGCCGCTCTCGGACTGTCGGGAAATGAGATGCAGGCACAGAAACTGGATTTTAGCCAGCTGACCCACCGGGTGGGACTGGATATCCGCCCCGGCTTCGTGGCACAGGACAACCCTTTCTTCAAAGGAGAGAATGAAGCGGGGAAACCGATCCGTCATGCCTTGTCCACCCATCTGAAATACAGCTTCCTGTTCAGCAAAGACTCAGAGATAGGCCGTCTGTACCCCCATGCCTACCAGGGTATCGGCATTTCCTATCATTACCTGGACAATCACCAGGAATTAGGCTCTCCGGTATCGGTCTATGCTTTCCAGGGGTCCCGCATCGCCCGCCTGTCCCGGACTTTGTCATTGGATTATGAATGGAATTTCGGAGCTTCTTTCGGCTGGAAAAAGCACGATGCCTTTACCAACTCCTACAACGGAGCGGTAGGCTCCAAAATCAACGCCTACATCAATTTGGGCTTTCTGCTCAACTGGCAATTGGCTCCCCGGTGGAACCTCACAGCCGGCCTTGACCTGACGCATTTCTCTAACGGAAATACCCATTACCCCAACTCGGGAGTGAACCTCATCGGGGCTAAAATCGGTGTGGTGCGTACCTTCGGCCCTGCAGCTGAAGAGACATCTGGACAAACGGCAGAACTGCCCATCCGCGAACGGTTCCAACCCCATTTCACCTACGACCTGGTACTCTATGGGGCCACCCGCAAGCGTGCCATGCTGAACGAGAGCACCCCCTACATGATTCCGGGCTCCTTCGGACTGGTGGGCTTGAACTTCAATCCGATGTACAACTTCAACCGCCATTTCCGGGCCGGTGTGTCGCTCGATGCACAGTATGACGAGAGTGCCAATGTGGAAAGCCATTATGCCTGCGGCGGCTCTGAAGATCCGAAATTCTTCAAGCCCCCGTTCCGTGAACAGTTCTCAGTGGGCTTTTCGGCACGCGGCGAACTGGTGATGCCCATCTTCTCCATCAACTTGGGAGTAGGTTATAACGTCTTCCAAAGCGGAAAAGACACCCAAGGCTGGTATCAGATACTGGCTCTGAAGACCTCGCTGACGCACCACCTCTTTCTGCATGTGGGCTATCAGCTGAGCAAATTCAAAGACCCCAACAACCTGATGCTGGGATTGGGCTGGCGTTTCTGACTGTAAAAAGGCGTCAACCTTCAGCCATGAGTATAGAAAATGAGAGACATCACTTCCGAACTTCCCATTCCTCAATCGTCCCCGTTTTGGAAGAAAAGTTCACACCTACTTTTACCACCTGGCGGGCATCCGCTTCATACTCACGGGCATACCCTTTCTCTTCAATCTGCTGCAGAGCTTCTGTAGCCGTGCCGTCCAGTTTGAATTCAAAGATATACACATACTGAGGAGTTTCTACGATACAATCTACCCGGCCTTCACTTTGCTCCTTTTCCACCAAGACCGTGTACACACTCATCAGCCGAAGCAGCAGGTAGAAGGTGTATTGAAAATAGCGTTCCCTTTCCGGTTCGTTTTCCTTGCGGCGCATGGTATAGGGAATGCCGGCTAAGAAAGAAGTCAGCATCTTGCGGAACTCATCCAATTGCCCCCGCTTCAAGGCAAATACCGCTTTCACCATCCACGACTCCAAAGGCATCTTGCATTGCAAGTAATTGGCAGCCACCATTGCCAGGAAGCCGCTCTTCACCTCGTTGTTGGGGAAATCGAGCAGGAAGAGATTCGAGTCTTTGTCGTAATCCTTAATGCTGAGATAGCCGCTCTGGTAAATCATCGGCAGCGGATATTCCGTATCTGCCTTAT
>Garnier_p1__coassemble_434_pt1 | contig 33656 bp, 26 predicted proteins | sample Garnier_p1__metabat2_high_PE_014 | metagenome-assembled genome bin Garnier_p1 | reverse complement strand
TTTGTCTACAAATTTATGGGGTGAGTTGGCAAAGGTGCGTTGGGCTGTGGCGTTGTCCTTTTCCCAGTAAGCACCGCCCATATCCCAGTTGGCAAACCATTTTTCTTCTGTTTCCAGATACTGCATTTCCATATTGAAAATACCGTCGTGGGCTATGAATGCCTTGAACCGTTTGTTGTGGTGACCAGCCAGCCAATATACGGAGAATCCGCCGAAGCTAGCTCCTACACATCCCAGACGGTCTTTGTCCACATAGGGTTCTTTGGCTATTTCATCAATCGCGGTGAAGTAATCCTTCATGCACTGACCGCCATAATCTCCACTGATAGATTCGTTCCATTCCAGTCCGAATCCTGGCAAACCGCGGCGGTTAGGGGCCACGATGATGTAGTCGTTGGCTGCCATAATCTGGAAATTCCAGCGATAGCTCCAGAATTGGCTGACCGGACTTTGCGGACCCCCTTCGCAGAAGAGCAGGGTAGGATATTTCTTGTTGGGATCGAACTGTGGCGGATAGATGACCCAGGTGAGCATCTGTTTACCATCGGTGGTCTTCATCCAGCGGGGTTCTACCTTTCCTCGTTCTATCTGGTCATAGATATGTTTGTTTTCGAAGGTAAGTTGTTTTACTTCTTTGTTTTCGATGGCATAGATTTCATCGCCTTCACTCATGGAGTGGCGTTGTGCGATGAGCTGGTTACCGCAGAGAGCCAGGGAAGCGTAGTCATATTGGCCTTCGGTAAGCTGGGTCAGCTGGTTGTTTTGTGTCAGATCGATGCGGTAGATATGTGATTCTCCGTGCCATACTCCCAGGAAATACAGGCTTTGGGAGTCGGTATTCCAGAGGAAGGCATCTACGTTTGATTTGAATGCATTGCTGACAAATGTTTTTTCACCGGTAGTGCGGTTCATTACGCAAAGACGGTTCCAGTCCGATTCATAGCCATCGTGTTCCATGCTTTGCCAGGCGATGTATTGTCCGTCGGGCGAATATTGTGGATTGATATCATAACCGGCCATTTCTTGCTGGCCGTTTTGGGCCTTGGCATCGGCTTTGCAAAGATTGATGAATCCGCCTTTTTCTACATCGTATTCATAGATGTCAGAGTCAGTAGAGAGAGCATAAGCCAAGCCTGTCTTCATGCGGCAGGTAAAGGCAATCTTGTCACCTTTCGGACTCCAGGCCAATTGCTCGATGCCGCCAAAAGGTTTCATAGGACTTTCGTAAGGCAGTCCCTCCAGCATGTCTTTTACATTCTTCAAACCGTCTTCACTGAAATCGGCTACAAAAGGATGGGGAGCTGTAGTAACCCATTCATCCCAATGCTTATACATCAGGTCATTCACAATGATACCGGTGCTCTTAGGCAGATCGGGGTGCTTGTCGGCTGTGGAAGGAATGGTTTTGATCTGCGCAATGAAAAGCAGTTTCTTTTCATCGGGTGAGAAAGCAAATCCTTCGATGTCACCTTCATAATTGGTCAACTGTTTTCTTCCAGTGCCATCGGGATTCATTTCCCATACCTGGCTGCTGCCGCTTTCGTTGCAGAGAAAAGCTATCTTGCTACCGCCTTTTATCCAGGTAGGCTGGCTTTCCTGCCACGCATCGCGGGTAATCTGACGGTTGTCTGTTCCGTCGGCATTCATGACAAAGAGCTCACGGTTGCTTTTGTCCTGCGGTACGCTGTAGTAAGCTACTGAGTAGGCTATCTGACGCTGGTTGGGCGATACGGTGACTTCGCCGATGCGTCCCATAGCCCAAAGAGCTTCCGGAGTCAGGCGTTTGTTGGCAATCTGGATATCAGACCGTTGGATAAGGTCGGCATCCGCTGTTTGTCCGGCCTGTTGGGTTCCCCCACACGAGGCCAATGTCATTGCTGCTGACATAAATAAAAGATTGGCATGTTTCATGTTACTGTTCATTTAATAAAGAGTAGTACAAAGATAAGTAAATTAAAATGATTTGTGTATCTTTGCCATTATAAACTCAGAGTAAAAATGAATGTATTTAAACCAGAAATAGCGGAATTGTTGGCGTTGGTGGAGAAAAAATACACCAAGTCTTTGCGTACTACTACGGATTTTGACGGCTTGTCTTTTACCTTAAAATATCATTATGGTGAAACGGTTTCTACTTCCACCTTAAAACGTCTGTGGGGGTATGTGAACGATAGTCATCAGCCTCGTATCTGTACATTGGATGCTCTTTCGCGCTATGTCGGTCATGTCGGTTATGAAGAATTCTGCAGCTGGCTGAAGTCCAGTCCGGTATATAATTCATCTTTTTTTACAGCCAAGCAGGTGATGGCTAAGGATTTGATTCCAGGCTCTGAACTGGAAATTGGCTGGTCTCCTAATCGCTACCTGCGTTTGAACTATTTGGGGGATACCCGTTTTAAAGTGGTGGAAGCTCGTGAGTCTAAACTATGTGTAGGCGACTGCTTTGAAGTAACGGCTTTTCTCCTGGGGCAGCCTCTTTCTTTGCCGTATGTATTGCGTGACGGTCAGCAAACGACTCCTTTTATTGCTGGCAGGAATGGAGGTTTAACGCTGGTTAACTGTCTGTAGCATGACAGAGAGCGCATTGACATCGGGCTTCGTAGAGGCCCCCGCATGGGGTATGGTTCCGTTTCAGGGGGTGAAGGAGTTTTACACCTCAGATACGGGGTATACTCAACTGTTTCTTTGTGAACGGTATGGTAGAATGCATGTGCTCAAGACCTTGAAGGCTGTATATCGTGGCAGTGTGTTCTATGAGCAGGCATTGCATAAGGAGTTTTCGATAGGCTATTTGTTGGAGCATTCTCATATTTGCCGCACGTTGGGGTGGGAGGATATTCCTCAGCTGGGTCATTGCATCGTGTTGGAATATATTGACGGATATACCTTGCAAGAGGCTTTGGATGGACACCGTATAACGGCTGACCTGGCTTATAAGTGGATTGCTGAGTTGTGCAAGGCTTTGCAGTATCTCCACAGCAAACAGGTGATTCATCGGGATCTGAAACCTTCTAATATCCTGATTACTCATAACGGAAATAATTGCAAATTGATTGATTTCAGTCTTTCCGACGGTGATGACTATCAATGGTTGAAGCAGCCGGCTGGGACACGGTATTATCTGGCTCCAGAGGCTTTGCAGCCTGGTGTGCAACTGGATTTAAGAGCTGACCTGTATTCCTTGGGTATTATTATTGGTGAGATGGCTACTTGCTTGCATGATGCTCATCTAGCAGCCATTTCGCGGAAATGCACGCAGCGAAATCGGGAGTGTCGGTATGCTTCTGCACAGGAGGTATTGGCGGCGCTTTGCCAGCCATCAGCTCGTTTGTGGCGAAAGGCGGCTGGTGCTTTTATTCTGGCCGGAGCTTTGTGTTTGACCGGTTATGCCCTTTGGTCCTTTTATCCTTCACAGGCTGCAACGGAGCAAATGATACCTCCAGCTTATGGTAATCTGGCAGGCGGTACTGCTTGCCGGCGGATATTGTCAGAGGCAAAAAGACAACTTCCACCCGATTCCTTGCTTTTGCTCCGTCAGCTCAAAGAGGCGCTGGATTTGGAATATCCTTTGCCGTCTTTGCGTGAGGGGAAGGCATATCTGCAGCATTGGAAGTCCATTCGTCAGGAAGTGAAAGAGTTGTATGAATCTCATTCTGCTCATTGAATATCTCCTTTTATCTGTTGGAATTGTCCCCATATCTTTCCTGTATGGTAGTAGTTGAGATTGGGTGCCGGTACATGAAGGAGGCAGTGGGCATAGTGCATGCTTTGGAATGTGTGTTCGGTGCAGTGGGGCGGAAACTCTTCAACGGGCACATAGAGATGTTGCAGTGGGCATCCTTCAAAGCAGTAGTCTTCCAGGTAACTGGTTTTTGGGCTGAGTGTGACTTGGCTTAATTGTTTGCATCCCTGAAATAATCCTTTGGTAATGAGTTGTATGCCTCTAGGTAAGCTGATGCTTTCAAAGTGGGCACCGGCAAAGGCACCGTCGCCTATGAAGGTTACGGTATCGGGAATTTTTAAATCCTTGATACGACAATTCTGGAAAGCCTTCTGTCCTATCTTGACAACAGAAGGTAGGAAAGTAGCTTCTTTTTTCCCTTCAGGAAACCAGATGATTGTCTGTCCGCTCCGGTTGTACAAAATTCCGTCGGATGATAAAAAATACCGGTGATTGGCACTGACCGTGATTTCTTCCAATTGAGGACAATCTGTGGAAGGTGCAGCTTCCTGTACTGAGGTTGGGAGATGTAGTTTTCTTAACATAGCACATTGCCGGATGGCATCCTGTTCTATTATTTTAGTATTGTCGGGCAGTGACAGTTCCGTAAGGTATCGGCAACCGGAAAATAGATTCTTACCTATAACATAATCCTGAGAATAATGAGATCCGTTATAAGAAGAGCCACCTGAGCATATGGTGGCATCGGTTAGATTTAATTTCTGCAGTTTGCCTGGAGTAGTTCCGCCTTCTATCCCTACTCCCAGCAAATCCCGGATGGCACGAAGGTCGGTACCATTGACAGGACCGACCACTTGTAAGGTGTTTAGCTGATAGCGTTCCTCATTGCCCAATGCTTCCGGTAGCCGGCCGGGTTCTTTCACGATGACCGCGTGGCTTGTCTGTAAGGTCAGTGGTTGGCTGCGGGTTTCCCCCATCGTGTTTTTAGCGTAAGCCTGCAGCGTATAGCTTGTGTTAAATTGCAATTGGCTGATGCGGCCCTGGAGTGTATTGGAAGATAAGGGCTGCAGGATCATTTGCTGTTCTTGTCCGCCTTGTGCTGTATAATAAAAGCCTGCTTCGGTAATGGACTCGCCTCCATTATCCAGCAATTCACATTCCAGGGTAAAGCTCTGCGGGCCTTGTACGACACATTCAAGTGTCCCTAGGCTGGGAGTTCGATTAGGCAGGGTGCGGAATTGTCGTTTTTCGCTCTGCACGGTCTGATAGCCGTTTCCCAGTTCAAGGCAATAGTAGTAGGTGGTATTGGCAGTCAGTTGGTGTAGTGAGACTTCGGGTGTGCGGTTCTCTGGTGCGCAGGGAAGTATTTCTGTCATTTCGTGCGAAGTTCCGTAGCGGAATTGCAGGGTAGTAATGGAAGTATGAGCTCCGGCAGTTTCTATTTTGCCTTGCAGATGAGCTTTTGTACGGGTAATGCCACTTGCTTCGTCCAGGATAATGATGGGCTGGAAACTGTTAGGCTCTTCTTCCTGCTGACAGGCATTCAGCCATGATATCAAAAAACAGATATAGATGATGGAGAAACTGGTTCGCATATAAGAAATAATTTTAGAGTTAGAATTGAATACCTATGGCGAATGTGCCTTTCCAGTATTTGCCGGCGAGGGTTTGTACTCCTCCGGCTATTGCCCAGTGTTGGAATCGCCAAAGCAAGCCTATTTCTGCACTGATTCCTTTGGCACTTAAGCCGTCATTGAGTAGCCATGACTTTCCGGCCATTTCCCATGCTATTGAGCGTTTGCCGTAGCCTGCTCCTTCGTAGAGGCAAAGCTCGCGGTAGATTCGATGGATGGCACCAGCCAGTATGCTGAACTGCTGTTCTTGGGTGCGTCCAGTGTAATAAGGGTATACCCCTTGCTCGTTCCATAGTCCGTCTTTCTGACAAGAACCTTCGGTATCCGGCAGTGACTGGAAGTTATATTGCCAGGAGAGATAGGCCCCGTGCCGTCTCATCAAGGCCCATTGTGTGCCGAAAGTAGGTTTACCAGAACCGATCCCTGCCTGTACCATCAGAAGGCGGCACCAGCGTTCCTTAGGGCGTTTTACAGGAGGCTGTGGATGGGCAGTCAGACGGGCGGGCATCTGTATCAACGTATCATAAGGCACCGGTTTGTCTTTCAGTGGCCTGACTTGTGGCTGATAGGAGGGATTTTTAGGCATCAGCACTAGTTCGTAGGTCATTCTGGATTCTAGTGGAAATCCCCATTGGTAATCGCGCAGTACGCCCCATTGGGGGTGCTTGATGGTGATCTGTACACTACCTTTGGGTACATATAGCCAGATTTCGCCGATTTCATGCTGCCGTTTCACAATGCCCAATGGGGTAGAAAAGGCATAGTCTGTAGAGCCTACTATTTTAATCAGTGCACAAGCTTCTTCATTCAAATCCTTGACAGGCTGAATATAGGCTGTAATGTCATTGGGCAAGCTCCGGAAAGTGCGTACTACAAATTCCTGTGCTTTCAGCAAGGAAGTGGTACTGATCAGCCACATCACGACTGTCAGCAGGATACGTTTGTGGTGCTTACAATGAGTATAAGCGATAAGGTGGATCATATCTGTGTGACTTTTTATCATAGGGTATTCTGTTTTATTTTAGGTTGAAATGGCTGATATTCAAGATGGCCTCTTCGGGTAGTGGTGTATGTTCATCTATCATACTCGGTTGCCAGGTTCGTACATGGATTTTAGGGGCGGTTTCATCGCTGAAATCCCACAACAGAAACAGGTATCCATCGTCCGCATAGAGGTCGGATGCATATCCTTGTCGCAGGCTCACTCCATAAATATCCGGATGGGTGGGATGCCGCATAATCTTGAAATTGCTGAAGGACAGATGTATATCTTGATTGGCCTGAAATACTTGTTTCAGCCGGTCCAGATACTGCCGTTTGGTTTTTACTTGGTATACTACTTGTTGAGGCTTCAGGAACTGGCTTTCAGGTTGCTGGGAACTTTTAATGACTTTCCCTACTATAATCAGGGCACGGTCGCTGAATACCTGTTCCAGAAAATCAATATCCTTGGTGGTATAGGCGGTGCGGAAATGTTCTACATAATTCAAAATCATCCGACGTCGTTTGGCATCCGATTCTTGCAGTTTGCCTGAAAGTATTTTTTGGGCTTCCTGATAGAAGGGATTTTTTTGACTGACCTGCTGCCAGTTTTGCTCGGGAAGCAAAGTTGTCTTGGGGGAGCGGGAGAGTGGCGTTTGTATGGATTTCTGTATAATCTCAGGGGATGTTTTTACAGGTAGTATGGTTTGTTTATTCAGGGTATCAGCCTCTTGGAGTTCTTGTACCGGGTGCTTTCTCCAAAAGCATTGCGGTTTTTCTTGATAGGCCGCCTCATCTACTATTATTTGATTGACAGAATATTTTTGGGCTCTGTATTTATCGGGAGAATCAAATACAAAGGCTGTTAAAGCTTTTCCTTTGGGAGTATAGAGAGCCCATTTCCCGTTTTTTTGGGCCCAAATATGTTGAGGATCATTCAGTAGTATGTGCTGGAAGTTTGGAGGGAGGCAGAAGTTGCCTTTCCGGTCTATCACTCCCCAACCTTGTGCAGTCTGTACAGCTGCCATGCCATAGCGGTAGGCGGTAGCTTCAGTCACTTCATATGGCAGGTAAAAGGCGTCCTTCCCTGTCTGGTCCAGGTAATAGAATTGATTGGTTTTCAGATTTTTTATTAGCAATAAGCCATCGTGAAATCCTTCATCCAGCCAGATAGGATGCTTTTGGATTGTCATGACAGGTTTTCCATGCCGGTCTATCAGCAGATACCCCATTTGTCCTTGGGTATTTGTCATGCCTACTAATGCCAGACCTTCATGGAAATGGTATGCACGTTGGTAGATAGGTGGAATTATCCATTGTCCGTTGGTATCTAAGTATCCATATTCTCCTTGTGTAGTAACAGCCAGAGCTCTTCCTTCTGAGAAATTATACAGGTAAGCAATGGGGTATGGAGAGTCGGTATCGGAGGTGAAACGGGTATTTCCGAAGCGATCTATCAGAAGTAGGGGGGAGTCTGGTAGTTCCTGGGCCGGGGCTACTTCTTCAAAGAAATAACCCAAAGAGGAAAAGCGCCGGTTATTCACTGGGCAGGTAGGCTGGTCTTGCTGATAGAGGGTGTAAAAACCGACAGAATCAGGCACTGCAAACAATCCGTTGACAACTGCCGTAGGTGGGTAGTCATAGGTACCAGCCGGTATTTTACTGTGCCGTCCGGGCTCATCAGTCCCCAAGAACCATGGGGAGTGCTTTGGAAAGCCCATGCCTCTACAGACGATTGTTGAGAAGGCTGGCAGGCTGTGAGCCAGGTCAAATATATAATAAGTAAAAAGACAGACTGTTTCATGAGTTGAAATATGATTTAGGCAAAGATACTAAATAATAGTTTAAAATGTCTTTCAGCTTTTCTTTCTTTAGAATTAGATTCTGTAAAAAGAAAGCCGAAAGACATTTTTACCTACCAGTTAAATGAATTGTTTGTTTGTTTGAGATGCCTTTTCTTCTTTTTTGATGTGTATTTCCTAAGACCAGTTTTCAATTTCACCTCCTATTTCAATTTTGATTTGTTCTGGATTTTTGGAGATTATGAGTTGTACCATGTGCTGGATACCTGGCTTGAATACGAATCTACTTTCATACAGATAGGAAACTCCTTTCATGATGACTTCTACTAAGGGCTGCTTGTTATCTAATCGCTGCGGCACCAGGATAGCAGTATATTTATGATTGCCTAGACTTTTGGCACGGATGATTTGAGCAGGTGTGTAGTTATTGCGTGTGACAATTCCTGCACTGAGGTCAATGGTAGCTGCCGGTACGGTACTGTGCAGATATACTTCTGCATCAGTAGGCAATTCTCCTTCAAAGTCTTTTCCGGGTACCAATTTGATTAGAATGCGGCTCATCCGATGACTGAACTGGAGGTTTACTGCACCATTTTGGGCTGTGACTCCATCTTTTCGCGCCCATAAGAAGTCGCTTTGAGCATAGCCTGCACCGCTTTGGTCGGTGGCTATTGTGAACGGATAATCGCTGGTAGATACAATGGGGGTTGCATAGGGATAATAAGCATATACATTGTAGGTACCCTGATTCCAATAAATAGGCTTCGGGGTAGTCCATTGGGCGTTATCATAACGGAGGGGGGCATTGTTTACATAATTGCCTCCAGGTTCCAGCAAAGTCTGGGTGTCGGTAATATAGAGTCCCACTTGATCGCCCGATTCAAAGGCTGTTTCTGTAACCCTTGTCGGAGCAGGTGTCCAGGGGTGATTTACCTGGAAGGTCATCACGTCTGCCGGTTCGGCTTCGGGTGACTGGACAGCCGATTCGCTGCAGGCTGTTCCCAGCAAAAGGAAGAGGCTGCAGGCGGCTGTAAATAGAGAGATATTATGTTTCATGTCAAATAGTCTTTAGTAAAACAACAACTTATTTGTCCAGCGGGCTGCCTTCATGTATCATGGGTGGCAGCTGATAGCCCCGCAGATTGCTTCCCGTAAATTGTGGTTGGTGAAAACGGGTCATGGTATTGGCATCCCGTTTGTCATTCGCCACAAATTCTTCGAATGAATATTCTTCACCGGCATAGCGTTTGATGCGCTTCACAATGCTTTCACGGCTGATGGTATTATAGTAGGGGATGTCATTGTTCATGCAACTGTTGTATTCGCTGCGGAACACGCCCCGGTTATGCATAAAGCCTCCCTCGAAGATATCTACAAAATCGCTATAGCGCTCATTAAAGATAAAATGGCTCCAGGGTACTTCGTGCATCTTTCCTGTCAGGGAGAGGTTATCGTACCAACCTTTAGCCTTAGCCATGTTGAACTCCAAGACATGCCCGCAGCAGGAGCATCCACAGAAATCAATGAATTCATTGTGGTAGATGTATTCATCTCCCAGTTTGCCGAAACCATGCCCTCCGGCTTCGTGCTGAATCACACCGCGGGTGTCGAGCGGATAACCGTAGGTACTCATCGGGCAGAAGGCGATGGCAGAACCGTCATCCCACATTTGGCAGATGCCTCCGTAGTCGGTACTGTTGGGCACCATGATGATGAGCGATTCCTTCAAATTATCGGTGTTCACCGTAGGCATCTGCAAGGCATAGCGGAACACGGCATCGTAGTCGCAGCGCAAGCCCACTCCGCCTGTAAAGGTAGTCTCAAATTTGGCATACCGGATGCTGTTGATGGTACCGATACCCGTTTCCGGTGATACGGCAATGGCAGTGTACACATTGAAATAATCACGGTAGGTTTTGTAAGGCTCAATGCCGAAGAAGTTTTCCACTTGCTCCTGCATGGTGGCCATGTATTTACCCTCACTGATATCCTTACCGTCGTATCCGTCGCCCAGGAACACCAAGTTAATGCCACCCCGATTGCCTTTCGTAGCTTTTTGCAGGGTGATAATCTGATCTTCTCCATATTGGTAATCATACTGAGTGACTGTACACTGATGCGTATAGTCTTTGTCTTTCAGTTTGAAGACGATTTCTCCGGTGCGTGGGGCAGAGCCTTTCGACATTTCATGAATGGTCAGTGTCAGTTCCGTTTTTTTGTTGCCGGAGGTCTGCGACAAGCTACACCAGTCGGGCATACTGCTCACTTCCCATTCTCCCTCAGCGTTCAGCACCAGTCGGCGCTTGCATTCCGTGTTGATGGCATTGGCCACAGCCGGGCGGCATACCAGTTCGCGGTGAGCAGCTATGCGCTTGAAGTCGCTCCAGCCTACGGCAGCCTGATACTGCTGAATGGCCGATTCGGGAACTTCGAGCGTGAAGTTGTCTTTGGGTACACCATTAAAAGCACCAGATTGGACATAGGGAGGTAGAGTTCCCTTGCAAACAATGCTTCCTATGCCGAAACAGTTGGCGAATGCGCCACCCTCATCGCCCCATGCAGATTCCCAACGGATGTTTTCCAGTCCGGCAGGGAATACCACTCCTTCTAAACTGCGGCAATTGGCAAATGCACCGGCACCGATGGTCTGTACATCTTCCGGAATTTCAAGTATGCCCATCAGTCGCCAATTGTTTTTGAAAGCATTGTCACCGATGACAGTAAGGTTTTCAGGAAACTTTAATACGCCGGAGAAATCGCAGCCGTTGAATGCGTCATTTGCAATAATAGTTAATTCTTTGGGTAAATTCAGCTCACCTTTGAGAGAGTTACCAGCAAAGGCTGAACGGCCTATAGAAGAAACTCCATCATGTAAGGTAAGGGTTCCATTAAAACCACATCCTTCAAACGCTTTTTCTCCGATTATAGACAAACTTTGTGGAATAGTCAAGGCTCCTGTCAGATTCTTGCAATTTAAGAAAGCATTTGTTCCTAGGTAGGATAGCTTATCAGGTAAGTGTAGTTCTCCATACAAGCCTCTACATTCACTGAAAGCGTTTACTCCTATATATTTTACGTTGTTGGGTATATGGATTTCACTCACAAAGCCGCATTCAGAAAAGGCCCCCAGACCCAATGCAGCACCTCCGCCACCGATATATTCCAAGGTAGAAGGTAACTGTAGACTGCCTGTCAGTGAAAAGCAATAGCAGAATGCACTGGCTTCAATTCTCTTTACACCCTCCGGAATAATTAAAGAACCGGACAAACTGATGCATCCGTCAAACGCTGCCTGGCCGATTACCTCCAATTTGTCAGGTAAGACCAATCTTAAGAGTGAATTCTTATTGTTTAGGGCCATTGTGGGTATAACATTATCACCATCTTTAGCATAGCCCCAGTTATCTGGATGATTAGAAGCTTTCAGTTTTACTTCCTTTAAATTTAATGACTGTAACACATCCATTGAATCTCGCATAAAATAGAAGTCGTATGCATTGATTTCTCCCGTAATCTTCAGGTTCTGCAATTTTTTGTAGTCTTTGTTGGCAGCGGTGATGGCTTCTTTCAGTTTGCCGGCTTCGCTGTTTATCACTACATACTCCTTCATGGTGGCATCGTGGCTCACATCATCGTTTTCCCAAGCTGTGATACTTTCGCCTACCAGCGAGAACGTATATTCTCCAGTCATCTCCTTTTTATCCACCTTGATGCTGAAATTGTGCATCTTGCCGGGAGTAAAGACAAAAGCCTCTTGTTTCTTGAATGTGTAGGGGGCAGTACCCACTGTCAAAGAAAACAAGATAGTAGATGCGCTTACCGTCTGCGGCACCACAATCGCCCGGAAAGCATCGTCCTTCCGGTAGGGGATGGTTCCTGCAGGTGATACCTCGCCCGTGGCCACGACAGATCCGTCAGCTAGGTTGATGATGGCATTGCGCTTCACATTCTTCACCAATACACTCTTTTCCAGCTTGGCCCATTCTCCGGCTTCAAAACCTTTTCCTTCCACCAGCATTACTTTTACGCTACTTAGCCAGTGACGCAAGGGTACCACGATTTTGGTTTGCGTAGGAGCCACGTCGGTCACTTTTCCCCAAAGAAAGTCGCTCGCCTCATAAGTAGCCAGTTTTTCACCTTCAGCCGGTTTACTTTGGTCTTTCTGTACTTCAAAGGTGTAGGCATTTACATCTTCCGGATTGCTGAAAGGATAGTAGGCATACACATCAATCGGGGTATGCTTATCTTTCCAAAATATATCATAGGCCGAATTCCATTTGTAGGCAGCTTCGTCGAACGTGTGGCGTACGTTGTCACCCCGGTTACCTTTAGAAAGCAGTGTTCCCGGCTTAACACCTTGGTAGTCTACTATATACACACCCATGGCATCGCCATCGCAGAAGCCATTATCATTGACACGCGTTACACTGACCTGATCCACTTCTCCAGAAAGTGCGATAGGAATGCGTTCCTCCGTAGAACGGTTACTGCTGAGGTCGTCTTCACAAGATGCCAAGGCCATCAGCAGTGCGCTTGCTTGAAGCGTATGTAAGATAAATCGTTTCATATCATTCATCATTTAAGGTTATTCAGCCGTACCACCATGATCCACACCGTCATCTTCCCATGGAGTGACACCCACGTTGATACCGTTGCTGGTCTTCTTGACGGTCACCGTAAATACATGTCGTTTTCCGCCGATAAAAGTAAAGGATTTATTGAGTTTAAATTCCCGGTTATCTACGGTTACGGTTATGAAATTATCAGCTGTTACCGTTTGGGGAATCACCAATGCCTTGTAGGTATCACCTTCCTTGTAGGGAATTGTGCTACCTGCTTCGCCTTTGGCTGTTAGGGTGCCCTCTTTCAGATTGATAAGAGCGGTATGAAGATGTCCGTTTAGTTTCACGCTCACGTTGGCTTTGGCCAGACTTTCTGCTGTAAATCCGTTGCCGGGAGTCACTTTGATGACCATGCTGCTTAGCAGATGCCTGGTCTGAATAGATACAGCGGTATTGGTAGGGCTTACTTTCAAGGCTTTGCCATACAGAAAATCACTGGCCTTATAGCGGTCGGCCGTACTTTGGTCAGCATTTACCTGAAAGCTATGTGCTGTAACATCCTGTATATCGGCATAGGGGTGATACGCATAAAAATCTGCAGGAGTGATGTTATCCAGCCAGTAGATAGGAGTCTGAGGATTCCAGGTTCCGCTGTAGGTAAACGCCATGTTATCCACATGGTTACCGCTATTTTGCAATTCTCCAGCCTGTCCTTTGGCATAGTTTACTACATAGAGGCCGATTTTGTCTCCACTTTCATACCCTGTATCAGTAACCCGTGTATTCGACTGAATGTTGCATGTCAGCAGAATGGGTTTAGGCTTGTTGATGGGGCTGTCTGGTTCATCGGGTTGAGAAATGCTCTCATTGCCTGATGAACAACTCATCGTCATCAGCAATGCTACATAGCTAAAAAATGAAAAGAACTTGATTTTGCTCATGTCACTCAATTATTTAAAGGTTCATTGTATTCCGTGACAAAAATAAGAGGTTAAATGATGCAAATCAAGTTCATAATAGTTCATAATTCGAAAATCAGATAGTTTTTCCTTTCCACTTGCCTCTGCGCAGATAGAAGAAGCAGAACAGGAAGATGGTCGTTGAGTAAACCATCTCGGAAGTCCAGCAGAAAGCTACGTTACATTTTAAGTAATACACTGTGTAAGTGATGTAGATTACATAAATAGTCAAGGTAGACATTTCCAAAAATAAAGCGGTACGTGTGTTTCCGGTTCCCGATACCGACTGAAAACATACATGTCCCGGTACCTGAAACAGGAATGATGCACACATTACCCATAAGGCTCCTACCGAAGCCTCGCGCAGTGCCGGTATGTCTGTGTATATGCCCAATATTTCTGTTGGAAAAAGCGAAAAGAGCAAGGCTAAAGGCAATACAAAGGTGTATCCCATTTTGATATGTTGCAGAATGGTGCCCGGCACATAATCGGTCTTACCGGCTCCAATTAGGTTGCTTACCAGCGAGCCGCAGGTAGATGCAAAAGCCATCATGCTCATAAACAAAATGCTTGATACGCTGCGCACAATGTTGGTAATGGCCAGTGAGCGTTCGCCCAGGTGCTCTATGTAGAGGAAGAACAAAAACCACGTGGACAACGATATGGCATTCTGTATCATAGTCCAGAAAGACACATTCAACATACGTTTCAGTATCTTTCCGTTAAAGCGCGGGATGCGGTTGAGTCCATATTTAGGACAATCGATTCGCATGCGGGTGTAGCAGACAAAGAAAATGAGTGATACCAGTTCGGCCAGCGTAGAACCGATAGCTGCGCCTTCGATGCCTAATCGAGGGAATCCAAACTTGCCGAAGATCAGTATATAGTTAAATACTACATTACTTAATACCATAACCAATGAATTCAGTGTCAAAGTCTTGGTTTGAGTGGTGCCCAGAAAGAAAGCACGAAACATGACGGCTGTAAATGAAAAGAAAGCACCAAATACACGCCAATGCAGATATCCTACAGCTGCCTGGTAAATATTCTCAGAAGCGATGATTTGCTTCAAGATTAATGGTGAGAAGAAATAGGAGAGGGTAAACAGTACAGCTGCTATACCTATTTGAAAATAAATCCCCTGATAGAACAGTTCGCCTATTTCACGGTATTCACGTTCGCCGTTACGTCTGGCCATCAGGATTTGTGCACCGATACTAAATCCATAGGCCACCATAAAGATGACAGTATAGAAGATACCTGCTATGGCAGAGGCACCCAGTTCCACTTCTCCTACACGTCCCAAAAATGCAGTATCGGTAATACCAATCATCTGTTCCATGAGCAGACTGATCAGTATAGGGAAGGCTATATGCCAGATTTCTTTAAAACTATAGTAAGTCTTCATTGTGTGGTAAGGGGTATTTGTGTAAAAAAGGAAGTGCGCCAAGAAAAATCCATTGACACACTTCCAGTTAATATTTATAGCAGTTCGGTAAAAAAATTACCGTTGATTTTGTTGTCTCTGACGCATCAGTTCCTCCTGCTGTTTCTGCATCGCTTCCAAGCGGGCTGCAAAACTACTCTTTTTCATCTGCTTGGGATCTTTTTTGTTGGCTTCCAATTGGGCCAGCAAAGCTTCCTCATTAGTCGTTTTACGCATGATAATCGTGGTAATTACGCTGACTAATGTAGAGATAAAGTAGTAATAGTTCAAGCCGGAAGGATAGTCATTCAGAATGAAGAGGAACATGATCGGCATGAGGTATGACATCCACTTCATGGCAGCCATCTGCGGATTAGCTCCCGTATCCTGTTGTTGCATCATATACTTCGTATTCAGAACATTGGTTAAGGTCATCAGTAAGCAGAACAAACTGAGGTGACTTCCCAGGAACGGAATATGGAAGGGGAATGTAATGAATGCGTCATAGGTAGAAAGGTCATCTGCCCATAAGAAACTTTGCTGACGGAACTCAATAGCATTCGGCACAAAGAAAAACAAGGCCATGATAATGGGCATCTGAATCAGCATCGGCAGACATCCTCCCATGGGACTTACTCCGTATTGGCTGTAGAGGCTCATCATCTCTTGCTGTTTCTTCATGGCATCTTCCTGCTTTGGATATTTGCGGTTGATTTCATCCACTTTGGGCTTCAAAACGCGCATTTTGGCAGATGAAATATAGGTTTTCAATGTAGCCGGGAATACTACAGCTTTGACGATCAGTGTCATTAGCAACAGTACAATACCCATGCTTAAACCCCAGCCTGACAGCCAGTCAAACAGATTGATGGTAAACCATTTGTTCACCCAACGGATTAGAGGCCATCCCAGGTAAACCAAGCGGTTCAATTCCCAATCTTTATCCAGATCTTCACCTACTGCACTCAATGTTTTATAGTGGTTCGGACCGAAATAAAAATAGAGCTTGGTAGCTCTGACACCGGTAGGGTCGAAAGATGTACTCATATCTGCTGAATAATCCTTGATATAACCGCTTCCTTGAGCTTCCATTTTGGAGGTCAGTTTGGTCTTATCAAAGTGAGTATCTGTCAGGAATACGGATGAGAAGAACTGATTCTTAAAAGCAATCCATTCCAGCGGTTCTTCTATATTCTTTTTATCGTCTTGTGCTGCTGACAGGTAGTCTGTGTCATCATCCGCTATTTTATAGGTTAATTCAGCCAGGCGATTTTCGTAAGTATATCCTTTTTCAATCTGACGGGCACGCTGTGACCATTCAATATCTACAGATTTGTTGCTGGATGCCAGTTTGCCTGCCATGTTTACAGCCTGAATTGTAAAATCTACCAGGTAAGAATCATGACGCATGGCATAGGTAAAGTCAATGTAGCTGTCCTTGTCTGCTGATAAACGCATGGTGACTGTGCTGTCGGTGCGGTTAACAGGAGTAAAGAAATACTCTTCCGTTTGGATGGTTTCCTTGGTGTTGTAGAATAGGAAATTCATTGACGCATCATCGCCACTGAATAAAGTGACTGGAGTCGTTTTATCTTGCGCCTTGTATTCTTTCAAGGTTGCAGCTGCTACACGTCCCCCCTTGGTATCAATGGCAATTTCCGCTAAGTTGTTCTGGATGATTACTTGTTCTTCCTTACCTTGTCGGGCTTGGAAGAAAAGATGAGTTGAATCCAGCGCTTGCAAAGCTTTCTCGTGAGCTAAAGCAGCTTCAGCCTTAGCTTTCAAGTCGGCCTCGCGTTGCTGAACTTGAGCGATAGAGTCATAGTAGCGCTGTTGCGCTTCCAGTTGCTCTTGGCTGGGGCGGCTCAGAAAACTGAACCCCACCAGCAAAATGCCAATCAGTACAAGACCTGTAATGGTATTTTTATCCATGTAATCTTTCTAAAGTATATTAATGTATTATGTGATTAATGAGATAGATTCTCTTCTTCATTTTCAATAGCTGCTTTTACAAAAGCAACGAACAACGGATGCGGTTTCAGTACAGTACTGCTGTATTCTGGGTGGAACTGAGTTCCGACAAACCATCTCAAGGCCGGAATTTCTACAATTTCTACTAGATCAGATTCAGGGTTGATACCTGTACACATCATACCAGCTGCTTCATACTCATCCTTATAGATGCTATTGAATTCATAACGGTGACGGTGACGTTCCTGAATGTGCTCTGTGCCGTAAGCTTCGTAAGCTTTGCTGCCTTCTTTTAATACACATTCATAAGCGCCCAGACGCATAGTTCCGCCCATATTGGTAATGGATTTCTGTTCTTCCATTATGTCAATTACATTATGCGGAGTCTTTTCATTCATTTCGCGTGAATCTGCATCCTGATAACCTAATACATTACGAGCAAATTCGATAGCAATGCATTGCATGCCTAAACAGATACCAAAGGTCGGAATATTATGTTCGCGGGCATATTTTATGGCTACAAATTTGCCAGGAATGCCGCGTTCGCCAAATCCAGGACCGATGAGCACACCTGCCATGCCTTTCAAGGCTTCAGCTACGTTGTCGTCAGTCAGTTTTTCGCTGTTGACAAAATCTACAGAAACTTTCCGGTCATTGTAAGTACCTGCTTGTGACAAAGCTTCGCGGATGGATTTATAGGCATCTTGCAAGTCGTATTTACCCACCAAGGCAATGTGAAGCGGTTCTTTTTCTTCTGCTTTATGACGGCGTTCCAGAAATGCGCGCCAAGGACCGAGACCCGGAGTGTCTCCTACTGGTAATCCCATCTTTTTCAAGATAGTAGCATCTAGGCCTTGTGCCTGCATCAGAATAGGTACTTCGTAGATGGTCGGAGCATCGATACTCTGTACAACTGCATTTTCGTCTACGTTACAGAACAAGGCTACTTTTTTGCGAAGGCCTGAACTCAGTTCATGCTCTGTACGCAATACCAGAATGTCTGGCTGAATACCTACACTCTGCAATTCTTTTACTGAGTGTTGGGTCGGCTTGGTCTTTAATTCACCGGCTGCAGCCAGGTAGGGAACATAGGTAAGGTGTACGCATAACGCATCTTTCCCTAACTCCCATTTCAACTGACGAATGCTTTCCAGATAGGGCAGAGATTCAATATCACCTACTGTACCGCCAATTTCAGTGATGACAAAATCAAATTTATATTTGTTGCCTAAGAGCTTCACATTTCGCTTGATTTCATCTGTAATGTGAGGAATGACTTGAATGGTCTTGCCCAGATAATCACCGCGACGTTCTTTATCAATTACGCTTTTATAAATACGTCCGGTTGTTATGTTGTTGGCTTTAGTAGTCTGGATACCTAAGAAACGTTCATAGTGACCTAAGTCCAAATCGGCTTCATGGCCGTCAACTGTTACATAACATTCTCCGTGTTCATAAGGATTCAGGGTACCCGGGTCAATGTTGATATACGGGTCAAATTTTTGAATGGTTACTTTATACCCTCTTGCTTGCAGCAATTTACCGATGGAGGAAGAAATGATTCCTTTGCCTAACGATGAGGCTACACCACCAGTGACGAAAATATACTTTGTTTCTCCCACAGTTATATGATTTTATTTAATGACTTTCTTAGTTACCTTCTATTTCAAGCTGCAAAATTATGAAAAAAAAAGAGGAATAGCATAAAGTTTGGTGAAAACAATTCTAAAAAATGTGGAGGGGGTTGCTTGCTAAGCAAAAATGGCGTAATTTTGCCTGCAATTTTATAGATTAGGCTAAAAGATTATGAAGAAACGTGAAAATGTTCGAATTTTATTGATAGGGTGGCTTGCTTGTTTTTGTATGTCTATGCAAGCCCAGGATACAATTCCTGCGATGCGTATTCGTATAAACGATACTATTTCTAATGGAGAAACTGATACTTTAAAGCGAGCAGCTTATGAGGTTTATGACGTTGATTCGCTCTTGTCTGTGATGGGCGATTCATTGATTGTCTTGACTGATTCTTCGGCTGTTGCTGCTGATTCAATAGTATGTCAGGAAGATAGTTTGCAGATGTCGCAAGACAGTTTGTCTGTACTGCAGGATTCAGCGATGAATTTAGGGAGTAAAGCTGTAAAAGAGAAGCTACTTAAAAAGAAGAAGGCTCCTAAGCATGAGCTCTCCGAATTGTTGAAGCCTTACCTTTTGCTTAAGCTCAGTATGAACGCAGGGAGATATGGCGAAATGGATACGGTGTCGATCTTGCATGAAAAATATTTGGGAGTGCTTGACTATCTGAATGACCCCAGTACTCCGGAACGTTATATCGCAATTGACCCGCTGTATTATCGGATGTTTGTGCCCTTTACCTATTATTATAGGCCACTGAACCGCTATTCTGTATTGAAATGGAAATTTAAGATGCCTGAGGCCTTAGCGTCTCAAACTCCGGAATTATTACCTTACGATACGTTGTCTTTTACTTCAGTGGACAGAACTGGCCAAGTTGTAGACCGTATTTTATTGAATGCTTATGTAAATCAGCCAAGATTGGTGGTTAGTACAGAAGCTCAAATACAGAAAGGTAAATTATTTAAAGATTACATTGAAAAAGAAGCTTCTTCTAAACCATCGGTAGTAAAACTTTTTGTTCAAGAGGATATGCTGGATGTGAAAGAAGAGGCTGAAGTGGTTATCCGTAAACCGAACTGGTGGGTAACTGGAGGTAACGGGTCATTGCAGTTTACTCAAACTCATTTTTCTGACAACTGGTATAAGGGGGGTGAGAATAACCATTCCGTATTGGCCTTCCTGCAATTGTTTGCTAATTATAATGACCGGGAAAAGGTACAGTGGGAAAGTTTGTTAGAAGCTAAGCTAGGGTTTGTTTCCTCGCCGTCTGATGAGAAACATGATTATTTAGTGAATAATGATCAAATTCGCCTATATAGCAAAATCGGTTTACAAGCAGTATCTAAGTGGTATTATACAGTCTCAACAGAAGTTAAGACTCAGTTTTGTAAGGCTTATCCAGCTAACAGTGATGATTTGAAGGCGGCTTTCCTGGCTCCGCTTGATTGGGCAACTAGTATCGGTATGGATTATAAATTGAATAAGAAGAAAGTGAATCTTTCTGTTTTTCTGGCTCCATTATCGCACTCTATGCGTTATATTGGGGTAAAAGATGTGGATGAAACAAAATATGGTTTAGAAGAAGGAAAATGTGTGAAGCATGATTTTGGTTCTCAGTTGCAAACCAAGATTTCCTGGAAGGTTCTTTCATCGGTTACATTAGATTCCCGTCTGGACTATTTAACCAGTTATAAATGGGTTCGCGTAGATTGGGAAAGTACCGTGAACTTTGCATTAAACCGATACCTCTCGGCTAAACTGTATGTGTGGGGACGTTTTGATGACAGTGCCACTCCCAAAGATGGCAGCAGCTATTTTCAGGTAAATGAAACTTTTGGCTTTGGGCTGAATTATACTTGGTAATCATATCCATAACCCCTTTAGAGGATTTTTCATTCTTTTTCAGTATAGAGAATGGAAAATCCTCTTTTTTATCTCTTTTACTTTAGAAAAGTGCAGGAAAACGAGAAAAACAGAGAAAAAGATTGTTTGCGTGCACATAAAAAATGGATTTATCTCTTGTAGTTCATAAATAATGTGTAAATTTGCTGCGATTTGTAATGCATAGTTTACAAAATGGCGAATACTATAAAACATCAAGGTATTGTGGAAAACATACGCGATTCTCATCTTCAAGTGAGAATTGTCCAAACATCAGCATGTGCTACTTGCAGTATTAAAGGTCATTGTACGTCGGCCGATACTAAGGAGAAACTTATTGATGTGACGGATTGGAATGCATCTGATTATCAGATAGGCGATCGTGTATGGGTGGTAGGCGAACTGTCTATAGGCTACATGGCAGTGTTGTTAGCTTTTGTTATACCCTTTCTTATTCTAGTACTTTCTCTCTTTTTATTTATGTATGTTTGGAATAATGAGCTAAGTGCCTCACTGGCTTCATTGAGTCTTTTAGTACCTTATTATGGGGTATTATGGTTCAATAAGGCTCGAATAGGAAAGAAGTTTTCCTTTACTATATTGCCCATGAAATGAAATTAAGTAATATATAAATAATTAAAAAAACTAATTTATGAATGTAATTCTGATTGCAGTGATTTCTTTGGGAGCTATAGCCTTGGTAGCAGCCGCTATCTTGTATGTAGCTTCTAAGAAATTTGCCGTGTATGAAGATCCGCGAATTGCGCAGGTAGCCGAGGTGTTGCCTCAAGCCAATTGCGGTGGATGTGGTTATCCGGGATGTAGTGGATTTGCCGATGCATGTGTAAAGGCTGGTTCATTGGAAGGTAAACTTTGTCCGGTGGGTGGTCAGCCTGTTATGGCAAAGGTTGCTGAAATTCTGGGATTGGATGCTGCGGCTTCTGAACCGATGGTAGCCGTAGTGAGATGTAATGGTACTTGTGCTAACCGACCTCGTATCAATCGGTACGATGGCGCTAAAAGTTGTGCTATCGCTGCTGCTTTGTATGGTGGTGAAACGGCTTGTAGCTATGGCTGTTTAGGTTGCGGTGACTGTGTAACAGCTTGTCAGTTTGGCGCCATTCACATTAATCCGGAAACAGGTATTCCTGAAGTGGATGAGTCTAAGTGTACTGCTTGCGGTGCGTGTGCAAAAGCATGTCCGAAGAATATCATTGAAATCCGTCCGCAAGGTAAGAAGTCTCGTCGTGTATATGTACAATGTGTCAATAAAGACAAAGGCGCAGTAGCACGGAAGGCTTGTACATCAGCTTGTATCGGTTGTGGCAAATGTGTGAAGACTTGTCCGTTTGAAGCTATTACCTTGGAAAACAACGTGGCTTACATTGATTATACAAAATGTAAATCATGTCGCAAGTGTGAAGAAGTTTGTCCACAGGGTAGTATTGTAGCACTTAATTTCCCTCCTCGTAAGCCGAAGGTGGAAGCAGCTGCAGAAACTCCTAAGGTAGCACCGGCTCCGAAAGCTGCAGAAGCTCCGAAAACAGAAGCATAATTTATTATCTAGAAGTAAAACGACTAAAAATACAGATTTGTATGTTGAAGACATTTTCCATTGGTGGTGTACATCCACATGAAAATAAACTTTCAGCACATCAACCTATCGTGAAGGCTGAGATTCCGGCTAAAGCTGTGATTCTGTTGGGTCAGCACATTGGTGCTCCGGCTAAGCCAATTGTTGCGAAAGGAGATATGGTGAAGGTAGGTACCAAGATTGCAGAGCCGGGTGGCTTTGTGTCGGCAGCCATCCACTCTTCTGTAAGTGGTAAAGTGGCTAAAATTGATACAATTGTTGATGCTAGCGGTTATGCAAAACCGGCTATTTTCATTGACGTAGAAGGTGATGAGTGGGAGGAAAGTATTGATCGTACTGACACATTGGTGAAAGAATGTAATCTTTCTTCTGAGGAAATCGTGAAAAAGATTGCTGATGCTGGTATTGTAGGTTTAGGTGGTGCTTGTTTCCCTACTCAAGTGAAACTCTGTCCTCCTCCTGCTTTCAAGGCTGAATGCGTCATTATTAATGCAGTGGAGTGTGAACCCTATCTGACTGCAGACCATCAGTTGATGCTGGAACATGCCGAAGAAATTCTGGTAGGTGTTTCTATTTTAATGAAAGCTGTCAAAGTAAACAAGGCATTCATCGGTATTGAAAACAATAAGCCGGATGCTATTGAATTGATGACTAAAGTGGCTTCCAGCTATGCAGGTATAGAAGTAGTGCCTTTGAAAGTTCAATATCCACAAGGTGGTGAAAAACAATTGATAGACGCTGTTATCAGTCGTCAGGTCGCTGCTGGGGCTTTGCCTATTTCGACCGGTGCTGTGGTTCAGAATGTGGGAACGGCTTTTGCTGTATATCAAGCTGTACAGAAAAATAAGCCCTTGTTTGAACGTGTGATTACCGTTACCGGTAAGTCGTTGGCTCATCCATCTAACTTTTTGGCTCGTATCGGTACTCCGATGAAGCAGTTGATTGATGCATGCGGTGGTTTGCCTGAAGATACCGGTAAGATAATAGGGGGTGGCCCGATGATGGGTAAGGCATTGGTAAATACTGATGTTCCTACAGCTAAGGGTAGCTCCGGTATCTTGATCATGAACAACAAGGAAGCTAAGCGTGGTGAAATGCAACCCTGTATACGTTGTGCAAAGTGTGTTAGTGCTTGTCCTATGGGGTTGGAACCGTTCTTGTTGGCTACAGTGTCTGCTCATGGAGATTTTGAGCGTGTTGAGAAAGAAGATATCATGTCGTGCATTGAGTGTGGCTCTTGTCAGTTCACTTGTCCTTCTAATCGTCCTATTTTGGATTTCATCCGTTTAGGTAAAGGGAAGGTTGGTGCTATGATTCGTGCCCGTCAAGTAAAAAAATAAATTAGTGAGAAACTATGAATAAGTTAATCGTATCCCTATCACCTCATGTGCATGGAGGTGACAGCGTTAAGAAGAATATGTATGGTGTGCTGATCGCTTTGCTGCCTGCTTTTCTTGTATCGCTTTACTTTTTTGGATTGGGTGCGCTGATTGTGACTGCCGTATCGGTTTTGTCTTGCTTGTTTTTTGAATGGGCTATCAGCAAATTCCTGATGAAGAAAGAATCTAGTTCTATAGCTGATGGATCTGCTGTAATCACCGGTGTTCTTTTGGCTTTTAATTTACCATCCAATTTACCGGTTTGGATTATTATCATTGGTGCACTTTTTGCCATTGGTGTTGGTAAAATGTCATTTGGTGGTTTGGGCTGCAATCCGTTCAACCCTGCCTTGGTAGGACGTGTTTTCTTACTGCTTTCATTTCCGGTACAGATGACCACCTGGCCGGCTGTAGGACAATTGACAGCCTATACAGATGCTACTACAGCTGCTACTCCGCTGGGTATTATGAAAGGTGTTATCAGCGGTGCACCGGGAGCTTCATTAGATCAGCTTCCCTCTGCTTTCCAATTATTGATTGGTCAGAATGGCGGTTGTTTGGGTGAAGTAAGTGCCTTGGCATTGTTAATAGGTTTGGGTTATATGTTATGGAAGAAGATCATCACATGGCACATTCCCGTATCTATCATTGTAACAGTATTTGTATTTACATCTATTATGCATTGGGCAGACCCTGCAAAATACGCTTCTGCGTTGACCCACTTGCTGTCAGGTGGTTTGATGCTAGGTGCTATCTTTATGGCAACAGATTATGTTACTTCTCCGATGAATCATCGCGGTATGTTGATTTATGGTGTATGTATTGGTCTGTTGACTGTTATCATTCGTCTGTTTGGTGCGTATCCGGAAGGTATGTCTTTTGCTATTCTTATCATGAATGCATTCACGCCACTGATCAATACCTATGTTAAACCAAAACGCTTTGGGGAGGTAGCGAAGAAAAAATGAAAAAGTTAGAATCGTCTTTAAAAAATATGTTGCTGGTGCTCACAGGGGTTACTGCTATCTCTGTAGCTTTGCTAGCCTATGTAAATGAGTTGACAAAGGAGCCTATTGCTAAAGCGAATGCAGAAACATTGAGTGCGGCAGTCAAAGAAGTGGTTCCCGGTTTTGATAATGATCCTATTGCCGAAAAAAAGGTCCAGACTGTAGATGGAATCGATTATGCAGTCTATCCGGCTACCAAGGGCGGTGAATTTATTGGGGCAGCAGTTGAAGCTTCTTCTATGGGCTTCGGCGGTGATTTGAAAGTACTGGTGGGATTTGACGCTGAAGGTAAAATTTTGAATTATTCACTGTTGGCACATGCGGAAACTCCGGGATTGGGTTCCAAGGCTGCAGATTGGTTCAAAAAAGGTGCTAAAGGTGATATTATTGGTATGAATCCTGGGGAAGCTCCCTTAACAGTAAGCAAAGATGGAGGTAAAGTAGATGCTATTACTGCTTCTACCATTACTTCTCGTGCATTCCTAAATGCTGTAAATGCTGCATATGCTGCATATGCAGGACAGAATCAGGTTAATGGAGCTACGGGTGCTACCCAAAAGAATGTAGAAAATAAATAAAGAAAGGAGTAGAAGATATGAATAACTTGAAAGTGTTGATGAACGGGATTGTGAAAGAAAATCCCACTTTTGTGCTTCTGCTTGGTATGTGTCCTACCTTGGGTACAACCTCTTCAGCTATTAATGGTATGGGTATGGGATTGGCTACCATGTTTGTACTCATCTGTTCTAATGTTGTTATCTCGGCTATCAAAAATTTGATTCCAGATATGGTGCGCATTCCTTCATTTATTGTAGTTATTGCATCATTTGTAACTTTACTGCAGATGATTATGCAGGCTTATGTTCCGGATTTATATGCTACATTAGGCTTATTTATTCCGCTGATTGTGGTAAACTGCATTGTATTAGGACGTGCGGAAGCTTTTGCTGCTAAACATGGTCCGATTCCTTCGTTGTTTGACGGACTTGGAATGGGACTAGGCTTTACATTGGGGCTGACATTGCTGGGTGCTATGCGTGAATTTCTAGGTACAGGTAAAGTTTTCGGTATGACCATTTTCTCAGAAGATTATGGTATGTTGCTTTTTGTATTGGCTCCGGGTGCTTTCATAGCATTAGGTTACCTGATTGCTCTGGTCAACAGCTTGAAGTCATCTAAAGAATAAGGCTTATAATTTTTTAATGATTTAAATTGATTCATATGGAATACATATTGATATTTATCTCGGCAATCTTTGTTAACAACATTGTGTTGTCACAATTCCTCGGAATCTGTCCTTTCTTGGGTGTTTCCAAGAAAGTGGATACTGCCTTGGGTATGTCGGCAGCGGTAGCATTTGTTCTTACTATTGCTACAATTGTTACTTTTTTGATTCAGAAATTTGTGCTTGATGCCTTTGAATTGGGGTATCTGCAGACGATCACGTTTATTTTAGTGATTGCAGCTTTGGTTCAGATGGTGGAGATTATCTTGAAAAAAGTTTCTCCCTCTTTGTATCAGGCTTTGGGCGTTTTCCTCCCATTGATTACTACTAACTGTTGTATTTTGGGTGTCGCTATCTTAGTTATCCAAAAAAACTATGATTTGTTGACAGGTGTAGTTTACGCTTTCTCTACAGCTATTGGTTTTGGTTTGGCTTTGACTCTCTTTGCAGGTTTGCGTGAGCAGATGAGTCTGGTTAATATACCGAAAGGCATGAAGGGTACACCCATTGCTTTGATTACTGCAGGTTTGCTGGCTATGGCATTTATGGGATTCTCTGGCGTAGTAAAAATCTGATAATTATTTTTGTGAAATGCTGAGGATTATTAATTAATTTCCTTACATTTGCAATATAGTTTGTATAAACCTATAAGCTAAATATCTATTTATGAAAGAAAGAATTTTAGTTACAGGTGGTACCGGATATATCGGTTCACACACTGTTGTAGAACTTCAGAACGCAGGTTATGAAGTAGTGATAATAGACAACTTGTCAAACTCAAATGCCGATGTAGTTGATAATATTGAAAAGGTATCAGGTATTCGCCCGGCATTCGAAAAACTTGATTGTTTGGATTTTGAAGGCTTAGATGCACTGTTTGAAAAATATAAAGGCATTAAAGCTATTATTCATTTTGCTGCTAGCAAGGCAGTGGGTGAATCCGTAGAAAAGCCGTTAAAATACTATCGTAACAACCTCGTTTCTTTAATTAATCTTTTGGAACTTATGCCTAAACATGGTGTGGAAGGTATTGTATTCTCTTCTTCTTGCACAGTGTATGGTCAGCCTGATCCGGAAAATCTGCCGGTGACTGAATCAGCTCCGATTAAGAAGGCAGAATCTCCTTATGGTAATACCAAACAGATTAACGAAGAAATTGTGCGTGATACTGTAGCTTCCGGTGCTCCTATCAATGCTATTTTGCTGCGTTATTTTAATCCGATTGGTGCCCATCCTACTGCATTATTAGGTGAATTACCTAATGGTGTTCCTCAAAATCTGGTACCTTATTTGACTCAGACTGCTATTGGTATCCGTGAAAAATTGAGTGTATTTGGAGATGACTATGATACTCCTGATGGTTCATGTATCCGTGACTTTATCAATGTGGTTGATTTGGCTAAGGCTCATGTAGTAGCTATCAATCGTATTTTGGAAAACAAGCAGAAAGAAAAAGTAGAAGTATTCAATGTGGGTACAGGACGTGGTTTGTCGGTATTGGAATTGATTCATGCTTTTGAAAAAGCCACTGGCGTGAAATTAAACTATCAGATTGTAGGTCGTCGTGCTGGTGATATCGAAAAGGTATGGGCAAATCCGGCTTTGGCTAATAATGAGTTAGGCTGGAAAGCAGAAGTGGGTATTGAAGATACATTGCTTTCAGCTTGGAACTGGCAATTGAAACTGCGTGAACGTGGTATTCAATAATCATATTGTTATAAATCGTTAAAAAAATAAATAAGACAAAACAAACTAGCTATATAGTTTGTTTTAACTAAGTAAATCTACCTGAAGCTCTCGTGTGTATGTGAATATGTGTGATTTTAGTAGCAAGTTATACCTTCTGGTATAGACAGGTAAGATTAAATAGTAGTTTTGTCGTGTTTTATTTTGTGTTTGTGTTGTGGTAAGCCTTGTCGAGAGACAAGGCTTACTTTTTTTATTGAAAGTGTCCTGTTCTGATAAAGGTATCTTCATCAAAACATAGATATGACAGATCTGCATCTTTTAGAAAAATGCCATATACGGACGAGCCTGATCCGCTCATGGATGCATAGATAGCCTGATGCTCATAGAGCTTTTGTTTAATTTTTGCTATTGCAGGGTATTGTGGAAATACGCTGTCTTCGAAGTCATTGTGCAACAGATTTTTCCATTCTTCTATGGGACGTTGGATAACTTCTTTAAGAGAAATTGCAGGTTTATGAGGTGTTATCTTTGCAAAGGCACTGCGTGTAGAAACAAAAATGTTGGGTTTGATCAATACATATTGATATCCGGCCAGTGAAAGATTAATGGGTGAAAAAATATTTCCAATGCCTTCTGCGTAAGTTGGTTTGTTTTGGATAAAAAATGCACAATCAGCTCCCAATTTGGCTGCGTATTTTTCTTGTTGTTCAGTCGTTATTTGAAGGTGAAACAACTCATTTAGTAGTCGGATCATAAAGGCTGCATCGGCTGATCCTCCCCCCAGGCCAGCTCCAGAAGGAATGTTTTTGTGCAATTGGATATCTACGGCTGGGAGTTGAAAATCGTTGTCCAGCATCCGGTATGCTTTGAGTACTAAATTATTATCCAGGTCTCCCTCTAATTCTATACCGCTGACATTTAGTTTGTATTTGTGGTTAGAACAACTTCTTTCTGTAACCTCTAATATGTCTTCAATGGGAAGTGGATAGAACACAGTTTCCAGGTTATGATACCCGTCAGGCCGTCTTTCTGTGATGGATAGCCCTAAGTTAATTTTAGCGTTAGGAAAAGTAATCATACATGTTTTGGATTTTAATTCTATAAAGCAATGCTGCAAAGTTACAAATTTGAATTATCTTTGTTGCCTAAAAGAATTAAAATCAAGAAAGAATCGTGGCAATACAGAAAAGGACTACATATTATCAGCGGTCTCGTGCGACACAACCGGTGACGGATTATGAGCGTGTTCAACCGCAAGCTCCTGAATTGGAACAAGCTGTTTTAGGTGCTCTCATGATAGAGCGGGATGCTTATTCACAAGTAAGTGAGATCTTGCGTCCCGAATCATTTTATGAGCGTAGGCATCAGCTTATCTATTCAGCTATCACTGATCTAGCTATTAATCAGAAGCCCGTAGATATTCTTACGGTGAAAGAGCAGTTGATTAAGCGGGGGGAATTGGAAGAAGTAGGAGGGCCTTTTTACATAACCCAGCTTTCCAGTAGAGTGGCTAGTTCTGCCCATATTGAGTATCATGCCCGTATTATAGCTCAAAAAGCATTAGCACGTGAACTGATTACTTTTACCAGTAATATTCAGAGCAAGGCTTTTGATGAAACACTTGATGTAGATGATTTGATGCAAGAGGCAGAAGGTAAGTTGTTTGAGATTTCTCAGCAGAACATGAAGAAGGATTATACTCAGATTAATCCGGTAATTTCTGAGGCTTACCAGTTAATCCAGAAAGCAGCTGCCCGTACTGATGGTTTGAGTGGTTTGGAAAGTGGATTTACCAAATTGGATAAAATGACTTCAGGTTGGCAAAATTCTGACTTGATTATCATTGCTGCTCGTCCAGCCATGGGTAAAACCGCTTTTGTACTTTCTATGGCAAAGAATATTGCAGTAAACTATCGGAATCCAGTAGCTTTGTTTTCTTTGGAAATGAGCAATGTACAGCTGGTGAATCGTTTGATTTCCAATGTTTGTGAAATTCCTAGCGAAAAAATTAAGAGCGGTCAGTTGGCTGACTATGAATGGCAGCAATTGGACTATAAATTGCGAGATCTGCTGGATGCTCCTTTATATGTTGATGACACCCCTTCTCTTTCAGTTTTTGAGCTCCGTACTAAGGCTCGTCGTTTAGTGCGCGAACATGGGGTAAAGGTGATTATCATTGACTACCTTCAGTTGATGAATGCAAGTGGTATGTCTTTTGGCAGTCGTCAGGAAGAGGTCAGTACCATTTCACGTTCGTTGAAAGGGCTGGCTAAAGAGTTGAATATTCCGATTATTGCCTTGTCGCAGTTGAATCGTGGGGTGGAAAATCGTGATGGCAGTGATGGTAAGCGTCCTCAGTTAAGTGACCTTCGTGAGTCTGGAGCTATCGAACAGGATGCCGATATGGTCTGTTTCATTCACCGCCCTGAGTATTATAAGATCTATGAAGGTCCAGATGGTAGTGACCTTCGTGGTATGGCCGAAATTATTATTGCCAAGCATCGTAATGGTGCTGTAGGGGATGTGCGTCTGCGTTTTATCGGTCAGTATACTCGTTTCCAAAATCCTGAAGATGATATGATTATTCCACCACCTGCAGAAGGTGGTGGGGCTACTTTTGGCTCTCGTATGAATACACCTATCGGCAGTAAAGGTACCTCAGCACCTCCGCCTCCAGCAGAAGACTCTTATGCTTCGCAGGCTAATAATCCGTTTGGTGGGGTAGGAAATGACGGACCTTTGCCTTTTTAATAAATGGTAGCTGGAATAAATAGAAAGGGAGCATTCTCATAAAAATGAGCGATACTCCCTTTCTGTTTTTATCAGTGCTCTGTTTTACCGGCTTTTTTTACCCGTATAACTCGCAGGCCTGTCCATTTTTCATTGGACTTCATCATGTGCGATAAGGCTATGCGTGATACCAACACCTTTTTTTCACTAGAGGAAGCATGGAGCAGACAAAGTTTGCCTTGTACATAGAAAGCAATGCCTACATGACAGATGTCTAGCCCTGGGGTATTGGTTGTAATAGCCAGAATGTCTCCGTTTTGAATCCAAGGCAATCCATTGATGGGTAGTTTGTCTTTTGGCAGGTAATGAATTTCTTTCTCAGAAAGATTCTTTTCGATTGCTTTAATTTTGTTCATATCCTGAGCGGATCTGAGCAGTTGCTTGTACAAATTCGGATGGGTTGACATGAAGTTGATTTCTGTACGCAGCATGTGAGGACTTTGTTTATAGGTTACATCAGTTAGAAAACCCTGGTAAACTCCATTCTGAATCCAATCAGATAGATAATGTAGGCGTGAAGCATAGCCATCTATCTTACCGTCACGATATCGAATTTTCTGCACCCAGGCAATAAAATCGTTTTCATTGATCGTATTTACATTTTCCGCAGCTAAAGTCATGGCTAAGGCATATTCCACAAAAGTGGTGCAATCTACTTCATCGCAGTTAATGACTAGTGATTCTTGAGAATTGACATCCAATGTATGGGCTATATAGGGGGTACCTAGGAATTTAAGCCCATTACTCAACATAAGAGTACTTTGCTCTTGTGCATAGAGAGCTATACACAAGAGTGAAAGACCAACTGAAAAAAATATTTTTTTCATGTATAATATCTGTTTGTTTTATTGATTTTCAAAAGTTCCATGAAAAGTAATTCATTTGACTCTTATTGTTTGAGTGAAGAATTATTCATGGTAGCTTTAATAAAATAGAGAATAAGCAAAGCATAAGCAACTAAAGCTAATACTTCAGACCATGTGTTATTGAGCCAAGTATCATTAATTAAATTGATACCACCGAAGCGCATGGCAGCACTGACTACTCCCATTAGTGCACCACCTGCAATAAATCCTGATGCCAGTAAGGTGCCTTTTTCTCCTCGTGCAGCATTTACGGCGGCATCTTGGCTTCGGGTAGTGACGTACCAATTGATAGCACCTCCTACTAGCAGAGGTATGTTTAGTTGTAAAGGAATAAACATGCCTAAGGCAAATGCCAGTGCCGGAATTTTGCAGAAAGTAAGGAGGATGGCTAATACGGCTCCAATACCATATAATAGCCAGGGGGCATCTACGCCGCTCATCAGTGGTTTGATTAAGTGTGCCATGGCATTTGCCTGAGGAGCAGCTAAATCACCGCTGGTAAAACCATACGTTTTATTCAGGATAATCATGACTCCTCCTACGGTGGCAGCGGAAACAATGGTACCTAAAAATTTCCATATTTCCTGTTTGATGGGGGTTGTGCCAAGCCAATATCCGATTTTCAAGTCAGTGATAAAACCACCAGCCATAGACAGTGCAGTACAGACCACACCTCCCATAATCAAAGCTGCTACCATACCTCCAGGGCCTTTCAGTCCTACAGCTACCATTACTACAGAAGCTAAGATTAACGTCATCAGAGTCATACCGGAAACAGGGTTGGTGCCCACAATGGCTATCGCATTGGCAGCTACTGTAGTAAACAGGAATGTAATGCCTGCTACTAATAAAATAGCTACAATGGTGTGCTTTAAATTACCTTGCATCACATCAAAATAAAAGAAGAGTGATACTATGATAATGGTTAGGATAGAACCAATCGCGATGATTTTCATAGATATATCTCGCTGAGTGCGTTTTACTTTAGCCTGATTGGATGCTTTACCTCCTATTTCCTTAGCAGCTAAGCCTACAGCACTTTTAATGATGCTCCAGGACTTGATAATGCCTATTATACCTGCCATGGCAATACCGCCAATTCCGATACTTTTAGCATAGTAATCAAAAATCTGTTCTGGTGACATGCTGCTTACCGGAGTGCTGATTTCAGGATTCCATTGGTTTAAAATACAATCGCCCCAGAATACGGAAATACCCGGGATGATAATCCACCATACAGCTAAAGAACCGGCACAGATGATTGCTGCATATTTTAATCCTACTATATAGCCAAGTCCTAGTACGGCAGCCCCTGTATTGACTTTAAATACTAATTTGGCTTTTTCGGCGATCATTTCCCCCCAACTGCATACGCGTGTGGTAAAGTTTTCGTTCCACCAGCCAAAGGTCGCTACTACAAAATCATAAAGACCACCTATAATACCTGCCATTAGCAGAGGTTTGGCTTGATTCCCTCCCTTTTCACCAGATACCAGAACTTGAGTTGTTGCAGTGGCTTCCGGGAAAGGATATTTGCCGTGCATGTCGCTTACAAAATATTTTCTGAAAGGAATTAGAAAAAGAATACCTAACACTCCTCCTAATAAAGAACTGATAAACACTTGTGTAAAAGTAATGGTTATTTCTTCAGGATAGGATTCCTGTAAAATGTATAGAGCAGGTAGAGTAAAGATAGCTCCTGCTACAATAACCCCAGAACTGGCACCAATGGACTGAATAATGATGTTTTCTCCAAGCGCATTTTTCCGTTTGGCTGCTCCGGATACCCCTACGGCAATGATAGCGATAGGAATGGCAGCTTCAAAGACCTGTCCTACTTTCAATCCTAGATAGGCTGCAGCTGCCGAAAACAAAACAGCCATGCCGATTCCCCAAAGAACTGACCACAGATTGACTTCTGGATATGTTTTATCAGGACTCATGAGGGGAGTATACTGTTCCCCAGGCTTTAATTCACGAAATGCGTTTTCAGGTAGCCCTACCGATTTTTCTTCTTCTGATTTCATGATGGTGTTATGTTAGGGTTCTTATGTTTCTGATAATTTTTTATTTCTGATCCTTGGCTGTCATATCTCCTTCTACATACAAGCGCATCATTTCTACTTTAGCATTGGTGCGGAGTGTAATGGATTTCTTAAAATGACCAGGATATTTACCAGTGCCATTGTAGGTAATCTTGATGGTTCCTTTTTTACCGGGCATAACTGGTTCTTGTGTAAATTCAGGAACGGTACATCCGCAAGATGCGATAGCCTGATGGATTACCAAGGGAGAATTGCCTACGTTCGTAAAGGTAAATACACAACTGACAACAGGACTACTTTCAGAAAAAGTTCCGAAATTATGCGTGGTTTTATCAAATTTGATATCCGCCTTGTCTTGGGCCCATACACATCCCATGCTCACAACAAGCATCAACATATAAAAAGCAATTATTTTTTTCATCTGTTTATTGTTTAAAAAGTTAATAATGTGGCAAAGTTAATTCTTTTTTGATAAAAAACAATCGTTTTTTTGTAATCGGTTGGTAGATAAGACTTAAAGAGTAGAAA
>Garnier_p1__coassemble_313_pt1 | contig 43955 bp, 33 predicted proteins | sample Garnier_p1__metabat2_high_PE_014 | metagenome-assembled genome bin Garnier_p1 | reverse complement strand
TGATTATCAGTATATTAAATTAATTATAATCGATTAATATGGCGCTCTTTACGGGCGCCTTTTTTGTTGCTCAAGTATCGTTGATAATCGTTGCTAAGCCTTTTTACGCCATTTTTTGTACCTCCTGAACTGAATGCGGTACCGTTTGCAGAGTCATGACGGTACCGATTACCGTGCTACGCATGGTACCGATTCAGCGCTATCGTCAATGCTGCCGTCATCTACTCCCTGATGGGGTGCTGAAATTCTCTTGCAGTAAACACAGCGAGGCAGTCCTCCATATAGGGTGGTTTGAGCCACACAAGTGTAGCCTAACTTTTCCATGCTGCGGCGGGAAGGTAAATTGTCCGGATGAACCGTAGCCATCAAGTATTGGGTATCCTTTTTCTGACGGAGGAAGTTCTCGGCATCATCCATCAACCGGCCTTGCAGCGAATGTCCGCGATAGGCAGGAAGGGTGGCTGCCATATCTACATGCATCACCTGATGCCATTCACCGCGAGGAAGGTCTGTATACTGACCCAGATTTTCTTCTTCTGTTTCCGGTTGTACCAATACACAGACAGCGGCCAGCTTACCTTCCGGCGTGCAAGCCTCAAAAACAAGGGTTGACTGCAAACTTAAAATATGGGAAAGATAACCTGGCTCATCTATGGCAAACCAATCCTTATGAGGAAGTTCTTCCCATACCTGTTGGATGAGTGCAGACACTGCTGAATAAGCACCTGTTCTCCGCTGTAGAACGAACATAGGTTCCCCCTCACCTCCATAGCGAGAGCCCGAGCTGCTTCCGTCCTCGTTTTGATACTGGATGGTTACGGATTCTTTCACCGCTTGAACCTTTTGAGCCGTTTGAAATCTTTTGTTTGTCATCTTATAGGAATTTATTTAACTGCAAAGATACATGTTTCTTTTGATGCTGCCACCTGCTATACACCGCCAATTCCGATGGACAAACATTGCAAACCAGTTGCAAATAACTATTTGTAACTTTGTGTCCGAAAATAACAAACTCAAATAAACAACATTATGAATAAATCTTTTAAAATTGAAGTAGATTGTGCCAACTGTGCAAATCTCGTTGAAGAGGCAGCCCGGAAAGTGACAGGTGTCAAGGAACTCACCCTCTCTTTTATGACCCAGAAGATGAAAGTGGTTTTTGAAGAAGGGGTAGATCCCAACGTGGTGGTGTCAGAAATAGTAAAGGTAGCCCAGAGAATTGAACCGGACTTTAAGGTTCTCTAATCAAAACCAGAAAATGAGGTAGTCTGACTTGAATGTCGGACTACCATTTATCAAACGGTAAATTTTATGAATAAAAAGCAACGTAATAGGTTGACGAGAATCATCGTTTCCTTAACGATGACCGTCGCATTATTTTTTATTGATACTACAGGATGGACAAGATTGCTGCTCTATCTGATCACCTACCTGATTATCGGCCACGATATATTAAAGAAAGCAGGGCTCGGCATACTTCACAGAAGAATGTTTGATGAGAACTTCCTGATGGCTGTGGCCACGGTCGGAGCCTTTGCGCTTGCTTTATACGAGGGAAGCGGTGATTATCTTGAGGCTGTAGCTGTCATGCTGTTTTACCAGATCGGTGAGTTCTTCCAAAGCTATGCCGTTGGCAAAAGCAGACGTGATATCGCTGCCTTAATGGACATTCGTCCTGATTATGCCAACATAGAAAAAGAGGGGACTATTGTCAAGATCGACCCAGACTGCGTAGAAATAGGACAAACCATTATCATTCAGCCTGGAGAACGTATACCTATTGATGGGGTAATCATTTCCGGTCAATCTTCACTTAACACGGCGGCTTTGACAGGAGAATCACTGCCTCGTGAGGTCAACTGCGGAGATGAAGTGATTAGCGGAAGCATTAACTTATCCGGCATACTAAAAGTACGGACCACCAAAGAGTTTGGTGACTCTACCGTTTCTAAAATTCTGGAGCTGGTAGAAGAGTCTGCCACTCGAAAATCGAAGTCAGAAAATTTCATTGCCAGATTTGCCCGCATATATACTCCGGCTGTATGTTACGGGGCGTTAGTCCTTGCGCTTCTACCACCTGTTTTTCTAATCATATTCCATGGGGTACCACTGAATTTTGCCGCGTTTGAGACCTGGATTCACAGAGCGTTAGTTTTTCTGGTCATCAGCTGTCCTTGTGCCTTGGTCATCAGTGTTCCCCTGTCGTTTTTTGCCGGGATTGGCGGTGCTAGCCGTGAAGGGATACTGGTCAAGGGAGCTAACATCCTAGAAACCTTGTCTAAAGTCAAAACGGTGGTCTTTGACAAAACCGGAACCCTCACAAAAGGGGTATTTGAGGTGAATGCATTCCATGACCAGCATGACAATGACATGGTACATGCCCAGGAGCAACTGCTGGAATATGCAGCCATAGCAGAATCTTCGTCTTCACATCCTATTGGAAAATCACTGCAGAGTGCTTACGGAAAACAGATTGACAGAAATCGGATCAGCCACCTCCAGGAGATAAGCGGCCAAGGCATCACTGCCACCATTGACGGCAGAAATATAGCAGTAGGTAATGAAAAGCTGATGAAACAGTTTGGCTTTGTCCCCTGCCCTTGTCATACTGTCGGTACCGTTGTCCACCTGGCTGTTGACGGTAAATATGCCGGACATATCGTATTGGGGGATGTGGTAAAGCCTGCGTCGAAAGATGCCATATCGAATCTTCATAAGTCAGGAATTACGCAAACCATCATGCTGACCGGTGATGCCCATTCTGTGGCTGAGCACACTGCCCATGAGTTAGGTATGGATAAAGTCTTTAGCGAACTGCTTCCGGCTGATAAGGTCATGCAGCTGGAAAATATACTCAGAGATGCCCCAAAAGGCGACAAGGTTGCCTTTGTAGGAGATGGTATAAACGATGCTCCTGTACTGTCGCGTGCCGATATCGGAATAGCCATGGGAGCAATGGGAAGTGATGCTGCCATCGAGGCGGCAGATGTTGTGCTCATGGATGACAATCCCATGAAAGTGAGTAAGGCGGTCAGGATATCCCGCAAGTGTTTGAATATTGTATGGGAAAATATAATATTAGCATTAGGTGTCAAGGGGATATGCCTTATACTCGGTGTATTTGGCATCGTAAATATGTGGCTGGCTATCTTTGCGGATGTCGGAGTCATGATACTGGCTGTTCTCAATGCCATCCGTGCCATGCATGTAAAAAAAGTATAACAGCAGCAATTTTCCGGTTAAGAACAGGCATTACTCATATAGTATACATATAGTATACAAAGGGAGTTTTTTCCGGGAGTTCATCAAATATCCAACAAATATCCCTATCTTTGCTTCTGATGAAAACCTGCAAAAAATGCTGAATAATCATAATTGCGGAAACCATCCAGCGCCAAGGGGCATACCTACGGAGAGATGGTAGGCCAATGATCAGCAGACAGGTATAGGCAACCCTCTGCCGTTTTCCTGAAATGTTTACTCAGGAAAACGGCAGAATCAGGTTACTGATGTGATGAAGGGGGCTGCAATGGCTTCCTGCTTGTTAGTTGTTTTTATACTGATACGATAACACAATCATGAAGAAAAAGATACTGATTACGGGCAGCAGCGGATTTCTGGGAAGCCGGTTGGCTTACTTTTTCAGAGACCGGTATGACTTGCTGCTGCCTACCCATGCTGAACTGAATGTGAGTCATGAAGAGGCGGTCAGAGCCTACCTGGAAGAACATCGCCCTGAGGCGGTGATTCATTGTGCTGCACTCAGCAATACCTGGTATTGTGAACAGCATCCGGAGGAGTCGCATCGGGTGAATGTGCAAGGTACGGTCAGAATGGCAAAGGCATGCAAGCTGACTGGGGCCAAGTTGGTTTTCATGTCCAGCGACCAAGTATATAATGGTACCCCGATGCTCGGTGCACTTCAGGAAGAGGTGGCGCTTCAACCGGTCAATGTCTACGGACGGCATAAACTGGAAGCGGAACAAAGAACCCGGTGGAATCTGCCCGAAGCGGTGGGCCTGCGTCTGACCTGGATGTATGATTTACCCGACAGTAGCCTGAAACTGAACGCGAACCTGCTGGTCAATTTACAAAAGGCTGCCCGCGAAGGTACGGTAATCCAGGCTGCCACGCATGAATACCGCGGCGTGACCTATGTATGGGAAGTGGTCAGAAATCTGGAAAAAGCCCTCTCGCTGCCTGGCGGCATCTATAACTTCGGCAGCGGTAACTCCCTGAACAGCTACGAGCTCTACCGGACTGCTGCCCGGCTGATGGGACAACAGGAACCCTGGGAGTGGATTCGGCCGGACGAGGAACGGTTCAGCGGACAACCCAGAAACTTGACGATGGATGGTGCTTCAGCTGAACGGATGGGGATTCGTTTCAACGACAGCGTGGAAGGAATCCGGGAAGCCCTACAGCGACCTTTTCGTACTCATTAACCTGACAAAATCTGATGCCCCATAACAATCGATACCACTCTTATGTACTCATACCTCCAAAAGAAATTATTCCTTCCGGACGGAGTATATTATTCCGTCTGGAAGGCTCTACTGGAAGATAAGGAATTAAACCTGCCGTTTTCAAAGCGAAATCCATGGAGATACAGACAAAAACTTCAGCGAAAATAATAGAAACCTGCAGCATTTTTTGGCTAATTGATCCTTACCTTTAGCTGCTCTAAATATAAAGATTTCATGAAAATTATTTCTACCAGCGATTGGCACCTGGGCAATCTGTTTCACGGAAATGACCGGCTGCCCGAACATCAGCATTTTCTGTCTTGGCTGCTGACTCAAATCAAGGAGCAACAGCCGGATGCTCTTTTGGTGGCTGGCGACGTGTTCGACAATGGCAACCCGTCGGCGGCTGCCCAGTCTGCCTACTACGAATTTCTGGCAGATGCCACCCTGTGCTGCCCTACGATGCAGCTCATCATCACGGCCGGAAACCATGACTCGGCTTCGAGGCTGGAAGCTCCAAGACCGCTGCTCTCCAGGTATAAGGTGGAAATCCGCGGACAGGTGCAGCGTTCCTGGAAACGGGAAGGGGAACAGGATGGATGGATGAACCACTATGAGGATTTGATGATTCCCGTTTCCAACCGGCAAGGGGAAAAGGTGCTGGTGCTGGCTGTGCCTTACCTGCGGGCTGACAAGGTGCAACCGGGCAATTACTCGAAAGGGGTGAACCGGTTTCTTCGTGAACTGACGGCCATGGCTCGCGAAAAATATCCTGACATGCCTTTGCTGATGATGGCGCATATGTATGCGCAAGGAGCGGAGATCGCTGCGCAAGATGCCAGTGAGAAGATTGTCATTGGCGGACAGGAGGAGGTGAATCTGGAAGGCTGGACTGAGCATCCGGATTACCTGACCTGCGGACATATCCATAAGCGGCAGCCCATCTGGCACACAGACTGGGCCCGCTACACGGGCAGTGTTCTGCCGATGTCGTTCGCCGAAATCGATTATCAGCATGGGGTGGATTTGATAACCATCCAGCCGGACGGCGCTGCGAAGGTGGATTTTCTGGAGTATATCCCCCAGCATCCGCTGTGTATCCTTCCGGCCCATGAGGAGGGCTGTTCGCCGAAGGAACTGAAAAAACGGATCAGACAGGAACTGCCTGACCGGCCGGAACACGGACAGCTCAGCGAGCATTTCCGCTATGTGGTGCTGAAAGTGAAACTGGAAAAGGTGGATCATGAGATGCTGAAGGAACTCGAAGATCTGGTCAACCAGAAAGATGCGGTGCTCTGTAAAATACAGAAGGTGATGCCTCACCTGAACCTGACTACGCTCTACGCACAGCAATCGCTGACGAGCCTGGATGATATTCTGCATCGCAATCCGATGGATACAATCCGGGAGGCTTTTATACTGAAACATAACCGGGATATGAACGAACAGCAGGAGGCTAGGCTGCAGGAACTACTCCAGAGCATCCAGCATGAATTTAACGACTAATGGCATGCGACTGATTAAACTTGAATTATTAAATCTGGCTTCACTCGACCGACAGGAGGGGGAAGTGATTCACTTTGAAGAAGGGGCGCTGAAGGACAGTACGATTTTCAGCATTGTCGGCCCTACCGGCAGCGGTAAATCGACCTTGCTCGATGCCATCTGTCTGGCGCTCTATAACCGGGCTCCGCGCTATCCGCGCAAGAAGGGCGACCGTAACCAGAACATTGAAATCTACGGCGAAACGAGTGACGTGGAAAAGAACCGCCTGGCTCCTACCGACTGCCGGAACATCCTGACGAGGGGGAAAAAGGAGGGATATAGCAAACTGACTTTTTTGGCAAATAACGGACAGGTGTACCGCGCGGAGTGGCATGTGAAGTTTCTGCTGAAGAAATTTGCTGAACCCGTGACTCTGCTGTATAAAATTCATGAGAAGAACGGGGTACTGTCGGAGGAAACGGCCGACTGGGACTCTCTGACGCAGATTATCGGCCTGGAGTATGAACAGTTCTTGCGCACGGTGCTCATCGCTCAGGGCTCTTTTGCCAATTTTCTGACAGCCAAGGAGAACGAACGCTATGAATTGCTGGAGAAACTGATTGGCTGTGAGGGGATGTATACGCGCATGGCGGCTGATATCAAAGCGAAGAAAGAGGAAGCAGCCCGGGCATATGAGGCTATCTTGGCTCATGTTACTGCGTTCGAAAAGGATTTGATGACCGAACAGGAACTGGAGGTACTGCAAACGGAAATCCGGGAGCTGGAACTGGCGGACCGGAAGGTGAAGGCGGAACTGGTGGCGGTCAATGAGGCGCTGACGTGGTATGCTACAGAGCAGAAGTACCTCGCAAATCTGAAGCTGTTTCAGCAGCAGGTGGAATTGGCACAGCAGGCGCTGGAAAGGGGCCGGGAGGAATTTCAGCGATTGAAACGGCATGACGAGACCTTGCCGGGGATGGCCCTGTTCCGTGATTTGAAACAGGCGGAAGCTGCTACGGTGCGCTGGAAAGGTAAACTGGAGGAACTGAATCGGCTGATTGCCGAGCAACAGCATAAAATCAAAGAGGGGGAAGAAAGGCTGCTACACTTGAAAGAGGCGGAGGATAAGGCTTTGCAGGCGCTGGATGCACAGCGTCCGCATATCAACAAAGCCCGCACGCTGCAGGGTGAGCTGGATATGGCCCGGCACACGGCGGTGGAGAAGAAGAAAGCGCATCAGCAGGCAACGGATGCTTTGCAGTGGGCACAACGGGAATGGTCGGCCAACCAGGCGCGTATCACCGCTGCCAGGGAGAGCCTGGAACGGGACTCTGCGAAATTCCGAACGGAGCAGCAGGAGATGGCGCTGAAAAAACAAACGCTTGAAAAGGAGGTGGAGCAGGCGGCTGAGTTATTTGCACAGGAACGTAAGAAGCTGGAGGGCGTGGATGCCAATCTGCTGCAACAGGCTAAGGAGAAGGCGGACTGTCAATGGAATGACTTGCTGAATGCGGTGCGTATCTGGGAAGAGGTGGCTAAAAAACAGACGCAGTTCCAGGAGAACACACGGACTTATCAACAGTTGCTGGAACAAAACCAGGCGGTTGAAAAGGAAGGGAAAGCGCTGAAAGTGGAACTGCTTGCGGCTGAACTGGAAACGCTCCAGAAGACGCACACGCTGATGACGAGTGAAAACTGGGCGCTGCACCGGCAACAGCTGGAAGAGGGTAAGCCTTGTCCGCTCTGTGGTGCTACGGAGCATCCTTATCGGCAAGAGGAAGCCTGGCTGCCGGTCATCCATGAGCTGCAGGAGCTGATTCGCCAAAAGAAGTCCTGCCTGGAGGAACAGACCAGACGCAGGAAACAGCTTTCCCAGGCGTGGGGTGTGAACAACGGGAAGTTGCAGAGTATCCACCAGCAGCAGCTTCTGATTCAGCAGGAGCTGGACACACTGAAGCAGGAGTGGCTAGGCATACAGGCTGTACATCCTTCGTGGACTGCGGATGCTGGGGTGCTGAAGTCCTATCAGCCGGATATGGAGAAAGTGAGGGAGGAGGCGTCGCAGGCGCTGACTGCTTATCATCAGACGTATGCGCAGGCAGAACGGCTACGCCAGGCTTGGGAAAGAGGGGAACGCCAGTTGAAGGCTTACACCGAACAGGCGGATCTGCTGTTACGCACGGCGGAGCAAAAGCTGACCGAACTGAATACGCCTCTGCAAACGGAACTGGGAAAAACCGAAACGCTGCAACAGCAGGTCACGGAGAAGACCGACTTACTGAACCGGATGACGCAGGAATGGCAGCTGGCCCGGAAACAGATTGCGGATAAGGAGGAGGCTCTGAAACAGGAAATCGGAGCGTTCACCCCGGATGAACTGGAAAATCAGCTGATGCTGGCCAAAAATCAGGCGAACGAATCGGTGAACCGGCAGAATCAGGTGCTGACGGAAGGACGGGAATGCTTAAAAGGGTGGCAGGGCAATCAGGAAACGGTGTGGATGACTTGGCAGCAGGAGCAGGAACGGCTGCAGCAGAATCACGCGGCCTTGCAGCAATGGATGGAGGAGTTTAATCGGAACCACGAACAGGCGGCTCTTACCTTATTAGATATAGAAGAACTGTATGGGGCTACCGACTGCTGGGAGGAAATCCGCCAAAAGCAGACTGACTTGCAGACTCGGCTCACTACGGTGCAGACCACTCTCGGCAATGAGCAGAAGGCACAGGCAGCGCACCAGGAACAGAAACCTCATGCACAGCAAGAGGAACTGCTGGCCCGAAAAGCCGAACTGGAAAGCCGGTCTGACTCGGCCCTGACGGATGCCAAGGCCAGATGGCAACGCCATGAGGCAGCCAAGCAGCAGATGGGACAACTCTTTGAGCAACGGCAGGCGGCGCTGCAGCAGAAACTGGAGTGGGAAGAAATGACCGATGCCATCGGAGGGGACGGAAAGACACTGCGCAAAATCGCCCAGTGCTATACCCTGCGCTTCCTGATAGAACATGCCAACGCGGAAATACGCCGATTCAACAGCCGCTATGAATTGCTGCAGGTGCCCCATTCGCTGGGCATCCGTGTCATTGACCACGACCGGGCTGATGATGTACGCGACACCACCTCGCTTTCGGGAGGAGAAACCTTCATTGTCTCCCTAGGGCTGGCACTGGGATTATCGGCTCTATCCTCGCGCAACATCTCGTTCGAGAATCTGTTTATCGATGAAGGATTCGGCACGCTCGACCCCGAAACTCTGTCTACCGTGATTGACTCACTGGCCCTGCTGCAATCCTCGCAAGGAAAAAAAGTGGGAGTCATCAGTCACACAGACACCATGTCCGAACGCATCACCACGCAAATCCGAATCATCAAAAACGGGCATTCGGGTAGCAGTCACCTGGAAATTTACCCCTAAAATGGGGGTAAAAACAAAAAAAACAGCTTTTTTGATAAAAAAATTGCAGAAAAGTTTGCAGGTTTCAAAAAAAGCCGTACCTTTGCACCCGAAATCGAGAGAGAAATCCTCGAGAAAAAAGATGGCCCGTTCGTCTATCGGTTAGGACGCAAGATTTTCATTCTTGAAAGGGGGGTTCGATTCCCCCACGGGCTACCTAACCAGAAAAAGGAGTGTATTTCGATACACTCCTTTTTTGGTTTCATACGGTTGAATACCGGTTTCCCCATTTTCCCACTGATTTCAGAAAGAGACAGAATACGATGCAGATACTTTTAGCCAATGCCAAAATCATGTTTACGGAGGCTTCCCGGGCTCCGCTGAACGAACCCTTGTTTCAAACCACGGCCAACGAACTGGCTGTAGAGCTGTCTACCCTTTCCATCGAAGAGCTGGCCAGACAGCTGGACTGCAGCACAGCACTGGCTGCCGAGAACTGGCAGCGTTACCAGGATTTTCACCGGGCTGCCAAGCTACCGGCTCTCCTGGCCTATAACGGACAAGCTTATAAACACCTGCGGGCACAGTCGCTCGATGAGGATACCCTGGCTTATGCCCAAGACCATTTGTGGATTACCTGTTTTCTCTACGGCCTGCTCCGTCCGCTCGACGGCATCGTGCCTTACCGGATGGAACATACGGTCAAATTGCCGATCACCGGACAGCAGCCCATTCATCAATTCTGGAAATCCCGGCTGACAGCAATGCTGATAGACCGCGTAAAGCAGGATGACGGCATACTGATACACCTCTCTACAGCAGAATACGAACACCTGTTCGACTGGAAGCGCGTGAAGCAAGAAGTCACCGTCATCCAGCCCCTGTTTTATGTACGCAAGAACGGACGACTGCGCCAACAGGCCGTATGGGCCAAGAGTTGCCGCGGAGCCATGGTCCGTTTCCTGCTGAACCAGCGTATCCGCTTTCCGGAAGAACTGGCTGCCTTCAGCTACGAAGGATTTGAATACCAGCCAGCCCTGGGCGAGGCAGCCTTCCCGCATTTTGTCCGCGAAGACTGACCCCGGCCCGGTTCTCCGGCCTGCTGTAAGCAGAGCAGCTATCCAATAGCGACCTTAATCACCCCGTCGCGTTTCTCTTCAAACAGACGATAGGCTTCTTCAATACGGCTCAACGGGAAGCGATGGGTAATCAGCGGCGTCGTATCAATCTTTCCGGCTGCAATCAGCTGCAATATCTCCTCACAGTGGCAGCCGTCTACCCCACCCGTCTTGAAGGTGAGATTCTTGCCGTACATATCCGGCAACGGCAATACCTGCGGACGGTCATACAGTGCCACCACCGTGACAATGGCATTCGGACGGGCACAACGCCAGGCCAGTTCGAATGTAGTCTGGGCTCCGGCCACCTCAATCACCCGGTCTGCTCCCCCGTGGTCACTGTGCGCCCGGACAAAGGCTTCACACTCGGCAGGAGTGGTTACCAGCACCTCGGGATAATGCGTCTGCACAAAGCGGCGGCGTTCTTCTGAAGCCTCACACACAATGATACGCTTCGGAGCATGCAGACGGGCACAAAGCAGGGTACAAATTCCGGTAGGACCGGCTCCGATAAGCAGCAGAGTATCCTCCGCCGTAATTTCCGAGATACGGGCAGCCCAGAAACCGGTAGCCAACACATCCCCTACAAACAGCGCCTGTTCATCGGCCACCCCTTCCGGGATGCGGTTCAATCCCTGGTTGGCCAGCGGCACCCGCACATACTCCGCCTGACCGCCGTCTATACGGCAGCCCAAGGCCCATCCGCCATGCGGAGAAATACAGTTATTTACAAACCCGTGGCGGCAATAAAAACATTCGCCGCAAAAAGTTTCCACATTGACCGTCACCCGGTCGCCCGGACGGACAGCCGTGACGGCACTTCCTACCTCTTCTACCACACCTACCATCTCATGGCCCACCGTTATGCCCGGCACTGCCCGGGGCACACAGCCATGTTTGATATGCAGGTCACTGCTGCAGATACTACCCAAAGTAACCCGCACCAGCGCATCCGTAGGTTCCTGTATCACAGGATTTTCCTTATCCAGCAAAGCAAATTTTCCTTTTTCAATATAAGTATAGGCTTTCATAAAGACAAAAGATCATATAGTTAGTTGAATAAAATTACTTCCGTTCGTTCGAAAAGGAATAAGGGGCCTCTTCGGGATGCGTTCCTCTGGAATAATTCGGCGTCCGGCTCATCTCCAGCCGGAGCGTGCCCCCTTTCCACAAGTCGGCATGCTTCAGATAGTTCCTGGTATCCGTACAGCCGTTCAGCTGCATGGCATGGATATATACATGTTCCGGACTGTTTTCAGGAGCCTCCACCACAAAATCCTTTCCGTTTTCGAGATGCAGCGTGACTTTCTTAAACAACGGAGACCCCAGCACATACTCATCGGTTCCCGGACAGACCGGATAGAACCCCAAGGCAGAAAACACATACCAGGCCGATGTCTGCCCGTTGTCCTCATCGCCGCAATAGCCGTCGGGCGTAGCGGCATACAGCCGGTCCATCACCTCCCTCAGTCTATACTGGGCCTTCCAGGGCTGTCCGGCATAGTTATACAGATAAATCATATGCTGCACCGGCTGGTTGCCATGCGCATAATTCCCCATATTCATCACGGTCATCTCACGGATTTCATGAATCACCTGGCCGTAATAGCTTTCATCAAACAAGGGCGGAACGGTAAATACCGAATCCATCATCTGCACAAAAGGTTCCCGGCCCCCCATCAAGTCCATCAGTCCCTGCGGGTCATGAAACACCGACCAGGTATAATGCCAGCTGTTTCCTTCCGTAAAGGCATCCCCCCACTTCAGCGGAGAAAAAGGTTCCTGGAACGTACCGTCCAGGTTTCTTCCTCGCATCAGCCGGGTGGAAGCATCAAACAGGTTCCGGTAATTCAAGGCCCGCTTGGCCCACTGCTGCTGCTCTTCTTCCGGCCGGTTCAGCTTCCGGGCCAGCTGATAGATACACCAGTCATCATACGCATACTCCAGGGTGCGGGCCGCACTTTCAGGGATGTTCACATCATACGGCACATAGCCCAGCTGGTTGTAATACTCATGTCCCAGCCGGCCGGTAGAAGACACCTCCGGGTGCACCGCCTCCGTGCCGTGCACCAGCCCTTGGTATAAGGTTTCCACATCCTCAACCTGCACACCTTTCAGGTAAGCATCCACCAGCACCGATGCCGAATTGTTGCCCACCATACATCCCCGGTGTCCCGGGCTGGCCCATTCCGGAAAGAATCCGCTCTCCCTGTACGCATGAAGAAGCCCTTCCTGAATTTTCCGGTTTACCGACGGATACATCAAGTTCAGGAACGGAAACAGACAGCGGAACGTGTCCCAGAATCCGGTATCCGTATACAGATAGCCCGGCCGTACATCCCCTTGGTACGGGCTGTAATGAACGGGCTTCCCGGCCTCATCGTATTCATAAAAAGCCCGCGGAAAGAGCAGCGAACGATACAGGCACGAATAAAAGGTGCGGTACTGGTCCAAGCTGCCTCCTTCCACATCCAGACGGCCCAATACCCGGTTCCATGCCTCCCGGCCCTGAGCCACCAGCTCCTCCAACGAAGCAGAACCCAGTTCCTGCAGATTCCTCTCTGCCTGCTCCAGACTGATAAAAGAAGAAGCTACGCGTGCATGCACCGCTTCCCCCTTTCGGGTAGAAAATCCCACGATGGCTCCGGCATGAAAAGCCTCCAGTTCTACAGCCTCTTCCTGCAAGACCCCATCTTTCACCGCGTGCTGAAAAGCAAACGGCTTATCGAACTCCACCACAAAATAATTTCTGAACGATTCCGGCACCCCGCCACTGTTTTTGGTAGAGTAGCCCACCACCCGCTGCCTCTCAGGCTCAATCCGGATATACGACCCTTGGTCAAACGCATCGATCACCACATACGCAGCTTCCTGTTCCGGGAACGTGAAACGGAACAGGACCGCCCGTTCCGTAGGCGTCAGCTCCGTGACTATGTCATGCTCTGCCAGGTACACTTTATAATAATGGGGCAAAGCCACCTCCCCTTTATGCGAAAACCAGCTGGCGCGTTTTTCTTCATCAAACACCGGCTTCCCTACCCCCGGCATCAGCGAAAACTGTCCGTAGTCATTGATCCAGGGGCTGGGCTGATGCGTCTGCTTGAATCCGCGGATCCGGTGCGCCGTATACACATACTGCCAGCCATCCCCCATCTTTCCGGTCTGAGGAGTCCAGAAATTCATCCCCCAAGGACGTGCAATCGCCGGATACGTATTGCCGGCAGAAAGTTCGAAGGAAGACAACGTGCCCATCAGCGGATTGACATATTGCGTATAATCCCGCGCCTGCAGAGTCCAGGCCATCACAAGCCCCACGCATAACACGGCTGCTTTTTTAATCATCTCATATCGTTGCATAGCTACTGATTATTTTTCAGGTTTTATCATTCGGCAGAAGGTTCACGGTACCAGACTTTCCCCGGTTCATCCCCCATCTTACATTCCAGGGTGCCTCCAGAAAGAATCTGTTCGTGCGTAATATAACTCTTGTCATAAGGCTTTCCGTTCCATTTCACAGACTGGATATACGGATGTTCCGCATCCACGCCCTGTGCCCGGACCGTAAACACCTTTCCGTTGTCCAGATGCAGTCTGGCTTCCGGAAACAAGGGCGAACCGATTTCATAACGTCCGCTGGCCGGGTCCACCGGATAAAAGCCCAGGGCACTGAACACATACCAGGCCGACATCTGACCGCAGTCTTCATTACCGCACAGCCCGTCGGGCGTATTCTTGTACAATTCATGCATCACCCGCGCCGCATACTGCTGAGTTTTCCAGGGCTGGTCCACCGCATTATACAGATAAATCACATGATGGCTCGGTTCGTTGCCGTGCGCATACTGTCCCAGCATCCCCGTACTGAAAATGGGCAAGTCCTGCTTTCCGGCCGGCTGATAAGTAAACATACTGTCCAGTTTCTGGGCAAAACGTTCCTTGCCCCCCACCAGTTCCATCAGCCCGTCCACATCATGCTGCACCGACCACATATATTGCCAGCCGTTGCTCTCGCAGATATGCGGCGTATACTCATCCGGCGAAAACGGCGTCAGGAAACGTCCCTGGTCATCGCGCGGCTGCATGAACGTAGTGGCCGGATTGTACACATTCTTATAGGAAGCCGCCCGGCGGTAAAATTCGTCCGCCAGCGCCCGATGTCCCATTTTTTCCGCCATACGGGCAATGCAGGCATCATCATAGGCATACTCCAGCGTACGCGACAGCGACCAGTTGTCCGCATTATACTCATCCTGCACATTATAAGGCACATAGCCATATTTCTTATACAGTCCTATGCCGCGGTACTCATCCAGGTTGGCCGTAGCCACACAGGCCTGAAGCGCCTTTTCAGCATCAAAGCCCTCCAGTCCCTTCAGGTAAGCATCCACCATGACCGGCACCGCATGATAGCCAATCATCATATCCGTTTCCCGTCCCTGGAAATTCCAGACCGGCAAGCGGCCGTTCTGCTCAAAGAAAGCCAGAAACGAACGAACCATATCACTCACCCGATGCGGGTCGAGCAGCGTATACAGCGGATGCGCCGCCCGGAACGTATCCCACAGAGAAAACGTACTGTAATTCATCCATCCATCGGCCGCATGAATCTCTCCGTCCGCCCCCTGATAGCGTCCGTCCACATCCACATAGAGCGTCGGGGCCAGCATGGTGTGATACAGGGCCGTATAGAATTTCACCCGGTCCTCTTCCACTTCCGTCGTCACCTCCACCTGCTCCAGTTCGCTGTGCCACATCTGCTGCGCCTGGGCCTTGTAGTAATCAAAATCATCATCCGGCACTTCCGCTATCAGGTTACGCGCCGCTCCGTTCATGCTCACGCCCGAAAGCGCCGTGCTCACCGTAATCTGCTCGCCGGCCGCCGTCGGAAAATCAAAACGGGCCACATAAGAAGTGCCGATGCGCTTTCCGTCTTTCACCACCTCAGCCGAATCGAGGTGCATCTCCGTAAACGGACGCGAGAAACGGGTACAGAAATAAATCCGCTGGTTCCGGGCCCAGCCATCGGAACACCGGTAGCCGCACACGGTCACCGAATCCACCTGCCGGATATACGAATCCTGCGTGAAGTCCCAGTTCAGGGCCTTCCGCAGATTGAGGAAAACCGCCGATTGTGCCTGCGGAAACGTATAGCGCTGAATGCCGCACCGCTCGGTGGCCGTCAGTTCCACCTGAATCTGATAATCCGACAGCTTCACCCGATAATAACCGGCCGAAGCCTCCTCGTCGGCATGACGGAAACGGGAATGGATGCCCAGCGGTGCCTCTGCTTCGCGATAAGGCAGCGTGACCGGCATAAACGAAATATCATACAGATCGCCGGCACCGGTGCCCGACAGATGCGTATGGCTGAATCCCGCTATCGTATTGTCGGGATAATAATACCCCGCAATCCGGTCCCACCCCGGCAAACCGTTGTCCGGACTCAACTGCACCATGCCGAACGGCACCTGGGCCCCCGGATAGGTATTGCCCGTAAAATCAGTTCCAATCAGCGGATTCACCAGAGAGGCATAGCAGACCTCCTCCTCATCTTCTTTCGGAGAAGAAACCGTACAGGCTGCCAAGATACACCCCATCAAACACAAAAATAACTTATTCATAACCTGATATCTTACTAAAATCTTATCAATAAATCTTTTCACTTATTTATATAATACAATCCAATCGCCTAAAAAGGTCGCCATTCCCGGTACTCTCTTCGAAAAAAATATACGACCTTTTAATTAAAATTATCATCTCAAAAGTCAAAGTTACAAAAAAAAACATATCTTTGCCCTTTGTTAAATCATGAAAGCGACAAAATCGTGAACTTTTTTTTATTTTACCGATAAATATGAAACATTTTGTACACAAATTAGTGGCAGCAGCTTTTTTAGTAGGCTGTTTTTGCCTGGAGGCCATGGCTCAGCAGATGCCTCCGGTACCCGTCGACGCCAATGTGCGCATAGGTAAGCTAGACAACGGACTGACGTATTACATCCGCCACAATGACCAACCGGCCAACCGGGTGGAATTCCACATCGCACAGAAGGTGGGAGCTATCCAGGAAGAACCGGCACAACGCGGTCTGGCTCACTTCCTGGAACACATGTGCTTCAACGGTACCAAGAATTTCCCGGGCGATGAACGCGGACTGGGCATTGTGCCCTGGTGCGAAACCAAAGGGATCAAATTCGGTGTCAACCTCAATGCCTATACGGCTGTAGACCAGACTGTGTACCGCATCAGCGATGTATCTACTGAAAACCAGAACGTGGTAGACTCTTGTCTGCTCATCCTGCACGACTGGAGCAACGCCGTACTGCTGAAAGACCAGGAAATCGACAAGGAACGCGGCGTAATCCGTGAAGAATGGCGCAGCCGCAACAACGGTATCCTGCGTCTCTACACCGAAGCACAGCCTACCCTCTACCCCGACAGCAAATACTCAGACTGTATGCCTATCGGCAGCATCGATGTCATCAATAACTTCCCCTATCAGGTAATCCGCGATTACTATGCCAAGTGGTATCGCCCCGACCTGCAAGGTATCATCATCGTGGGAGATATCAACGTAGATGAGATGGAAGCCAAAATCAAATCTACTTTTGCAGATGTGAAGAAGCCGGTCAACCCCGCCGAACGTATCTACTACCCGGTGAAGGACAACGACGAACCGCTGATTTTCATCGGCAAGGACAAGGAAATCGGTACCCCCACTGTCAACCTCTTCTTCAAGCAGGACATCACGCCGAGAGAACAGAAGGGAAATCTGGGTTATTACCTGCAGAGCTACCTCATCGGTATGATCTGCGATATGATCAATACCCGCCTCAGCGAACTGGCTCAGTCGGCTAACCCGCCGTTCAACCATGCCGGTGTGGGCTACAGCGAATATTTCCTGGCCAAGACCAAAGATGCTTTCTCGGTAGGTATCGGCTGTCAGCCTACTGGCATCCACCAGGCTGTTCAGGCTGTTCTCACAGAGCTGGAACGTGCCCGCCGCTTCGGTTTCACCGCTTCGGAATATGAACGTGCCCGCGCAGAATACCTGCGTGCCCTGGAATCTTCTTACAATGAACGTCAGAAGACCAAAAACATCAACTATGCCGAAGAGTACATCCGTCACTTCCTGGATAATGAACCCATCCCGGGCATCGAGTATGAATATACTACCATGAACCAGATTGTACCCAACATCCCGGTAGAAGCCATCAACCAGGCTATGATGCAATCAGGACTGATTTCTGACAAGAACCAGGCTGTATTCATCGCAACTCCCGATAAGGAAGGCTATGTGATGCCGACTAAAGAAGAAATGACTGCTTTACTGAAAGGTATGAAGGACCTGAAGGTGGAAGCTTATGTAGACAAGGTGTCTAACGAACCGCTGATGAAGGAAGCTCCCAAGGGCGGTAAGATTGTTTCTGAAAAGCCCAATGCCCTCTTCGGTGCTACCGAACTGGTATTGTCTAACGGGGTGAAGGTGTATCTGAAAAAGACAGACTTCAAGGCTGACGAAATCCAGATGAAGGCCTACAGTGCCGGCGGTAACAGCCTCTGCGATGACCGCGATGCATTGAACTTCAACCAGGCTATCTTCAACCAGGTGATCAGCGTGGGCGGTCTCGGCAACTTCAGCCAGATTGATTTGGGCAAGGTGCTGGCTGGTAAGAAAGTATCGGTCAACGCCGGTATCAACGGCACAGAGGAATCTGTCATGGGTTACAGCTCTCCGAAAGACTTTGAAACCCTGATGCAGCTCACTTACCTGCAGTTCACAGCGCCCCGTCAGGATGCTGAAGCATTCGCTTCCTGGAAAACCCGCATGAAAGCAGCTCTCGAAAGTGCTGCAGCTAACCCGGTTTCTACCATCAACGATACCGTGAAGCATATGTTGTACGGCAATCATCCGCGCATCACTTACCTGCGCCCCGAACTGATTGACCAGATCAACTACGACCGCATCCTGGAAATCTACCGCGAACGCTTTGCCAATGCCGGTGACTTCAACTTCTACTTTGTAGGAAATATCGATGAAGCAGCCATGAAACCGCTGATCGCTCAGTACCTCGGCGCTTTGCCCGACCACAAAGTGCGCGAAAAAGTACGCGACAATGGAGTGAACATGGCCAAGGGTATCCTGGAAAAAACATATGCCAAACCTCAGCAGACTCCGATGGCTACCGTCATCATGCTGTATTCCGGCAACGTGAAGTACAACTTGAAGAATGACCTTCTGATGAGCTTCCTCAACCAGGCTCTCGACATGGTTTACACCGAAGAGATCCGCGAAAAAGAAGGCGGTACTTACGGCGTAAGCACATTCGGACAACTGGAATACCAGCCGAAACAAGAAGGCGTTCTGCAGATTATTTACCAGACTGACCCGGCCAAGAAAAATCATCTGAACCAGCGCATCGAAGAACTGATGCAGAAGATGGCTGCAGAAGGTCCTACGGCTGAACACCTGCAGAAGATCAAGGAATACATGCTGAAGAAGCATGCCAGCAATCTGAAGGAAAACAGCTACTGGCTGGGCGTAATCGATGAATACCTGTCTACAGGTCTCGACGCTACCAAGGATTACGAAGCCCTGGTAAACAGCATCACAACGAAGGACATCCAGCGCTTTGCAGCAGACTTCATCAAGCAAGGCAACAAGGTGACTGTCGTGCTGACTATGCCGGATGACAAAAAATAAATCTAATTCATAGGGAAGTATTTCAAATACGACCTTTTCATACGCTTTTGACGCGGATAGCACGGATTTGACTGATGACACACTCGTGGAAATCATGCTCCGGGTTATCCGCGTCATTGGCTTCTGAATACTAAATAAACAAAGTATGAACTTATTTCTGGAACTTTGGAAAAACGGAAGACTGGCCAGCCGGCGGCATCCCATGTATGAGAAAAACAGGTTCGGACAGTTTTTCATCTACCTCGGCATCGCTCTCTGGATGGGCTACCTGATGTTCTTTGCCGTCTTCTTCGCCTTTACCCTCAACGGCGAATCGGTAGAGCCCTATCACCTCATCAATGGGGTTCTCATCCTCTTTCTGATCATGGACTTCTGCCTGCGCATTCCTTTTCAGAAAACCCCGTCGCAGGAAATCAAACCTTATCTCCTGCTCCCCATACCACGCAGGAAACTCATTGACATGCTCCTCATCCGATCGGGGCTCAGCGGATTCAACTTCTTCTGGCTCTCGTTCTTCGTCCCCTTTGCCATCCTCACCGTGGCCCGCTTTTACGGAGTCACCGGCGTACTGACTTACAGCCTGGGCATCTGGATGCTGATGCTGGCCAACAATTACCTGTTTCTGCTCTGCCGCACACTCATAGCCGGACATAAAGCCTGGCTGGCCCTGCCGGTGGGGCTCTATGGCGGATGGCTGGCTGCGATGCTGATACCCGAAGAAAGCCCCTTGCTGACCCTCTTCGTCGATTTGGGCGAAGGGTTCATCACCGGCCAGCTGCTCACCTTTGCGGGATGTGGCGCGGTGATAGCGGCCCTGTGGTATACCAATCACCGGATACTGCAAAAGACCCTGTATAACGAAATCAACAAGGTGGAAGATACCACCGTACAGGTCAAGTCGGTGTCCGAGTACCGCTTCCTCGACCGCTACGGCCAGCTGGGCGAATACATCCGCCTGGAACTGAAACTGCTGCTGCGCAACAAAATCTGCCGCAACCAACTCTATATGGTGCTGGGGTGTACCAGCATGTTCAGCCTCATCCTGGGCTTTACCGACACCTACACCGGACTCGGCAAAGATTTCTTCATCATCTATAATTTCCAGCTGATGGCCGTGATGTTCCTCTCTACCCTGATGAGCTATGAAGGCAACTACATCGATGCCCTGCTGATACGCCGCGAAAGCATCTACACCCTGCTGCGCGCCAAATACCTGTTCTACAGTGCCGCCCAGCTCATTCCGTTTCTGCTGCTGACCCCCGGCATGGTGAAAGGCAGCATTTCCCTGCCCCTGTGCCTCGGCTGGCTGTTTTTCACCCCCGGCCCCATCTACTGCCTTCTCTTTCAGATGGCTGTCTACAACAGCAAGACCATCGACCTCAACACCAAGATGATGAGTGGCAAGAACGTGGGCAGCGGCATGCAGAATTTCGTGTCGGGCGCCAGCTTCATCGTGCCCTTCGTTTTCTACTTTCTGGCCACCCTGCTCGTAGGCGAAACCTATGCCCCCTGGCTGCTGATGGCCATCGGACTCGTCTTCATCCTGGCCTCGCCCTGGTGGCTGAAACAGGTGTACCGCCGCTTCATGAAACGACGTTACCAGAACCTCGAAGGGTTCCACCAGAGCCGCCAGAAATAACCGATGAACCTAGTTATGAACATACCCCTAAAAAAAACTATGATACAGATAGAAAACCTACAGAAGAATTTCGGCAGCAAACAGGCTGTCCGCATTGATTCCTATACCATCCACGAGGGCGACATGCTCGGCCTCGTAGGCAATAACGGAGCCGGCAAAACCACCCTCTTCCGGCTGATACTCGACCTCCTGCAGGCCGACCAGGGACAGGTTACCAACCACGGCATCACCGTCAGCCAGAGCGAAGCCTGGAAAGAATTTACCGGTGCCTACATGGACGACGGATTCCTGATAGATTACCTCACCCCCGAGGAATATTTCCACTTTCTGGGACGTCTCTACGGACTGAGCCCCCAAGAAGTCAACGAACGGCTCCAACGCTTCGAGCGCTTTATGAACGGCGAAATCCTGGGACAGAAGAAGTTTATCCGCAACTTTTCTGCGGGCAATAAACAGAAAATCGGCATCATCGCCGCCATGCTCAATCATCCCAAAGTGCTGATTCTTGATGAGCCGTTCAACTTCCTGGACCCCAGTTCGCAAGCTTTCCTCAAGCACCTGCTGAAAAAGTACAACGAAGATTTCCGGGCCACCATCCTCGTATCGAGCCATAACCTCAACCACACCGTAGATATCTCTACCCGCATTGCACTGATGGAACACGGAGTCATCCTCCGCGATTTGCCCAATGAGCATGGCTCCGCAGAAAAAGAACTCGAAAGCTATTTCAACCTCCAGACGGAAGGAGAAGAAACGGCTGCACCGGCAGAACAGGATACGGCAACAGGCCTTCATACGGAAACGGCAGAAAAGGAAACGGCAGAATCATGAAGCAGCTGATGCAGAAAAGCCTGCTGGGGATGCTCTGCCTGACCCTGCTGCCTCCAGCCTCCCTAAAAACCAGGGGCCATATCACACTCAGACACTGAGCACGATACGACCCCTTTTTTTCAGGCAAACATCCCGGTTCTCCTCAGAGATTCCAGAGCGATTCCCTTAAATCACACTGTTCTTCTTGGTGAATTCAATGATTTCAGAGAGATAGCCAAAAGCCATCCCCACCACCGTATCCGCTGCTCCGTAATACACAGCCACACGGTCACCGTCATGCAGGGCAGCGCAAGGGAACACCACATTCGGCACATCCCCCGTCAGTTCGTACAAAGCCGCCGGAGCCAGCAGATAAGGCTGGGTGCGATACAACACCTTCGACGGATCGTCCTTATCCAGGATAGCTGCCCCCATGGAATAGCGGAACCCGTTGCAGGTAGTAATCACCCCATGGTAAAACATCAGCCACCCTTCCTCCGTGAGAAAAGGCACCGAACCCGCACCGATTTTCGTACACTGCCAGGCACTCACCGGAAACGGAGTAGGCCCCATCACATGGCGGTGTTCGCCCCAGTATTTCATATCCGGACTGTAACTGATATAAATATCCCCGAAAGGAGTATGTCCACTGTCGCTCGGACGGCTCAGCATCGCAAACTTCCCGTTGATTTTCTCCGGAAACAGCACCCCGTTGCGGTTGAACGGTAAAAAGGCATTTTCACATTGGAAGAACTCCTTAAAGTCAAACGTATACGCAATCCCGATGGTCGGTCCATAATAACCGTTGCACCAGGTAATCCAGTAACGGTCCTCAATCCAGCACACCCGCGGGTCATACTTATATTCCGACTCGATCATCTCCGTATTGCCCGGCTGGAAGCGGATCGGCTCATGCTCAATCTCCCAGTGAATACCATCCCGGCTGAAGCCCGCAAAGATATTCATCTGCACCGCCCGGTTATCACAACGGAACACCCCGGCAAACCCCTCGCCGAAAGGCACCACCGCACTGTTGAAAATACTGTTTGAAGTCGGGATATGATACCGGCCAATCACCGGATTCTGAGAATACCGCCACATGACATCCTGGCATCCTTCCGGACGTTCTTCCCAAGGCATAGTCCATTTCTTTTCCATAATCATTCTGTTTTTATTAAAGGTTATTATTGTATCGTTTCATCTCCGGTTGGCCACAGCCGCTGCAAAGACATTACTTCGCATCATCATAGGTAAACGGAATAAAATACGTCATCAGCAGCGAAGGCACTGCCGCCAGCAGCACATACAGGAAAAACTTCTCATAGCCCAGACAGTCACTCACATAGCCGCTCATCATGCCCGGCAACATCACCCCCAGGTTCATGATACCCGAAGCAAATGCATAGTGCGACATCTGGTGAGGTCCCGGAGCAATCTGCTGCATCATAAACAGAGTCAGTCCCACAAACCCAAATCCATAGCCGAAATATTCCACCACGATACCGGTTCCGATGACATACAGGTTCTCCGGCTGGAACAGTGCCAGCAGCGTATAGGCCACAAACGGAAAGTTAAACACGCAGCACAGCATGAACAGCGTCCTTTTCAGTCCGCGCTTCGAAACATACACCCCAGCCAGCAGCGAGCCCAGCACAAAAGCAGCCGACCCGAACACCCCGTTCAGCGTACCGATTTCCGTCAGCGACAGTCCCAAGCCTCCCGCCTCGCGCGCCGAGCGCAGAAACAGCGGAGCAATCTTCATCACAAACCCTTCGGCAAAACGGTACAGGATGATAAAGCTGATATAATACAGGATATGCTTCTTCGTGAAAAAATTCCGGATCACCGCCCACAGTTCCTTCCACACCTCCGCACCGCTCTTCTGCTGAGTCACCGGCACCTGCGTACAGGGCAACACCCGCGTGTGGTAAAAGCCCAAGCCCAGCAGAATCACCGAAATGATGCCGAATATCACCATCCAGGCATCGCGGTAAGCCGGCAGGTTCTCTGCCAGAGCCGCCCCGTCACGGGCCCCGAAATGCTCGGCCAGCAGCCCCGCTACGGCCACCAGGCCCCCGTTGGCCACCAGTTTGGCGATGTTGTAAAACGCCCCCTGTACCCCGATAAACTTCGCCTGATTCTCCGACGAGAGTTCCGCCATATACACCCCGTCGCAGGCAATATCGTGCGTAGCTCCACTCAGGGCTATCACCGCCATGGTAGAAATGCTGATGGCAAAAAAGTAATCAAATTTCAGCGAAAAAGCCACCACACCAAACAGCAGCCCGCTCAGCAGCTGCGTCAGCACCACAAAAAACTTCTTCGTACGGTACATCTCCAGAAACGGACTCCACAGAAACTTCAGCGTCCAGGGCATCATAATCAAAGAGGTCCAGAACGCAATCTGGGCATCACTGATACCCAGATCTTTATACATAAAGGTGGAAACGAGGTTCACGGCAATAAACGGCAATCCCATGGCAAAATAAGCCGAAGGGACCCACCGCAAAGGGGATTGGTTTTTCTGATTCATGCTGATTAGATTTATCTGTTTCTTATTCGGTCATCCTGCACGAAATGCACGCCAGGATTTTTATCTGCCAATAATACAATTTAAGGGGGCATATCCCTCAACCGATTTGGTAAAATTACGTCTTTTTAACAAAACCATCCCCTTCCTTCCCGTTCCCGATGCACTTTTTTCACGACTCGTTTTTTAAAGGAAAAATAACCACATATAAACTATTTAGTGTATATTTGCAATTTGTAACCTGTAGTGTAGAGATGAAAACAGAAAAGACAACTTACAACTTGCTTCAAGATATCGCCTATCCGGCAGACCTCAGGAAACTGAATGTAGAACAGTTACCGGAAGTCTGTCATGCATTGCGACAAGAAATCATCCAGGAAGTATCGTGCAATCCGGGTCATTTTGCGGCCAGTCTGGGCACGGTGGAACTTACGGTAGCCCTCCACTACATCTTCAACACACCCTACGACCGGATTGTATGGGACGTGGGCCATCAGGCTTACGGCCACAAGATGCTGACCGGACGCCGGGAGGATTTCTGTACCAACCGAAAATTCAAAGGCATACGTCCGTTCCCGTCGCCTTTCGAAAGCCCTTTCGATACCTTTGCCTGCGGGCATGCCTCCAACTCCATCTCGGCGGCTCTGGGTATGGCTGTGGCTGCCGAACTCAAAGGAGAGAAAGACCGGCATGTGGTGGCGGTCATCGGCGACGGCAGCATGAGCGGCGGACTGGCATTCGAAGGGCTCAACAATGCCTCTTCCATGCCGAATAACCTGCTGATTATTCTCAATGACAACGACATGTCCATCGACCGCAGTGTAGGGGGCATGAAACAATATCTTTTTAATCTGACCACGTCCAACAGCTACAACCAGATCCGTTTCAAGACGGCCCGGATGCTGTTTAAGATGGGGGTGCTCAACGAAGAACGCCGCAAGGCGCTCATCCGCTTTGCCAACAGCCTCAAATCCATGGCGGCCCGGCAGCAGAATATCTTTGAAGGCATGAACATCCGTTATTTCGGACCCATCGACGGACATGATGTCAAAAACCTCACCCGGGTGCTCAAGGAACTCAAGGAACTCAAAGGACCGAAGATCCTGCATCTGCACACCACCAAGGGAAAAGGATTTGAACCGGCTGAAAAAGACCCGGGCATCTGGCACGCACCGGGTAAGTTCAACCCCGATACGGGCGAACGCATCACGTCCGATACCCGCCACCTGCCGCCCCGATTCCAGGATGTATTCGGCGAAACGCTGGTGGAACTGGCCCAGCAGAATCCGCGCATTGTGGGCATCACGCCGGCCATGCCTACCGGATGTTCTATGAACAAGCTGCAGGAGGTCATGCCGCACCGTACCTTCGATGTGGGCATTGCCGAAGGGCATGCGGCCACCTTTTCGGGCGGACTGGCCAAGGAAGGGCTGCAGCCGTTCTGCAACATTTACTCCAGCTTTATGCAGCGGGCCTATGACCATGTCATCCATGACATCGCGCTGCTGAATCTGCCGGTGGTGCTCTGTCTCGACCGCGCCGGACTGGTGGGCGAAGACGGCCCCACGCATCACGGGGTGTTCGACCTGGCGTATTTCCGCCCCGTACCGAACCTCACCCTCTCGTCTCCGATGGATGAGCACGAACTCAGACGCCTCATGTACACGGCCCAGCTGCCCGGCAAAGGTCCGTTTGTGATCCGTTATCCGCGCGGACGGGGACATCTCACAGACTGGCGGTGCCCGCTCGAAGAGATACCGGTAGGGAAAGGCCGAAAACTGAAAGACGGACAGGACCTCGCAGTCATCTCGCTGGGCCCCATTGGTCACCTGGCAGCGGCCGCCATCGCACGCGCCGAAGAGGCGTGCCCGGTGTCCGTCGCCCATTACGACCTCCGGTTCCTGAAACCGCTCGACGAGGAGATGCTGCATGAAATCGGAAAGAAATTCTCCCGCATCCTCACCCTCGAAGACGGCGTACTGAAGGGAGGTATGGGAAGTGCCATCCTCGAGTTCATGGCCGACCACGGCTATACGCCCCGGGTGAAACGCATCGGCATCCCCGACCGTTTCATCGAGCACGGCAGCGTACAGCAGCTGTATGAAGTCTGCCACATGGACGAAGAGAGCATCTTCCAGGAACTGACGCATTTTTCCAGCTGAACCTAATATATATAGATAAAATAAAGACATTGTGAAGATTATCATTGCAGGTGCCGGAGCGGTAGGCACCCACTTAGCCAAACTGTTGTCGAGCGAAAAGCAGGATATCATCCTGATGGATGAAAGCGAAGAGCGACTGAGTGCCATGAGTTCTAATTTCGACCTCATGACGGTGGTCGCTTCACCCACTTCCATCAGCGGACTGCAGGAGGTGAATGCCGGCCATGCCGACCTGTTCATCGCCGTAACACCCGACGAGAGCCGCAACATGACGGCCTGTATGCTGGCCCACAACCTGGGCGCCCAGAAGACGGTGGCCCGGATTGACAACTATGAATACCTGCTGCCCAAGAACAAGGAGTTCTTCCAGAAACTGGGGGTGGATTCGCTCATTTACCCGGAAATGCTGGCAGCCAAAGAAATCGTATCGTCCATCCGCATGAGCTGGGTGCGCCAATGGTGGGAATTCTGCGGCGGGGCCCTGATACTCATCGGTACCAAGATGCGCGAAAAAGCGGAAATCCTCAATGTCCCCCTGCATCAGCTGGGCGGACCGGAACTGCCTTATCATGTGGTGGCCATCAAGCGCAACGGGGTGACGCTCATCCCGCGGGGAGATGACTCCATCCAGCTGCATGACATTGTCTATTTCACCACCACCCGCAAGTATGTGCCGTATATCCGCAAAATTGCCGGCAAGGAAAGCTATGCCGATGTGCGCAACGTCATGATCATGGGAGGCAGCCGCATTGCGGTTCGCACCGTGCAGTATGCCCCCGATTACATGCAGATGAAGATTGTAGACAATGACCTGAACCGCTGCAACCGGCTCACGGAACTGCTCGACGACAAGACCATGATTATCAACGGCGACGGCCGCGACATGGATCTGCTGCTGGAAGAAGGGCTGAAGAATACCGAAGCGTTTGTGGCGCTGACCGGCAACTCCGAAACCAACATCCTGGCCTGCCTGGCCGCCAAACGCATGGGCGTGAGCAAGACAGTGGCAGAGGTGGAAAACATCGATTACATCGGCATGGCCGAAAGCCTCGACATCGGTACGGTCATCAACAAGAAGATGATTGCTGCCAGCCACATCTACCAGATGATGCTCGACGCAGACGTGAGCAATGTGAAATGCCTCACCTTTGCCAACGCCGACGTGGCCGAATTTACCGTGAAGGCCGGCTCGCGCATCACCCGTCACCCGGTCAAGGACCTGGGACTGCCCAAGGGAACCACCATCGGTGGACTGATCCGTCATGGCGAAGGGGTGGTGGTAATGGGGAACACCCTCATCCAGCCCGGCGACCACGTCGTGGTGTTCTGCCTCAACATGATGATCAAGAAAATCGAGAAATATTTCAACTGACATGATAAACCATAAGACCATCATCCGCATCATCGGCATCTTGCTGCTGCTGGAAACTCTCATGCTGCTCTTCTGTTCGGGCGTTTCGTTTTACTACCAGGATGAAGCCCTGACCGATTTCTGGAAGTCGGCGGCCATCACGGCCGGCGCCGGTCTGCTGCTGGTTGCAGCCGGACGGGGAGGCGAACGTCAGCTCACACGCCGCGACGGATATGTGCTGGTCAGCTTCGCCTGGCTCACCTTCTCGGCCTTCGGCATGCTGCCGTTCTACATCAGCGGATACATCCCCGACCTGGCAAATGCCTTCTTCGAAACCATGTCGGGCTTCAGCAGTACCGGAGCCACCATCCTCGACCACATCGAAACGCTGCCGCCGGGCCTGCTGTTCTGGCGCAGCATGACGCAATGGATTGGCGGTCTGGGTATCATCATGTTTACCATTGCCGTGCTCCCCATCTTCGGAGTCAGCGGCATCCAGGTGTTTGCGGCCGAGGCCAGCGGACCCACGCACGACAAGGTGCACCCGCGCATCGCCCTCACCGCCCGCTGGATCTGGAGTCTGTATTTCGGCATGACCGGACTCCTGGTCGCCCTGCTCGTGCTGGGCGACATGAACCTGTTCGACAGCATCTGCCATGCTTTTGCCACCACCAGTACCGGCGGCTTCAGCACCAAGCAGGCCAGCCTGGCCCATTACCATTCGCCTTACCTGGAATATGTCACCTCCCTCTTCATGTTCATCTCGGGCATCAACTTCACCCTGCTGCTGCTCTGCACCCAGCGTAAATTCCAGAAAGTGATCCATGATGCCGAACTCCGGTGGTATGCCGCCTCGGTGGTCTTCTTCACCCTCAGCATCGCCGCCATCCTCCACTACACCCAGCACATGGGCGTGGAAGAGTCATTCCGCAAATCCCTGTTCCAGGTCATCTCGCTGCATACCTCCACCGGTTTTGCCACCGATGACTACATGCTCTGGGCACCGGTCACCTGGGGAATGCTCACCGTGGTCATGATTATGGGAGCCTGTGCCGGCAGCACCACCGGCGGTCTGAAATGCATCCGCCTGCTCATCCTGGCCAAAGTGTCGAAAAACGAATTCAAGCACATCCTCCACCCCAACGCCGTGTTGCCGGTGCGCGCCAACAAACAGGTCATTTCGTCCACCATCGTCTCCACCGTACTGGCCTTCTGTTTCCTGTATTTCGCCATTGCCGTGGCAAGCATCCTCCTCATGATGGCCATGGGGGTAGGATTTACAGAATCGGTGGGCTGTGTCATCTCCTCCCTGGGCAACATGGGTCCCGGACTGGGCGAGACAGGGCCGGCCTATTCATGGAACAGCCTGCCGGATGCCTCCAAGTGGCTGCTCTCCTTCCTCATGCTGCTGGGACGACTCGAACTCTTCACCGTGCTGCTGCTTTTCACCCCTCATTTCTGGAAAAAGCATTAAAGCCGGCGGGCAGCTGACCCGGCTGCCCGAATTGATGTAAATCAAAAAATATCATTCTAATTATGTTATTTAGCATCTTTTGAGCTCCCTTACTAAAGTAAATATTCTACTTTTGCAGTTCAAGAGCAAAGCAAGTCGTTGCATGAAACAGTACGTTAAATACATATTCATTCTGTTATGGGGACTGCTGCTGCACGAAAGCAGTGACGATTCCGCTGGCAGACGCCGGTTCTCCTTCGAAGAGGCCGACGTGGAATGCTGTTATGTAACACAAGCTCCGAGCCACACCCAGCAGGCACTGCACCACTGGTACCGCCACCTGCATCAGCTGTCCTTCTGCCTCGATGCATCCGATTCTGTCAGCGTACCTCAAGTCAAATGCCAGCTCCTGTGGGTCAAATACTTATTGGCCGAAGGCGGAACCGATTCACCGGAGTGGCACCACAGCCATCCGCCCCACTGGCTCTCCGACCGTCCGCAGGACTATTACATCTACACTCTTCGTAAAATCGTGGTCTAGCCTCTGGCACTGCGATGCCCCGTTCCCGACTGCCTGTTCCCGTTGCAGCCGGACAGTCCCCTTGTGGCCTTTATCCTCTGGCACAGCATGCCGGTAAAGGGCCCGGTTCACAGAAGAAAACAACAACAAAAAACATACATATGAACTTTACATTATTAGTCACCGTCTTGCTGACAGCTATCTGCTTTGTCGGTCTGGTGATAGCCATATCCAAGGCCATCTCCCCGCGAAGCTACAATGCCCAGAAGATGGAACCCTACGAATGCGGTATTCCCACTCGCGGCCGTTCCTGGATGCAGTTCAAGGTAGGCTACTACCTGTTTGCCATCCTCTTCCTGATGTTTGAGGTAGAGACCGTCTTCCTCTTTCCCTGGGCCGTTACCGTGCGCCAGGCAGGTCCGCAAGCCCTCCTGGGCATTGCCTTCTTTTTCTTTATCTTAGTATTGGGCCTGGCCTATGCCTGGCGGAAAGGAGCGTTGGAATGGAAGTAAGCAAGAAACCCAAGATCAAAGACATTCCCTATGAGGAGTTCCAGGACAACGAGACCCTGGAGAAACTGGTTCAGGAGCTGAATGCCGGCGGTACGAACGTCGTGGTAGGAGCGCTCGACGACCTGATAGACTGGGGACGCAGCAACTCGCTGTGGCCGCTGACCTTTGCCACCAGCTGCTGCGGCATCGAGTTCATGTCGGTCTGCGCTGCCCGCTATGACATTGCCCGCTTTGGTTTCGAAGTGACCCGTAACAGTCCCCGCCAGGCCGATGTCATCCTGGTGAGCGGCACCATCACCCACAAGATGGCCCCGGTACTCCGGCGCCTGTATGACCAGATGGCCGATCCCAAGTATGTGGTGGCCGTAGGCGGATGCGCCGTGAGCGGCGGTCCTTTCCGCCGGTCCTACCATGTGGTGCAGGGCGTAGACCAGATACTGCCGGTCGATGTCTATGTGCCCGGCTGTCCGCCCCGTCCCGAAGCGTTCCTCTACGGCATGATGCAGCTGCAACGGAAAGTCAAAGTAGAGAAATTCTTCGGCGGAGTCAACCGCAAGGAAAAGGAATCAGAACAATAAACTAGTCAGGATACAAGTTTTTATGGAAGAAACAGCAAGATATATCGATCCGCAGCACCTCCATCAGGAAATGGAACGGCTGCGTCATGAACTCCAGATGGACTTTCTGGAAAGTCTGACCGGCATGGACTGGGGGATTCCGGAAAGTGAAGAAGAGGCTGACCCTACCCGCTACGGCCTGGGTGTAGTCTATCACCTGGAGTCGACCGTGACCGGTCAGCAGCTGGTGGTCCGCACCAGCACCCTCAACCGCGAAACGCCCGAAATCCCCTCGGTAACCGACCTCTGGAAAGGCGCCGAACTGCCCGAACGCGAAGCATTCGATTTCTTCGGCATCCTCTTCATCGGTCACCCCGACATGCGCCGGCTTTTTCTGCGCAACGACTGGGTGGGCTATCCGCTGCGCAAGGACAATGACCCGGCCCAGGAGAATCCTCTGCGTATGACCAACGAGGAAACCCTCGACAAGACCTATGAAATCGGCAAGCAGGACGATGGCCGCCTCACCGGCAAGGAAACCGTCCTGTTCGGCGATGATGAATATGTGGTCAACATCGGTCCGCAGCACCCTGCCACCCACGGCGTACTCCGTTTCCGCGTATCCCTCGAAGGGGAAAACATCCACAAGATTGACGTGAACTGCGGTTACATCCACCGCGGCATCGAGAAGATGAACGAGAGCCTCACTTATCCGCAGACCCTGGCCCTGACCGACCGTCTGGACTACCTGGGCGCCATGCAAAACCGCCATGCCCTGTGTATGTGCATCGAAAAAGCCATGGGCATCGAAGTGAGTCCGCGCGTGCAGGTAATCCGTACCATCATGGACGAGCTGCAACGCATCGACTCCCACATCCTTTTCTTCTCCTGCCTCTGCCAGGACCTGGGTGCCACCACCGCCTTCCTCTACGGATTCCGCGACCGCGAAAAAGTGCTGGATATCTTCGAAGAGACCTGCGGCGGCCGTCTCATCCTCAACTACAATACCATCGGCGGGGTACAGGCCGACCTGCATCCCAATTTTGTGCGCCGGGTCAAGGAATTCATCCCGTACCTGCGCCGCAACCTGAAGGAATACCACGACATCTTTACCGGCAACATCATTGCCCAGCAGCGTCTGAAGGGCATTGGCGTACTGAGCCGTGAAGATGCCATCAGCTTTGGTGCCACCGGAGGTACCGGACGAGCCAGCGGCTGGGCCTGCGACGTGCGCAAGCGTCACCCCTACGCAGCCTACGACCGAGTGAACTTCCGCGAAATAGTCCGCACCGAAGGCGACAGCTTTGCCCGCTACATGGTGCGTATGGATGAAATCGAAGAGAGTCTCAGCATCATCGAGCAGCTCATCGACAACATCCCCGAAGGTCCTTACCAGGAAAAGATGAAGCCCATCATCCGCGTACCCGAAGGCGCTTGGTACAGTGCCGTAGAAGGCAGCCGCGGCGAGTTTGGCGTCTACCTGGAAAGCCGGGGCGACAAGACACCGTACCGTCTGCACTACCGTGCCACCGGTCTGCCGTTGGTAGGGACTATCAATACCATCACGCGCGGTGCCAAGATTGCCGACCTCATCGCCATTGGCGGTACGCTCGACTATGTAGTGCCGGATATCGACCGATAGTTTTTTTGCTTTTGCTTTTTCTTTTGCTTCGCGTAAAGCATCGCGTGAAACATGTTCTTTTTTTCTTTTGCTTCGCCAAAAGAAAAAAGAACCAAAAAAAGAAAAGCGACCGTCTGCACTTCCGGGGCTACTCCGGAGGTTGAAAGCGCAGACGGGGCGGAACTCGCTTCGCTCAAACAGCCGCCCCTCTCACTGCGCTTTCAACCTCCTACGCTTTACGCCCCTACAGTGAGGACGGAACAAAAACAACAGTTGAAAAAAGAACAGACTCGATCGAAGCAGCTGATATAAAAAAAGCAGCAGAAAAACAGTCTGAAACAAGAAAAAGAAAAGAACAGAAAACTTGATAAAAGAAAAAAGAAAATGAGAAAGAAAAATGAGCCTTGCTGTAGGGGCGTAAAGCGGAAGAGGTTGAGTCGGCGAAAAGAAGGGCAGGCTGTTTGAGCGAAGCGAGTTCCTGCCCTTCCGACGACACAACCTCTGGAGTAGCCCCGGAAGCACCAGCTCTTGATTTTTTCTTTTTTGGTTCTTTTTCTTTTGTATCAAGACAAAAGAAAAAAGAACAGACTCGCTGGAAGCAGCTGATATAAAAAAAGAAAGAAAAACAAAAACACTAATCATTAAAAACAAAAAAAGATGTTTGATTTTAGCATAGTAACCCAGTGGATACACAGCACCCTGACCTCCTGGATGCCCGAAGAAGCCGCCATCTTCCTGGAATGCGTAGCCGTAGGCATCGCCATCATCCTGATGTACGCCATCCTCGCTATCCTCCTGATTTATATGGAACGCAAAGTCTGCGGTTTCTTCCAATGCCGGCTCGGTCCTAACCGCGTGGGCCCCTTCGGAAGCCTGCAGGTCATCTGCGACGTATTCAAGATGCTCACCAAGGAAATCTTCAATCCCAAGGGAGCCGACCAGTTTCTCTATAACCTGGCCCCCTTCATGGTGCTCATCGCCTCCTTCCTCACCTTTGCCTGCCTGCCCATGAACCGCGGCATGGAAGTGCTCGACTTCAACGTAGGCGTATTCTTCCTGCTCTCCGCCAGCAGCATCGGCGTGGTAGGCATCCTGCTGGCCGGCTGGAGCTCCAACAACAAGTTCTCCCTCATCGGCGCCATGCGTAGCGGTGCCCAGATAGTGAGCTACGAACTCTCCGTGGGCATGAGCATCCTCACCATGGTCGTCCTCACCGGCACCCTGCAGATGTCGGAAATCGTAGCCGGACAGGCCGACGGATGGCTGCTGTTCAAAGGCCATATCCCGGCCCTCATCGCCTTCGTCATCTACCTCATCGCCGGCAATGCCGAATGTAACCGCGGGCCGTTCGACCTCCCCGAAGCCGAGAGCGAGCTCACCGCCGGCTACCATACCGAATACAGCGGCATGCACTTCGGCTTCTACTACCTGGCCGAATACCTCAACCTCTTCATCGTAGCAGCCATCGCCGCTACCGTGTTCCTGGGCGGCTGGATGCCCCTGCACATCCCCGGACTCGACGGCTTCAATACCGTGATGGACTATATCCCCGGCTTCCTCTGGTTCTTCGGAAAAGCCTTCTTCGTAGTCTTCCTCATGATGTGGATGCGGTGGTCCTTCCCCCGTCTGCGCATCGACCAGATTCTGACCCTCGAATGGAAATACCTGGTGCCCATCTCCATGGTCAACCTCCTGCTGATGAGCATCCTCGTAGCCTACGGATTACATTTTTAACCGAACAATAAAACAGCAAGATATGGAATCAAAAAATAGCTATTTCGGAGGATTCTTCCAAGGCGTCCGAAGCCTCTGCATCGGTCTGAAAACCACCATGCGGGAATTCTTCACCCAAAAGATTACCGAACAATACCCCGAAAACCGCCGGGAACTGCAGATGTTCGACCGCTTCCGCGGCACCCTGACCATGCCGCACAACGAGCAGAACCAGCATCACTGCGTGGCATGCGGCCTCTGCCAGATGGCCTGCCCCAACGGCACCATCCGTGTGGTCAGCGAAACCGTGACCACCGACGACGGCAAGAAAAAGAAACAGCTCGTGAAGTACGAGTACAACCTCGGCTCCTGCATGTTCTGCCAGCTCTGTGTCAACGCCTGCCCGCACCAGGCCATCACCTTCGACCAGCAGTTCGAGCACGCCGTGTTCGACCGCTCCAAGCTGGTGCTCACGCTCAACCGTCCGGGCAGCCAGGTGGCCGGCAAATAAAGACGAGAATGTAAAACAACGGAAATCTGACAAGATAAGAAAATACAATTCATTATGGAACTAACACTCGAAACAGTCGTATTTTATTTTTTAGCGGCGTTCATCACCGTCTTCTCCCTGCTGACGGTCACCACCAGCCGCATGGTGCGCTCGGCCACCTACCTGCTGTTTGTCCTCTTCGGTACGGCCGGCATCTACTTCCTGCTGGGCTACACCTTCCTGGGGTCCGTACAGATCATGGTCTATGCCGGCGGCATCGTCGTGCTCTATGTATTCTCCATCCTGCTCACCAGCGGCGAGGGTGACGTGGCACGCAAGCTCCACCTGGGGCGCTTCCTTACCGGCTTCGGCACCACCGTGGCAGGAGCCCTGATTGTAGTCTTCATCACCCTGAAGCACCGCTTCCTGGCCACGCTCGACGTAGCCCCGGTGGAAATCAACATCCACACCATCGGCCGGCAGCTGCTCAGCGGCGACAAATATGGCTATCTGCTGCCCTTCGAAGCCGTCAGCATCCTGTTGCTGGCCTGCATCGTAGGCGGTCTGATGATTGCCCGTAAACGCTAGTCACTCACCCTAAAAAAAGAAACAGAAATGATACACATGGAATATTACCTCATCGTGTCGGCCATCATGTTCTTTGCCGGCATCTACGGGTTCTTCACACGGCGGAACACCCTGGCCATCCTCATCTCCATCGAGCTGATACTCAACGCCACCGACATCAACTTCGCCGTATTTAACCGTTTCCTCTTCCCCGGCGGACTGGAGGGCTACTTCTTCACCCTCTTCTCCATCGCCATCTCGGCAGCCGAAACGGCCGTGGCCATCGCCATCATGATCAACATCTACCGCAACATCCGCAGCATCCAGATCAATCACCTGGACGAAATGAAGTGGTAATCACCGGTCAGGCGTCCGCACCCCGTGATAACAGATAATTTGTGATACATATTATAATACTCAATTCTCTATACAACATGGAATTTACCTTACTCATCGTATTGCTCCCCATGCTCTCCTTCCTCATCCTGGGGTTGGGAGGTAAATGGATGAGCCACCGTACAGCGGGTCTTCTCGGCACCGGCGTATTGGGCGCCGTGACCCTCCTGTCGTATTATACAGCGGCCACCTACTTCGGAGCCCCGCGTCTGGCCGACGGCACCTACGCCACCCTGATGCCCTACAGCTTCCGCTGGCTGCCCTTTACAGACACCCTGAGCATCGACCTCGGCATCCTGCTCGACCCCATCTCCGTGATGATGCTGATAGTCATCAGCACCGTATCCCTGATGGTACACATCTACTCCCTGGGCTACATGAAAGGCGAAGTCGGATTCCAGCGTTACTACGCATTCCTCTCGCTCTTCACCATGTCCATGCTCGGTCTGGTAGTAGCCACCAACATCTTCCAGATGTACCTCTTCTGGGAGCTGGTAGGCGTATCTTCCTACCTCCTCATCGGCTTCTACTACACCCGTCCGGCAGCCATTGCGGCTTCCAAAAAAGCCTTCATCGTGACCCGTTTTGCCGACCTGGGCTTCCTCATCGGAATCCTGATCTACGGTTACTACGCCGGTACCTATACCTTTACGCCCGATGAGATGACCCTGATGAAAAGCAGCGCCCTCATCCCCTGGGCCTTGGGACTGATGTTCATCGGCGGTGCCGGCAAGAGCGCCCTGTTCCCCCTGCACATCTGGCTGCCCGATGCCATGGAAGGCCCGACTCCCGTCAGCGCCCTGATCCACGCTGCCACCATGGTAGTAGCCGGTGTCTACCTGGTGGCCCGGATGTTCCCCCTGTTCATAGCCTACGCCCCCGACGTGCTGCACCTCGTGGCCTATGCCGGAGCCTTTACCGCCTTCTACGCCGCCAGTGTGGCCTGCGTACAGAGCGACATCAAGCGCGTGCTCGCCTTCTCCACCATCTCCCAGATCGGATTCATGATGGTAGCCCTGGGCGTCTGCACCTCCGCCGATCCCCATCAGGGCGGGCTGGGCTATATGGCCGGTCTGTTCCACCTCTTCACCCATGCCCTGTTTAAAGCCCTCCTCTTCCTGGGAGCCGGCAGCATCATCCACGCCGTACACAGCAACGAGATGAGCGCCATGGGAGGCCTGCGCAAATACATGCCCGTGACCCACGTCACCTTCCTCATAGCCTGTCTGGCCATCGCCGGCATCCCCCCGTTCTCCGGATTCTTCTCCAAAGACGAAATCCTCACCGCCTGCTTCCAGTTCAGTCCGGTGATGGGCTGGGTGATGACCCTCATTGCCGGCATGACCGCCTACTATATGTTCCGCCTCTACTACGGCATCTTCTGGGGCACCGAAAACCGCGCCCTGCATGCCGCCCACACCCCGCATGAAAGTCCGCTGACCATGACCTTCCCGCTGATGTTCCTGGCAGGAATCACCCTGGTAGCCGGCTTCCTGCCCTTCGGCCACTGGATTTCCTCCAACGGCCAGCTGTACGATATCCACCTCGACACCCGCGTGGCGCTGACCAGCATCGTCGTCGCCGTAGCAGCCATCCTGCTGGCCACCTGGGTCTATGCCCGCGACCGTCAGCCCGTAGCCGACGCCCTGGCCCGCCGTTTCCACGGCCTCTGGAACGCCGCCTACCACCGCTTCTACCTCGATGAAGTCTACCAGTTCATCACCCACAAGATCATCTTCGGCTGCATCTCCCGGCCCATAGCCTGGTGGGACCGCCATGTGGTGGACGGCTTCTTCGACTTCCTGGCCTGGAGCACCCAAGCCACCAGCGATGAAATCCGCGGCCTGCAGAGCGGCCATGTACAGCAGTACGCCTTCGTGTTCCTACTGGGAGCCCTGGGGCTGATTCTCTGGCTCGTGTTCTAAGCAAACAGATAAAAGATAACCGATAATAAAAAAACGATATGAATTTTCTATCCCTATATGTACTCATCCCCCTGCTGATGCTGCTCGGACTGTGGCTCAGCCGGAACATCGCACACATCCGTGCGGTGATGGTGACCGGTGCCTCCGCCCTGCTGGCCCTGAGCATCGCACTCACCGTAGCCTACCTCAACGCCCGCGAGAGCGGCCAGACCGCCGACATGCTCTTCTGTGCCGACCTTCCCTGGTATCCGGCCCTGAACATCCACTACTCCGTCGGCGTAGACGGCATCTCCGTGGCCATGCTGCTGCTCTCGGCCATCATTGTATTCACCGGCACCTTCGCCTCCTGGCGGCTGCAGCCCCTGACCAAAGAATACTTCCTGTGGTTCACCCTGCTCTCCCTGGGTGTGTTCGGCTTCTTCATCTCCACCGACCTCTTCACCATGTTTATGTTTTATGAAGTGGCCCTGATTCCGATGTACCTGCTCATCGGCGTATGGGGCAGCGGCCGCAAGGAATATGCCGCCATGAAGCTCACCCTGATGCTCATGGGCGGTTCCGCCTTCCTGCTCATCGGCATCCTAGGCATCTACTACGGGGCCGGTGCCACCACCATGAACCTGCAGGAAATCGCCGCCCTGCACAACATTCCGCTGGCACAGCAGCGCATCTGGTTCCCGCTGACCTTCCTCGGATTCGGTGTACTGGGAGCCCTCTTCCCCTTCCATACCTGGAGCCCCGACGGTCACGCGTCCGCTCCCACCGCCGTATCCATGCTCCATGCCGGCGTACTGATGAAACTCGGCGGTTACGGATGTTTCCGCATCGCCATGTACCTCATGCCCGAAGCCGCCCAGGAACTGGGATGGATTTTCCTGATCCTCACCGGCATCTCCGTGGTGTACGGCGCCTTCTCGGCCTGCGTACAGACCGACCTCAAATACATCAACGCCTACTCCTCCGTATCGCACTGCGGACTGGTACTCTTTGCCCTGCTCATGATGAACCAGACCGCCTGCACCGGAGCCGTGCTGCAGATGCTGAGCCACGGACTGATGACCGCCCTCTTCTTTGCCCTCATCGGTATGATCTACGGCCGTACCCACACCCGTGACGTGCGCCAGCTCAACGGCCTCATGAAAGTGATGCCCTTCCTGTCGGTCTGCTACGTCATTGCCGGTCTGGCCAACCTCGGCCTTCCCGGACTGAGCGGCTTTGTGGCCGAGATGACCATATTCAACGGAGCCTTCCAGCATGCCGATACCTTCCACCGCGTGTGGACCCTCCTGGCCTGCTGCAGCATCGTCATCACCGCCGTCTACATCCTGCGTCTGGTCGGTAAGATCCTCTACGGCACCTGCACCGACCCGCACCACCTGGCACTGACTGATGCCACCTGGGACGAGCGCACCGCCGTCATCCTGCTCATCGCCTGTGTGGCCGCCCTCGGTATGGCCCCCTGGTGGATCAGCGGCATGATCAGCGACAGCGTCCTGCCCGTCCTCAGTCATCTGTAAACCTCATTCACCCATTTCAAAATTAAAACAATATGGATTATACCCAATTCCTAGTCATGAAAGAAGAGCTCTCGCTGATTCTGGTCACCGTGATCCTCTTCATAGCCGACCTCTTCATGAGCCCCGATGCGCATAAAGACAACGGCAAACCCGTGCTCAACACCCTGCTGCCCGTAGCCCTGCTCACCCTGCACACCGTCATCACCCTGGTGCCGGGTCCGGTGACCGAAGCCTTCGGCGGCATGTACTATAACTCCCCCATCCAGCACATTGTGAAGTCCATCCTCAGCATAGGTACCCTCATCGTCTTCCTGATGGCGCACGAATGGATGAAACTGCCCGACACCCGCATCAAGCAAGGCGAGTTCTACTTCCTCACCCTCTGCACGCTGCTGGGCATGTACCTCATGATATCCGCCGGCCACTTCCTGCTGTTCTTCATCGGTCTGGAAACCGCCAGCATCCCGATGGCTGCCCTGGTAGCGTTCGACAAATACCGCCACCACTCCGCCGAAGCCGGCGCCAAATACATCCTCTGCGCCCTCTTCTCCAGCGGACTGCTGCTCTACGGTATCTCCCTGATTTACGGTACCACCGGCACCCTCTATTTCAGCGACGTACCCTCCCTGCTCCGGGCCGAACCCCTGCAAATCATGGGCTTCGTGTTCTTCTTCTCCGGCATGGGCTTTAAGATTTCCCTGGTGCCCTTCCACCTGTGGACAGCCGACGTTTACCAGGGCGCTCCGAGTACGGTGACTGCCTACCTCAGCGTCGTGTCCAAAGGATCGGCCGCCTTCGTGCTGATGACCCTCCTCTTTAAAGTCTTCGCCCCCCTGGTCAGCCAGTGGCAAGAAGCCCTCTACTGGGTCATCATCGCCTCCATCACCCTGGCCAACCTCTTCGCGGTGCGTCAGGAGAACCTGAAACGCCTCATGGCATTCTCCAGCATCTCGCAGGCGGGCTACATCCTGCTGGGTGCCATCAGCGGCACCGCCCAGGGTATGACCGCCCTGGTCTACTATGTACTCATCTACCTCTTTGCGAACCTCAGCGTGTTCACCGTCATCACCATCATAGCCATCCGTTCGCACAAGTTCCAGCTCGACGAGTACAACGGCCTCTACCGCACCAACCCGAAACTGGCCTTCCTCATGACACTGGCCTTGTTCTCACTGGCAGGTATCCCGCCGTTTGCCGGCTTCTTCTCGAAGTTCTTCATCTTCGCCGCCGCCTTCCACAGCGGTTTCCACCTGCTGGTCTTCATCGCCCTGGCCAACACCGTCATCTCCCTGTACTACTACCTGAAGATAGTCAAGGCCATGTACATCAACCCGAGCGACGAACCCATCCCGGCTTTCCGCAGCGACAACTATACCCGTGCCAGCCTGCTCATCTGCACCCTGGGTATCGTGCTCATCAGCCTGTTCAGTGCCGTATATGAAGGAATCGGTACTTTTGCCTTCGGACTGTAACGGCGGAGAGACAAAATTCAAAAAAAAGAGGGGTTGTCAAAACTCATTTTTTGAAGGTATGAACTTCCAATTTAAAATTTGGACACCCTCAAAAGACTAAAAAAGGGTCGTATCATTACTCAATACAGAGCTTGATACGACCCTTTTTAAATATCATAGTTACAATTTATAACTTTTCAAAGGGAGCATTTTAGTTTTGACACACCCTCCTTGTGTTATCTGTGAAAATAGAGTGTATGTCAGTCAATCATATTTTTTAGACGTGCAAAGTGACGGACTATCTCTACATAATCGCGTGCAGTGCATACTTCAAACTTATTCCATAGGTCACCCATAATTACAGCGCCGCCAAAACCGTAATCCTTAATCTGTAAGATATTGTCCAATTTTACACCTCCTAGTGCCATGACTTTACTGTCTATCAGATGGTCTTTGCTAGCCTGTCGTAGTTCCATTGCCGAGAAAGCTGAAGGCCGGTCTTCGTGCGTGATACAGTTGAATACAGGGCTCAAGAAGAGGTAGTCATAAAAATGTTTTTTAGACTGTACTTCTTCCAGGCTATGACAGGTGCTACTCACATGGCCCGAATAATCTTCTGGCTCTTTAGGATTACGCTGATTCAAATGAATTCCCATGAGATTGAATTCTTCTTTCAAGTAGAAATGTTCGTGTGTAACAATGCGACGATGGTATTTTTGAGGTATCAGCGTTAGCAGTCTTTCCGAATACATGGCTGGAGTACCTGGCTTACGCAGGTGTAATATGTCCAGGCCTTCTTCGAAAAGCTCTGTAATGATCTTGTCTTCTTCCACAAAAAATGTGGGTGATGTGACTACGATTAGCTTCATTTCATTAGATTGAATATAATTCTTTAGCAAAGCTAATAAATCCTATCTATAGAAGCCAATGTTTTTCTTTAAAATATGTTAGTAGATTGCCATCTTGTTATCTTTTTCTATCTTTGCAGCTTACATAAACCATACTAATATGTCCAACTATATACAAGAACTGAACGAGGGGCAGCGCAATGCGGTGCTTTATAATGAAGGGCCTTCACTGGTGATAGCCGGTGCCGGTTCTGGAAAGACCCGTGTACTGACATATAAGATAGCATATCTTTTGGAGTCCGGATATCAACCTTGGGAGATTCTAGCTTTGACTTTTACCAATAAAGCAGCGCGTGAAATGAAGGAGCGCATAGCCAAGCAGGTAGGAGAGGAGCGTGCACGTCGGTTGTGGATGGGAACTTTCCACTCCATCTTTTTACGGATTTTGCGCGTAGAAGCAGCCTCGTTAGGATTTACACCGCATTTTACTATTTATGATACAGCTGACAGTAAGAGTTTGATTCGGTCTATTATAAAGGAGATGCAACTTGATGAAAAGGTCTATAAGCCAGGGGTTGTGCAGGCTCGTATTTCTAATGCCAAAAATCATCTGGTCACTCCAGTAGAATATGATCGGAACAAGGCGGCATATGAGGGTGACTGTGCTGCTAATATGTCAGCTATCCGGGATATCTATCGAAAATACTGGCAGCGTTGCCGTCAGGCTGATGCCATGGACTTTGATGACCTTTTGCTATATACCTTTTTATTGTTCCGTGATCATCCTGAGGTATTAGAGCGTTATCGCAACCAGTTTCGTTATATTTTGGTAGATGAATACCAGGATACGAATTTTGCTCAGCATAGCATAGTACTTCAGCTAGGTCAAGTGCATCGACACGTTTGTGTGGTAGGGGATGATGCTCAAAGTATCTATTCTTTCCGAGGAGCAGATATAGATAATATTCTTTATTTTACTAAAGTATATCCTGGGGCTGTCATATTTAAGTTAGAGCAGAATTATCGTTCTACGCAGACCATTGTAGGAGCTGCTAATAGTTTGATCGCCAAAAATAGCCGGCAAATTCGTAAAGAAGTATTTTCTCAAAAGGAGCAGGGAGAGGCTATTGGGGTATTTCAGGCTTATAGTGATGTAGAGGAGGGTGAAATAGTAGGTAATAAGATACTTTCCTTGCGTAGACAGGAGCATGAAGATTATTCTGGGTTTGCCATTTTGTATCGTACCAATGCTCAAAGTCGTGTGTTTGAGGAGGCTTTTCGAAAACGGAATATTCCTTACCGTATTTATGGAGGTTTATCATTTTATCAGCGAAAGGAGATAAAAGATGTCATTGCGTACTTCCGTTTGGTGGTGAATCCTCAAGATGAGGAGGCATTTAAACGTATTATTAATTATCCGGCGCGTGGTATCGGTGATACGACAGTTGGGAAATTGGCTACTGCTGCTGTAGATCATCAAGTTAGTTTGTGGGAGGTCCTTTGTGAACCATTAAGCTATGGATTATCTTTTAATAAAGGTACTATCGCCAAGTTGCAGGGTTTTAGACAGCTCATTCTAGGTTTTCGGCAGCAGGTGCAGGTACTGACAGCTGCAGATTTGGGCATCGCGATTATCCGTGAGGCAGGAATCATGAATGATGTATGTCTGGAGAATTCACCTGAAAGTTTGAGCCGTAAGGAGAACCTGGAAGAATTAGTTAATGGTATGAGTGATTTTTGCAGTCAGCGTCAAGAGGAGGGAAATGAGCAAGTCTTTTTGGTCGACTTCCTTTCTGAGATTTCTTTGCTCTCAGATCAAGACCAGGAGGGGGATGAAGATGAGGATAAGGTAACTTTGATGACAGTGCATTCGGCAAAAGGACTGGAATTCCGTCATGTCTTTGTTGTTGGAATGGAAGAAAATTTATTTCCAAGTTCTATGGCTGGTGATTCTGCCCGAGCTCTGGAGGAAGAACGGCGTTTGTTTTATGTAGCTATTACCCGGGCCGAACAGCATTGCTATTTAAGTTATGCCAAGTCTAGATATCGATATGGAAAATTAGAGTTTGGGTTGCCAAGTCGCTTTCTGAAAGATATCGATACACGTTTCTTGCGTTTACCGCAGGATGTTTTAATGGGACGTCGGGTGGATGAGGCGGCTGCTTCTTTCCGTAATCAGACCCGCTGCGAGAATCCGGACAGCGTTTTATGCAGAGACTCTTCATCACGGCCTCGTCAGCAGATTATAGGGCCTTCTATGCCCAGACATTTGAAAAGAGTAGATGCTTCCTCTTCTTCAGTTGCTGCATTGGCATCGGATAAGCAGCTGAGAATTGGGCAGCATATTGAACATGAACGTTTTGGATTGGGCGAAGTTATCCGTGTAGAAGGGGGTGGCGATAATGCCAAAGCCACCATCCGTTTTCAGAATGCAGGTGAGAAGCAGCTTTTGTTGCGTTTTGCCCGTTTTAAGATTGTGGATTAAAGTTGACAGTGAAACCCCAAAGTTCATATCGTAAATAATAAAGAACAATACATAAAAATAAGATAATATGATCGATTTTTCTCAATTTCCTTCTCCTTGTTATATCATGGAAGAAGCCTTGTTAAGGAAGAACCTTTCCTTGATTCAAAGTGTGGCCCAACGTGCAGAAATAGAAATTATTTTAGCTTTTAAATCCTTTGCTATGTGGCGGTCTTTTCCTATTTTCCGCGAGTATATTGAC
>Garnier_p1__coassemble_225_pt1 | contig 65370 bp, 49 predicted proteins | sample Garnier_p1__metabat2_high_PE_014 | metagenome-assembled genome bin Garnier_p1 | reverse complement strand
CAACACTTTTAATGTTGGGGTCCTGGGTTCGAGCCCCAGGCGGATCACCAAAAGAGAGTCACAGAAATGTGGCTCTCTTTCTTTTTAACCATCATTACCTTTACATAAGTCATTCTTAACAGACTAAATAAGGTTTACCTTTTAGAATGTACTATCTTTGTATAGTTCTTAAACCTTATACACAATGACTATCAACATCAAGACAATCAAGCTGAATGCGAATAAAGTGATTCGTAAGATGCAACAGATGCAACGCTATTCTTTTGATGAGTTGCAGCACTTTACTGCCCTTAATCCTACTGAGCTCTGTCTGGCACTGATGTCACTCATCCAAGAAGGAATTATCAAGCAGAACAAAGACGAATTGGGAGTGTATTATGCTCTTCACTGATATGAAGTTCCCCTTCATTATATAAAGAAAATGGAGTACATTTAGCGATGTACTCCATTTTCTTATTTCCAACAGAATTTGCCTTGCTTCCATTCCCACTGGATGGAATCTCTAACAAAAGGCCTCACTCGTTCTGCCGCTTCTTTTTCCATATACTCGGGAGTAGTAAACCGAAAGGTCAATGTACGGTCTTGAGCATGAAGCGATGCCTTCACCATCAGCAGATCGGCTTCTCTACAAGCCTGTTCATACAGATAAATATCGGTAGTATCAGATGCAGGCCGTAAAAAATCACTTATTTTCAATGATACAGAAGGCAAGAAATCTGCAGACGACAAATCCATCCAATCTGCTGTATAGAAGCGGACATGACTATCACAGACAGGAGCACAAACCGTAGACACCGTACAGATAACCTGTGTACTGTCATTCACTGGAAGCAGTTTCATCTGCCAGGTACTCTGAGGAGATGTCTGAATAGACAGATAATCAGACGACAATTCCGTCATCTCTGATTTTCCGCCCAAACGGTTGGTTACCTCTGCCTTCATCTTACTCTCTAGAAAATCAATAAAATCAGCCCGATTGACCGCTGTAAACAGAGGACACACCGAATCAGGCATATTCACAAAACAGGTTTTCGCCTGCTGAGCCCATGCAGATGATATCCATCCCGCCCACAGGCCCACTAAAACTAACAATAATATTTTTTTCATCTTAACAGCATCCTTTCTCTAGCATTTTACTTAACCAGGCACAAACCTGCTCCAGATAGGCCGCATCGACCTCATCAAATTGCGCCAATTCATCACTATCCACATCCAATACTCCCCAGACAAATCCATCTCTATCTTTGAGCGGAACCACGATTTCCGAACGAGAGCGGGAGCTGCAAGCTATATGCCCAGGAAAAGCATCCACATCAGGCACCACCAAGGTACGTCCTTCCTGCCATGCAGTGCCACAAACACCCCGCCCCTTCCGAATACGCGTACAAGCTACAGGTCCCTGAAAAGGCGCCAGCACCAAATGATCTTCCTTTACTAAATAAAAACCTACCCAGAAAAAAGAGAAAGTTTCCTTCAAAGCAGCTGAAACATTACCCAAATTCGCCGTCAAATCGGTTTCACCTTCCAGCAGTGCCCGAAGTTGAGGAAGCAAGGTCTCATATTTTTCAGCTTTTGACCCATGACTGATATATAAATCTTCTGCCATAACAAATCACACACAGTTATACTTATCTACTCCCCAAATATAAGAAGAACATTCCAATCAACACCAAGATTAAGTCTACCGCTTTACTTTTTAAATTCTTTTCACGGAAACACAAAGCGCCAAACAGGAATGACACCACTACACTTCCCCTGCGCACCATCGACACAATGGAGATCATGGCCCCCTCCATACTCAATGCATAAAAATAGGCGAAATCAGCCGCACAGAGAAAAACAGAAATCCCCACAATGGCCCAGTTCCACCGAAAAGGTGTACCGGTCTTACGTTTCGGGTACCAAAGCAAGAAAATAATGGGGCACATGATAAATACCTGATAAATAGTATACCAGGACTGCACCAGCATCGGCTCCAGCTGTTTCATCAAATACTTATCATAGAGTCCGCTCACAGCTCCGGCAACAGCGGCCATTACCAGAAAAAAGATCCATTTATCATGCTTGAAATCAATCCCCTCTTTTTTTCCTGAACGACTCAGCAGAAAAAATGAAATAACAGCCAGCAGAACCCCCGCCCACTGATACAGATTCAAACGCTCGCCAAAAAACAACATGGCTCCTACCAGCACCATCACCGGTCGGGTAGCATTGACAGGCCCTACAATGGTCAGCGGCAGATGTTTCATGGCAAAATAGCCCAGAATCCACGAGGACAACACAATAAATGATTTCAGCAGAATGAACCGGTGCACTTCCCAACCCACAACAGGCACAAAAAACAGTTCATGATGCATGAGCCAGGAAGGGGCAAAAGCAGAGACCAATACAAACGGAAGAAAGATCAGACTCGAAAAAATAGTGTTCAGAAAAAGAACCGGTAATACCGCATTGTTTCGTAAGGACTTTTTCTTGAATACATCATAAAATCCCAGCAAAGCAGCTGATAAAAAAGCGAATAACAACCACATGTTTAAAATGAAAATTGAGAGTTAAAAGGGATCAAGCAGGAAGAAAGATTTCTTCGGGATAAGTCACATCGACCAGAAAAAGTGCATTTCCCGGTACTGAAGTACCCGCCTTACACCGGTCTTTCTGTTCTATAACCCGGCAAAAACCCTCTACCGTAAGTTTACCGCGTCCCACTTCCAGCAAAGTACCTACCACAGCACGCACCATATTCCGCAAAAAACGGTCGGCTTGAATGGTAAACACCCAAGTCACCTCATCCAATTGCGTCCATTCGGCCTGCATAATCCGGCAATTGTTCGTCTTTACATCTGTGTGAAGTTTGCTGAAACTCGTAAAATCGGTGTAATCAAACAGTCGCCGGGCTGCCTCATTCATCCGTTCAAAGTCTGGCTTCTGAAACAGACGGCAACGGTATTGCCGGTGAAACGGACTCTTAGCCGTAGTTACATAATACTGGTATTTACGCGCAGTGGCGTCAAAACGTGCATGTGCCGTAGGAATCACAGCACAAAGTTTAAATACGGAAATATCCGGTGGCAGCAGACGGTTCAGTTTATCAGTCATAAAATGCTCGTCCAGCAGAGTGTCACTATCAAAATGAGCCACCATGAGTGAAGCATGTACTCCCGCATCCGTCCGGCCGGCTCCCACTACTTCAACATCTCGGCGCAACAAGGTAGAAAGCGCTTTCATCAGACACTCTTGTACACTGGCCCCATTAGGCTGAATCTGCCAGCCGTGATAAGCTGTACCATCATAAGCCAAATAAATAAAATATCGCTGCATCTATTCATTGTTTATTATGAGCGGCAAAGATAATCATAAAAAACAAAACAACCCATCAAAGAGGTTTTCGCCTCAAAGAAAAGCAAATTCCCTGCCGTCATTTCAAGAAGAATACTCTATCTTTGCATTGTTTTTTTAACAAAAGAATCGTTCTGAAAAAACTATAAAAATGAGAATAAAATCCTACCTTCCCATGTTGCTGCTGGGCACAGCCACACTTACCTCTGCATTTACCGGATGCAAAAAGAAAGATATGTCGCTAAAACTGAATGAACCGCGCAATATTCATGGAGTCATCAGCTACCGACGTTCTTTCGGCGATTTAAATGAAAAGCATCTGAATATAGCCAAAACTATCGGCATCCGTCCGCTGAAAACTCGAGAAAGTGCCGAGGCTCAGGCTGCCAACCTACAGCACATTGTCAGCAATCCGCTCTACCGAGTAGACTCACTGACTCATTCCATCCCCTATCTTATTCCAGGTGCAGCCGCTTTGCTAGATACCATTGGACAGAATTTTCTAGATTCACTAACCTCCAAGGGACTAAACCCCAATAAGATTATCATAACTTCCGTACTGCGTACCCAAGAAGATGTAAAACGTCTGCGCCGCCGTAACTACAATGCCTCTGCCAATTCGGCCCATGCCTACGGCACGACCTTCGATATCAGCTGGAAACGATTCGAAAAAATTGAGGATGAAGACGGACGCCCCTTGCAGGATGTCAGTTCCGATACTTTAAAACTCGTTTTATCGGAAGTATTGAGAGACGTCAAGAAAAACAATCTATGCTACATTAAATATGAATTAAAACAAGGCTGTTTTCATATTACATCCCGCCAATAAAGACAACCATCGATAAATATTCAATAAAAAAACCGAATATTTTGCATATTATTTCCAAAATATTCCCTACTTTTGCCGCATATAAAGAATAAATATACAAGATGAATAAAAAAGCCAACCGGTTAGATGCCATCAAAATGATTATCTCAAGCCAAGAAGTTTCTTCACAGGAAGAGCTGCTGCAGGCCTTGGGAAAAGAAGGATTTGAACTGACTCAGGCCACCCTGTCGCGCGACTTGAAGCAAATGAAAGTAGCCAAAGCCGCAAATACTAACGGAAAATATGTATATGTATTACCCAACGATATCATGTATAAGAGAACGAACAGCCAGAGTGCCAGCGAAATGCTGATGTACAACGGATTCGTATCCTTACAGTTTTCCGGCAATATCGCAGTGATCCGTACCCGTCCAGGATATGCCAGCAGCATGGCTTATGATATTGACAACCGGGAATTCAAAGGTATCTTAGGAACCATTGCCGGTGATGACACCATTCTATTGGTATTGGATGAACAACTTTCACACCAGGATGTGAAAAAATTCTTATCCCTCATTATACCCAATATAAAATAATGAGCCCAGACGATATAAAGAATAAAAATACACTTTAAGAACCAAAGAAATAAAAGAAATGGATTCAAGACAAATTGACGTGATGGTGGCAGATGCCTCACACGAAGTTTATGTAGACAAGATTTTGGATACCATACGCGAGGCTGCCAAAGTACGGGGTACAGGTATTGCCGAACGCACCCATGAATATGTAGCTACCAAGATGAAAGAGGGAAAGGCAATCATTGCCCTCTGCGGAGATGAATTTGCCGGCTTTACTTACATTGAAAGTTGGGGAAACAAACAATATGTGGCTACTTCCGGTTTGATAGTACACCCTGAGTTCAGAGGACTGGGACTTGCCAAACGCATCAAGACAGCGTCTTTCCAGCTGGCCCGGCTACGTTGGCCCTGGGCTAAGATTTTCAGCCTGACCAGCGGTGCAGCAGTCATGAAAATGAATACAGAACTGGGATATGTACCGGTAACATTTAATGAGCTGACCGATGACGAAGCTTTCTGGAAAGGATGTGAAGGGTGCATCAACCACGATATTCTGGTGGCAAAAAACCGTAAATTCTGCATCTGTACAGCCATGCTTTATGACCCTAAGTTGCATAAAGAGGATCAGATTTAATAAACATAGTATGAATTAAGCTAAAAACGATAGGACAAGATAATGGAAGAGAAAAAGAAAAAAGTAGTCGTGGCCTTCAGCGGCGGATTGGATACTTCGTTCACCGTCATGTATCTGGCTAAAGAAAAAGGATATGAAGTATATGCAGCTTGTGCCAACACGGGCGGTTTCAGCGCTGAACAGCTGAAAGCCAACGAAGAAAATGCCTATAAGCTGGGAGCTGTGCAGTATGTAACGCTGGACGTAACGCGAGAATACTACGAAAAGAGCCTGAAGTACATGGTCTATGGTAATGTGCTCCGCAATGGTACTTACCCCATTTCTGTGAGTTCTGAACGTATCTTCCAGGCCTTGGCCATTGCCCGCTATGCCAATGAAATCGGAGCAGATGCCATTGCCCACGGTTCTACAGGGGCCGGCAATGATCAGATTCGTTTCGATATGACCTTCCTGGTCATGGCTCCGGGGGTAGAAATCATCACACTGACCCGTGACATGGCATTAAGCCGCCAAGAGGAAATTGACTATCTGAACCAGCACGGATTTACGGCCGACTTTACCAAACTAAAATATTCTTATAATGTGGGACTTTGGGGAACCTCTATTTGCGGCGGTGAAATTCTGGATTCTGCCCAAGGATTGCCCGAAACAGCTTACTTGAAGCATTGCACTCAAGAAGGCACAGAACAACTGCGACTTACTTTTGAAAAAGGAGAATTGAAAGCTGTCAACGGGGAAACATTTGAAGACCCTATTTTAGCTATTCAAAAGGTAGAAGAAATCGGAGCTGCCTATGGTATCGGCCGCGACATGCATGTAGGAGATACCATCATCGGCATCAAGGGACGTGTAGGCTTTGAAGCGGCTGCCCCGATGCTGATTATCGGTGCCCACCGCTTCCTGGAAAAATATACTTTAAGCAAATGGCAGCAATACTGGAAAGACCAGGTGGCCAACTGGTATGGCATGTTCTTGCATGAAAGCCAATACCTGGAACCTGTAATGCGCGATATTGAAGCTATGCTAGAATCGTCACAGCGTCATGTCAACGGTACTGCTATTCTGGAACTCCGCCCGCTGAGCTTCTCCACTGTAGGAGTGGAAAGTGAAGATGATCTCGTGAAAAACAAATTCGGAGAATATGGAGAAATGCAGAAAGGATGGACCGCCGAAGATGCCAAAGGTTTCATCAAGGTAACCTCGACTGCACTGCGCGCTTATTATGCTAATCATCAAGAAGAAAAGGAGAATATATAATGGATAAAAAACTGACTCGCCCTCGCTCAGACAGAAAATTGGCCGGGGTTTGTGCCGGATTGGCAAACTACTTTGGACTGGATGTTTCCCTCGTACGCATTATTTATGCGTGTGCAACTCTTTTTACGGCATTTGCCGGCGGTATTTTGTATTTTATCTTAATGGTGCTGATGCCCGAAGAACCTAATAGATATTCTCAACAATGATTAAAGTAGGAATCATCGGCGGTGCCGGCTATACAGCCGGCGAACTGATCCGCCTTTTGCTGAATCATCCGGAGGCTGAAATTGTCTTTATCAATAGTTCCAGTCACGCCGGTCATCTGATTACTGATGTACACGAAGGCCTGTATGGTGAAACAGACCTTATCTTTACGGATGAATTGCCGCTCGATAAAATAGATGTGCTCTTTTTCTGTACCGCGCACGGTGATACCCGCAAGTTTATCGACAGCCACAACCTCCCGGAAGACTTAAAAATCATCGACCTCTCCATGGACTACCGTCTCAAGAGCGAGGACCACGATTTCATCTATGGCTTACCGGAACTGAACCGGCGCGCCACTTGCACCGCCAAACATGTGGCTAATCCGGGATGTTTTGCCACTTGCATCCAACTGGGCTTACTGCCTCTGGCCAAACACCTGATGCTCAACAGCGACATTATGATCAATGCCATCACCGGAAGCACCGGCGCCGGAGTAAAACCAGGCCCCACCAGTCACTTCAGCTGGCGGAATAACAACCTGAGCGTATATAAACCTTTTGAACATCAGCATATACCCGAAATCAGACAATCGCTGAAACAACTGCAGAACAGCTTTCATGCTGAGATAGACTTCATACCATACCGGGGAGACTTTCCGCGCGGTATTTTTGCCACCATCGTAGTAAAGACCAAAGTGGCATTGGAAGAGATTGTACGTATCTACAAGGAGTACTATGCCAAAGACTCCTTTACCCACATTGTAGAAAACAACATTGATCTGAAACAAGTGGTAAATACCAACAAGTGCCTCATCCACCTGGAGAAACATGGCGATAAACTGCTCATCATTTCTTGCATTGACAACTTGCTGAAAGGAGCCAGCGGTCAAGCCGTTCATAACATGAACCTGATGTTCAACCTGGAAGAAACCGTAGGGCTCAGACTGAAACCCAGCGCTTTTTAACTACATTAAAATCAAGCTTATGAAACTTTTCGATGTATATCCCCTGTTTGATATCAATATTGTAAAAGGAAAAGGCTGCCGCGTATGGGATGATCACGGCACCGAATACCTGGATTTATATGGAGGACATGCCGTTATTTCCATCGGTCATGCTCATCCGCACTATGTCGATATGATCAGCAGGCAAGTGGCTACTCTGGGATTTTATTCAAACTCAGTTATCAACCCCCTGCAGCAACAGTTGGCCGAACGCCTAGGCAAAATCTGCGGCTATGAAGACTATGCGCTGTTTTTGATTAACAGCGGAGCAGAAGCCAACGAGAATGCCTTAAAACTGGCTTCGTTCTACAATGGACGCACCCGAATTATCTCATTCTGCAAAGCTTTCCACGGACGTACGTCTCTGGCGGTAGAAGCTACCGATAATCCTAAAATCATTGCCCCCATCAATGAGGGAGGTCATGTAACCTATCTGCCGCTCAACGACATTGAAGCCATGCAGGCCGAATTGGCAAAAGGCGATGTCTGTGCCGTCATTCTAGAAGGCATTCAAGGGGTAGGCGGCATCCAACTTCCTACGGATGCATTTATGCATGCCCTACGCCAGGCATGTACAGAACAGAATACGGTACTGATTTTGGATGAAATCCAAAGCGGTTATGGCCGCAGCGGCAAATTCTTTGCTCACCAATATTACGGCATTCAGGCTGATATCATTACCATAGCCAAAGGCATCGGAAACGGATTCCCCATGGGAGGCGTATTAATCAGTCCGATGTTTACTCCCGTCTACGGTCAGCTGGGCACCACCTTCGGCGGCAACCACTTGGCATGCAGCGCCGCTCTGGCCGTACTCGATGTCATAGAGAAAGAACATCTGATAGACAATGCAGCCCAAGTGGGTGATTTCCTGATTCAAGAACTGAAAAAATTCCCTCAGATCAAGGAAGTACGAGGCCGCGGTATGATGATTGGCTTAGAATTTAACGAGCCCATCAAGGAAATCCGTCTGCGTCTGCTCAAAGAGCATCATGTGTTTACCGGCGTCAGCGGTACTCATGTATTGCGCCTGCTTCCACCGCTTTGCTTGAGCATGGAAGAAGCCCGCCTCTTTTTAGACCGGTTTCAGAAAGTATTGGAATCCTCCTTATAAGGTTTGAGAAACTGAATAAAAAAATGAAAGTCGCTATTATCGGTGCAGGTAACATGGGAGGAGCCATGGCCCGCGGCATGGCCCAAGGTACCGTCATCCCTGCCGAAAACATCACCGTGTCTAATCCTTCCCAAGGAAAATTAGACCAGCTAAAAGCCGAATTCCCGGATCTCCGGATTACCAATGACAACAGCATGGCAGTTCAAGGAGCTGACTTGGTTATTCTGGCCGTGAAGCCCTGGCTCATCCGCGGAGTGCTCCATGAATTACAGCTTCCGGCCACTACCATCCTTGCTTCGGTAGCCGCCGGCATTACCCTGGATGATATACAGAAAGAAATGGGAGATACCTGCCGCCCCGTAGTGCGCATCATGCCCAATACAGCCATCAGCCTGCAGCAAAGCATGACCCTTCTGTCCAAGAATCACTCCGTGACAGAGGAGCAGACCAGCATCCTGTCAGAAATCTTTCAGGAAATGGGATCAGTCTGCTGGATCAGTGAAGAACTGTTACCGGCTGCTACTTCCCTGGCCTCCTGCGGTATAGCCTATGCTTTAAAATACATCCAAGCAGCCATGCAGGCAGGCATTGAAATGGGATTATACCCCCAGAATGCCATCCAGATGGTTGCACAGTCTATGAAAGGGGCAGCCGAAATCATGCTGAGCCAAAATACACACCCCAGTGCAGAAATAGACAAAGTATGTACTCCCGGCGGTCTCACGATCAAAGGCATTAATGAACTGGACCACCACGGATTTACTTCTGCCATCATCCAGGCCATGAAAGCCAGCAGCAAATAAATCACAAAACATAAATCAATCCTATGGACGAACAGATAAAGCAAATAGCCGAACGCTTACGCGGTTTACGCGATGTCTTGGAACTGACTCCCAGAGACATTGCTCAAGACTGTGACCTCTCGGAACAAGAATACAGCCAGGCGGAAAGCGGAGAATATGACATTTCTGTGAGCATGCTCCAAAAGATAGCCCGCCGATACCATATATCCCTGGATGCCCTGATGTTTGGTGAAGAGCCTAAAATGAACAGCTATTTCCTGACGCGGGCTGACAAAGGGGTCAGCATAGAACGTACCCACGCCTATAAATACCAGGCGCTGGCCTCTGGCTTCATGGACCGCCATGCCGACCCCTTCATCGTAACTGTGGAGCCCAAACCCGAAGAAGAGCCGATCCACTTTAACAGCCATACCGGCCAGGAGTTCAATCTGGTTCTGGAAGGGCGCATGATGATTCACATCGACGGAAGAGAACTGATTCTCAACGAAGGAGACAGCCTCTACTTCAACTCAAAGCTTCCTCACGGCATGAAAGCATTGGATGGAAAGAAAGTCCGTTTCCTTGCCGTCATTCTGTAATACGATGTAAATATACAACTATGTTAGAACGATTCTTAAAACAAACCACGTTTCAATCCCAAGAGGACTTTAAAAAGAACTTCCAGGTAAAGGTACCCCAGGACTTTAACTTCGGCTATGACGTAGTAGATGCCTGGGCTGCTGAACAACCCGATAAAAAAGCCCTGCTCTGGACCAATGACCAAGGGGAACACCGACAGTATACCTTTGCCGACATGAAGCACTATACCGACTGCACGGCTGCTTATTTCCAAAGCTTGGGTATCGGCCACGGAGATATGGTGATGCTCATCCTGAAACGGCGTGTAGAGTTCTGGTTCAGCATCATAGCCCTCCATAAACTAGGGGCTACCGTAATTCCCGCTACTCACTTACTGACTAAAAAAGACATTATATACCGCTGTCAGGCTGCAGACATCAAGATGATAGTTTGCGCCGGAGAACCGGTCATCACCGAGCATATTGCCGCTGCCATGCCCTGCTCTCCCACCGTACAGCACCTCATCAGTGTAGGTCCTGAGTATCCCGAAGGATTTCTGAATTTCCAGGAAGGCATAGAGCATGCCGCTCCTTTTATCAAACCGGAACATCCCAATTCCAATGAAGATATCTCCCTGATGTATTTCACCAGTGGTACCACCGGAGAACCCAAGATGGTAGCACACGATTTTACTTATCCGCTGGGACATATCGTGACCGGCTGCTTCTGGCACAACCTGCATGCAGACAGCCTGCACTTGACCATTGCCGATACAGGATGGGGAAAAGCTGTTTGGGGAAAACTCTATGGGCAGTGGATAGCCGGTGCCAACATCTTTGTGTATGACCACGAGAAATTCACCCCGGCCGATATCCTGCAGAAAATACAAGACTACCAGGTAACCTCGCTCTGTGCCCCTCCTACCATCTTCCGTTTTCTGATTCATGAAGACCTGACCCGCTATGACCTCTCTTCTTTACAATATTGCACCATTGCCGGCGAAGCCTTAAACCCTGCAGTATATGATACCTTCAAGCAGCTGACTGGCATCAAGCTGATGGAAGGATTCGGACAGACAGAAACGACCCTGACAGTAGCTACTTTACCCTGGATGGAACCGAAACCCGGCAGCATGGGACTTCCGAATCCGCAATATGAGGTAGACCTTATTGACCACGAAGGCCGCTCGGTAGAAGCTGGAGAGCAAGGACAGATTGTGATCCATACCGATAAAGGCAAACCTCTTGGCCTCTTTAAGGAATACTACCGTGATGCTGCACGCACCCGCGAAGCCTGGCATGACGGCATTTACTATACCGGTGATATAGCTTGGAAAGATGAAGATGGCTACCTGTGGTTTGTGGGCCGTGCAGATGATGTAATCAAAAGCAGCGGTTACCGCATCGGTCCCTTCGAGGTGGAAAGTGCCCTGATGACACACCCGGCAGTGGTGGAATGTGCCATCACGGGAGTACCCGATGAAATCCGCGGCCAAGTGGTCAAAGCGACCATCGTGCTCGCCAAAAACTATCAGAAACAGGCGGGTGATGCTCTCATAAAGGAACTACAGAATCATGTGAAACGGGTGACAGCCCCCTACAAATACCCTCGTGTCATCGAATTTGTAGACGAACTGCCCAAAACCATCAGCGGCAAGATACGGAGAGTGGAAATCCGGAAACAAGATAATCGATAACATTATTCATCATCCTAATTATTATTTAATTCAAAATTCATTCATTACCATGAAAAAAATCATGAAGACCCTTTGCGGCGGAATGCTGCTTACCCTGCTCACTGCATGCGGTGAAGGTACAGGCGTAATGAAGTCGTACAATGAAGGCATCAATATCATTCCGATGCCTCAAGTACTGGAACAGACTCAGGGACGTTTTACACTGAAAGACGGCCAAGTGTTTGGTGTGGCTACACCGGAATCCGAAACGGTGGCCCAATACTTTATCCAAAAGATGAAACGCGCCACCGGCTATGAGTTCAAGGTAGCCCAACAGGGAGACATCAATTTAATCTTGCGTGAAGAAACTTCTCTGGGACAGGAAGGTTATCAACTGAAAGTAACTCCCAAGAAGGTGGAAATTATAGCCCAGACTCCACAGGGACTGTTCTATGGTTTGCAAAGCTTCATGCAGCTGTTGCCTGCCGAAATTGAAAGCCCGGCTCCAATCAAGGGAATCGCCTGGACAGCCCAGGCAGTCAACATTACTGACCATCCCCGTTTCAGCTACCGTGGTGTCCATGTAGACCCTTCCCGACACTTCCAGACGGTAGACGAACTGAAGAAGGAAATTGATGTACTGGCACTCTTTAAAATCAACCAGCTGCATTGGCATCTGACCGATGACCAGGGCTGGCGTATTGAAATCAAGAAATACCCCAAACTGACCGAAGTAGGAGCTACCCGCATAGATGGCGAACGTACGGAATACAAAGGATTCTATACACAAGAAGAGGTAAAAGACATTGTGAAATATGCAGCCGACCGCTTTATCACCGTTATTCCAGAACTGGAAATACCTGGTCACGAAATGGCAGCGATTGCCGCTTATCCTGAACTCTCCTGCAAAGGGGAACCGGGAACACCGCGCATTATCTGGGGAGTGGAAGACATCGTGATGTGCCCGGGCAAAGAACTGATGTTCGACTTCCTGGAGGATGTCATCGACGAAATGGTACCTCTCTTCCCTGCCACTTATTTCCACATCGGAGGCGATGAATGCCCCAAAGCCAGCTGGAAAGCCTGCCCGCTTTGCCAGCAGCGCATCCGTCAGGAAAAGCTGAAAGACGGCAAGCATGCTCCCGAAGAACTGCTGCAGACGTATGTCGTGGAACGTATCGAAAAATACCTCAATAAATATGGCAAGAAGATTATCGGCTGGGATGAAATCCTGGAAGGAAACCCGGCTCCTTCGGCTACCATCATGTCATGGCGTGGAGAAGAAGGCGGGCTGGCAGCAGCGATGGCCGGACACGATGCCATCATGACTCCCGGTCCCCGCGGCATGTATCTGGACCACTACCAAGGCGATCCGAAGATAGAACCGGTAACCATCGGCGGTTATGCTTTACTGGAAAAATCATATGACTACGACCCGGTACCTGATACCTTGAAAACTTTAGGAAAAGACAAACATATTGTCGGCGTACAAGGAAATACCTGGAGTGAATACATGTACACCAACGATATCCGCGAATATCAGACTTTCCCACGTATCATTGCCATAGCAGAAATCGGTTGGACTGAAACAGCCCGTAAAGACTTTGCAGACTTCAAGCGACGCATCAACAATGCATACGTCCGCATGGATGGTCATGGCATCAACTACCACATTCCGCTGCCTGAACAACCCAACGGTTCTTGTAACCGCGTAGCATTCTTAGACCAGGCCACGCTGGAATTTACTAATACCCGCCAGTATCCGATGGTTTATACCACCGATGGCAGTGACCCCACCGCCACTTCAGCCCGCTATGAAGCTCCGCTGGCTCTCCAGGAAAATACGGTAGTGAAAATTGCCACCCTGCTGCCTTCTGATAAACTCAGCCAAGTGCGTACCATTCAGGTAGAAAAAGAAACACTGGCACCCGCCAAAGAAGTAGCCGACAAAAAGCCCGGTTTAAACATGGAAGTGACTTACGGATACTACCTCAATGTAGATGAACTGGCTCAATCCAAAGAAAAAGCGAGTCAAAAAAATATCAAGGAGCTCCGTGAGCTGACTACGGTAGAGAAATCCAGCGAATCCATGCGTAATGTGAAACAATATGCAGCCGTAGCTACAGGGTTTATAGACATCCCGGAAGACGGAGTTTACTTCCTTTCTTCTGATTTGGAAGAAGTATGGATTGACGGAAAACTCCTCATCAATAACCGGGGCGAAGTGAAACGCTTCTCACGTCACGACAATTCCATAGCCCTAGCCAAAGGCTTGCATGAAGTGAAAGCCGTATTTTTGGGCCACATCATCGGCGGCTGGCCTTCCAACTGGAACGATGGCAGCATCTCCCTGCGCCGCAGCGATGAAGCCAAATTCCAGAAAATAGAAGGAAATCAGTTATGGCATTAAAACTGCCCGTCTGACTTATACCAAAGAGGGAGTGCATTTTATAGTGCACTCCCTCTTTGATTATAAATACAACAGGATGAATTTGCATGCTACATCGGCGCTACTTCAGGAATCAGATCCTGCAGGATGGCTGAAGCTGGTTCGGCAGTATCCTGTCGGGTAGAATCAGTCTGCACAGCAGCAGAAGCCGCATTCGGCTGATTCATCAGTTCTCTGGTGGTTCCTAACTTTCCCACACGCACCAAAGACGAAGGCAACTTTTGCGGTTCCACTTCCTTAGCCTTAAACTCCCGGGTATAATCCATAAACCTATAATGCTGCGGGCGCAAAGTCTGACTAAAGACAAAACGGACGATTTCCTTCTTGCCGGCCCGAGTTTTAAGCACCAGCGAATCCTGCATGTCAATCAGATATTCAGATGGTTCGCCACCATCCAGTGTAAGCTGTTTCTTCTGATAGGCGGCATCCTGCATCTTCCCGTCCGGCGATACGAATTGAGTCAATCCATTGTTGTTCACCAGCAGAAAGCCGTTTGAAAAGTAAGGATAAGAATAAGCTACCGAGAGATCTTTCAAGGCTATAAACTCGCCCTTGGTATTGTAGAATCCCTTCAGTACCTCCTGATCCTGAGCAGTAACTACTGCATAGCCTTCAGCAAACGGATGCACCATATCCACCGTAGTAGCCATCCGCTGGCCTTTCAGATTCCATAGCGAAGTAACTCCCAAAGAATCACTGAACAACACCGGAGCTTCTGCATCCAGATAGATGTGGTCATAAGAAGGGCTCATAATCCAGCGCGGCATCTGAGCTTTAAGCAATAAGGCTGCATGCAACAGCCACACTAACAATATCAGTTTTTTTTTATTTTATTATATTTTTTGCTAACCATATTAAAGTGGTGCAAAGATAGTAAAACTAATCCGAAAGCCGTACCTATCTGTTTAATAATTTCAATTCTTTTTATTTCCTGTTTTTTCTTCCGTATTTTTTCGGGATGTAAATCTTTCCACCGTTCACCATTCACCTTTCAACAGCTGATTATCAATAGATAAAAGGTGAATGGTGCTCCGATTATAAAAGGAGAAAAACACGATATACAACTGCTGGTTCTGCTGTAGCTAAACGTTTCTCTACTTAAGGAATAATTATTTCTAATGGAACTTTAGAACACTAATTCCTGCCAAGTAACCGACTAATTCCTGCCAAGTAATGGACTAATTCCCGCAGAATTAGTTTAAAAAATCCCAGCCTGGCTACAGCAAACAGCCAAAATAATCTCGTATCTTTGCACCTGGTTTGCTTTCATTTCATCTATTGGAAGTGAAAAGCTGACCATTCACCCCTTTCTTTCTGATTATCAGCGGATGAAAGGTGAATGGTGAAAGTTCATCAACGACTAAAATAAGGATACAGACGATATGATTCAAGAATTCATCCTCCGAGTGCTGCCCGAAGTGGCTGCCAACGAACAGAAGCTCCTCGAATTTCTCTCTCGCGAAAAAGGAATCAACAGCCAGGACGTAACCGCCACCCGTATTCTAAAGCGGAGCATTGATGCCCGCCAACGCACGGTATTCGTCAATCTTACGGTACGAGTATACCTGCACGAAATGCCCTCACAGGATGAATTTGTGCCGACTGAATATCCCAATGTAGAAGGAAAGCCGCAGGTCATTGTGGTGGGAGCCGGTCCAGGCGGATTGTTTGCAGCCTTACGTCTCATCGAACTGGGATTACGCCCCATCGTAGTGGAGCGAGGCAAAGATGTGCGTGAGCGGAAAAAAGACCTGGCTCAAATCAGCCGGCTACAGACGGTAGATGCTGAATCGAACTACAGTTTCGGCGAAGGAGGGGCCGGTGCCTATTCAGACGGAAAGCTCTACACTCGCAGCAAGAAACGGGGCAATGTAGATAAGATTTTGAATGTGTTCTGCCAGCATGGGGCTTCTACAGCCATTCTGGTGGATGCACATCCGCATATCGGAACAGACAAATTACCACGCGTCATTGAGAATATGCGGCACACCATTCTGAACTGTGGCGGAGAAGTGCATTTCCAGACACGCATGGATGCACTGATTATCAGCAACAATGAGGTGAAAGGTATTGAAACGAACACGGGAAAAACCTTCTTGGGACCGGTCATCCTGGCCACCGGACATTCGGCACGCGACGTATATCGCTGGCTAGCCTCTCATCAGGTGGAAATCGAAGCCAAAGGCATCGCTGTAGGCGTACGACTGGAGCATCCGGCTCACCTGATTGACCAGATACAGTATCACAACCGCCAAGGACGCGGTAAATACCTGCCGGCAGCCGAATACAGTTTCGTACAGCAGGTAAACGGACGCGGAGTATATAGCTTCTGCATGTGCCCCGGCGGATTCATCGTGCCAGCAGCAAGCGGGCCTGAACAATTGGTAGTAAACGGCATGAGTCCCAGCAACCGTGGTTCGCGCTGGAGCAACAGCGGTATGGTAGTAGAACTGCGGCCGGAAGATCTTCCGATGTTGGGTATGTCGGCTACTGCCGAACAGCTGGAAAGCCCTTTGGGCATGATGTATTTCCAGGAGCACCTGGAACGCCTGTGCTGGCTGCAAGGGCAACGGAAACAGACGGCTCCGGCACAACGCATGGATGATTTCTGCCGCCGGAAACTGAGCCGCGACCTGCCCGAAACATCTTATGCCCCCGGACTGGTGTCCTCGAACCTGCACAGCTGGATGCCCCCCTTCATTGCCGACCGCCTGGCCCAAGGATTTCAACTGTTCGGACGCAACAGCCGCGGTTTCCTGACTAACGAAGCGGTGATGATTGCTGCCGAAACCCGTACTTCGGCTCCTGTACGCATTGTACGCGATCGCGATACACTGCAGCACATTCGCCTACAAGGACTCTTCCCCTGTGGAGAAGGAGCCGGTTATGCAGGAGGTATTGTATCTGCAGGAGTAGATGGAGAGCGATGTGCCGAAGCTGCGTATGAGTATCTTAAAAATTAAACATGGAGAAGGAAAGATTGAAAAACTTAGCCGAAATAGCCATTATTGAAGCGAATACCCTGACCTGTATAGGGCTTCGCAGCCTGTTGGAAGAAATAATTCCGTCTACAGTCATCCGTTCATTTGCCTCCTTCCAGGCTTTTATGGACGATACCCCTGACATGTACGCCCATTATTTCATCTCATCTCAGACCTATTTTGAACACACCGCTTTCTTCCTGGATCGAAAACCCAAGACCATTGTTCTAAGCAACGGATGGCAGCCTCTGCTGGCAGGCATTCCCCTATTGGATTACAGCCAGGATGAGCAGCACCTTATCAAAAGCATACTGCAACTACGCCAGCATGGCCACCCGCATCCACACCCGGACAACAGCATGAGCGAACACGAACTCTCGCCCCGTGAAATCGAAGTGCTGGTGCTTCTCACCAAGGGCCTCATCAATAAAGAAATAGCTGACCGACTAAACATCAGCCTGACCACAGTGATTTCACATCGCAAAAACATTACCGAAAAGCTGGGCATCAAATCAGTATCCGGCCTTACGATTTACGCCGTCCTGCACGGGTATATTGAAGCAGACTGCATCTGAATCAGAGCGATTATTATACATAATAGATGTGACCCATTTCAAAGTTATTGATATCATAGCAAGAATTCTGAAATGGGTCACCCTACTTTATTAAAAAAATTCCCTGTATTATCTTACTGAAAATTTAAATATACAATGACTTTCATATTGTTCGCCAGGTCTTAACAAAGCTGAAGGCCATTCTGGTTTATTAGGAGTATCAGGATACTTTTGAGTTTCCAAACAAACAGAAGCACGATGATTATATATAACACCTTTTTTCCCTTTCAAGGTACCATCTAGAAAATTTCCAGCATAAATTTGAATTCCTGGTTCATTAGTATAAACATCCAGTACAATACCCGTAGTTAAAGATTCAAGTGTTGCACATGAACGGCTCATATCACCTTTGGTATTAAGCACCCAATTATGATCATACCCCTTTCCATTCCTTAACTGTTCAAAATCATTATCAGCACGTGCTCCGATTGCTATAGGTTTACGGAAATCCATATCAGTACCTTCTACTGAAACGATTTCACCTGTAGTCATAAAAGTATTATCTACTGGAGTATAAGCATCTGCGTCAATAGTCAAAAGGTAATCAGCATTTGATTTAGAAGGATCACCATCCAAGTTAAAATAAGAGTGGTTGGTCATGTTAATAACTGTTGTACGATCAGTTTCTGCACTATAGCTAATATCAATAGCATTATCATCTGTCAATGAAAAAGTTACTTTACAAGTCAAATTACCAGGAAATCCTTCTTCTCCATCTTTTGATAAATAGCTTAATTCAAGTACCTGATCATTCAACTGTCGTGCATTGAATACCTGATATTGAAATCCTTTAGGACCACCATGCAAACAATGTCCAAAGTTATTTTGAGGCAACTGGTAATTGACTCCATCCAAAGTTATTTTACCTTGATTAATACGATTAGCATATCGACCAATAGTAGCTCCAAAATCTGTAGGGTATTTGATATAATCCTGAATAGAGTCAAATCCCAACACAACATCTTTCATATTTCCTTGATTGTCGGGTACCAATACAGAGACAATACGACCACCAAAGTTAGTAATACAAACTTCCATACCATTTTGATTCTTCAAAACAAAAAGGTCCGTTCTCTTACCATTCACATCTGTACGAAAATTCTCAGGATTCAAACCAGACAAAGTTTGCTCAGCTACTTTATGACTTGTGCAGGCGGATGCTAAAAGCATCCAGCCCACCAACACTGCTGTTATTATTTTCATAATTTCTTAACTTAATAATTATTTATTCTTCAAAAATTTTTCGGCACGCCCCGGTGTGAACAGCTCCCATAAAGAAGCTACTGTCCATCCTGGAGCAAAAATATTATTATAATATCCTTTACCATTCCGACCATAGTCCCAATTTGTATGCTGTACTACCTCTGGATAATAACCAACTTTACCTATCCCACACATGTGGCCTTCATGAGGAAGCAACTGACGCATAGAGGTGGAAATCACCTCAGCAAAGTCAACAAATCGAGTTTCATTATACTCCTTAGCCAACCACCGCAATACATCAGCAAATTCAAAGATGAATACATCAATATGATTATTTTCAACTGACACATTACCCCATCCGCGAGTTTTCAAGCCAAGATCTCCCAACATTTGGCCTTGAGCAAAAGGTACATCCCATGTATAATACCAAGACAAAGCAAAATAGGCGGCTTTTTTAGCTAAGGCTGCATAATGAGCACGTTCATCTCCTTTAGTAACCAAAGCCAAGTAATAAGAAGCTGTAGCTGCATACAGAGACGCTTCTTTATCTTCACAGTTAGCATCCAAAGTAGAAGAGAAATAATCTGCCTTAGAAATTAACTCCTTTTCCAAGTATTCTACTGTTCTCTTAGCACTAGCTAAATAACGCTTATCTTTAAAATATCTCGAAGCCATAACTAATGGTAAAGTGGCCGAAGGAGTACTTCCACCACTAACATCAACGATAGAAAAATCATCCTTAAATTTGCGCGGAAAACTACCATCTTCATTTTGCAATTTCAAGAAGTTATCCAACATGCTTTTTATTCGTTTTTCCCATTCTGGATGTTTACGCTTATGTTGTTTCTCATATTGAAGATAATTCAATATAGCATAAACCCCTTCAGACTGGCGACGGATGCTGTGTCTTGTTTCCTTAAAGTTGCGATTATAATGCACAACTTCATTAAAAAATCCAGCTTCAGAAAAACCATTCTGAAGATAAGTATCAAAAATAGAATTAGCGTTGTCTACCAAGTCCTTACGATTCTTCAGGTCACCATATTCCAATGCATTGAAAGCATTCAACAACACACGTCCCACAAAGCCAACTTCTGCCACATCCGTACTAGCGCAAGTAGCTGTTTCTAATTCTACTCCAGAATAATAATGAGTAGGAGTATCCTCTACATAACTTTCAACAAAAAAGTTACTCATAACTTCTTTCATTCTATCGATAGTATAAGGAGTCTCCACTACTTTCGGCGCATAGGTATCATAACTATATTCCCAAGTATATTGGACACATTCAGAAAAATCTGCAGCATCGCATTCAGATAATTCCCAGGTCAAAGAAATACTATTGCCCTTGCGAAGCAACTGATAAGCTTCAACAGCAGGAGCTAATGTCAATTTACGGATATAAGATTTTGGAGCTTCCTTATAAGGAAAGCCATAGGAAAGCACAGTTTTACCATTTAAATTCTCAAAACCTGTATACCCAATAGATGTCTCACCAGACAGGATTACCTCACCTTCCTTATGTGTAGTAAGCGCGTCCTTTTCAAACTTATCTATACGAATAACAGCCATTGACTTACCACCAGCAGTATTAAAAGCAGCAGTCAAAGGTGTACTCAAACGATCTTCGCGCACTAACCAACTATCTGATGTATGAAAAGATGGTGCTTCTTTAGGTGAACGCAAATTTTGGCGATACCAAAAACCTGGCATATAAAATTGACAATCAGCATGATTAAAACCGGTCTTTATCTGTTCACCATAATTAAAATATACATCTTCCAATGCTTTTAAGGTAACAGTTATACGTTGTTTATCATCATTTTCATTCACATGGCGCAATACTACCACAGGCAATTTTTCTGCAGCTACCGCTTCAAATACCCCATGGTTCTTTTGACTAAACGTCAAGTCATAACTCTTTGCATCATTCCCAGGCACCTTCAAAGAAAGTTTAGCCGATACATCTTCCAAAGAAACATTTACCGCTAACAAGTTCATGGCACTAGCTAGAAATGCGACACCAACAAATATTATTTTCAATTTCATGACTATTAAAAATTTACAATTTAAACACTGGTCTTTCGGACTGTAAAGAAGGAGCTTGTTCTGCTACCACAGGCCATTCATTTTCCCAACTAATTTTATCAAGCATCAGCACACGCCCATCCGGATTCTTTGTACTAACAGCATGGTAGAAGAACCAATCATTACCAGCCTCATCGGTTACAATTTCTGAATTATGACCTGTACCTACAAAAGAATTGTTTTTCCGAATCAAAATTTCATGTTGATTATCCAACATACAGCCACCTTTCTTGTCTAAATAAGGACCATAGAGATTTTTTGATCTTCCCACAACAGTTGTATAGGTACTTTTCAAACCTTCACAACAAGTGCCAATAGAAGCAAACAGATAATAATAATCACCTTTCTTATGAATATAAGTACCTTCATAAGCTGTACCCGCAATACGAGTCGGTTTTACTCCCTCCTTAATAGATAAGCCATCTTCTGCCAATTCAATAGCATAAATACCACGAAAACTACCCCAAAACAGGTATTTCCGACCATTATCTTCTATATAAAAGGGATCTATTGAATTCTGAACATTAATTTCATTACTTCTGAACATCTTCCCCTGATCTGTAAACGGACCTTCAGGCTTATCGGCAGTAGCACAACCTATACCACAAGTCCATTCTCCTCCCCAAACAGACATAGAATAATACAATACATACTTATCACCAATTTTATTGATATCAGGTGCCCAAATACCTCCCTTTTCCTCAAAATTAGGACGAGTACGATCTGTAAAAGCTGTTCCAAGATATTCCCAATCCACTAAATTTTTGGAGCGATGAATGGGTAAGTTACGGATATCTTCTGTTGCATACAAATAAAAAAATCCATCCTCCCCCTTGATAATAGTAGGATCTGGCAAACTATAATTAATTACAGGATTCTTATAAACCTCAACCACAGGCTGAGGTTTAGTAACAGCCTGATCCTCTTTTGAAGAAGAAGAACAAGCAGCTAAGCCACAAACAGCTAATAGTAACAATTCTTTTTTCATATTCTTAATTATTTATTTTTGTAATATTATATAATCTATACCCAACAACGAATTAGTAGCTTGATTATTAGCCTGTTTTTGAACCAATTTCAAGGTATTCATCCCCTTATGGAAAAAGGATTTTCCAAGATCTAATTCATCAGTCAATAGGATAGGATGATACAAATCCACACGATTCTTCAATAATCTACCATTCAGATAAATATCTATACATCCATAATCAGGTGCCTTACTAAAGGCTATTCGCAACTGATAGTTTCCAGCTTGTTCTACTTTAAACCCTAAAATTGCTTCATCACCAGGTTTAGCATCTGCCCAAAAGAACTGGGCTCCATTACTCCAATTCATAGCCGGAATACTCTGCGATCTTTCAATTCCCCCATTTAACATAATATCCATAAACTCACCTTCTACTTTCTGTCCCAGTATGGCCACATTGTTTACTAAATCATTTTTATGCTTGGCTATCGTAGCAGCAGCCTTCTCCTGTTCGGCTTGGCGATTAGAAATACCCCCTGGTAACAGATACCAGAAAGTTGTTGGTGCATAATTTATAATGGTACTTCCCCAATGCCAAATTTCCATATCAAACAATAAAGATTTACTGAAAGGAATGGCATCCAAGCTACGATAACGAACATTAGAAACATGACCACACTGTGTAGACCCAGTTCCATCGGGTTCGGCTATAAACGGATGACTGAATTTATGATGCATACACCAAGCATATCCGTAATAGTCTTCTGTTCCTGTTCCAAAATGAGAAGGAAACTCTTCACCATCAACATATATCTTTTCATCTCCTTCACCCCACCAATCTGCCAACGAATTAAACAAAGTTACCCCATCGCCTACATAAACACCTTTCCCAGTGAGTTGAACAAAATTCTGGTCAAAATGATCATCTGTAGTCACCTGTTTCAAGTTAGTACGGGTATGCAATTGAGAAAATTCTGTCCATCCAGCTCCAAAATACATACTCAGTTCATTCCATTTCCAAGACGATGTATAGACAGTCAATGAAGTTTTTACCTCCTTCTTTCCAACATTTTGCAAAGCTATCCTACAATTTTCTCTATACGGCATAACCCAAAAACAAGACAATAAAGAATCGGTCGTCATTTCAGTAAAGAAAGTCTGAAAAGGCGAAAATCGGTTACCACACCCAAAAAAATCACCTACTGGCACCCAAACTGTTTCGTGATTATCAAAAGATATACGCAATACGGTAGAACGAAGGGCCTGATCAAAATCTTCCGAACCTAGTTTTACATCTAAGCGCCGTACAGCCCCGGTACCAGAAAGAGATACAACATTTTCTTGACCTGCTGCAAGGCTATCAGATTGAGTAATTCCACTTTCCCATGTTTCTGTCACCTTACGGGAGGCAGTTAACCTATATTGCACTTGTAACAATAGTTCATGATTAACGGATAAATCATCTAGCGAGAAAGTCTGTACGCATGTACCTCGCTCATATGTACGATAATTTATATTATAATAAAAACATTCTCCGGAAAATTCACCCGCCTCCTTAATAGAAGGACTTTCATAAGTAATCTTACAATGCTTTCCATAGGGAATAGGCAAATACAAGTTATGTCCTCTTTGCTTATAATCAGTTTGCGTAGAAACAGATGTGGAAAGAGGAGCGTCTACCAATAAATGCCCACTTAATACTTTCAAGACTTCTCCTTCTATCACAGGTTCATGCTGATTATCTAAATAAATACGGAGTATACCTTGATCTGCATAATCAGCTACAGTGACCCAAAAACGAGTAATCGCACCTGGTCCATCAACATCTACCATAACAAACTCCCTACGACCATCTACAGAATCAATGCGTAAAAATTGACTCCGATCGCAATTAGCATACCATGACAAGCTATCCTTACAGACAGAAGCCCTATCATAACTGCTGAATTGGCGAGTAATATAATAAGGTTCAGGATATTGAGGCAAAGATTCAGAAGTAACCATTTCCTGCAGTAAAGAAGCTGTAGTAATAACTTGAGAAGTACCTTGACAAGCACAGAAACAAATTATAAATATGCAATATAAAATACTATGATTCATACAATCGTTAATTAATCTATTACAACTTGTGGGCGTATTAATGGTCCATACATAGAAATAATTCCATCATCTGAAATCACAAAATCCTTAATATAAGAAGTTCTTGGTTGCACTTTCATACCATTCCAATGAGCATGAAATATATATTTCCAACTTCCATCTTTCGTACAGAAAGGAGCACCATGCCCTGTTCCTACCAGTCCGTCTACACGTTGTAAAATCGGATTACCTTCATATTTCTTCCAAGGTCCTTTAGGAGTATTTGAAGTAGCATAACCTACACCGTAATTCTGACTTTCAAAATGATTGGCAGAGTATACCAAATAATAGACATCATCTTTTTTCAAGATAGAAGGACCCTCTGCCACTTTAGTCGGTTTATCTTGAGACAATTCCCAAGATTCTCCCACCTGAATACACTGCGTCAAAGTTTCTTCTTTAATACTCATCAGGTCTTCTTTCATTTCAGCTACCCAAATCACATTACCATTAGTAAAGCGAACAAAATAAAGATAAGGAGTACCATCTTCATCTATAAATAAAGACGGATCAATACTTTTTTCATTCCAAATAGTTTTTTTACTACTTGTTTAAACGGACCTTGAGGACAATCAGCAGTAGCTACACAAATATGTTCTTCGCAAGAATAGAATAGATAAAACTTCTTTTGTGTTTCTATATAATATACTTCAGGTGCCCAAAATCCCCAAGTACCATACGAATCATCTGCCCTTAAAGCCTGCCCTTCCCTTTTCCATGTTTTCAAGTCTTCTGAAGAAAAACAGACAAATCCCTCACCATGCACTGTACCACCAGTACCATAAGCATAATATTTACCCTCATAAAGCAATACATAAGGATCGGCTATCGGCAAAAAATCAGACTCTACCTTTGCACTTGATGCACAACCGATGCAACAAATACACCACAAAAAGAACAATAAATATTTCTTCATCATAATAATCTTTTACTTGACTACATAAGGAGTGGTATATTCCTTACCAATTTTCATTTTATGCACCCCATTCACCTCCTCAAAACGAACATCGCTGATATACATCGCTCTAGGATGAATATTATTCTTATCCTTATGAGCATGGAACACAATACGAAGTTTTCCAGCCTTATCCTTGAACATGGCACTATGTCCTACACCTACCAAATCACCCGGTTTCTGCAATAACGGATTCTCCTCATATTTAGTCCAAGTACCCATCAAATCAGTGGCTGTAGCACAACCAATACCATAAAATGGACTCTCATAACTATTGGCTGAATATGTCATATAATATATTCCTTTATGTTTCACTACATACGCTCCTTCATTAACACGAGGCCAAACTTCCTCCCATGCTTGAGAAACATGAATACAAGGATGCATTGTCTCAGTCTTAATAGTCATCAGGTCGCTTTCTAATTCAGCCACCCAAATATTCAAGCCATCATTAAAACGGTCGAAAAACAAATAAGGCTTTCCATCATCATCAATAAACAAAGAATTATCAATACATTTTTCACCTGCTATCATCGGTTCTTTTTTACTCTGCACAAAAGGACCGGTAGGGGAATCAGCCGTTGCCACACAAATATGTTCATCAGCTGTATAATACATATAAAATTTTCCATTCACCTCGTACACTTCAGGAGCCCAAAACCAACGATCAGCCCATACATCCTTCTTCATCAATGCCATACCTACATATTTCCAGGATTGCAAATCTTCAGAAGTATATACTTCGATACCATCATCTGCATTAGTTCCATAAGCGTAATAAATATCATTATGCAGCAGAATAAAAGGATCGCCCAAAGGCACCTTGGTTTTCACATGTTCTACCTGAATCTCATCAACATTCTTATACTCAGAAGAACAAGATTGACAAGATGTACATACAACCATAAAACCCAATAAAAATAAAAAAATGTTTTTCATAACCTTTATCTGATAATTAACTATTTACTTGCTCCGATATGATAATACAACACCCCTTTATATAAAGCATTATATGCACCTGAACAGAAGCCGATTCTAGAAGAGGGATAAGCTATCTCCAAATTATCAATTTCTTGACCATCTATAAAAAGATATAACCTGCCCTCTTTACGCACTGCACGAAAATGATAGGAGTCTTTCCACAACTCATGTATCCCAATCTTATAAATATGACGATTCATATCTTTCGGATCTTTATTAATAAAACGTACCCCTTCTGCTTTTACTGGCAAAAATGATAAAACATTATATGCAGGATGTTGATCAATAATCACCTCTTGATTCGGAATAGATATCCATTCGCCCTGACTTAAATATTCTACCTTGAAATGGCTGAACATATTATCCACAAACAGAGACTTATGACCAACTTCATGTCGGGATAGATACAAACCATCAAGTTGTGTTGGCGTGGCAAACCGATATGATTTTTCCACAAAATCAGTGTATTTAACATCCGGATAAACCATTTTACGGCCAGATAATACATATTCTTTAGTCAATACCTTTCTACCTTTTTTTACAACTTCTAATTCTACCTTTTGACATGGACCATTAAACCAGACTTTCACATAATTCTTGGCATCAACATAGACCGGATAACAGCCACTAGCCTGCTCAAGCAAATGATCTAACTGAAAACTATATTCATAATTCGTCAGCCAACCTCCTTTTACTCTTTCAGAATAACTTGATAGTTGAACCTGAGCTACATCGAAACCAATCGTATACACAGCCCCTTCAAATAAAGCAGAGCAAGTCTTATCATCAAACACTCCAGGAATACCTGGTACATCGGCCGGAATCACATTCTTAAAAACAGACTTACCTGGAGCAGGTATTTCATCCAACCAAACTTTCAAATCACCTTCCTGACGTTCTATCCGGAAATGATGGTACACCCCCCAACAAAAATCATTAGGTAAATCATAAGACCGAGTCGCTTCCTTACCGTCTATTAATGTATGTATGAACCAGGTATTATCTGCTGGGTTCAGACCTATTATAACTTGATTCTTAGCATCTTTCCACCAAGCCACGACACCAGCTTTACTAATAGATGTATTTACCCCTGTCTCAAATAAATAGCTAACAGACGGTTGCACCTGTGACAAAACTCCCCAACAAGTACTTTCCTCTTTCTTTGTCCAAGTAGGAAGAGCAGGTTCCGGATGATACCCTAAAGTATTAACACCTGTAATACCATCGACATATAATGTTTTATCAAAAAAATGTACTCTGTTAATATATTGCCCTCTCGATTCATTATTCTTATTAGCCATATAGATAAGCCACCATTCAAACCCATTTGGTCCTCGCAAAATATTGGGTTGCCCAGGCGTCATTAAAATATCATCCGCCGTATCAGCCTTCATATCAAATAATGAAACATCAAAAAAATGAGAACGCCCTTGACACGTTTCCACGGCCAACATATTTTGTCCTTGCTTTAAAGCACTACGCTGCTTCTTATTTAAATTTACTATACAATAATCTCTTCCTTGCTTTTCATAAATTAATTGACCATTTAAATAAATTTTAGTATCCCCTTCATGAGCTACCCGCAAAGCTAAATTCCCCACTTGTATGGCTTCAAAACTCTTTCTGAGCCACAAAGCTGAAGTTTTCCATACAGTTCCTTGATGTCGGGTAGTAGACCCCTTGATTTCTTTGGAAGAAAATCCACTTTCCCCCTTTTTCCAATCAGAATCATTAAAAGAATTATCCATCCAATGTCCCTTGGGTTGCTGCTCAACATAGGCAAAAAGCGGATCATAAGTAGAACCATACCTCAACAAATCTACATAATTTTCCTCCAATAATATCTGATTACTTGATACTACTGGATAGCTATATTTATTACCATTTTGAAAACCTAAAGGGGAGTCGGCCTCAGCCACCCCCAACTGATAATTGCCCCACTCTGTGGAAGTGTGGTTGGCATTATACATCATATAATAATGGTCTCTATATTTAATAACCCAAGGACCTTCTGCTACCCGGTTATCCATGGTTTCCCAAGTATCTGGCAATGACGAAAATAAACAGATAGGTTCACTGGAAAATTCTAAAGGATTTTTCATTTTACGAGCCCAAATAGTATTTCCATCCGTAAAACGCACCATATACATATAGAGTTGTCCATCGTCATCCTTAAAAATCATCGGATCAATCCGATTATCCATCCATTGTTTTTGATTCGGTTCGGTATAAGGCCCTGTCACCTCATCACTTTGTGCATGCACTATATGAACAGCATGCCTATCCTTTCCCCAATAATTGACCGACCAATATAAATGAAAATCACCATTCCAATACAACATATCATTGGCATGAATCTGATTGTTTCCAGCACCTGTACCTTGAGTCCAATCATTCTTCATAGTTACTACATGGACCGGCCCTCTCCAATGTACCAAATCATCAGACACATAAAAATCACCATTCGTAAAAACACCCCCAATATAATACTTGCCGTTATATTTCAACACACCTGCATCAGCTACTCCTGGCAATACCGGATTCTGTATATTCTGTGCAGAGATAAGTCCACCACAAAACATGCTGCATATTAATAGTGCTTTTCTAAGATTATTCATAATAGTGCTGATTAAAAAGAGAAAAAGCTGTGCATGGAGTGTAATGAACCAACATCCATACACAGCCTTAGTATTCATGAGAATTTTATTAATACATCGGATTCTGAGTCAAATGAACCTCTCCGCCGACCGTACTGTTACTAACTTCATCTCTTGGAATAGGCAAACGTTTATGCTTACCTATTACAAAATTATTGAAATCCTTATCACGAGCTTTTAATTCTTCAATACCTTGAACTGAATCTAACAATCCCCAACGCTTCAAGTCTGCCCAACGCCAGCCTTCAAAACAAAGTTCCAACGTACGTTCAGTCTGCAAACGCTTCATGAAAGCTTCTTTTGAATTCAAGCAATCTTTCCACTGACTATCTACTAAATCCACCAGACCTGCACGATTTCTTACCTTATCTACATAAACAGCAGCATCCTTAGGCTGTGTACCGGTTTCAACCAAACATTCTGCATAGTTCATCAAAATATCCGCATAACGCATAATACGGTAATTATTACGAGCAAAATAGTCTTCTGTATCACGGTAATAAGCTGTATTATATTTACGGATATAGCAATCTTCTGCATCCATTCCCCAACCCTCATTCCAGTCTGCATTATCAAATTTATAATATTTCTTAGATTGATCAGGGAAATCAGCTGAGAAACCACGATAAAGAATACTATGATACAAACGCAAGTCATTAGTACCATCTTCACGCTTTTCCTTCAAGAACTCATCTACTAACCAACGACGAGCCTTTCCATCCCCCCATCCTATTCCACTAGGAGCATAGAACTGCGTGCGTTGGAAGCCAAATGCCATACTAGCATCATTACCTGTTCCACCTTTATTCTGATCATCAAACTGAATTTCAAAGATACCTTCCTTATTGTTTTCATCCAAATCCGTAAAGTTATCCTGACGGTTAGCAATCAAATCATATAGAGAACCTTCTCTTTCAATCAACCAGCTCAATTGTTCTTTGGCTAAGTCATACTTATGCTGTTGCATATAAGCCTTACCTAGCAAAGCCTTGGCTGCTCCTTTCGTAGCACGTCCCAAATTAGCAGCATCCCAGGTTTCAGGCAGATAAGTATAAGCAAAAATCAAATCCTTTTCAATCTGATCCCAAATTTCTTGTTCAGAAGCGTCTTGAGGAATGTATGACGCATCCATTGGTTCTAATGGCATAGTACCTTTTTCCCAAAGTAGGTTCACCTGAAAATACCACAAAGCACGCAAAAAAGAAGCCTGTGCCAATACTTGATTTTTAGTTGTTTCATCCATATCAATAGCAGGCACTTTGCTCAATACTTGATTGCAACGGAAAATACCTACATAAAAATGTTCCCAGTGTACGGTATTACCTTCATAAAAATTATAGTTATTATACAGAAAACGAGTCCAATCACCTAATTCAATCCATGGAGAAGAACTCCAGCCCTCATCTGATGTCAAATCATAACGGAAAGAAAGCCAACGCATCCAAGTGCCCTCTTTATACAGAAAACTGTAACAAGCATTGACACCCGCTGTAGCATCTTCGGGCTTGTTCCAATAAGTTTCATTGGTCACCTCATTGGGATTTTCAATATCCAATAAGCTAGCGCTACATCCAGTACCCAATGTCAAGGTAGCGGCCAACATTAATCCACAATATATCTTTTTCATAATTTTCAAATTGATTTATAAGTTAAAAAGTTAAATCCAATCCAAACATTACAGAACGGGTATTAGGATACGCAAAACCATCTGTACCGCTATTCCATACTGAATTTACGCCTTTAAAGTCCGGATCTAATCCTGAATAACTAGTGAAAGTCAGCAAGTTGCTACCTGTTGCAAACAGACGTAGTTTCTCTACACCCAGATTTTTAAGCCAATCTTGTTTGAAATTATAACCGATAGAGATATTCTTCATACGAAAATATGAACCATTTTCTAGGAATCTATCAGAATCGTATGAGTTTCTCATATCTCCATAGATAATACGCGGTGTATTTGAATTCGGATTAATCTGATAGGGTTCTTCACCTTTTTCAAAACGAATATAATTGGAGTTATCAGCAAACTGACGACCTTGCCATCTGGATACGTTATAAATCTTGTTGCCGAATTGGCCATTCCACATCATGCTGAAATCAAAGTTTTTCCATTCTGCATTAAATACGAAAGATAATTGCATCTTAGCCCAAGGACTACCGCAGAAATTGCGATCATCATCCGTAATTTCACCATCGTCATTCAAGTCTAAATATCTCACATCACCCAATTGAGGACGTTTACCATCAATTATAATAGGAGTACCATTAGACGTTACATAATTATCAATATCAGCTTGAGTACGGAAAAGACCATCTGTTCTTTTCAGATAAAACTCTGCCAGTGATCTTCCAGGTTCTGTTCTAGCCTGACCTGAATCAATAAAGTTCCTTTCAGAATCGCCACGACCCAAATCCAGTACTTCATTGTTCATAGTAGTCAAATTCAACAGCGCATTATATTTAAAATCAGAGATCTGATCTTTCCAACCAAGGGTAATCTCAACCCCCTGGTTACGCAAACTGGCAGCATTCTTCCAAGGTGAACCTCCTTGATTACCGGTAGAAATAGCAATTGGAGTTTCAGCCAATACATCACTGGTCTTAGAATTATAGTATTCAGCACTTACTGTTAATCTTTGATCCAAGAAGCTAGCGTCAAAACCTACGTTTACTGTTTCTTTTGTCTCCCAAACCAGACCAGTATTCACCAGTTTTACTTGAGTAGCCCCAGGAACTATAGCACCGCCAAATACAGTCACAATACTTTGATTAATGGTACCGATGTAATCCCAATCACCAATAGAGGAGTTACCCAAACGCCCCCAGTTACCTCTAATCTTCAGATCATTAATCCAAGGCACATCAAAAAATCCTTCTTTGGAAATTCTCCAAGCAGCAGAAACTGAGGGAAAGTTACCCCAACGGTTTTCTTTGGCCAGGCGGGAAGTTCCATCACGACGGAAAGTAGCAGTAAAATAATACTTATCATCATATACATAATTAGCACGACCCAAATAAGAAATCATGGCATTTTCACTGATACTATTAGAGTTTTGCTGATTACTCTGACCGGCATTCAGTACATGAAGATATTCGCCATTCCCCATGAGTGGGAAATTCAGACGAGAAGCCCACAGACCTTCCCATTCGTGATGCTGATAAGTAGTACCTACCACAGCATCAATATGATGTTTACCAAAATCTTTATTAAAGTTTAATGTATGTTCTACGAGCATATTATAAGTATTATCACGTGCCTTCTGTCCTTCCGGATCACGATGCTCTTGATTCTGAGTCCAGTTACCTTCACCACGGAACCAAGAATTTTCATAGAAATACAAATCTATACCACTGTTAAACTTATAAGACAGAAAATCAAAGGGCTTAAATTCTAACCACAATGAACCGTTTATGCGATTTTGGCGCATCTTACGATATTCCAAATCTTCACGTGCAATGGGGTTTACACCAAATGTATTATACTTTGATGCATCACCATAACCATATCCACCTGGATTGTTTTCATCATAAACAGGGATGGTAGGCATCATGCGCAGAAAATCGTTATATGTATTAGTTTGATTAGGGTCTGTGTTAGTCAATGAATAAGCTAAATTCTCACCAAAAGAGAACCAACCTTTTTTACCTTGTGTATTTACGCGGAAACTATAACGTTCAAAATTATTTCCATAAGACACACCACTGTTGTTATAATAACCGGCAGAAACAAAATAGTTGCCAGAATCACCACCACCAGAAAGAGATACATTATAATCTTGCACCAAAGCAGTCTTCAATACTTCATCCTGCCAATTAGTATCATATTCAGAATGTTTTTGAGTACTAGTTACCGTAGCAATCCCATTCTTTATAGCTTCATTATAAGCAATATCATTATATTTAATATACTCAGCAGCATTCATCAAGTCATACTTCGGACTCCATTCTAAAGTTTCTTTAAGACTGATATTCACCTTCATCGGACCCTTAGAGCCTTTTTTAGTAGTTACGATAATTACACCGTTTGCAGCACGAGAACCATAAATAGCTGCAGCTGAAGCATCTTTCAAAATCTGAATTGATTCAGCATCAGCCGGATTAAAATCAACTCCCGGTTCAGTAATCATACCATCAATTACCCACAACGGAGAGTTATTACTCAAAGACCCGACACCACGAATCTCAATAGAAGCATCTTCACCGGCACGGCCACTACTGCGTACATTTACCCCCGTAGCCAAACCCTGCATCTGACTAACCAAAGTACCTGCTGCACTTTTCTTCATTTCCTTTGTATCAACCACAGCTACAGCACCTGTCAAATCTGACTTCTTCACTGTTTGGTAACCAATTACTACGACTTCTTCCAAAGCTTTGGAATCATCCTTCAAAATAATACGCATAGGTGTTCCTTTATAGACCACCTCTTGAGTTAGCATACCAATATAAGAAAATACGAGTGTACTTCCTTTTTTTCCACTCACTGAAAAGTTACCGTCAATGTCGGTAATAGCACCTGTAGTAGAACCTTTCACTACTACATTCACACCTGTTAAAGGCTCTTGATTAACATCAGTCACCGTACCTGTTATTGTTACATTCTGTGCATATACTGCAACTGAAAATACGGCCAAGAATAAAACTAAAATTTTCTTGATCATTTTTTATAGAATTAGATTTTAAACTTTACGGATTATCAGAAAATCCGATTTCTGTCACTTGAACAGTCACTTATAAAGTTACTGCCAAAACAAACATAAATAAATTTTTAAGTTACAAGATTTAGAATCATAGCACTACATTTTAATGGTTTTTACAACTACAAATGTATGCAAAGGAAAATGAAACAAATGCAATTATTCTCTCATTCTATGAAAGTATAGCACCAAAAAATGCCTTCAGACACTATCCGAAGGCATTTGAATGGATTGTTCTATCTATATATGTATTTGTTTTATTTTATAAAGTCTTTAGGTAGTACTCCAAACTGTTTCTGAAAACATTTAGCAAAATAAGAAGGAGTATTAAAACCAGTCATATAACAAACCTCATTAATTTTACAATTTCCTTCCTTCAATAATTCAGCTGCTTTTTTCAAACGTTCCAAACGAATATAATCATTGGGAGTCATATCCAATACCCCTTTGATTTTTCGATTCAGACTAGAGCGGCTCATATTTAATAAACTAGCCATATCATCCAGACTGAAATCAGGATTCTGCATATTCTCCAAAATAACTTCTTTCAAATTCTTTAAAAATGCTTCATCCGCTTTCGTCATAGCCATACTATTGGTTTGCACAAATGGAGAATTAACAAACGAGGCCTGTAATTTTTCACGGTTTTTCAATAAATTAGCGACACAAACCTTTAGATATTCTACAGAAAATGGTTTTTCGATATAAACATCAGCCCCCAACTTCATTCCCTCTATCTTAGCTTGCAAAGTAGTTTTTGCAGTCAACAATACTACGGGGATATGGCTAGTTTCAAGTTCTGATTTTAAATGCTGGCATAGTTCCAATCCGTCCATTTCAGGCATCATAATATCTGAGATTACTAGATTCACTGTCTTCTCCTTCAATACCTTCAAAGCTTCTACTCCATTATCTGCCGTTAGAATATGGTATTCGGTAGCCAACTGCTTCACTATGAATGCTTGCATTTCTTTACTGTCTTCCACTACCAACAACGAATAATGATACAGAGTTTCTACTGTAGATGCAGTGGATTGCGAAGAGTCATCCATAGCTGCAGGTTGAACATGTTCTATGGATACTGTCCCAGCATGATGCAAAGGAAGCCTCAAATCAAAAGTATTATTCTCTAAAGAACCATCCATTGCCAACCAACCCTCATGAAGTTCAGCCAAAGACCGGGCTAAAGCTAATCCGATACCCGTACCAGGCACAGAATTAATAGCTCCTTCCTTATATTGAATAAAAGGCTTAAAAATTTCTTCACGCATTTCAATAGGCACAATACGCCCATCATTACTTACCGTCAAATGCATCCAGCTAGCATCTGTATACAAACAAATATGAATATATGACTCTGAATATTTAATAGCATTTGTCAGAAGATTGCTGATAATCTTAGTTAAACCCTCTTTATCTACAGACACAAGCAAACTATCTGGTACATCCATGGTCAATTCTAATTCTTTTTGACGAGCCAACGGCTGAAAGCGCCTACAGGTTTTACGCAACAAACTAGCTACATCCTGCTCCATAAAGTTTAGTTGGAAGCCTTTGGTTTCCGTCTTTCTAAAATCCAGCAATTGATTGACCAGATCCAACAGACGATTTGTATTCAAATCCATAATTTCCAAATCTTCCTTAATATCTTCGGATACAGAGTGAGAAGCCAAAACATTTTCTAGCGGACTCTTAATCAATGTCAATGGAGTACGTATTTCATGAGCCACGTTAGTAAAAAAATCTATTTTTGCGGTATAGAGTTCGCGCTCTTTCTCGCGTTCAAACTGCTCCATAGCCCGTTGATGTTTGCGACGGCTACGACACTTGAAATAAACAATAATCACCACTAAAGAACAGCAGAACAAAACAATATATAGTAAAAATGCCCAAATAGATAAATAAAACGGAGGGAGAATGCAAATCTCCAATACACGTTCATGAGGATTCCACTTACCGTCACTGTTAGATCCTCTTATCCGTAATGTGTAACTCCCATATGGAAGATTGGAATAATTAATGAGTGATGTTTTACTGACCTTATACCACTCACGATCAAATCCTTCCAGTTTATATTCGAGCTTATTCATTGTAGGTGACTGATAACTTAACGCAGCCACCTGAAAAGAAAAGGAGTTTTGATTAGCAGCCAATTCCAACTTATCTGAATAAAGAATACTAGTACGCAACGGTGAATCTGGACTATTGACAGACATATGTTTATTAAAAAGGAAAAAATCTGTAATTACTACTGGAGGTAAAAAGTCATTTTCAACAAACGTTTCTGGATCAAAAGCTATGAATCCGTTGATGCTACCCAAATAAATTCTGCCATCCAAATCGCAATACCCTGACTGAAAATTAAATTGATTACTCAACAAACCATTCGATGTAGTGTAAACATGCTTGGTATCAGCATCAGGATTAAAACAGATCAAACCGAAATTACTAGTCATCCACAGATTACCCTTTTTATCTTCTACCATCTTATAAATGGTATTACTAGGAAAACCATCTGACATATCATAACGGACAAAGTCATCAGTTTCCGGATTATAGCGACAAAAACCTTCTCCTAAGGTCATAAACCACAGACGCTTTTTCCTATCCTCATAAATACTTATTACTTTATTATAAGATAACGAAGCTGGATTATTAGCATCCGATAAATAGTTCTTCCATGTATTACGAGATACATTATAACAAAATACACCATTAGAAAAAGTCGCAAACCACAAATTTCCGTTAGAATCTTCCAATATATTATATGTAAATAAGTTACGTAATTGTGGTATTCGTGTAAAATCATCCGTATCCCTATTATATTTCAACAAGCCCGAAGTGGTACCTATCCAAATTTCTCCTAAAGTTGTTTTATACACACAAAAAGCATCATTAGCACACAAGGTATTTTCAGCATCTCCTTTACTATAATGCTTCACCTCACGAGTTTTTAAATTAATACGATTCAAACCACCAGAAAAAGTACCTACCCATAAATCCTGATTATCCAAACAAAGTCCGTGCACATTCTGATAAATATCCGGATGACTAAAGGAATCTATTTTTCCTGTTATAGGATTATAATTAAAAAGTCCACGATCTTCTGTACCAATCCACAAAGTACCGTCATGTCCCTTACAGATTTCACGCACCCTACGACCAAACTGACGCAAGTCATCTCTAGGATAAAATTTCTCAAAATAAGTCCATTGATAAGGATGATAATTTACCCCTCCAAAATAAGAGCCAATCCACATGCCATTTTCTTTATCACTACAGAGCGAATAAATAGCATTATCAGCTAAAGCATAAGAGTCGTCCTGCACAGGTACTGTAAGATGAATAATTTCATTACTTCTCAAATTATAGATATACAACCCTGTTTCAGCCCCAATCCACAATTCATGATCATTTCTAAACTGTAAGGTACGGACATAAGTATTTAGCAATTTACGAGTCTTCTTGTTCGTTAGATTAATTTCTGTTAGACCATTCAAAGAGGCTACATAAATACAGTTGTGCAAACCATACACTTGCCAATTTATAATATCGTTCTTAAATACTTCTTTACCTTCATCATCTCTAAATGGAATCAATGAATCTTTTAGTTGACTATCTGTATAATACAGATTATCAGCATATAGTGCAAGCCAAAACTGATCATTATTCATCCAAAACCGAGTAATATTAGCCATACTTCTTTGATACATGTAATTAAACAGTTGTTTAGAAGAAGGCTGAAAGCGGAAGAGCCCCTGATTTTCTACCGATATCCAAATAAATCCTTCACGATCTCCTTCGATCTGAGTTACAAAATCACTTATAGTTTCTCCTTTATTACTGACCACATCAAAAGCTGTAAATGAATCCAATTTAGGATCATAGATAAAGACTCCCCCATCAGTACCAATCCATATATTTCCTTTCATGTCTTCATAAAGAGCTGTGATAAAATTCCTACCTAAACTGGAATTTTCTTTCTTGTATACTCGACAAGACAGACCATCAAAGCGATTTAACCCATCTTTAGTACCAAACCACATAAAGCCTCTATTATCCTGAATTATTTGATATACAGTGTTTTGAGATAATCCATTACGTATATCAATAGTCTTGAAATAGTAGTGGGGAGCACTTCCAGCTAGAGCTGGATACACCATCCACATACAACAACATAAGATGATTTTAATCATGAGGTATTTCATAGGTACCAAAACTTCTTTATAAATATAATGAGCGATCGGAAAGTTACACCAATCGCTCATTATAACAAAATTTTTAAGCCATTATTTTTTTAGAGAACGACAAATACGAGTATTAATCTCTCGAATAATCTTTTCATCTAGTTTTATTACTTTACGATCATAAGTCATCAAGCCATTCACTTCCATTTCAACATCTGTCGTTTGCGTATAAACAGCTGCAGAGAAACCTCTGGCAATCATATCGTAAAGCATATTAGCATATTTTACATATTCATCAGTTACTTCCTTAGAAGAATTAAACTGGATATAGCCCCAGTTACGGTTAGGTTCCCAAATATGATCTTTCAAAACCAACCCGATACCGCCATATTCACCTAATACCGTAGCACGCTGTGCATCATAAAGATACATTTCAGGATGCGGATAATTGTGTAAATCAAGCATATCCCCGCAAGTATAATGGTTACCTCCACTGGCAGGATTTACAAGACGAGAAGGATCATAAGATTTAGTCCATTCTACAATCTCCTGAGTTTTAAACTGACCCCATGCTTCATTAAAGGGTACCCAAGTGGCGATACAAGGATAAGAATATAGGTAATCTATAATTTCCTTCCATTCCTTGCGATAATGAGCTTCCGATTCGGCAGAACGTTTCAATTCAGTGCCTTCGAAGTATTTTCTGTTCTGCCATTCCGGATTACGGTCACCACTTGGCATATCCTGCCATACAATGATACCTAAACGATCACAATGCGTATACCAACGAGCGGGTTCAACCTTAATGTGCTTCCGAATCATATTAAACCCAAAATCCTTAGTTTTCTGAATGTCGTATACCAATGCTTCATCAGTAGGAGCAGTGTACAAGCCATCAGGCCACCAGCCTTGATCCAATGGACCAAACTGGAACATAACCTGATTATTCAGTTCCAAACGCACAATACCATTTTCATCGCGACGGGTAGAATACTTACGCATGGCAGCATAACTATCAACCTTATCCCAAACTTTTTGTCCGTTTCTTAATGTTACCTTCAATGTATAAAGGAAAGGAGAGTCAGGACTCCACAACTTCACATCATCCGGCATTTCTATTTCTACTGACTCAGTATGAATACTCTGACCAGAAGCTACCAAACTATCTCCCTCATACACTCCAATTTCTATGCAATCATCATTTTCTGCACAAACTAAATCTGCCTGAACTTTCAATAAGTTATGGTCCACATCTGGAGTGATACGAAGATTATTGATATACTTTTCAGCCACAGGTTCCAACCAAACTGTTTGCCAGATACCGCTAACAGGCGTATACCAAATACCTTCTGGATTATTAACTTGCTTCCCACGTGGTTGAGGCCCTTTATCAGTTGGATCCCAAACTTTTACTTTTAATTGATTTTTACCTTTAGAAAACAAAGCCGGTGTAATATCAAAAGAGAAAGGAGTAAATCCGCCCGTATGATGACCTACTTTTACGTCATTTACCCACACATCTGTTTTCCAATCTACCGCACCAAAATGAAGCAATACACGCTTACCTTTCCAAGCAGAAGGAATATCAAATTCACGTTGATAAACCAATTCGTTTTTTTCACTTATGCGCTTACCTACTCCTGATAAAGAAGATTCCACTGCAAAAGGAACCAAAATATCTCCCTCAAATTTTTCAGGAATCCTATCACCTTGTTGAATGATAGCATATTTCCATAAACCATTCAGATTTTTCCAATCTTTACGCTCCATAATCGGACGAGGATATTCAGACAAGACTTCTTTTGGATTAATTTGAGTAGCCCACTCAGTTTTTATCCTATTTCCTATAGGTTTCCATTGTGCCTGCATACCACAAGCTAATAAAGTCAAAAATGACGATAAAAAAAAGAATCGCTTCATAGTATCGAATTATTTATTGATTTGTAGGCAAAGTTACAAGAAACGAGGCAAGAAGTATAGAACTATCCAATCAATAGATGCCATTAATCATTCATTTATATATTTATATGCGAACTAAAATAACATGTAGCAAAGAATAATCATCTTTAATCTCAGAAATACCTACAACATAAATAATAACATTGTACCATATAAAAGTTAGGTTCATTATCATTAAACTTTCACTAACATCATCCAATATGTAAGAATAATAAAACTGAAAGAACAACACATTAAAAGTTAAATGACTTTATCTATTTTCACAATACCTATAGACATAGCTAAATAATATTTCTGATAATTTACAGGAATCTATATTAAGTTAGTTGCATATTTCATTAAACCAAATTCATTTTTTACCTTAATTCAAAACTCTTATATTTCACATTACCGAAAAGCTGGGCATCAAATCAGTATCCGGCCTTACGATTTACGCCGTCCTGCACGGGTATATTGAAGCAGACTGCATCTGAATCAGAGCGATTCCTCATAAATGAGGATTGCAGCCTCCAAAGATTTCCACTTACTTTGCAGCCTGAAAAAAAAGAAAGAATACACATGAAGAAAGGACTGATGATGGTAGTAAGCGCACTGCTGGCTACCAGTAATTGTTTCGCTGAAGAGAGCGATACGCTGAAAATAGTAGATATGGAAGAAATAACCGTGATTGCAGCTCCAAAGGAAAACCGCAAACTGAGAGAGCAGCCGGCTGCGGTAACTCTGCTTTCACAGAAAGAGTTGCAGGCTTCACAGGTAGGAGGCATCAAAAATCTGACTGCTGTGGTGCCCAACATGTTTATTCCCGACTATGGTTCAAAACTCACCACAGCTGTCTATATCCGAGGTATCGGGTCGCGTATCAACACGCCTTCCATCGGTCTATATGTGGACAACATTCCTTATATTGATAAGACCGCCTTTGATTTCAACTACGCAGATGTGGAACGCATCGATGTGCTCCGTGGTCCGCAAGGAACTCTCTATGGGCGTAATGCCATGGGAGGTCTCATCAAGGTACACACCAAATCTCCTTTTTCTTATCAAGGTACAGACTTAAGACTCGGAGCCGGTACCCACAATAGTTATCATGCCTCGGTCACTCACTATCACCGATGGTCAGAACGCTTTGCTTTCTCTGCCGGAGGATTCTATAACTATGACGGAGGGTTTTTCCGAAATACAACCCGCAACGGAGAGAAAGTTGACCGGAGTGAATCAGCCGGCGGACGCCTACGGGGCATCTGGCTTCCGGCGGACAACTGGAAAGCTGACTTAAACATCAGCTATGAATATAGTGACCAGGGGGGATATCCTTATTTTTATGAAGGTAATATCTGTAATGACGAAGCGCACAGCTATTACCGTAACTTGATGAACATCGGACTGAACCTAGAACATCAGGCTGAACATTTTATCTTAAGTGCCGTAACCGGGTATCAGTTTCTGAAAGACCGCATGTTTTTAGATCAGGACTTCTCTCCGGCCCATATCTTCAACATCGAACAACGGCAGAAAATGAATACTCTGTCGGAAGAGATTGTCCTGAAATCCAAACCGAACCGACGCTGGCAATGGACTACCGGAGCTTTCGGACTGTACCAATGGATGAAAACGACTGGTCCAGTCCTGTTTCATCGCCCAGGTATCGAACAAATGATGCAGGATAACGTCAACCGGATTTTCGACCAAATCGGAACCATGAATCCGAAAATCCCCAAGATGCATCTCACTGTGAACAATGCCCAATTGGGGGTAGGCGGTGATTTCGATACACCCACACTCAGTGCAGCCCTCTTTCACCAATCCACGTTCAACGACCTGCTGACAGAAGGTCTGTCTGTTACGGTAGGGTTACGTCTGGACTATGAGAAGATCCGCATGAATTATCATTCAGCTGCCGATGAGATGAGTTTCGACTTTTCAGTGAAGCCTGCCGGAATGCCTTTTCCCATCGTGAGCAAAAACCTGAAAGCTCAGGCTCTTTATCAGGGAAAGGAAGAAAATGACTATGTGCAGCTACTCCCTAAACTGGCTTTGCAGTATGAATGGAAAAAAGGCAATAATGTGTATGCCACAGCCACACGCGGCTATCGCTCAGGGGGCTATAACATCCAAATGTTTTCTGACCTCATCAGCGGCGTGCTACGCAACTCCATGATGGATGCCATAGCCAATGACCCCAAATTCAATAAAATGGCTGGTATGATTAACCTGATGAAAGGAGAACTACCTGCTATTAAAGAGGCTACTCTCTACAAACCGGAGTATACCTGGAACTATGAAATAGGTACGCACCTCACCCTATGGAATGGACGATTACTGGCAGATGTCTCAGCTTTCTATATGGATACACGAGACCAACAGGTAGCGAAGTTTGCCGAAAACGGACTGGGACGCATCACAGTGAATGCAGGCAAAAGCCAGAGCTACGGCGCAGAAGCTGCTGTGGCTGCACAACTGACTGAAGATTGGAAAGTTAATGCCAGCTACGGTTATACGCATGCCACTTTTAAGGACTACCAGACCCAAAAAGACATTAACTATCAAGGTAATTATGTACCTTTTGTACCGAAACATACTTTAAGTGTAGGCAGTGAATACCGCTTCCAGCTGCGTCCGGGACATGGACTCGATGAAGTGAGAATCAACATTAATTACAGTGGAGCCGGACGCATCTACTGGACCGAAGAAAACTCAGTGAGCCAAGCCTTCTACGGGATGCTGAACGGACGACTTATCTTGGCCAAAGGCCCTGGTGAAATTGGTTTGTGGATACGCAATGCCCTGGATAAAGACTACACGGCTTTCTACTTTGAAAGCATGGGAAAAGGCTTCCAGCAAAAGGGACGCCCCATCCAAGCCGGCATTGAACTACGCTGTCGCTTCTAAAGCCGAAAGGCATGATCAACAACAAAGCCTCTACTACTGATTAAAGGCTCCACAATGCGGACAAATGCCCTTTGTCCGCATTTTTTGTCCACAAGCACCACACCGATAGCGGGATGCCTGAAGGGTTACGCACAAGCGATGCAAAAAAATGCAGGCAAACCCTGCCAAAAAGAAATACCCCACATAAAAACGGGTAGTATAAATAAAGAAAAAGTAACAGAAGATACAGACTGACACCAGTCCTAACAGATAAAAAAAAGCCGTACCGAACGGAAACTGTCGGAAAAGATTATCGAGTGTGGCCAAAAAAACCACCATAAACAGCCACAAACTGCTTAGAAACAAGGAAAGTATCCAAGGAACTTGAAAAGGCGAAAGGGTGGCATGATAGTAAAAATGTTCCCAGATTTCAGGCGTAAACACTTGCATACTCTCATAAAGAGTAGCACTAAAAGCCATCAGCAGACAAAGGAGCAGGGGATAAATACTATCAATATCATGGAAACATACCCATCTGAACGGCTGACGGGTCAACACTCGAAACAGCCACACCAAGACAAAAAGAGAAAGAACCGCCAGAAAATAAGAAATGTGCGTGCGACTGAACACATAGATAAATTCCGACACGCTGTCAACAGGTACAAAAACCTGCTTCATATCGCTTTCTCGCATCCAACCCTGCACTTCCTGCGAATGCGCCAACTTTACCCAGACACTATCCACAGCATCATCTGGATGAAAAGCCCATTCCGCCACTACCACTCTATCCCCTTGATAAAGACGGTAATAACAATCTTTCACCGGCAGACAAGCCAAGTCGACCGAATCGGCCCACAACTCCAGATTGGCATCGCTGAGATACGACTGCTTGCCAGCATGAGGAAGCTGGCAAGCAGTCAGCAAAAACAACCACAGGAGCAACCAGCCTGCCTGTCTAAAAGTTATCAACAGCCTGTTCATAACTTATCCTGATCAGCCAGCACCTTCATCTGACAATGACGACAATCAAATTCCAACCGAAAACGGCGACCGTCTGTGCCTACCAGATAATAAGGTTCACGATAGGGAGAACGTCCTTTCTGATGCGTAGGACACCAGCCCATGCTGTAGCGAAGGCAATGCTTGCAGAACATCAGCACGGCTCCCGGCACGGCTTCTTTTTCATAGGCTGGAGCAACGGACTGTAATCCATGCTCCCGATAAAAACTGGCAGCCTGCGAATTCATTACATTCCCTAGATAAGTAAGCGTACCAGCCGGAAAAGGATGATGAGTCGGTTTCCATACAACTATTTCCTGCGGATAGGTAGTCCGCCGGGCAGCAGTCAGCCTATCAATAACCTGACGACGCCAATCGGCCAGTACAGAAGCTGGGATAAACCAGTGATCTGATAAATGAATGTCAATACCTTCCGGCTCACCACGTTTCCCTGTTTTCACTTCGTAAGGGGTGTTGCCCAACTTCATCAGCTGCTGACAAAGGTTAGCCGTCTGCGGAGTACGAGCCCGCTCTTTCTGTGCTTCAAAAGAAAGGGTTACCTGAACCTCATCTTCATCAGTGGCTGTCAAAGAAAATCCCCAGTCCGTATCTTTCAACTCCCAAGCAATCTGTATCTTACGATCTGCTGATTTACGATCAAGCAAACGTTCGAATTCCTGGTCAAAATTACGGAAAAGCGGTGTTTTCGGACGGATATGCGGCATGTCACCTGCCGGGTACAATTTGTTACCCTCTACCCGATTGATGCGAAAACCCTGCAGACGGCCCTGTTCATCAAGGTAACACACTCCATCCCCATTATGGAATGGCTTCAAACCCGCCACTGTCAGGTAATGTCCACGCTGCTCCTTCATCGTACCCATCTCCTCGCCCAGCGATTTAGGAGTGTCAAACGAAGCAATCTCCCGATCTCTGCCCTGCAGGAAATAATGAGTAAATCCCCGGCTGAAACTCTTGTTGAGCTGCGGAGTAAAAGTATAATGACAAGTACCCGAAGAAGCCCGGGTATATTCTTTCCGGCGTGCAAAGATAGCATCCAGTTGCCGGCGATAAGCTGCTGTGACATTCTTGACATACGATACGTCCTTCAAACGTCCTTCTATCTTCAGAGAGGCAGCTCCGGCATCCAGCAGCTGCTCCAGCACCTCACTCTGATTCAAGTCCTTCAACGAAAGCAAATGCTTATGACGCACAATCTGACGACCGTCAGCATCTTCCAGCGAAAAAGGCAAACGACAGAACTGCGCACATTCGCCCCGGTTGGCACTGCGCCCAAAACAAGCCTGGCTCACATAACACTGACCGCTGTAACTCACACATAAGGCTCCGTGCACAAATACTTCCAGAATAGCTTCTGGACAAGCCTCATGAATTTCACGAATTTCCATCAGCGACAATTCACGCGCCAACACTACCTGACGGAATCCCACCTGATGCAAGAAACGCACCTTCTCGGGCGTCCGATTATCCATCTGCGTACTGGCATGTAACGGAATAGGCGGCAAATTCAACCGCGTAATCCCCATATCCTGCACAATGAGCGCATCTACCCCCGCCCGGTACAGACTCCAAATCATCTGTTCGGTTTCCTTCAACTCCTCTTCCTTCAGAATGGTGTTGACCGTTACATAAATGCGCGCACGGTACAGGTGGGCATAATCCACCAGTGCCTGAATATCTTCCAGCGAATTACCGGCCGAAGAACGGGCGCCAAACTTAGGCGCTCCGATATATACGGCATCGGCCCCATGATTGATAGCCTCTATGCCACACTCCAGATTCTTGGCTGGAGCCAACAGTTCAATACGTCGTTGTCTAATCATAACAGCTTACTGAATATCTTCAATATTATACGGAGTTTCTTGATATACAAAATAATTTAGCCAGTTGGAAAAAAGCAGGTTAGCATGTCCGCGCCATCGCACCAGCACCCCCTGGTCAGGATCATCGTTCACATAATAATTGCGCGGCATGTCGATAGGTAGCCCCTTGTCCAGGTCGCGACGATACTCCGTGTCAAGGGTCAAAGGCGAATATTCCGAATGACCGGTGATAAAGAAATCTCGTCCGCCGCGTGCCATCACCATATATACCCCAGACTCGTCGGACTCCGACAATAAAGTCAGTTCGGGTACCTGAAGGATATCTTCCCGGCGAATCTCTGTATGTCGGCTATGCGGCACATAAAATACATCATCAAACCCGCGGAAAATGGGATGCAGCGGGTTTAGGGAACGATGCTTAAAAATACCGAACATCTTCTGCGGCAACGAATACTTAGGTATCCCGTAATGATGATACAGCCCTGCTTGAGCCGCCCAGCAGATATACAGCGTAGAAGTGACATGCGTCCGCGCCCAGTCAAAGATTTCCGTTACCTCATTCCAGTAACTTACCTCCTCAAAATCCATCTGTTCTACCGGAGCCCCAGTGATAATCATTCCATCAAATTTTTCCTGCCTCAACACCTCAAAATCTGTATAAAAGGCCTTCATATGTTCGATGGGCGTATTTTTAGGTATATGGCTTTTAATTTTCATAAATTGAATCTCTACCTGCAGCGGCGTATTGGAAAGCAGGCGTACCAGATCAGTTTCGGTAGTAATCTTCAATGGCATGAGATTCAGCACCACAATACGAAGCGGACGGATATCCTGATGACTGGCCCGTGAATGGGCAATCACAAAGATATTTTCTTCCTTTAACAGCTCAATGGCTGGCAGTTTATCGGGTAAATTTAATGGCATATCGTTCGATTTTTCTTTTGAGTGGCAAAGGTAATGCTTTTTTCAATTCTTTTTCTTACATTTGTTCCCAATGTGCAGAATTGTACCTGCCTGAATAACCATAAATAGACAATATGAGAGTCATCGACCTGATAAACAGTAACCAAAAAACCGCCTTTTCGTTTGAAATCCTTCCCCCACTCAAGGGCACAGGCATCGAACGGGTATATCAGACTATCGATACTTTACGAGAGTTTGACCCCAAATACATCAACATTACTACACACCGCAGCGAATATGTATATAAAGAATTGGGAAACGGACTTTTCCAACGTAACCGCTTGCGTCGCCGTCCGGGTACGGTAGCCGTAGCCGCTGCCATTCAAAATAAATACAATGTAACTGTGGTGCCACACATTCTCTGCAGCGGATTCAGTCGCGAAGATACCGAGTATGTACTGCTCGACCTTCAGTTCCTCAACATTACCGATCTGTTGGTACTGCGAGGTGACAAAGCCAAACATGAATCGAACTTTGTGGCAGAACCTAACGGCTATCAGCATGCCATTGAACTACAGGAACAAATCAATCAGTTCAACAAAGGCGTCTTTGTGGACGGATCGGAAATGAAAATCACCAAGACTCCATTTTCTTACGGAGTGGCTTGCTACCCAGAAAAACACGAAGAGGCACCCAATCTGGAAACAGACCTCTACTGGCTGAAGAAAAAAATGGAAGCAGGAGCCGAATATGCCGTGACCCAACTCTTCTATGACAACCGCAAATTTTTTGCTTTCGTAGAAAGAGCCCGGCAGGAAGGCATTACCATCCCCATCATACCTGGCATCAAACCCTTCAAGAAATTATCGCAACTCACCATGGTGCCTAAAACATTCAAGGTGGATTTGCCGGAAGAACTGACCCATGAAGTGCTCAAGTGCCAAAACGACCAGGAAGCTCAACAGGTGGGCATTGAATGGTGCGTGAAGCAATGCAAAGAACTCATTGACCAGGGCGTGCCCAGTTTGCATTTTTATTCGGTAGGAGCCGAAGACAGCATCCGCGAAGTGGCTCGTCAAATTTATTAATCACTCTAAATTCCAGCTATCGTGTTCAGTTTCAAGGACGTCATCGGACAACAGACCATCAAGCAACGGTTCATCCAGGAAGTGCAAGAGGGACGCATCCCACATGCGCAGTTGCTTTGTGGCCCGGCAGGAGTCGGAAAACTGCCTTTGGCGCTGGCTTATGCCCGCTATCTATGCTGCCCGAACCGTTCGGCTACGGATGCCTGCGGCACTTGCCCGTCGTGTATGCAGTGGAATAAACTCATCCACCCAGACGTGCATTTTGTTTTTCCGATTATCAACAAGGCCAAGAGTCCCAAGGTATCAGTATGCAATGACTTTCTGCCTGCCTGGCGGGAACTACTCCTCAAATCTCCTTATTTTTACCTGAGCCACTGGTTGGAAGCCATGGATGCTGAAAACAAGCAGGCGCAAATCTTTGCACAGGAGAGTGACGAGATTATCCGAAAACTGAGTTTGAAATCAAGCAGCGGTGGATATAAGGTAACCTTGGTGTGGCAACCGGAAAAAATGAACATCGCTTGCGCCAATAAATTGCTGAAACTGCTTGAAGAACCACCTCAGCACACTGTGTTTCTACTTATATCGGAATCTCCTGAACAAATATTGCCTACCATCTTGAGCCGTACGCAGCGCTTCAATATTCCGAAACTGGAGGAAACGGAGATAGCCGATGCCCTGCAACATCTGTATGGGGTAACGACCGCCGACAGTCAATCTATAGCGCATGTGGCCAACGGTGATTTGGTAAAGGCATTGGAAACCATCCACCTGAATGAAGAAAACAAAATGTTCTTCGAACTGTTTATCAGCTTGATGCGACTCTCATACATGAGGAAAATACGAGAAATGAAACAATGGAGCGAACAGGTGGCAGCGTTAGGACGGGAACGGCAAAAGAGTTTTCTGGATTATTGCCAACGCATGATACGCGAAAACTTTATCTATAATTTCCACTGTAAGGAGATGAATTATCTCAATACTCAGGAGGAAAATTTTTCTACCCGCTTTGCTCCTTTTGTAAACGAACGAAACGTAATGGGAATCATGGAGGAACTCAGCGAGGCGCAAATACATATCGAACAAAACGTGAATGCCAAAATGGTATTCTTTGATTTTTCTTTGAAAATGATTGTATTACTAAAACAATAATAGATTAGCATGGATTTTAAACTACATAATGGAAGCGGAAGTCTCTGCTGCAAAAGCTGCGGCAGACAAGACAAGCAGCTGAATACCTACGACTGGCTGGCCGATGTGCCGGGCAATGCCTATGAAAGCGAGTTCGTAGAGGTGCAGTTCAAAAATACCCGCAAGGGGTATTTCCGCAACAGCAACAAAATAGAACTGGAAAAAGGCGATATTGTGGCGGTAGAAGCTACTCCCGGACATGACATCGGGGTGGTAACACTCACAGGACGTCTGGTGCCGCTGCAGATGCGTAAGGCGAACTTGAAATCGGAAGCGGATATCAAACGTATTTACCGCAAAGCCAAACCTGTGGATATGGAAAAATACCAGGAGGCAAAGGCACGCGAGCATAGCACGATGATTCGCTCACGACAGATTGCACTCGACCTGAAACTGAACATGAAAATCGGTGATGTGGAGTACCAGGGCGACGGAAATAAGGCGATCTTTTATTATATCGCAGATGAACGGGTGGATTTCCGTCAGCTCATCAAGGTACTGGCAGAGGCTTTCCGCGTACGTATTGAAATGAAGCAGATCGGTGCCCGCCAAGAGGCTGGACGCATCGGTGGTATAGGTCCTTGCGGACGTGAACTGTGCTGTGCTACCTGGATGACATCTTTTGTATCAGTATCGACTAGCGCTGCCCGTTTCCAGGATATTTCACTGAATCCGCAGAAACTGGCCGGACAGTGTGCCAAGCTGAAATGTTGCCTCAATTATGAGGTGGATTGCTATGTGGAAGCTCAGAAGCGGTTGCCTTCTAAAGAGATCGAACTGGAAACTAAAGATGGGGTATTCTATTTCTTTAAGGCGGATATTCTGAACAACCAAATTACTTATTCTTCAGATAAAACAGTTCCTGCCAACCTGGTAACTATCAGCGGACGAAGGGCATTCGAGATTATCGGCCTCAACAAGCGAGGTATTAAACCGGATAGCCTAGAAGAAAGTGCTAACCGGCCTGAACCGAAAAAACCAGTGGATTTGCTAGAGCAGGAAAGTCTGACTCGATTTGACCGTAGCCGCAAAGGAAAAAACGGAAAAGAAGGGGGTGAGGGCGGAACTAAAAACAAGAAAAAGAAAAAGAATAACCGTCCACAGGAAGGAGGAGAACAAACAGCTGTGCAAAATCAAAAACAACCGGCAGCTCCGAAACAGAATCAACCCGGTGAGGGAAAGCGCAAGAACGGACGAAATAATAACCGCCCTAATAAGCCGCAACAGAATTCTAACAAGCAGCAAAATGCAGGGGATAAGCCGCAGCAGAATCCTAACAAGCAGCAAAATGCAGGAGATAAGCCGCAGCAGAATCCCAACAAGCAGCAAAATGCAGAAGATAAGCCGCAGCAAAATCCCAACAAGCAGCAAAATGCAGGAGATAAGCCGAAAGCTGACAGAAAACCGAAGGAAAAGCCTCAACTACCCCAACAAGCCAAAAATCCGGAGCATGACAAACCTTCGCAAGCATAAACAGTCTGAAACGATCTTATTTCTGATAATGCTCTTGGCCACAGTTCTTTTCAGCAGTTGCCAAGAGCAAATTATCTATCACTCTTTCCGTTCCATCCCTACGCAAGGATGGATACGGAAAGATACTGTATGTTTTGATGTAGCCGTCACCGACTCACAGACACAGGTACATCTTTCGCTGGATTTACGCAATCGCAACACCTATCCGTTTCAGAATATTCTGATATGCCTTTCACAAGAAAACCCGGAAGGACAAATCTCGATATCAGATACATTATCACTCAGCTTGGCCGATACACAAGGCATGTGGACCGGACAAGGTTGGGGAGGTTTATACCAAAGCCGATTTCCACTACAGCACATCCAAATCCAGAAGGCAGGCGACTATCATTTCAAAATACACCATCTCATGCCCCAAGATACCCTTATCGGTATACAAGATGTAGGCATCCTGCTGGAAAAAGCACCGCTACACTAATCGACGGTTTCTGCCTGCATCGATGCGAAGAAATATGAAAAGAAGAATGGTAAATCCCCATAACGAGGATCCTCCATAACTGAAGAAAGGCAGCGGAATACCGATAACTGGTGTCAGTCCCAACACCATCCCGATGTTGATAAAAAGGTGAAACAGAAACACACTAAGCACCGAATATCCATACACCCGCCCAAAATTGGACGGTTGCCGCTCAGCCAATGCTATCAACCGAAGGATGAGAACAAGGAAAAGCAGAAGTACCAGAGTAGAACCAATGAACCCTTCTTCTTCACCCACGGTGCAGAAGATGAAGTCAGTATCCTGCTCGGGCACATACTTCAGCTTAGTCTGAGTCCCATTCAAAAAACCTTTTCCGGTCAGTCCTCCCGAGCCGATGGCAATCTTGGACTGGTTGACATTATACCCTGCGCCAGCCAAGTCTTCTTCCATCCCCAATACTACCTTGATACGAATCTGCTGATGCGGTTCAAGAACTTGATTAAAGAAATAATCACTGGAATATAAAAATCCGATAGAACCTAAGGCAAAAAGTCCGATGAGCAGATAACTTCCATGACGGGTATCAACAGCCAAATAAAATAAATAAAGCACCAGGATGGCACACAATCCCCACTGCACCCATACCAGATTAAAAGGTATCACATATTCGGATATCAGATAGGCCACCAGGAGCACCCCCATCGAGCCGACCAGTATCAGACGCACCGGCTCCCATTTTTTGCGATAAACCCATACCATCCCCGCCGCAAAGAGCAAAACCAGCAACAACACCACAAACTCACCGATAGAGGTAGGAGTATCAGCCAGATATACCTCACTGAAACGAATACCCACTACAAAATAGACCACCGCACAAATACCAGCAAAAAGTACTACTCCCGGCATACCCTCACGATAGAGCATCAGGAAAAATGCCAGATATACCAGCGCTGAACCAGTTTCACGCTGCAGAATAATGAGCAGCATAGGAAAAAGAATAAAGAAAGCCAATGACAAAGCACTGCGCCAGGACTTGATGGTAAAGCCATAAGTATTCATATATTTGGCCAATACTAAAGCCGTGGCAAACTTTGCAAATTCGGCCGGCTGCAGACTTACCGGTCCCAAAATCAGCCAGGAACGCGAGCCTTTGGTATCGGGCGCTATAAAAATGGTCACAATCAGCAAAAGCATCAACCCGATATAAATCAGATAGGCAAACATGTCATAAAAGGAATCATCAAGCATCAGCAAGACAAACCCCAAACCGAACGAACAGATAATCCACATAAACTGTTTACCTGCGCGGGTTGAAAAATCCAGAAAATCCCGGTCACTGTAATCATAACTTGCTCCACAGATACTGAACCAACCAAATACAATTAATAGCAGATAAATCGTAATGGTTACCCAATCCAATGATTTCCATATACTATCTCTTCCCATGCTGTCTTGTTTTCAATATTCCTCTTTATCGTTCTTCATTCCCATAATAAATCACCCGGCTTGCAAAATCCTCGGCAATCTTTTCATTGTCGGGCGAAAGATGCCCATGCAGATACTGATCCATCATCAACGAAGCAATAGGCACCGCATAAGTAGCTCCGAATCCGCCATTTTCTACATACACGGCAATGGCAATCTTCGGCTGATCCATCGGTGCAAAACCCATGAATACCGAATGGTCCTTACCATGCGGATTTTGAGCAGTCCCTGTCTTGCCGCAGGCTTCTACCCCCGGCAACATAGCTCCTACCCGGCGGCATGTGCCACTTCCGGTACTGCCAGTCACTGCAGCACGCATCCCCTTCACCACGTCTTCATAATGGCGACGGTCAATGGTAGGATAACGGGGAGTGCGATACAGACTGTCCAACTCATGATCCTGTATCCCCTTCACCACATGCGGCGGAATAAAATGCCCACGGTTGGCAATGGTAGCCGAAAGATTAGCTATCTGCAGCGGAGTGGCCAGGATTTCTCCTTGACCAATCGAGATACTGATGATGGTCAATCCATTCCATGAACCGCGATAAGCTCTGTCATAAGTCGTAGCATTCGGTATAAATCCTCGGATTTCGCCCGGCACATCGGTCTCGAGTTTATAACCGAAACCCTGCGATACCATGTAATCCTTCCACACGGTAAGTGCCTTCTGTGGCGAACCATATTTCCGGTCGCCAATCATCCGGAACAAACCCCAGCAGAAATAAGAATTGCAAGAAGTAGCAATGGCCGGAATAAGCGATAGAGGTGATCCATGGGCATGGCACCCTACATGCAAGCCGCCGTAATTAAATCCGTGTGCGCAAGGAAACAACGGAGACTCTGTCTGGACAATTCCCTCCTGCAGAAAAGTCAATGCCTGGGTGGTTTTGAAAGTAGAGCCCGGAGGATAAGCCCCCATGATGGCTCGGTTAAGCAAGGGCTTGCGGGGATCTTTCTGCAACAACCGATGATTTTTACCTCGTTGACGTCCAATCATCAGATGAGGATCGAACGAAGGAGATGAAACCATACAGAGAATTTCGCCAGTAGCCGGTTCGATGGCCACGATAGCCCCGATTTTATTTTGCATCAGGCGTTCGCCCAACATTTGCAATTCGATATCAATTCCCAGTGTAAGGTTTTTGCCTGGTACTGAAGGACGGTCCAACTGACCATCCATATAATGCCCCTGAATACGGCCGTGCGCATCTCGCAACAATACCTCTACCCCTTTCTCACCCCGAAGATAACGCTCATAGGAACGCTCAATACCTTGCTTGCCGATGTAATCACCCCGTACATAATAATCATCTTTCTCAATATCGCGCTTTGACACCTCCCCAATATCGCCCAGCACATGACCGGCCGAATTATAGGAATACTGACGGATGGTACGGCGCTGGATATAAAATCCAGGAAATTTATACAGCTTCTCCTGAAATACCCCGCACTCTTCGGCCGAAAGCTGCGTCATAAGCACCTGATGCGTATATTTGGAATAACCAGGATTCATCCAACGGTTCTTCACATCCTTCATGCGTTTGTCAAACTGCTCACGAGTAATATTCAAGGTGCGGCAAAGATCGGCTGTATCGAGCTGCTCTACCTCGCGAGGTACAAAGGTAATGTCGTAAGCAGGCTGGTTAAACACGAGCAACTTCCCATTGCGATCATAGATGGCTCCCCGCGAAGGATATTGTGTCTTGTTCAGAAACGCATTACTGTCAGCATACCGCTTGTAATCCTCGGTAAGAATCTGGAGGTCGAACAACCGCAAGATATATACCAGGACAATGACCACAGCTGCCATTCCGATAACAAACTTCCGTTTCTCTAATGTGTAATCCTTCATCAGCGCTTCCTACTTATGCCATCCACCGCCATGATGCAAGCCACTGTAAGCAGCGAGCTGGCCAGGATTCTGAGTAACAACAAACCCCAGGCGGCCAACGAAAAGAACTCCACCAAGAGCAAAAAACTATGATGCACCAGCACACTGGCCGACACATATTTCAAGAAAGGCGATACCCCCAAAGCCCGGATACTGGGTGTTATGCTTTCTACCATATCACGCGGCACAAAAAGGCACAGCAACACAGGCCTCATAAAAGCCAGAAACACGGTTGCAGCCGCATTCATACCCGGTGTATCCGAAAAAATATCTACTGCCAACCCCACGAAAAAAGCCCACAACATCAACGTGTTGCGAGGTATATCCGATTCAAATTTGAGGATCAAGTAAATATACAGGAAAGGCGTAGCACATCCGGCAATATGCATGTTGTTCAATATGAGCACCTGTAGCAGAACCAATCCTACCAGCCACCCCAGTTTATATAAATAATTCAATAACACGATATCAATACAAATTGAAATTGTTTTTTATACGGTTACATCTTTGCTTTTGCATGTCTGTAACGTAATGCTCTTATAACATCTCCGTGGCATCGGGCAGCCAAGTCTAGAGATTCTCCAGTTTCTTCTGCTCCTCCTGCCCGCTACGCGCGATGACACGCACATTACTCACTTTTCCAAAATCCGTAGCGAGTTTTATTTTCAGCAGATAAGAAAGTCCGTCATGCGAATCCTGCATATCATCCACGGTTCCCACCATGATGCCGGCCGGAAACACCGCCGAATACCCGCTAGTCACCACCGTATCGCCCAGATTAAACTCCGCATGACGCGGTAAGTCCTTTAGGTAGGCATAGCGTGAATCGCCGCCTTCCCATTTCAGGTAACCGAAATAATCGCTTCCTACAATCTTGCAGCTAATGCTCGACTTACTGTTGAGCAACGGCAATACCAACGCATAATGAGCCGATGTCTTGTAGACGATGCCCACTACCCCATTGGCATCCACTACCCCCATATCCGGACGAATGCCGGCCTTTTCACCGACATCTAGGGTAATGTAATTATCGGCCATAGCCAATGAATTCTTAATGACATTTGCCTTAAAGATCCGATAATCGCCTGCCGCCATATGATCCAGACTATAAAGACGCACCGAGTCCGCCCTCATCTCCCGAAGACTTTGCTCCAGCTGAGCAACCCGTTGCTCCAAAAGCATGTTACGATCCAGCAAGTCCTCATTGACCGACTTCAGATGAAAATATGAAGTCACGGCACCCGAAAATTCATACATTTTGCCCGCTGCCCCATTGGCTGAAGTAAAGAATACACTCTGCTGATAATGGTTGAAACGGAACAATAAAACAAAACTGGTTACCTCTAACAGCAGAAAGAGGAACCAGTAATTGTATTTAATTAAAAAGTTCAGTAAATTCCGCATGGGCACCAACTGATTATCTCATCAAGAAAGAGAAACGGTCTACATTCTTCAAAGCTACACCCGTACCCTTGGCCACAGCATGCAAAGGATCTTCTGCGATGTGGAAAGGAATATTGATCTTATCCATCAGACGCTTATCCAATCCACGGAGCAAAGCCCCGCCACCGGCCAAGTAAATACCATTATGCACAATATCAGCATACAGTTCAGGAGGCGTATTTTCCAACGCGCTCAGAATGGCAGTCTCAATCTTGGAGATGGATTTCTCCAGACAGTGGGCTATTTCCTGATAGCATACCGGCACTTCCATCGGAAGTGCTGTGATGCGGTTCGGTCCATGCACAATATAGTCTTCCGGAGCATCATCGCCCAAGTCGGTCAATACTGACCCAACATGAATTTTGATACGTTCGGCCATACGTTCACTGACCTTTACGTTATGCTGACGGCTCATGTATTCGCGGATATCGGCCGTGAGATCATCACCGGCCACCCGGATGGAATTATTGGTAACAATACCTCCCAAAGAGATGACGGCAATTTCCGTAGAACCACCACCTATATCCACAATCATGTTTCCTTCGGGCGCTTCTACATCGATACCCACCCCGATAGCAGCTGCCATCGGTTCAAAAATCAGGTATACATCGCGTCCGCCGGCATGTTCAGCCGAGTCGCGCACAGCACGAAGTTCAACTTCCGTACTGCCGGAGGGCACGCCGATAACCATCCGCAACGACGGAGAGAAAAGACGATTCTTGCTGTTCACCATCTTAATGAGCCCGCGAATCATCTGCTCACACGCATAGAAGTCGGCAATCACCCCATCGCGCAGCGGGCGGATGGTACGGATATTGTCGTTGGTCTTTTCGTGCATGAGCTTAGCCTTTTCGCCCACCGCAATCATTTTATCTGTACGACGGTCCAAGGCTACCACCGAAGGTTCATCCACTACAATCTTACCATTGGAGGTAATGATGGTATTGGCAGTACCCAAGTCCATCGCTATTTCTTGTGTAAAAGAAAACAATCCCATAAATCCCATTAATGTTTAAAGTGACGGAAACCGGTAGTCACCATCGCAATACCATGTTCGTTGCAATATTGGAACGACAATTCATCCTTTATGCTTCCGCCCGGCTGAATCACTGCCGTAATACCTTCATTTCCGGCTATTTCCACACAGTCTGGGAAGGGGAAGAAAGCATCACTGGCCATCACGGCACCATGGAGGTCAAATCCAAAGTTCTTGGCTTTTTCGATAGCCTGCTTCAAGGCATCTACACGGCTGGTCTGACCCACACCACTGGCAAAGAGTTGTTTACCTTTAGCCAGAACGATAGCATTCGATTTACTGTTCTTCACAATTTTATTGGCAAAGAGCATATCTTCGATTTCTGCAGCAGTAGGCGCTTTCACCGTCACCACTTTGAGGTCATCAGCAGTTTCAATCTTCAGGTCGCGGTCTTGAACCAACACCCCGTTGAGCAGCGAACGGAACTGCTTCTTAGGCAACTCGGTATCCTTGCGCACCAAGATGATGCGGTTTTTCTTCTGACCCAGGATTTCGAGAGCATCCACATCATAATCGGGAGCAATGATAACTTCAAAGAAAATCTTGTTAATTTCTTCTGCTGTAGCCTTGTCTACCACAGCATTGGTAATAAGTACTCCACCAAAAGCAGATACCGGGTCACCAGCCAAGGCATCCTTCCAGGCATCAATTAAAGTAGCCCGTGTAGCCAGTCCGCAAGCATTGTTATGCTTCAGGATAGCAAATGTGGTTTCATCGCCGAATTCGTCGATTAAATCAACAGCTGCATTGATATCGAGCAGGTTATTATAAGAGATTTCCTTTCCGTGAATCTGGTCAAACATAGCATCCAGATTTCCGAAGAAATATCCCTTTTGATGCGGGTTTTCACCATAGCGCAATGTTTTCTGGTTGTTGGCCGAGCAACGGAAGGCAGAGCTATCTTCTCCGTCGAAGTAATTGAAAATAGCCGAGTCATAGTGAGAAGACACTGCAAATGCTTCCTTCGCAAACCAGCGACGTTCTTCAAGCGAAGTGGTAGCGCCATGTTCCATCAACATGTCACGCAACGGCTGATACTGAGCTTGAGAAGCAACAATGACTACATCATTATAGTTCTTGGCAGCTGCACGGATTAATGAGATACCGCCTATATCAATCTTTTCGATGATAGCCGATTCTTCAGCACCGCTGGCCACAGTAGCCTCAAAAGGATAGAGGTCTACAATAACCAAGTCTATTTCAGGAATTTCATATTTTTCAATCTGTTGCATATCCTGCTCCAGACCGCGACGGCAAAGGATACCTCCGAACACTTTTGGATGCAACGTCTTCACACGGCCGCCCAAAATAGAGGGATATGTAGTAAGGTCTTCCACTGCATGGCAAGGATAACCTAATGATTCGATAAATTGGCGAGTTCCACCTGTAGAGAGGAATTCAACACCTTCTTCGTGTAATTTGGTGATGATTTCATCGAGCCCTTCCTTGTGGTAAACGGATACGAGGGCTGTCTTGATTCTTTTCGTTTCAGACATAATGTTCTTATTTAAAGTACGCGTATATTAAATAAATTGGTGCAAAGTTACAAAAAAAAAAATCCCCTTTTTCAAAACTTATTGAAAAAGGGGAAAAATATTGTTTACCAGATGGCCGCGCGTTCTGCCTCGGGCAGATAAAGCGGATCTTTATCGGTAATTTGGAAGGCATCATACCAAGGACCTATATGCGGCAAAGTACCATTGACACGCCATACTCCTAGAGAGTGCACATCCACCTTAGTCAGATAAAGCACCATTTCGGGACGGGTATTGTTTGCCCAAACACCTGCATATGCCAGGAAGAAGCGCTGCTGCGGAGTCAAACCATCTACAGTAGGCAGCGGATTAGCTTGAAGTGCTTTCTGGAAAGCCTGGAAAGATACCTGTAAACCTCCGTAATCGGCTATATTTTCACCCAATGTCATCTGACCGTTGGCATGTACCCCCGGTGCCACTTCAATTTGGTTGAAGAAATCCACCAGCACCTTAGCCCGTTCATCGAACCGTTTGGCATCTTCTGCAGTCCACCAGTCTTTCAGATTTCCATCCTTATCATACTGACGACCCTGATCATCAAAGCCATGAGTCATTTCATGTCCGATTACCACACCGATAGCACCATAGTTGAAAGCATCGTCAGCATTCATATCAAAGAAAGGCGGCTGCAAAATACCGGCCGGAAAACAGATTTCATTCGTAGTCGGATTATAGTAAGCGTTTACAGTCTGCGGAGTCATGAACCATTCATTCGGGTCAACCGGTTTACCGGCTTTTGCCAACATATCATTCATCTGCCAAATATTGGCACGCACCGCATTCCCCCAATAAGAATCGTTCTTGATTTCTAGACTGGAATAATCTTTCCAAGTATCCGGATAACCGATTTTCACATGGAAAGCAGCCAGTTTTTCGAGTGCTTTCTGCTTGGTTTCCTCACCCATCCAGCTTAAATTCCGGATACGTTCACCCAAGCTCGTCTGCAAATTCTTCACTAACGTCACCATACGTTCCTTCGCTGCAGCCGGGAAGTATTTTTCCACATACATCTGGCCTACAGCTTCACCCAAAGCTGAGCTAACAAAACCAACGGCACGTTTCCAACGCGGACGCATTTCCTTGGCTCCGGAGAGTGTACGGCTATAGAAATCAAAGTTCTGTTCCACCATAGCATCATTCAAGTAGCCAGCAGCTGCATCCAATAATTTCCATTGCAGATAGAGTTTCTGATTATCAAGCGGCAAGTTAGCCAATTCCTTGACTGAAGCTTCAAGAGAAGCCGGCTGTCCTACGATAATTTCCTGTACATCCTTTAAGCCCAGGCCACCCAGGTAAGCATCCCAGTCGAAAGAGGCATAATCCTTACGAATCTGCTCCATGCTCATCTTATGATAATTGGCCTGCGGATTACGCAATTCTGTGCGGGAGCGGAACGCCTTAGCCAGACGGGTTTCCACATCCATCACCACCTGCATAGCCTTCTTAGCTGTTGCTTCGTTGTATCCGGCCAGCTGGAACATTTTCTGTACATGCAATTTAAAGGCTTCCCGAATCTTCACGGTAGCCTCATCATCGGCCAGATAATAATCACGCTCGCTCATACTTAAGCCCGATTGTCCAATCTGTACCGCATTCATCTTGCTGTTTTTTTCATCGGCAGCCACATACAGTCCCAAATAACTGCCCACGCCCTTCATATAGAGCTTGGCCAACAGCGGATAGAGGTCTTTCTGACTCTTCAGTCCGGCTATTTCATCCAATTCTGCCTGAATCGGAGCGATGCCGTCTTGATTCAGCTTCACACTATCCATCGCTATTTTATACAAGTCACCCACTTTCTGAGCTGTACTGCCCGGTTGATGGCTTTCAGCCGCTAACCCCTGGATCAGTTCACGGATTTGTTTTTGATTATTCTCCGCCAACACGGTGAAAGAACCATACTGAGAGTATTCGTCGGTCAAGGGATGATTCTTCATCCATCCGCCACAGGCATACTGGAAGAAGTCCGTACCTGGCAACGCAGTTGTGTCCAAATTGGCCAACTCAATTCCCGTAGTCAGTTCAGTCTGTTTGCCAGACCCGCAAGCCACTGTCATCAGACAGAAGGCAGCCATCGGTAAAAAGTGAATTGCTTTCATTTTTCAAATTTCTATTGAATTATTATTCAGATTAAATATCAGGTTCTGAATTTCAAGACCCAACAACAAAGTTACAAAAATATTTCGGAAATAAAACAGAAAAACTAGAGTCTTTCTATTTCCTTTAAAAGACCATCCTGTACTGCCACACAGTTAGCCCCTCAAATCCTCGACTTCCATAGAGGCTTCTTCCCAAGCTTCCATAATCTCATCGAGTTTCTTCTTCAAGGCTCCGTGCTGCTCGTAAAGCGACACATCGGCAGCCCCTTCGGGCGTAGCCATCCGAGCTTCGAGTGCAGCAATTTCGGCCTCGGTCTTTTCGATCTCCGCCTCACATTCCGCCACCCGTTTTTCAGCCTTTCGGATGCGTTTATTCAGTTCCTTCTGTTCTTCATATGAAAGACGGCCGGCCGAAAGTTGTTCGGTTGTTTCTGTTCCACCTTTTCCACCGACAGCCTGAGAGGCAGATGCAGTTTGAAACGAGACTGCAGCACGCTGAAGTTCGTTAAGATTTTCAATTTGTTTCTTATGCAGAAATTCATAGATACCACCGATGTGCTCACGCACTTCCCCGCCTCCAAACTCATACACCTTGGTAGCCAGTCCATCAAGGAAGTCACGATCGTGACTTACCAGAATCACAGTACCATCAAACTCACGGATGGCCTCTTTCAGTACATCCTTGGAACGCATGTCCAGATGATTGGTTGGTTCGTCGAGAATAAGAAAATTAACTGGTTCCAACAGCAACTTTATCATAGCCAGACGGGTACGTTCTCCTCCACTTAATACTTTGACTTTCTTATCCGAAGCTTCACCACCAAACATGAACGCACCGAGAATATCACGGATTTTCAGACGGATATCGCCCACTGCCACCCGGTCGATCGTATCGAATACAGTCAAATTTTCATCAAGCAATTGCGCCTGATTTTGTTCAAAATAACCAATCTGTACGTTATGCCCCAGCGTCAGCCGGCCGGTATAATCGGTAATCTGCTGCATAATGCATTTCACCAGTGTAGACTTACCCTCACCATTTTTCCCCACAAAGGCTACTTTTTCACCACGGTGAATCGTAAGATTAACATGCTGAAACACAACCTGCGCTCCGTAAGCCTTGCCCACGTCCTCACAAATCACCGGATAATTTCCACTACGGCTACTGCATTCAAACTTCAGGCGTAAAGCCGAATTATCTTCTTCATCCACCTCGATACGTTCTATCTTCTCCAACTGCTTGATACGGCTCTGCACCTGCACCGACTTGGTAGCCTTATAGCGAAACCGCTCAATAAAAGCCTCCGTATCTTCTATCTGCTTCTGCTGGTTCTCATAGGCCCGAAGCTGCTGTTCGCGGCGCTCCTTGCGCAGCACCACAAAATCATCGTATTTTACTTTATAGTCGTAAATACGGGCACAGGATATTTCAATAGTACGCGTGGTAACATTATTCAGAAAGGCACGGTCGTGACTGACCAGTACCACGGCATTGGCACGAGTAGCCAAAAAATTCTCCAACCATTGGATAGATTCGATATCCAAGTGGTTAGTAGGCTCGTCGAGCAGAAGAACATCGGGGCGCCGAAGTAAAAGCTTGGCCAGTTCAATACGCATACGCCATCCACCTGAAAACTCGCTGGTGGGACGGTCAAAATCCTTTCGCTGAAATCCGAGCCCCTGCAGCGTACGTTCCAATTCTGCACGGTAGTTAGTCCCCCCCATCATTAAGAAGCGCTCATTTTCATGCGTAAATCGGTCTATCAGCTTCTGATACTCAGGTGATTCATAATCCGTACGATCAGCCAATTCCTGATTCATCCGCTCAATATCAGCCTGCATTTCAAAGATATGCTCAAACGCCAGTTCTGCCTCCTGCATCACGGTACGCTCATCACTAAGCACCATAACCTGAGGCAAATAACCAATGCTGCACTCGCGCGGCACAGCTACCACCCCTTCAGTGGGCTGTCTATGACCCGCCAATATCTTGAGCAGGGTCGATTTTCCAGCTCCATTCTTACCCACCAAGGCAATGCGGTCTTTCTTGTTAATCACAAAAGACACGTCCTCAAAAAGAGGCGTGGCATTAAACTCTACCTTCAATCCTTCTACTGATATCATATAGCCTAACTGATGAATCGTTTTTATTTACAAGTTGCAAAGATAGGAAAAAGATTCATGCGATGCCGCAGAAAAAAGAGTCTATTTACAAAAACAGGCAGACGTTTCAAGACAAAAAATCAGGTTATAAATGTAGAAGTTATATGCTAAAATTGTCTATTTGTTTTTATAGAAATATCCGCATACTGACGCCTCTTTAGCGGAAAATAATATTCGTAATGACCTGCGCCCCCACATGGCGATTGAGATTGCGCACCAACAGTTCTCGTCCCATCATCAATTCCTGACGCAAGGCCGCTGACGTAAGATGCACATACAGCACTTGATTCTTGATAAACAAATCTTTAGTATACGATGCAATGGTCGGACCCAACACCTCAGGCCAGGCATTGATGAGCCGACGCTCATTCAAAGGCGCCTCCAAGCTCTCCCGGCGCAGATACTGCTGTACCAGCAAACCGATCTGTTCGGCATCATTCCGCTTCATGACCTCACCTCCTCTATTTCTGTAATCTGCCCCTGCACCACTTCAAACATTTTATAGTCGCGTCCCACCTTATGCAGGATACTGTCCAGGTGATCACGATTTGTGTCGGTCATAAAAATCTGACCAAAATCATCGCTTGCTACCAGTTTGATAATCTGTTCCACACGAGAAGCATCCAACTTATCGAAAATATCATCCAACAAAAGCAAAGGCACTTTAGTACCCGTACGCTTCAAGAAGAGAAACTGCGCCAGTTTCAGTGCTACCAGGTATGTTTTATTCTGTCCCTGAGAGCCCTCGCGCTTGATAGGATACTCACCCAGCAGCATATTCAATTCATCCTTATGCACCCCCCGTAGCGAATACCCCATGATAAGGTCACGCGAACGGCTCTCCCGAATAACCTCCAGCAATGCCCCCCTCTGGGCATGCGATGTATACTCCAGCCCTACCTGCTCCTGGTCTTGCGAAATAAAAGAGTAGATCGACTGAAAAATCGGAATAAACTCCTCCAGAAAAGCCCGGCGCTTAGCGTACACCACTTCACCTTCCTGAGCCATCATCTCCTCCCAGATGGCAAACAATTCTTCGTCGACCTGCGTCTCACTCTTCAACAAGGTATTACGCTGCTGAAGAGCCTTGTTATAACGAATCAATGCATCCAGATACTCTTTATCATATTGCGAAATCACTACATCCATAAAGCGGCGACGTTCCTCACTACCTCCAGCAATGAGATCAGCATCGGCTGGCGACACCATGACCAGCGGCAAGAAACCAATATGATCTGATAAGCGTGTATATTCCTTCTTGTTGCGCTTGAAATGCTTCTTCTGTTTGCGCTTGATACCGCAATAAATCTCTTCCGGCTCCCCGAAAACTGTTTCATAAAACCCCTGAATCATGAGAAAATCGGCTTCATGAAGGATATTCTGCGAATCAATGGGATTGACCGCACTCTTACAAAACGACAGATAATAAACAGCATCCAACAGATTCGTCTTACCCATGCCGTTTTGCCCCAAGAAGCAGTTCAATTTGGCAGAAAACGACAATTCCACCTGCTGCAAGTTCTTATAGTTTAGTATAGATATATGCTTCAGTATCATATCAATCGGAGATAAATTATCGTGCAAAGATAGCCTATCTTATGGAAAAGCAGGCAGATTTTCTAACTTTTCGAAAGAGAGACGAAAAAAAACGCCGCTAAATTTCGCCAATCGCCATAAAAAATGTAATTTTGCATTTCGGAATTCTTTTTAGAATCCGCATCAATATCACTGGAATAAAAACAAAAAAGAATATACAAAAATGGCAGAAGAAAAGAAAACAAATGAAGCCTTGGACATGGAAGAAGCATTGACTCAGTCGGAGGCATTCCTGATTAAAAACAAGAAGTCTATCATCGGCGCTGTATTGGCATTGGTGCTCGTAGTAACCGGCATTGTCATGTATCAGAACCTCTATGCAGGTCCGCGCGAAGAAAAAGCACAAGCAGCTCTGTTTAAAGGCGAACAATATTTTGAAAACAGTTTGTATGAACAAGCCCTCAACGGTGACAGCATCGGTTATGAAGGTTTCCTGAAAGTAGCCGAAGAGTTCAGCGGCACAGATGCAGCTAATCTGGCACACGCTTATGCCGGTATCTGCTATGCTCACTTAGCCAAATACCAAGAAGCTATCCAAGCTCTCGACCAATTCAGCGGCAGCGACCAACTGGTAGCTCCTGCCATGCAGGCAGCCATCGGTAACTGTTACGCTCAGCTAGGCGAACTGGACAAAGCCGCTTCCATGCTAATAGATGCTGCTGATGCAGCCAACAGCCACAGCTTGAGCCCGATTTATCTGCAGCAAGCCGGCGAAATCCTGGTTAAGCAAGGTAAATATGACGCTGCCATCGAAGCTTACACCACAATTAAGGAAAAATATTTCCGCTCAGCTCAGGCTTGGAATATAGATAAATACATTGAACAAGCTCAGCTGCTCAAGAAATAAGAAATATACCTTATTATATAATAGAGATCAAGAAGACAGAGGCACGCATTGAACCGTGCCTCTCTTTTTATTCACCTACTAATACTCATTAATTATGGCAACAGCCTACCACAACCTTTCGGAGTATGATTTTAACTCCGTACCCAATGCCGAAGAAATGAAGTTCGGTATTGTAGTCTCTGAATGGAACTTCAACATTACCGGCGCACTGCTGCAAGGAGCCCTGGATACCTTGAAAAGACATGGGGTCAAAGAAGAAAATATTCTGGTAAAAACTGTACCGGGCAGTTTCGAATTGACATTTGGTGCCAACCAAATGATAGAATGCACGGACATCGATGCTGTCATTGCCCTGGGATGCGTAGTGCGCGGAGATACTCCTCACTTTGACTATGTATGTATGGGAGCCACTCAAGGACTGACTGAACTCAATGCCATGGGCGATGTTCCAGTCATCTTCGGACTGATTACTACCAACAATATGGAGCAGGCAGAAGACCGTGCAGGAGGTAAATTAGGCAATAAAGGAGACGAATGTGCAATTTCTGCAATAAAAATGATCGATTTTGTTTGGAGTT
>Garnier_p1__coassemble_220_pt1 | contig 67145 bp, 55 predicted proteins | sample Garnier_p1__metabat2_high_PE_014 | metagenome-assembled genome bin Garnier_p1 | reverse complement strand
GAGCATCTGCCTTACAAGCAGAGGGTCGGCGGTTCGAATCCGTCAACGCCCACAAAACGATGAGTCGATGCAATTTGATTGCTTCGGCTCTTTTTTTTATAGATTGTTTCATAACTCCGAAAAAACATTTATTTTTGCACCCTGATAATTATCATTTTATATACGACGTATGAAACTTGATTTACTTACCGCAATCTCTCCGATTGACGGTCGTTACAGAGGTAAGGCAGAAGCCTTAGCTAACTATTTCTCAGAATTTGCACTGATTAAATATCGTGTACAGGTAGAGGTGGAATACTTCATTACGCTGTGTGAATTGCCTTTGCCGCAATTGGCAGGGGTGGATCATGCATTGTTTGAAACCTTGAGAAACATTTACCGTAATTTTACGGAAGAAGATGCACAGCGCATCAAAGACATTGAAAGTGTAACTAATCATGATGTAAAGGCCGTGGAGTACTTCTTGAAAGAAGAATTCGATAAATTGGGTGGCCTGGATGACTATAAAGAATTCATCCACTTCGGTCTTACATCTCAAGATATCAATAACACCTCTGTTCCTCTTTCGGTGAAGGAAGCCTTGGAACAGGTGTATTATCCTCAAATTGAAGAGCTGATAGCCCAGCTCCGTACTTATGCTGAAGAATGGGCTTCTATTCCGATGCTTGCCAAGACACATGGTCAACCTGCTTCACCTACTCGTCTGGGTAAAGAGGTAAATGTGTTTGTTTATCGTTTAGAACGTCAGTTGGCTGCTTTGAAGGCTTGTCCGATTACAGCTAAGTTCGGTGGAGCTACCGGTAACTACAATGCACACCATGTGGCTTACCCGGCTTATGACTGGAAAGCATTCGGCAATCGGTTTGTGGCTGAAAAGTTAGGTCTGGAACGCGAAGAATATACTACTCAGATTTCCAACTATGATAACCTTTCGGCAATTTTCGATGCGATGAAGCGTATCAATACCATTATGATTGATATGAACCGTGACTTCTGGCAATACATTTCCATGGAATACTTCAAGCAGAAAATCAAAGCAGGCGAAGTGGGTTCCAGTGCCATGCCTCATAAAGTGAATCCGATTGACTTTGAAAACTCTGAAGGTAACTTGGGTATGGCTAATGCCATTCTGGAGCATTTGGCTGTGAAATTGCCGGTGTCTCGTTTGCAGCGTGACCTTACAGACTCTACGGTATTGCGTAATATCGGCGTGCCCTTCGGTCATATGGTCATTGCTATCCAAAGTTCATTGAAGGGGTTGCGTAAGTTGCTGTTGAATGAGCCGGCTATCTACCGTGATTTGGATAATTGCTGGAGCGTGGTAGCTGAAGCTATTCAAACCATTCTTCGCCGTGAGGCTTATCCTCATCCTTATGAAGCATTGAAAGCGTTGACCCGCACCAATCAGGCTATTACGGAAGCCTCTATCAAGGAATTTATTGAACAGTTGAACGTAAGCGAAGAAATTAAGAAGGAGCTGCGTGTGATTACGCCGCATACTTATACAGGAATGTAATAGAAAAAACAGATAGTATTAATAGCCGTGAGGCTAAGGTTAAATTTTATTCGAATAAATACAATGACTACAGAAAACGAAACTTGGCGTGATGCTTCTTCCTCAGAGGAGAGATCAGCTGGCAACCGTGATGGTAACCAATTTACAGGTGGCTATAATAACCGTTCTACTTATCGTCGTGATAATGGAGAACGTTCTTACCGTCCCCGGTTCAGCCATGATAATGGTGACCGTGCACAGCGTGCTTATAGCAGTGATCGCCCTTATCGTCCGCGTTTTAATGCAAACGGAGATGGTGGTGACCGTGCACAGCGTGCTTATAATAACGACCGCTCTTATAACAGTGACCGTTCTTTCCGCCCTCGCTTTAATGCTGAAGGAAGTGATCGTCCGCAGCGTGCTTACGGTAACGACCGTTCTTACCGTCCGCAGCGTTCTTTCAATCCTCGCTTCAACAATGGTGAAGGAGGAGATCGTCCGCAGCGTGCTTATGGGGGTGATCGCTCTTATAACAGCGAGCGTTCTTTCCGTCCCCGTTTCAATAATGGCGAAGGGGGTGAGCGTCCGCAGCGTTCTTTCAATCCTCGCTTTAATAATGGCGAAGGAGGTGACCGTCCGCAGCGTCCCCGCTTTAATCAGGGAGGTGCCCGTCCGGGTAACTATGCGCACCGTGATGGCTTTGCGCCGCGTCGTCGCACGGCCGATTATGATCCTAATGCCAAGTATAGCAAGAAGAAACAGATTGAATATAAAGAGCAGTTTGTTGATCCCAATGAACCGATTCGCTTGAATAAGTTCCTGGCTAACGCGGGGGTTTGCTCTCGTCGTGAAGCTGATGAATTCATTACGGCTGGTGTAGTGTCTGTCAATGGAGAAGTGGTGACCGAACTGGGTACCAAAATTAAACGTGGTGATGAAGTGAAGTTCCACGATCAGCCGGTGAGCATCGAGCGTAAAATCTATGTATTGCTCAATAAGCCTAAAGATACGGTAACTACATCGGATGATCCGCAGGCTCGTCGCACGGTGATGGATTTGGTGAAAGATGCTTGTACAGAACGCATCTATCCGGTAGGCCGTCTGGACCGTAACACTACTGGTGTGTTGCTGCTTACTAATGACGGGGATTTGGCTTCTAAGCTGACTCATCCTAAATATCTGAAGAAGAAAATCTATCAGGTACATTTGGATAAAAACCTGACTAAAGCTGATATGGATCAGATCGCAGCCGGTATCCAGTTGGAAGACGGGGAGATTCATGCAGATGCTATCAGTTATATCGATGAATCAAAGAAGAGCGATGTAGGTATTGAAATTCACTCAGGAAAGAATCGTATTGTACGTCGTATCTTTGAATCGTTGGGATATAAGGTCGTAAAATTGGACCGTGTTTATTTTGCCGGTCTTACCAAGAAAGGCTTGCGTCGCGGTGAATGGCGTTATCTCTCAGAAAATGAGGTGAACTTCCTGCGTATGGGCTCTTTCGAGTAATTAAAACAATAAGGATAAAACTATAATTATGGAGAAAATTAGTAGAACAAAGATTGTTGACCTTCTGAAGCGTGAAGATTTTGGCGCAATGGTCAACGTAAAGGGATGGGTACGCACCCGTAGAGGTAGTAAACAGGTTAACTTTATTGCACTGAATGACGGTTCTACAATAAATAATGTACAGATTGTAGTTGATTTGGCTAATTTTGACGAAAATTTGCTGAAGGATATCACTACAGGCGCTTGTCTGAGTGTAAACGGTATGCTGACTGAATCGGTAGGTTCTGGTCAGAAAGCCGAAATTCAGGCTCGTGAAATGGCAGTATTGGGAACTTGTGATAATACTTATCCGCTTCAGAAGAAGGGACACTCTATGGAATTTTTGCGTGAGATTGCTCATTTGCGTCCGCGTACGAATACATTTGGAGCCGTGTTCCGTATTCGTCACAATATGGCCATTGCAATCCATAAGTTCTTCCATGAACGGGGTTTCTTTTATTTCCATACTCCTATCATTACTGCATCCGACTGTGAAGGAGCTGGTCAGATGTTCCAGGTTACTACCAAAAACCTGTACGATCTGAAGAAAGACGAAAATGGTTCTATCATTTATGATGATGACTTTTTCGGCAAACAGGCCAGCTTGACAGTTTCTGGTCAGTTGGAAGGGGAATTGGCTGCAACTGCCTTGGGAGCTATTTATACTTTCGGCCCGACTTTCCGTGCAGAAAACTCCAATACCCCCCGTCACTTGGCTGAGTTCTGGATGATTGAGCCGGAAGTAGCGTTCAATGATATTGTGGATAATATGGACTTGGCGGAAGAATTCATCAAGTACTGTGTGCAATGGGCGTTGGACAACTGTTATGACGATGTGAAATTCCTGAATGATATGTTCGATAAAGGATTGGTAGATCGTCTGCAAGGAGTCTTGAAAGAAGAGTTTGTACGTCTTCCTTATACAGAAGGTATCAAGATTCTGGAAGAGGCTGTAGCCAAGGGGCACAAATTCGAATTCCCGGTATATTGGGGTGTGGATTTGGCTTCAGAACATGAACGTTATCTGGTGGAAGACCACTTCAAGCGTCCGGTAATCCTGATAGATTATCCGAAGGAAATCAAGGCTTTCTATATGAAGCAGAATGAAGACGGCAAGACAGTTCGCGCCATGGATGTTCTGTTCCCGAAAATCGGTGAAATCATCGGAGGTTCAGAACGTGAGGCTGATTATGACAAACTGCTGAACCGTATCCAGGAACTGAATATTCCGATGAAGGATATGTGGTGGTACTTGGATACCCGTAAGTTCGGTACTTGTCCTCACTCTGGTTTTGGATTGGGTTTTGAACGTCTGTTACTCTTTGTAACCGGTATGGCTAACATCCGTGATGTGATACCATTCCCGCGTACACCGCGCAATGCAGAATTCTAATGAAATAAAATTCTTGTAAATAAAAAAACCGTATGAAACTTAGGTTCATGCGGTTTTTTTTATCTTCAATTTTATAGATTTTCAATAATTATTTTTATATTTGTCACAGACACATGAAAAGAACGTTAACCAAAATCAAGATTCAATATGAAACGGCATTTATTCTTTACTATGCTGGCACTGATGCTGCTGGCGGTAACCGGAGCTACTGCGCAGGATAAACCTTCTTATAAGCCTGCAGATTTGAAGGGCATTTGGCAGTTATGCCATTATGTTTCTGAAACTCCCAATGTACCCGGCATGTTGAAACCCAGTAACACATTCAAGGTTCTGAGCGACGACGGCCGTATAGTAAATTTTACCCTCATTCCCGGCTCTGATGCCATCATTACCGGATATGGTACCTATCAGCAGCTGACAAACAATACTTATAAAGAAAGTATTGAGAAAAATATTCATCTCCCCATGCTTGATAACAAAGACAATGTGCTGGAATTTGAATTGGAAAACGATGGTGAGTACATGCATCTGAAGTTCTTTATTCAAAAAGATTTGAATGGGAATGAACTGAACAGTTGGTTTTATGAAACTTGGAAGCGGCTTCGTATGCCGGATGTATTCCCTGAAGATATTGTAAGGTAATTATCAGGTTCTTTTACAGGATGCCCTAACATCCAGGAAGAGTCCCCCGCCTATCTTTGTTGGCGGGGGATTTTTTTTGAAAGAATGGTTTTCTGGATGATATGTACTTATTATCTGACTATCAATGGATAAAAAAAAGAATAAAAGATTTGCCATTTCTAAGAAAATCCGTACCTTTGCAAGCCGATTATTATCTCGAAAGGATAAGCAATTCATTCATAGCAAGTTGATAAACCTTTGTCCGGGGCATGTTAACTTGTGGTGAAGGGAAATATTTTTAGTAGTAACATTTTAAAAAATTAATTAAGAGTGGATACTTTAAGTTACAAGACCATTTCTGCAAACAAAGCTACAGTGACTAAAGAATGGGTCGTTGTAGACGCTACAGACCAAGTATTGGGTCGTTTGGGCGCAAAAGTTGCGAAACTGTTGAGAGGAAAGTATAAACCTAACTTTACCCCTCATGTAGATTGCGGCGATAACGTAATTATTATCAATGCCGACAAAGTGAAATTAACAGGTAACAAGTGGAATGACAAGGTATATCTGTCATACACTGGCTATCCCGGCGGTCAGAGAGAAATTACTCCTGCTCGTTTGCAGGCAAAACCGAACGGTGATGACAAGTTGCTGAGAAAAGTTGTAAAGGGTATGTTGCCTAAGAATAAATTGGGCGCTAAATTGCTGAGCAACATGTATGTGTATGCTGGTAGCGAACACAAACACGCAGCTCAGAACCCGAAAATGATTGATATTAACGTACTTAAATAATAGATGATGGAAGTAGTAAACGCATTAGGAAGACGTAAAAGTGCTATTGCACGTATTTTCGTTAGCGAAGGTACTGGTAAGATTACTATTAATAAAAGAGACCTGGCTGTATATTTTCCGTCAAGCATCCTGCAGTATGTTGTAAAACAACCGTTGAACAAACTGGGTGTTGCAGAAAAGTACGACATTAAGGTAAACCTTTGCGGTGGTGGCTTCACTGGTCAGTCTCAGGCTCTCCGTCTGGCTATCGCTCGTGCACTGGTTAAAATCAATGCTGAAGATAAGGCTGCTCTCCGCGCTGAAGGCTTCATGACACGTGACCCGCGTTCTGTTGAACGTAAGAAACCGGGTCAGCCGAAAGCACGTCGCAGATTCCAGTTCAGCAAACGTTAAGAGTTGGAGAATGGTTGGAGCGGACAAGTTGCTTAATTTTCAACTTTCACCTCTCAACTCTCAACTGGATAAACGTTTAGTATCTAAACTACTGGGACTCCTTAAGATATGGACTACCCGGCAGTTGGTTTAGAAAAAACAAAAAAGAAAGTAAACGATTTAAAGAAAAAAAGACAATGTCAAGAACTAATTTTGATACATTATTGGAAGCCGGTTGCCACTTCGGTCACTTGAAAAGAAAGTGGAACCCCTCTATGGCTCCTTATATCTTCATGGAGCGCAATGGTATTCATATCATTGACCTCAACAAGACGGTTGCTAAAATTGACGAAGCTGCTGAAGCTTTGAAGCAAATCGCAAAATCAGGTAAGAAAGTCCTGTTTGTTGCTACTAAAAAACAAGCTAAGCAGGTGGTTGCTGACAAGGCTGCCTCTGTAAATATGCCTTATGTAATCGAGCGTTGGCCGGGTGGTATGTTGACTAACTTCCCGACTATCCGTAAGGCTGTGAAGAAGATGGCTACTATCGATAAGTTGACAAACGATGGTACTTATTCAAATCTTTCTAAGAGAGAAATCCTGCAGATCTCTCGTCAGCGTGCTAAGTTGGACAAGACTTTGGGTTCTATCGCTGACCTGACTCGTCTGCCGTCTGCATTGTTCGTTATCGACGTAATGAAAGAAAACATTGCAGTTCGCGAAGCTAACCGTTTGGGTATTCCTGTATTTGGTATCGTAGATACTAACTCAGATCCTAACAACATCGACTTCGTAATTCCGGCTAACGACGACGCTACTAAGTCTATCGAAGTGATTTTGGATGCTTGCTGCGCTGCTATGCAGGAAGGTCTGGAAGAACGTAAGGCTGAAAAAGTAGATATGGAAGCTGCTGGCGAAGGTGCTGCTAACAAGGGCAAAAAGAAAGCTACTAAGGCAAGACTGGACAAGTCTGACGAAGATGCTATCAATGCTTCTAAGGCAGCTGCCTACATGAAGGAAGACGAAGAAGCTTAATTCATACTATTGGGAGTTGAGGATTGAAGATTGAGAGTTACTATAACAGCAATTCTCAATTCTCTATGCTCAACTCTCAATTGCTTTATAACGAATTTATTAACCATTAAAATAAGGAAGATATTATGGCTGTAAGTATGGCTGATATTAAAAAGCTCCGTGAAATGACCGGTGCTGGTATGATGGATTGCAAGAATGCATTGAACGATGCTGAAGGCGATTTCGACAAAGCAATGGAAATCATCCGTAAGAAGGGACAGGCAGTAGCTGCTAAGCGTTCTGACCGTGAAGCTTCTGAAGGTTGTGTTCTGGCTAAGACTGTAGGTGATTTTGCTGTAGTTATCGCACTGAAATGCGAAACTGACTTCGTGGCTCAGAATGCTGATTTCGTGAAGTTGACTCAAGATATCCTGGATTTGGCTGTAGCTAACAAGTGCAAGACTTTGGACGAAGTAAAGGCTTTGCCGATGGGCAACGGTACTGTACAGGATGCTGTAGTTGACCGTAGCGGTATTACAGGCGAAAAGATGGAATTGGATGGCTATATGGTAGTAGAAGGTGCTAGCACCGTAGTTTACAACCACATGAACCGCAATTCTCTCTGTACTATTGTAGCCTTCAATAAGGCTGCTGACGAACAGTTGGCTAAGCAGGTAGCTATGCAGATTGCAGCTATGAATCCGCTGGCTATCGACGAAGATGGTGTAGCTGAAGATGTGAAGCAGAAAGAAATTGAAATCGCTATCGAAAAGACAAAGGCTGAACAGGTTCAGAAAGCGGTAGAAGCTGCTTTGAAGAAAGCTGGCATCAACCCGGCTCACGTAGACAGCGAAGACCACATGGAAAGCAACATGGCTAAGGGTTGGATTACTGCTGAAGATGTAGCTAAGGCTAAGGAAATCATCGCTACGGTTTCTGAACAGAAGGCTGCTAACTTGCCGGAACAAATGATTCAGAATATCGCTAAGGGTCGTCTGGGCAAATTCTTGAAAGAAGTTTGCTTGTTGAACCAGGAAGATATCATGGACGGTAAGAAGACTGTAAGAGAAGTATTGAAGGAAGCTGATCCTGAATTGAAGATCGTTGACTTCAAACGTTTCACTTTGCGTGCTGAATAATTCAGAAGTTGCAAGACTTTTTGATGATAAAAGGGGAGTATCTATCGGTACTCCCCTTTCTTTTTGCCTGCTTGATCAGATCCAAGTCAGCCTACGGGTTTGGTCTGGGTATATCCTTCTTTCTTGAGGATTTCGCAGATTTTTTCCCGAAATTCTCCCTGAATAATGATTTCTCCTTCTTTGGCACTGCCACCTACGCCGCATTTGGTTTTCAGCAGTTTTCCCAGCTCTTTTAAATCTTCTTCATTGCCCACAAATCCTGTGACCAAAGTTACCACTTTACCTCCGCGTTTCTTGCGGTCTATCTGTACTCTCAGCTTTTGCTGATTGGTTGGAAGGGTTTCCGTAACTTCTTCTTCCTCCAGGTCATATTGGAAGTCAGGATTCGTAGAATAGACGATGTTCAACCGGTCTTTCCAATCGTTCTGTTTCATGTTTTTCTCTTTTAGGGTGTATAATTTGAACAAAAATAAGGCGATTGTTTGGGTTAAACCGAAAACTTTTGTGGAAATTATGTTAACTCTCCTCTTTCATTTGCAGAAAAAATACTACTTTTGTCTATATATAACCCTAAATATAAAAGCTAATGGCCACGAATCGGGCAATTCAACATAAGAATAGCATGAAAGTGCCGGAGCCAACCTTGCGCCGTCTCCCGTGGTATCTTTCGAATGTAAAGCTGCTGAAGAAGAAAGGAGAACGGTTTGTTTCATCCACTCAGATATCCAAAGAAATCAATGTAGATGCTTCGCAAATAGCCAAGGATTTATCGTATGTAAATATCTCGGGCAGAACCCGGGTGGGATATGAGGTAGATACGTTGATTGCGGTTCTTGAGGATTTCTTGGGTTTTACCAACTTGCATCAGGCTTTTCTATTTGGGGTGGGAAGTCTGGGAGGTGCTTTGTTGCGCGATTCCGGCTTAAGGCATTTCGGCCTGCAGATTGTAGCTGCTTTTGATGTTAATCCTGACTTGGTGGGTACTTCTCTCAATGGCATTCCTATTTTTCATTCCGATGAATTTGAACAGAAACGGAAGGAGTATGGAGTACATATCGGCGTGCTGACCGTGCCTATTGAAATAGCCCAGCAGATAACCGATAAGATGGTAGCAGGCGGTATCAAGGCGGTTTGGAACTTTACTCCTTTCCGTATCCGGGTGCCTGAGTCGATCGTGGTGCAAAACACTTCGCTTTATGCACATCTGGCTGTGATGTTTAACCGATTAAATTTCAACGAAGTCAAGTAATGAAAATACTAGCAGTGGGCATGAATTACGCCCTTCATAATCAGGAATTGGGTCATGTGGAACCTTGTCAGGAACCCATTGTTTTTTTAAAACCGGATTCGGCTATCCTGAAAGATGGCAAGCCTTTCTTCTTGCCCGATTTCTCGAAAGAAGTTCACTATGAAACAGAATTGGTGGTGCGTATCTGCCGGTTGGGTAAGCATATCGCTCCCCGCTTTGCTTCGCGGTATTATGATGCAGTAACGGTAGGGATTGATTTTACCGCTCGTGATCTTCAGCGTAAATTCCGGGAGCAGGGACAGCCCTGGGAGCTTTGCAAAGCATTTGATAACTCTGCTGCCATCGGGCGTTTTGTTCCGCTGGAAGAAGTAGGCGGGGATGTGCAGCAGTTGGATTTTCACTTGGATATTGACGGCCATACCGTACAGCGGGGATGTACTTGCGATATGTTGCATCGGGTAGATGATATCATTGCGTATGTCAGCCAGTTTATGACTTTGAAGATAGGCGATCTGCTGTTTACCGGTACTCCGGCTGGTGTGGGACCGGTCCGTGTGGGGCAGCATCTGGAAGGTTTTCTGGGTGAAGAGAAACTGTTGGATTTCCATATCAGATAATCGTTGAACTTATTACATCTTTAGTTATGAAAATACGGGTAGGATTTGGTTTTGATGTACATCGCCTGGTAGAAGGCAGAGAACTGTGGCTGGGGGGGATTCAATTGGAACATGAAAAAGGATTGCTTGGACATAGTGATGCGGATGTGCTGATTCATGCTATTTGTGATGCCCTCTTGGGTGCTGCCAATATGCGTGATATTGGATATCATTTTCCGGATACAGCCGGTGAATTCAAGAATATCGACAGTAAGATTCTCTTGAAGAAAACGGTCGATTTGATAGCAACCAAGGGTTATCTGGTGGGTAATATAGATGCCACAGTCTGTGCGGAACGTCCCAAACTCAAAGCTCGCATTCCAGAGATGCAGCGCATATTGGCCCAGGTGATGGGGATAGAAGAGGATGATGTGTCCATCAAGGCTACTACGACCGAAAAACTGGGTTTTACCGGACGTGAGGAGGGGATTTCTGCTTATGCTACGGTACTGATTACCGGATAATTTTTACATGGCTTAGTCTGGTCACTGCCTGATTTCCCATCAGGTAGGTATGGGCGATGCGTGCTGATGTGAGGTGTACTGTCTCACCAGGCTGGTAGGCATGTTCGGATGCAGGGAGCTGTCCCGAAGCACGGCTGCCGGTTTTAGCTTGCAGATGCAGAATCACCAGATGGCCTAAAGCATCTTTCAGGCGGATGATCTGGCGCACATAGAATATGGTTTCTCCCTGATGGTATTGAGTCTTGTAGGGATTGTCTTCTACCTGGACTTGCAGTACTGTCAGTGTCAGGTTTTCTATTTTGTCTCCTTTTTGACCCAGGTAGTGGCTGCCGGCTGGCTGGCCCGATTTCCTTCGCTGTACATCTAGATATACGTTATGGTAGATACGGGCTATTTCTACAAATCGCACCTGTTTGGGAATGCGTGGCTCAAATTTATAGGCTATCCATCCCAGGTAAGCTGGATCAATGCGTAAGATTTCATGCAGATAGTGTCCGTGATATTTTCCGAAGAATATCAGGTCATCGCCTCGGCTTTGCATGCGTTTGGCATTGTATTCCATCAGGTATAAGGGGTGTTTTGAATAGTAGCATAAAGTGCTGGCTGTGCGCATGCTTTCTTGGATATCGGCTGATAAATCGCAGATGTAGAAGATAGACTGCCGTTCGGGCAGGGGAGAGTATATCCACAAGGTATAGATGGGGTGATTGTCGCGCGGCAGAACAACCAGGTAGGCTCCCTCGTCCTTATAGGAAGCTCTACCTTGGTTGTATAACGTCAGCTTCTGATACAATAGAGTTTCATCGGCTGCAGTCAGATATGGAATCTTTGGTTGAGCCATATGCTGTCAATGAATGGTTTTTCCCAAAGATAGTAAAAGTGTTTTAAAAATGCAACTATTTTAGCTTTCCTGTGTACGTTACTACACTTTTTGCTGGCAATTTCAGGTTATATCCTTGCTTTTGGAAAGAAATCTCTTCTTTTTCCCATCGCTTTTCAGCGGTGGTCGTGTAGCTCATCAAGTGTCCCTGATTACTTTCTGCTCCTTGTAAGTTCAATTGGCATGATACGGCTTGGTCGGTAGAATTGACCAATACCACAGTATATGTCTGTTGGTGGCGGAAAGCAGATACACTTACTTCGGCAGGAAGTTGATGGGTGGTGTGACCGATGCAACGGCTTCCGGCTGGAATGTATCGGGTATAATTCCCAAAGGTATCATAGCGTTTGGTACCGGTCAGCTGGCCAGTTTCTCTGTTCATTACCAGCAGGCTTTCATTGGTCGTGGTGGGTTGTGCCCCCAGCCAGTAGACAATGGCGCTGACGTGAGCTTCTGTCAGGTATTGCTGGAACATCTTGGCCCAATACAGACCGTCTTCCATCGAGGTATCCAGCGGGGTTATATCACTGATTTCGGTAACCCACATCGGGATATTCCGTTTTACAGCTTGCTGAAAAGGAATAATGGGAGTCTGACGTAACTCGGCGGGAAGAGGCATGGTATCGGGCAATACATACCCATGGCCGGCAGCTAGGATTCGGGTACTGTCCATGGTAGGATGTTTTGTCAGCACTTCGTTGACAAAGTCAGCCGAGGATATCATGCTTAGTTTGTCGAATACCGTGCTCCAGGCCGGATTTTCGCCAAACAATACCTTAGCGTTAACCTTTCTTTTGGCAAATGTAGGCAGCAGGTAGTGATCAATAAAGTCACCCATTTCTTCGGCGCTCCAAAGGCAGGAGTTCCACGGAGCGGCATAGCCTGGTTCGTTGGACGGTGAGATGGCATAGGTTTCGATGCCGGCCGACTGGTAGGCCTGATAAAAATCGGCCAGGTAATCGGCATAGGTCTGATAATGTTCTTTTTTCAGTTTACCATGTGAAGCCGGATAATTGGGAGTGGCATGTCCCCCTTCTTTCATCCAGGCAGGAGGGCTCCAGGTAGAAAAGGCAAAGAGCACGTCGGGGTATTTCCGATGCACTTCTGCTGTCAGCCAGAACTGTCCGCGGCGCAGCAGTTCGTTCTTTTCCAGCTGGTCGGCATGCTGGGCCACTTGCAGGCTGGTATCCGACTGGATGGCAAAGTCCTGCTGTCGGGGACTGGCTGAATAGTGCGGGAAGATTTCTCCACGCAAGATGTTCAGGTCTAACCCTTCCGGAGCAAAGAGAGCATCCAGGATTTCCTGCCGTTTAGGAAAGGCGAAGACATCATCGGCATAGTCGGCTTCGCTGACACCGAATCCGGTGATGAGCTGATGTTCCTGTGTAAAGTCCAGTGTAATGCTCGGTATGTCGGTCTGCTTGGCCATTTGACAGCCTGCCCCTAGTAGGAGCAGGCTGGTCATAGCCAATAGAATGTTTCGTTTCTGAGTCATAGTATTCACCTTTTAATTAATCTGTTATGATGTTATTTATCCCACCAAATATGGGTATTTAAGTTGTCGGGTCCTTGCTGTTGTACGGCCTCTTCTACATGCTGTTTGTTGATGGTATATTCATCCGAAGCATAGGTCAGTCGGCGAGGAATCTGTCCGTTGCTCTGATTACCGGCGTAATGGGTCGGTGTGAGCTTGGGATAGCCGCAACGGCGCCAGTTGGCATAGCTTTCATAGCCGTTCATAAAGGTAGTCACCCAATATTCTTTGCCCAGTACTTCCAGTTTCTTTTCCTGTGAGTCGGCTTTGGCAAAGAGGTCCTGTGCCAGATAGGCTTCTACTTGTTCGTCAGAGATGGTTACGCCATAGGCTACTTCCTGTTCTTTCATAGACAGGCGGACCGCTTCTTTATAGAGTTCGTTGGCATCGCCGGACACCCACTGGCGCAGGGCAGCTTCCGCTTCCAGTAATTTGCTTTCGCTCGGCATCAGCAGGAGAGTCGGAGCATCTTCACGCAAGATGACACGGGTGTTGAAATTGGAATATTCAGCTATGTTACCAGAGTATTCCGGACAGCTGGTGATGGTGTTTTTATCATATCCGTTGGGCAGACCTTTCTGCAGGCTTACATCATCGTTGCCATCTTTCAGTGAGCAGAACACCCGGATGCGCGGATCATGGGTGCTGGTCAGATGTTTCATAAAGGTTTGGCTGATTTTCACCTTGTCTTGTCCGATGTAGTTGTCTTTCTGGAAACGCAGGGTCACTTGATTCTTGTCATCATCGCGTCCGCCGGCAATGTGCTGCACGCGGCACATATCTTCCGCCTGGCTCATGATGCCGCCATCAATGGCTGCCTTGGCAGTAGCCTTGGCCTGTTCTGGATTGACTTTGCTCAGACGCATGCCGATGCGCAGCAGCAGGGAGTAGCCGAATTTCTTCCATTGGTCAATGTTGCCGTTATAGAAGAGGTCACCTTCGATGGCAGGTTTATCGGCGCTCAGCAGGGCGATACCCGCCTTGACCTGTTCAATCATATCCAGGTAGATAGATTCCTGATTATCATATTTCGGCTTGTAGATACCTTGGTGGAATCCCAGGCCGGCTTCGCTGTAAGGCACATTGCCATATAAGTCGGTCATGCGTTGGAAGAGGAAAGCTCCCCAGATTTTGGCTACTCCCAGCATATTCTGGTATTCCGGCTTTTGTGAAGCCTGGTATTCCATTTCGCGCCAGTTCTTGATAGCGGTGCTGTAGAAGTCCAGGAAATAGGAAGTAGCTGCCGACTGCATCATATAATATTTGTCGCCCACACCGGCTTCGGTACTTTCCAGTGTGGCGGTTTGTTGCACCATCATCATGCAGCAGCCTATCTGCATGTTTTTGGTATGACCGTCTTTGCTGGTATTCAGTTGTGTATAGGTCAGCAGCGGACCTGGTTCGATAAAGGTACTTTCATTGGGGTTCGTGTTCTTATCCTCAAAGTCGCAGCCTGCCAGCAGCATACCGGCGGCGCAAATCAGTGTAGTTTTTATAGTTCTTGTTAACATAGCTGTTCCGATTTAAAATTTCACATTCAGGTTAAAGCCGATGCTGCGGGTAGCCGGCAGACCATAGGATTCAAATCCTTGTCCGTTGCCGATGTTCAGCATAGCTTCCGGATCTACTAGAGGCACATCATCGTAGATGTTCCACAGGTTGCGTCCTACTACGGCCAGTGACAGAGAAGACATGCCCAGTTTCTTGACCCACTTTTGCGGGAAGGTATAGCCGAAGGAAAGTTCACGCAGTTTCACGAACGAAGCATCGTACACAAACTCTTCGGTAATACCGGCCATGGCCATATAATATTTCATGGCTGGTGCTTTCACATCGTTAGGGGTCTTGCCGTCGGCTTTTACGCCTTTGCCTATCACACCGCCTTCACGTCCGGGCAGGGTACCGGCATGACGGCCGAAGCTATACATATGCGCATTGGTCATGGAGTAGATATCGCCGCCAATTTTGGCATCAATCAGGAAGCTCAGATTGAAGCCTTTGTAGCTGAAACTGTTGCTGAATCCCAGGGTATAGGGAGCTACAGATTCGCCCAGTTTTTTGATACCGCCTTTCATCGGCAGACCGTTTTCATCATACATAATCTCCCCTTTATCATTTCGTTTGTAGGATTCGCCCTTGATGATGCCATAGGGTTCGCCTACTTCGTGGTAGATATAAGCCGGACCGCAGTTATCGCCATCGTGTCCGGTACGGGCGGTTTCCAGGATGAATTCGTCTATTTCATCGGTAATCTTCTTCACTTCACTCTTGTTGTAAGAAAAGTTCAGTGAGGTGTTCCAGGTAAAGTTTTTTGTCTTGACGGGCACGGCTGTGAGCAGGAGTTCCACTCCGTGATTGTGCACCTTACCGGCATTGATGCGTACGCCTTGATAGCCGGAAGCCTGTGATACGCCAGCATCTACAATATCGTCTTTGGTATTGCGTACATAATATGTAAAGTCTACGCCGATGCGGTTGTTCAGGAAGCGGGCATCCAGACCGATTTCGTAGGAGGTAGAAGTCAGCGGTTTTAGATTAAGGTTCGGGATGATGCTCGGGCTGATGGAGCCAATGGGCTTTCCGTGAATCTTCTCGTTGAATGCATAGGTCAGTCCCAGGTTGTAAGCACCGACTGCACCTCCTGATTGAGCCCACGAACCGCGTATCTTTAAGTAAGGAATCCATTCCGGCATTTTGATGGCTTCGCTCAGGATAAATCCGGCTCCTACAGAAGGGTAGAAGATATGGTTGGCGCTGCTCTTTCCTTTATAAGACAAGGCTGAGAACCAGTCGTTACGTCCGGTAAAGGTCAGGTAGAGCATGCTCTTGTAAGAGAGTTCCAGTTGTCCGAACAGAGAGTTGATGTAGCTTTCAGAGCGGGTGCTGCTGCCGCTGGTCACGCTGTTGTTGCCCATGGCATTAAAGCCCGGTTGGATGAATCCCTGTCCGTTGGCAGTAGTCTGGTTATACCAGGTGCCCATGGTGTTCCATCCCAGAAAAGCATCTACGCTGAATAGATGATCGCGGAAGCTATTGGTGTAGCCGGCAATGGCTTCAGCATTAAACTCTCCATTGTAGATAGCACTGTTACTCATGGCGCCGTCGGTATCTACAGCCGTTCCATACGGGGTGATGGATTCGCTGCGTCGGTTAATCATATCGCCACCGAACTTTCCGCGTACATACCAGTTGGGTGTAAAGTTGTATTGGGCTTCGATAGAACCGATGACACGGTCCTTGCTGTCTTTGTTGCTGTGGTTATACGCAATGAAGTAAGGGTTGCCGATATAGGTCTGTCCGGTAGGCAGAAATTCCATACCTTTATCATCCACGCGTTTTTCCAGCAAACGGACATCTGTATTGGGCGACAACATGAACAGGGTAGCGTTGGCATTAGAAGTCAAGTCACCCAGTCCCGGACGGTTTTTGGCACGTTCGCGTACATACATCACATTGGCTTTCAGTGTGAGATGATTGTCCAGTTTGGAGGTGATGCTCAGCGTGAGGTTGTTTCGTTCCAGCTTGGAATTGGGCATCAGGTCATGGAAGCGCTGGTCGCCGGCAGCCACACGGAACTGTACCTTATCGCTACCGCCCGATACAGCTACGTTATTGGTCAGCGCCCATGCATTTTCATAAAAATTCTTGAAGTTGTCTTTACCGGAAGCTACATACGGACGGCGTACACCGTCGAACTGCATCACGTCTTTGCCGTCCAGTTTACCACCGAACGACAGCATATTGATCTGGTTAGCCAGGATAGGAGCGATTTTCTCTACCAGCATAGGTAGCATGGATTCAGGCCATCCGTTTTGCTGGATTTGCTGCATGGCTTGTCCGTAAGCCATCTGTTCGGCATTGGCACCGGTAGAACCGGCTCCGTATTCCCATTGCAGGTCGTCGTTCTTGAACACGATGTGCTCGTTGGTATAAGACAGATTGTAATCCACTTTGACGCGTCCCACAGAGCCACTTTTGGTGGTAATCACAATGGCACCGTTAGAGGCCCGCGAACCGTAGAGAGCAGCGGCTGTTCCACCTTTCAGTACCGACATGCTTTCGATGTCTTCACTGTTGATAGACGAGATTCCGTCACCGCCGTCAGCGCCACCCCACATGCCAGTCTGTCCGTAGTTGGTGTTATCCATCGGGATACCATCGATAACGTACAGAGGTTGGTTCGATCCGTTCAGTGAGCCGTTACCGCGGATAATGATGCGGCTGGAACCCATCACACCGGAAGCTGGTTTAGACACGTTGACTCCTGCCACTTTACCAGCCAGTCCCGTAGCCAGGTTGGCTACCTTTACCCGGTTCATTTCTTCGCCTTTCACTTCGGTCACCGAGTAAGCCAGGGCTTTCTTTTCCTTGCGGATACCCAGGGCAGTAACCACTACCTCGTCTACCGCTACATTGCTTTCAGTGAGGATGAGATTCAAGGGTCTGCGTTCTGCGATGGCTTGTATCGATTGGTAGCCGATGTAAGAGATGGTCAGCAGCTGTCCTTCTTCAGCAGAGAGGCTGAAGTATCCGTCTATGTCCGTAATGGTACCGGTAGAAGTGCCTTTCACCTGGATGCTGGCACCGATGATGGCTTCACCGTTCTGGTCTGTCACCCTTCCTTTTACCTGGATGGGCTCGCCTTTCTGTCCATTGGTTTTGTCATAGTTCTTTGAACTAACCAGGATGGTATTTCCTTTACGTTCAAAGCTCAGTTTCGTTTGTTGGCTGAGGGTATTCAGCACGGTTTTCAGGTTTACTTTCTGCAAGTTCAGCGTCAGAGGAGCTACTTGGCGTATGGTTTCGTGGTCATAGAAAAATTTAACACCCGTCTGTTGGGTTATCTGCGTAAAGATTTGTTCTACAGGCTGGTTTTTCACTTGCAGCGTGAGGCTGTTTTCACTTTGTGCCCAAGTATCTATAGAAAAGACCGATAGGCAGATGACTAGTAAAAAGGTTAAAAAAGGATAGTAATGTGCGCTCTCCTTTTTAAGAATAGAAGAAATATTCATAAATTTGTGAGCTTTAATAATTAGATTTAAGTTGTTAAAGTGTCGGAATACACTGTCGCATCAACGGCCAAATCGATAGGCAGGGTATTTCCGGAGTAGGTAAAAGTTTCTCACGATGGGGGGAAACTTTTCCTTTTTCTAGAGTAAGATTAAGTGGATGTTCTCATAGGCAGTGTGATTTAAAGTTTTTTTATCGAATATCTATATGTGATTATTTCCCGTTATTTATAGAGGATGATTTCTTCTCCTTTTTTTTCGTATTGGATGCCGCACACATAGCTCAGGGATTCCAGGATAGATTCCAGACTCTGGCTTTCGTGTTCGCCCGAAATCAGATGGTCAAATGTTTGTCCTTGTTGGAAAGTGATGCGGCAGTGAAATCTGCGTTCCAGTTCGCGGGCCACGTCCGCCAGAGGAGTCTGATGAAAATGCAGGGTTCCCTGACGCCACACGGCCACTTGATTTTCCTGTCTTTTCTTCTTGCTGTATTCGCCCGACTGTCGGTTCAGGTAAATCTGTTCCTGTTTTTTCAGACGGATACGGTCTTCCGGCAAGTCTACCTGTACCTTGCCGCTTTCTACCTCTACCGACTGAATCTGGTCGTTGGCATAAGATTTCACATTAAATTCAGTACCTAATACTTCTACTTGAAATTCCGGTGTCTGTATGCGGAACGGCTGGTCCGGATTCGGGGTCACTTTGAAATAGGCTTCACCGGTAAGTTTCACCGGACGTTGGTCGCCGATAAATCGTGTGGGATATTGCAGTTGGGAGCAGGCATTCAGTACAATCTGGCTGCCGTCGGGCAAGGTGAATTCCTTCTTTTCGCCGAAGCCCGTCTCTATGCAGGCCAGGGTCATATGCTGCAGATCCCAGATTTGTTTCAACTGGTAGCCACCCCAGAAAAGCAGGAAGGAAGCTGCCAGGCTGAGTGTAGTATACACTACTCGTTTCAGCCAGAAGTGTTTGGATTGGGATTTTTCTTCCGTCTGTCTATGTGGTTTGCCGTGCAGTGTCTGCAGCAGGGAAGCTGCTTCCCGGCGGTACTGCTCGTGTGCCTGTGCTGAAGTCTCCGCTTGCAGGTTGGCTTCTTCCCAGATTCCGGTAGCCAGTTGTTCCAGCCTGCCTTCTTCATCGGCACGGTGCAGACTTTCTGCCAGCTGTTCAGCTTCCTGACTCTGGTAAGTGCCGTTCAAGTAGCGGCGGATGGCTTGTATATCGTTGTCTTTCTCCATAGTTGTTGACTTATGTGGGTTCACAATCTATAAGAAATACACCGCGGATTAGGAAGCGGGGGGATGTATTAACTTTTTTTAATAAAAAGGAGAAAAGTTGAGGCTTAGATATAAAACATCAGCAGCACCAGCAGGGTTTCCGGTTTGATTTCGGCATATTTGATCAGATATTGCCGGATGATCTGCAGGCAGGTGCTGATATGTTCGTGCACGGTATGTACCGAGATACCCAGCCGATCGGCAATCTCCTTGTAGGAAAGCTGTCCTTCGCGGCTTAGCTGGAAAATTTCCTGTTGCCGGGGAGTCAGTGTGTCAAAGGCTTGCTGAATAGCTTCTTTCAAATCGTGTGACAGGATTTCGTGCTGTGTATCTTCCGTATAATCCATGGCATATTTCTGCAGATGTGATTCCAGCAGCTGCTGGCGTTCCAGACTCCGGAGCTGGTTCAGTACACGGTTCTTGACAATGGCATAGAGATAGGCCGAAAAAGGTACATCCGGCTGGATAAATTTCCGTCCCAGCCAGATATGAGTAAAAGTGTCCTGTACTATATCCTCGGCATATTCCGAGGATTTCAGAAATTTTATGGCAAAGAAGGTGAGCGGCTCTCTATACAAGCTGTAGAGGGTGCAGAATGCCTGTTGGTCGCCTTCGATGAGACGAGCCACGAGTTCGTTTTCCCGGGTATGCATGTTGATTGGATTCACTTTCTCTGTAGGTTGATTAAAAAGGTCAACCGCAAAAGTAGTGAATTAATTGAGATAACGAACTTCTGGCCCGTTTTATTTTATTCATTCAAGAGATGCTTAATAATAGTGGATGCTTATTCCCTGAGCGCCGGCATATTTCAGCAGGAGGTCTTGCGTCATTTCCGCTGCTTCCTGCAGTCCTGCTTCTCCGTTGTAGCCATTGATAATGGCCAGAATGTGTGTGGTACCCACGTCCATCTTGGTTCGTTCGTGGTCACTGGTGGGGGTACCGATACCTCCTGCGGCATCCCGGTACACGGGTAATCCTTCTATGTTGAGTGGGCCACGGCCTATTCCTTCAAAAGATTCATCGGCCTTTCCGATGCCCAGTTCCAGCTGGTTGCCTTGTATTTTGTCGGCATCAAAACCGCCGATGGAATGGCCGGTGCGCAAGGATACCAGGTTGATGAGGTCCACCAGCGTATCTATGCGGTAGAGTTCCAGTCCGCGCATCAGCCGGCGGCGTAATGCTTCGGCAGAGGGGCGGTATCGGCTGGGGTCTTTTCCGCAGCGCTTGTAGGCTTCGCGGGTGGCAGCAATCACGGGCTGCTGTTTGATGCTGTCGGTGGTTTCGGTAGCGCGCAGTTCGGCAGTAAAGGCTTCAATTTCCTGCCAGAGACCTTCGCTGAATGGGGTGTTGGTTACTTCGGCATAGACGGCGGCTCCCCGATATTCGGGGCAGCGGCTTCTGATTTCTTCAGATACAGTAATGTGGAACATGTTTTTTCTTTATTTTATGCAGATGTAATGTTGATGCAGATGCAAACTTACGTAAAATCCGTGTAAAAACGAGGGGGAATGACTGATTTTTGGTTTATCTTTGCCGTCCGAACCCCCTTTGTTATGCATGACATTAGATCGTATGAAAGAATTAAGTAGAACAAATCAGGAGATGAATCAGATGAGAGTGGCTGTTATCGGCCTGGGATACCGCGGGCGACAATTGTGTCAGTTGCTGCATGTTATTCCGTTCTTTCGGGTGGTAGCCGTGGCCGATCCGGCATGGCAGGTATCAGAGTATCCGGAGGTGGTTTGTTATCATCGGGATGGGGAGGATTTCCGGCGATTGCTGAAAGAGCAGCAGCCCCATCTGGTATTCATTGCTTCGCCGTGGCAATGTCATGTAGAGCATGCTCTGGCCTGTGTGGAGGCTGGGTGCGATGTGGCGTTGGAAATCAAAGGAGGCTTGTACTTGGAGGAATATGCTCCGTTGCTGCAGTTGGCTCACGAGCGTCACTGCCGGGTGTATCCGCTGGAGAATACCTTGTTTATGCGTGAGAATCTTTCGCTGCTGACCTTGGTACAGGCCGGGCTGTTGGGTGAGGTGGTGTATATGCGTGGGGGGTACCGTCATGATTTGCGCAGCTTACTGCTGGATGATGCTGGACATCTGGGTAACCGGAAGCATACGGAGAGTGTTTGGCGCAGTCGGTTCTATCAGGAAGAGAACGGCGACCTGTATCCTACGCACGGGTTGGCTCCGCTGTGTATGATTGCCGGCGTGAACCGTACTGACCGTGTGAAATGCCTCACTTCGTTTGCTTCGAAAGCAGCGGGAATGATGCAGCGTATCCGGGAATTGGGTGGGGATGACAGCCTTTGTATCCGGCAAGGCGATGTGGTGGTGACTCAGCTCGAAACGGAAAAAGGGGTTTTGATTTCACTGACGCATGATACAACCTTACCCCGTCCGCGTAGTCTGGATTATGAGATTCAGGGCACAAAAGGTATCTGGCAAGGTGACCGTCGCTGCATCTATCTGGAGGGTATCAGCCCTCATGAAACGTGGGAACCGGACGAACCATATTTCGCCCGATATGAGCATGTGTACTGGCAGCAGTGGGGTGCGGAAGCCTTGTCGGTAGATACGCATCACCAAGGCATGGATTACATCATGCTCAAGGCTGTGGAAGCTGACTTGAAAAATGAGTATCCTTATCCGGCTACCTTGGAAGATTTGGCGCTGTGGACTTCCGTTACTCCCTGGTCAAAGATTTCCATTGCTGAACACCGTACGGTGGAACTACCCTGATGAATCCTTCACCTCTTTTACCTTGATTTTCAATGGGGATCCGGTGAAAGATGATGGACGGCGGGTGAAGGTAAATAAGGACGGTGAAGGGTAGGCCGGGTGATGAAAAAATCAGCTGTAGGTTTAGAAAAAACAGCGGTAGGTTTACTAAATTCTGATGGCAGTTTAGAAAATTCCGATGGCGTTTTAGCCGACTAATTCTTCAGGAATTAGTGCACTACTTGCCAGGAATTAGTGTACTACTTCCGTGGAAGTAATGGGGCGATTCTTCAGTGCTGTACTCCTATGTTGCTTAAAGATATTTTTTTTCTATGACCGGATGCTTTTCCCGGGGTTTTTCATCCTTCACTGTATAGGCCTTGATTATCAGTAAATAAACAGTGAAAGGTGAAGCTTCCTCGCGGGAGGTTACTTCACCTTTCACATGTACAACTTCGATGAAATGGGGCTTTTTTGCAGGTTCACTTCCCCAGTCTGCTTTCAGCTTATTTTACCATTTCAGATTCTTATTCTGCCTTCAGACTGAGTACCGGATTTTCGTTGGCTATCTTCCAGGCCTTAGCCACCACGATGCTTACAATGAGAAGCAGGAGGGCGATGAGCAGCACTCCGTACCAGACGGGCGACAGCAGTGTACTGTCGGGGAACTGTTCCATCCAGATACCGGATACATAGTAAGCGCCTCCGATGCCCAGGAGCACGGCTCCGATGGCCACCTTCAGGATATCTTTAGCTAATAGACGCAGGATGTCGGCCGCTTCGGCCCCATTCACCTTGCGGATGGCAATCTCCTTGCTGCGCCGTTGGGTTTCGTTATTCACATACCCTATCAACCCCATCAGTACGATGAAGAAGATGAAGAGGGATGTCACGCTCACGATGTTGCGGAAGCGCGATACGCTTTCGTTCTGTTCCAGGCGTACCTCTTCGTAGCTGAGGAAGGAGAGTCCCAGCTGTGGATAGGTGTCCTTCACAAACTGGTTGAGGCGCATCAGGTTGTCGCTTCCGGGGGCTTTGAGGCGCACGTGGAAGGTGGCGGCAATGTACGGACACAGGATGAAGGCTACGTTGGTTTTTGAATTGAAGAATCCCATGTTGCGTACATCACGGATGATGCCTACTACCCGGGCATCTCCTGATTCATAGGAATTGCGGAGGGCCGGCAATCCTTCCAGTTCCCGTCCGATGACCTGTTTTCCCCAATGCATGTTTTTCACCAGATTTTCCGTAACCAATGCTTCGCCTTCGTGTTCCGGCCAGCGGCCTTCCACCAGTTCCATGCCTACGGCCTGCGGAAACCCTTTGGCCACATATTGGTAATGCAGGTGACAGAAGGCTTCACTGTCCGGTACGCGGATGGGTTTGCTGCTGTAGTGAGTCAGCAGGCTCTGTTCGCTCACGCCTACCTCTTCTACAAAAGGCTGTCGGCGGAGGTCATCGGCTACACGCCGGGCTCCTTCGGCAAATTCCGTGCCGTATTGTCCGAATCCGGCTCCGGCATGTCCCACGGCCAGGCGTTCGGTGCGGAAGCCTATTTCCAAGGTCATCAGTTGGTGAAACTGCCAGGCGGAGGTCAGGAGTAATCCCAAGATAAAGGCCACCCCAACGAACTGTATAAAGAGCAGACCGCGTTTCCAGCTGCGCTTGTCGTCGGTGTAGCGGCGGAATACCTGGGTCACGGGGATGCGGGCAAACAGGCGGCCGGGCAGTATGCCGGCCAGCAGGAAGAGCACCAGTACGGTGGCCAGCGGCACCCACAGGGTCTGCCAGGTGAAGAGTTCGCTGAGGCGGTAGATGCCGGTGAGGTCTTCAATGGGTTCGCTCAACAGGTACAGTAAGCCCGCGCAGCCCAGCAGCGACAGCATCAGCAACAGGCCGGTTTCCGTGAGAAACATTCCGAAGATGTGGCCGTTTTCGGCACCGCAGCATTTATGCACGCCCACCATTTTGGCACGGCGGCCCAGGGTGGCGATGGCGGCCAGCACATAGTTCATGCCCGATACAAAGAAGATGGAAATGCCCAGTATAAACAGGATGACGAGGCGCTGCACGTTGGGTTGGTGAGAGAGGTAGTAATCGGTGGCCGGCAGAAGTTTTCCTTCCAGGGTAGAGCCGTCCCAGCGGTCTTTCACGGCTGTATATCTCCCCAAAATGTCCGTCATCCGGGCATTGATGCGTTCCAGGTCGTCGGCCTCGCGCAGACGGACATACACCATATAGATGTCGTTGCTGTTCCAGGTGCCTTGTCCGTAGTTTTCTTCTATGGTAGGTAAGGAGATGATTACGTTGTGACGGAACAGCACGTTGCCGGGGATGTCTTCATAGATTCCCCGCACAGTCAGCTCCCGGCTTTTGTCCATATTCAGGGTTTTCCCGATGGGATTTTCGTTGCCAAACCATTCGCGTGCCTTGCTTTGGCTGATAAACACACTGCCTTTCTGTGCCAGGTAGTGCGGGTCGCCCTGCAGCAAGTCGATGCCCATGGTGCGGAAGTACAGCGTATCGCCGGCGAGGGCCTGCACATCATCCAGTTTCTTGTCATCTTTGTAGAGATCCGGCTGCATGAACATCAGAAAGGGGGTGGCACATTCTACTTCTTCGGGCAGCGATTCCATGAGGGCGGCCGCTGCCGGCCGGTAGGTATCATATTCCCAGTCGGTGATTTCGCCGTTTTTCTGAATATTACGGGTGCCGAACATGGCTAACTTCTCATGCCCTTTATAGAACGTATCGTAGTGCAGTTCGTAGGCAATCTGTGAGAAGAGCAGTACGCCCACGGTAAGGCCCAGGGTCAGCGAGAGGAGCTTCACGCCGTTGCTGCTTTTGCTCCGCCAGATTGTCTGCAGGATATAATGAAATTGTCTCATAACAGGTAGCCGTGTCTTTTAGAGTTGTCCGAAGTTTGCATTCACATTGGCCACGATGCTGCCGTCGAAGAGGTGAACGGTGCGGTGAGCATACGAAGCATCGTGTTGGGAGTGTGTCACCATGAGGATGGTGGTACCTTCCTTGTTGAGCTCCGTGAGGAGATCCATCACTTCCTTGCCATTCTTGGAGTCGAGGTTACCGGTAGGTTCGTCGGCCAGAATCAGCTTGGGATGGGTAATCAGGGCGCGGGCAATGGCTACGCGTTGCTGCTGACCGCCGGAGAGCTGCTGCGGCAGGTGCTTGGCGCGGTGGCTGATGTTCATCCGTTTCAGCATCTCGTTGACCCGCTCCTTGCGTTCGCTGGCCGAGATGCCCAGGTAGGTAAGCGGCAGTTCTACATTCTCAAATACATTGAGTTCGTCGATGAGGTTGAAGCTCTGGAACACGAAGCCTAATTTGCCTTTGCGTACACGGGTGCGTTCCTTCTCCTGCAGTTGCGATACTTCCTGCCCTAACAGTTTGTAACTGCCTTCGGTGGGATTGTCCAGCAGGCCGAGGATGTTGAGCAGCGTGGATTTACCGCATCCTGAGGGACCCATGATGGCCACAAATTCTCCTTCTTTTATTTCGAGGTTGACATGGTTTAATGCCACGGTTTCTACTTCTGAGGTACGAAACACTTTACTGAGGTTGTTGATTTCAATCATATCGTTTTTATGTTTTAATTATTATTCTGTCTGTATTTATTTATTCATTCTTCAGGCTGAGCACCGGATTCTCGTTGGCTATCTTCCAGGCTTGTATCACCACGCAGGCGATAATCAGGGCCCATACCACGAGGGCGCTGAGGAGGTAATAGGCTGTAAGGTAATCTACCTGTACGGCAAACTGCTCCATCCAGAGCTGGCCCACATACCAGGCGGCAGCAGCACCGAGGATGACGGAGGGCAGGGCGATGCGGCTGATGTGGGCCGAGAACATCTCCAGGATGTGCGAGGCTTCGGCACCGTTCACCTTGCGGATGGCAATCTCTTTGCTGCGGCGCTGCATTTCGTCGTTGATATAACCGATGAGGCCCATCAGGGTGATGAAGAGGATGCAGAGAGAGGCTACCAGGGTGGCGTTGCGGAACACCCGTACGCTGTTGTAGCTTTCAGCCATGAGCTTTTCCAGGCTTTCAAATTCCACCGTCTGTCCGCTGAAGGCTTCCGCCGCATCCCGGTTCAGCCGCTGCAGATTCTCGGCAAAGGGTTCTTTCAGGCGGATGCTGATCTGATAGGCTAATTGAGGCATGTAGTGCAACACGTAGGGCAGGGGACCGCTGTGAAAACTGCCAATCTGGAAATCTTTCAGCAAACCTACCACCTTCACCTTACCGCCTTCTGACGAGAAGGTACGTCCCAGTACGTCATCGCCCCAATGCATGAGGCGGACAAATTCCTCATTCACCAGTACTTCATCCTTTGCGCGCTGCGGGCGACCCTGAAGAATCGTCATGCCCATCACTTGGGTATAATTTTCGCAACCATAATCATAGCGGGTAGAGAACAGGTTGTTTCCGGCTTCATCGGGAATCATCTCGCCGCTGTAGCCGCCGCAAGGATCCCACAGAGAAGAGGTGATTTCTTCGACATAGGGCAGGGAGGTATAGAACGTCCGGATTTTCTCCGTTTCGTCCCAACTTCGTACCTCGTGGTAATTCATCACGATGCGTTCGGGGTTATAGCCCGTGTCTTTGTTCATCACATATTGGTATTGCAGCCACACGGTGCTGAGCAGCCCCAGGACAAAGGTCACACCGGCAAATTGCACGAAGAGCAGCGGACGTTTCCAGCCCTGCTTGCCCTCGGTGTAGCGGCGGAATACCTGCGACACGGGGATGCGGGCAAAGAGGCGACCGGGCAGGACGGTGCTGATGAGGAAGAGCACGGCGAGCACGGTGAGGGGCACCCAGAGACGGTCTATCGTGAAGAGACTGCTTAGTTTGGCCGAGAGGGTGTCTTCCACAAAATCCCGGAAAGCATAGAGCAAAGCTCCGCTGAACAGCAAGGCAGTGGCAAAGAGTAGCGCGGTTTCCCAGACGAACATGCCGAACACGGTACCGGCCTCGGCGCCGCTGCACTTGTGCACGCCGATGGCTTTGGCGCGCCGGCTGAGTGAGGAGAGCGAAATCAGTACATAGTTCAGGGCCGTGATGAAGAGGATGGCGGCTGCCAGGATAAAGAGGATGCGGCTCATGCGCTGCACATCGTCATTATGGCGGTAGGTATCGCGGATGGGGGCGATATAAGCGCCGACTTCGATTCCGTTGGCAGCCGGGAGCCGTTCTGCCAGCAGCTGTCCGATGCGGCGGTTGATGGTTTCCAGGTCGGGTGCATCGGCTTTCAGCCGCATATATGAGGGCCAGCTGTCGCCTCCCTGCAGGCTGTAATTCCCCATTCTCCGGCTCCACACCGAAGGCATGGAAACCACGGCTTCGGGCCGCACGGTGGCATTGTCGGGTATGTTGGCGTAGATGCCGCGCACAGTCAGGGGAATCTGCTTGTCGTACTGCAGCACCTGTCCGATGGGGTTCTCTCCGCCGAATATCTTTTTGGCCAACCGTTCACTTAGGTAAATCACATCTTTTTGGGCGAGGTCCTGTACGGCATTGCCTTTCAGTACCTCTATACCCATGGTCTGGAAGAAGAGCGAGTCGGCCGATACCTTGAGGTCGGTGAAGCGTACATTGCCCCGGTAGAGCGGGGCATTGAACATCCAATAGCCAATGGTGGTGGCTTCTTCAAATACGTCGGGCATGGCTTCATACAGCGTGCCGGCCAGTTTGCCGACACAATTTTCCTGAGGCTCCATCTCTTCCCCGTTGACTTTCCATTTCATCCACAGCTGCATCAGGCGGTTGGAATCACGGAAGCAAGTATCGAAACTCTGCTCGTAAGCCACGCGGCTGAAGAGAAGAACGCTCATGGTGATGCCTAAGGCAATGGAAATCACTTTGATGACATTTGAGCTGCGCCGGTGCAGCAGGGCTTGAAAGGCGTAATGAATTTGTCGCATATCTTTTCTTTTTATCTTTTTCTATCGTATATCGGCTGTTTTTCCTTTGAAAAATACTATGCCAAAACCATGCCAAAGTAGTTAACATGTTGAATATCTTGATTCTGCGTATTTATAGCAGCCGGGAAATTGTCTAATTATTAGACATCGCTGTCCAAGAATTAGACAATTTGCAGAATAATGCAGAAAGGATGCCCGGAAAAGCCGGGAAATCTTTACCTTTGCTATGCTTAGATACATCGTTTAACTTCTAAATAAGAAATAATACCTTGGCAAAGAAAACCTATCGCATATTGATTGTGGATGACAACCGTGGGGTGCTGACAGCCCTGCAGTTTCTCTTAAGACCGCATTTCCAGGAGGTGCGTCTGCTGCCTTCACCGGTCACCCTGCCCAGTGTGCTGCGCGAACAGGCCTGGGATGTGCTGCTGCTCGACATGAATTTCACCTCGGGCATCAACACGGGCAATGAAGGACTGTACTGGTTGCACGAAATCAAGAAATACCAACCTGGCCTGCCTGTGGTGCTCTTTACTGCCTATGCCGACATCGACCTGGCGGTGCGGGGCATTAAGGAAGGAGCAGCCGATTTTGTGGTGAAGCCGTGGGACAACCAGAAGCTGGTAGATACCTTGCTGCGTGCGGCGCAGATGCGTGAGAAAGGGGCTCCGCGCACGGCCCGAAAACCGGTGAATGCCCCGGCAATGTACTGGGGACAGAGTGCGGCCATGCAGCAGTTGCAAAGCCTGGTGCAAAAGGTGGCGGTGACTGATGCCAATATCCTGATAACCGGCGAGAATGGCACCGGCAAGGAGATGTTGGCGCGAGAGATTCACCGCTTGTCTCCCCGTTGTGGACGCGACTTGGTGAGCGTGGATATGGGGGCCGTGACCGAGAGCCTGTTTGAAAGCGAACTATTCGGTCATGTAAAGGGCTCGTTTACCGATGCCCATGCCGACCGTCCCGGCAAATTTGAGGCGGCGCATCAGTCCACCTTGTTTCTGGATGAAATCGGCAACCTGCCCTATCATCAGCAGGCCAAGCTTCTCACTGCCCTGCAGCGGCGCAGTGTGGTACGGGTGGGCAGCAATACCCCGATTCCGGTAGATATTCGTCTGATCTGTGCCACGAACCGCCACCTCAGTGAGATGGTGGCTAAGGGAACCTTTCGCGAGGACTTGTTGTATCGTATCAATACCATTCACCTGGAAATTCCGCCTCTGCGTCAGCGCACAGAAGACATCGTGCCTTTGGCGGAGAGCTTCATCGAACGGTTCTGTAAGCAGTACGACAAACCGTTGTTGTCTTTGAGTCCTCAGGCCGCCGCTTGCCTTATGCATCATGCCTGGCCGGGGAATATCCGCGAACTGGAACACGCCATGGAGAAGGCAGTGATTATCTGTGACGGGCCGGTATTGCCTGCCGAACTGTTTACCTTGGCGGCTCCGGCTGCTTCGGCAACGGCCTCGGTTGGTGAAGTTTCTACCCTGGAAGAGATGGAACGCGAGATGATTGGCAAGGCGATGCAGAGCTGTCAGGGCAATCTGTCGGCAGTAGCGGCCCAATTGGGCATCACCCGGCAGACCTTATATAATAAGATGAAGAAATACGGATTATAAGGGATGCGTATGAAAAGGTGGTTTAATTACTACGGGGTACGCCTGGCGTTGTGCCTTCTGGCAGGCGTGGCGGCTACCTTAGGTTGGTGCGGAGGTTATTACTTGAGCGCTGTACTGCTAACCTTGCTGACCCTGGGACTGGCTGTCTGGCAGTACCGTCTGTATCAGAGTCAGGTGCGCAAGGTACTGTTCCTGCTTGATGCGGTGGAAAACCATGACACGTCCATCCATTTCTCGGAAGAGGCACAGGGCGAGCATCAGGCACTCATTAACCGGGCGCTCAACCGGGTGGCGCAGGTCTTGAACCAGGCGAAGCACGAGACCGTGCAGCGGGAGAAGTATTATGAACTGATTCTGGACTGTGTGAATACGGGCATTGTGGTGCTCAACGATCAGGGGGCGGTGTATCAGAAAAACCGGGAGGCCTTGCGCCTGCTGGGTTTGGAGGTGTTTACCCATCTCCAGCAGTTGCACCGCGTGGACGGTTCGCTGATTCCGGTGCTGGAACACTGCCGGGTGGGAGATAAACTGCAGACATCGTACCACAACGAACGGGGCATGGTGCACCTGTCTATCCGTGTGAGTGATATTGTGGTGCATGGGGAACACCTGCGCATCCTGGCGCTGAATGACATCAACCATGAATTGGACGAAAAAGAAATCGATTCCTGGATTCGGTTGACCCGGGTACTGACGCACGAAATCATGAATGCCGTGACCCCCATTACTTCCTTGAGCGATACCCTGCAGGGACTGATGCAGCAGGAGGGCCTGGAAGCGGAGGTGCAGCAGGGGCTGCAGACTATCAGTACCACCGGCAAGGGACTGCTGGCTTTTGTGGAAAACTACCGGAAGTTTACCCGCATTCCCACGCCCGAACCGACCTTGTTCTATGTCAAGGAATTCCTGCAACGCATGGTGGCTCTGGCGCTGCATCAGCATCCGGAAGCCAGGATTGAATACCGCTTGGAAGTGGAGCCGGAAGACCTGATTGTACATGCCGATGAAAATCTCATCGGACAGGTCGTGACCAACCTGCTGAAAAATGCCATACAGGCCATTGAGTCGGATAAAGACCTTCAGGCAGGTATTATCCGGATTCAAGCCAACTGCAACGAGGCCGAATCGGTGTTCATCCGTATCAGCAACAACGGTCCTGCGATTCCACCGGAGGTAGCCAGTCACATCTTCATTCCTTTCTTTACGACCAAGGAAGGCGGAAGCGGTATCGGGCTCAGCATTTCGCGGCAGATTATGCGCCTTTCTAACGGTAGTCTTTCTCTGCAGCAGGGACGGGAAACGACCTTTGTGCTGCAGTTCGACTGAGCCAATATCTTATACCAGAACGCCCCGTTGGATCTGTTTTGCAGACCCAACAGGGCATTCTGGTATATCTGTAAGATAAGATGCAGTAGCAATACCGGTTATCTCAGGGTGAATTCCTGCGAACCGATCATGGTACCGTCGGCAAAGATATAGACCGTATAGGTACCTGCATAAAGGAATTCCTCCACATCCCAATACACCTGCACCCGTTGTTCTTCTCCGTTGTATTCAATGTATTTCTTGATAGAGTAAGCTATTTCCTTGTTTTCATAGGGGAAGGTGTTGGCGGCATTCTTGGTCAGTACACTGTTGTCCGGCTGTGCGATGCGCAGATACAAGGTCCGTTCACCGGTTTCAGCCGTAATGTTCTTCACAATGGTAAAGCCGATTTTCAGCTTGGTAACATCTTTCACCCGGCGTGCCTGCTTGCCGCGTTTGTTTACAGCTTCTACAGTGATGGCCGTAGCATCGAGCTGGGCAGCCAGCGTTACCTTCTTGTTGAGGTTCTTCTTTTCTTCCGACAGGTTGCTGATCTGTTTGGAAGCGGCATGGTACTTTTGAGTCACCTCTTCGATGACTTCCTGCTGGTGTGCCGTCAGGCGGTTCAGGGAGTCAATCTGGTTGATATAGCTCACCATGACCTTACGCAGGGTAGCCAGTTCTTTCTTCAGGCGGCGGATTTCAGAGGCATTGCTGCTCTTTACCGTGCGGAGCTCCTCCAGCAGGCGTTGGGTTTTCAGCTGTTCTTTTTCCAGCAAGTGGGCCAGCGAGTCGTTCGACACCGTCAGTTTCAGTTCATCATATTGTTGGGCAAAATGAGTATATTCATTTTCCAGGTCTTCTTTTTCCAACTGAAATTCCTGTACCAGTTCGTGATTGTTCTTTTTTTCAAGGAATAATAAAGAGGTGACTCCGATTAAAAGAATCACCAGAAGACTTCCTGTAATCAGGTACATTTTATTGCTTTTAGGCTGATTAGGTTGTTGTTCCATGTTTCTGAGGACTTTTAAATTCTATTACTGGTTGGTTTATTCTGCCGCAAAAATAAGGATTATAAATGAATAGACGTATTTATCAGCTGGGAATTTATGCATTGTGCGAATAAAAAACTATATTTGCGAAAACTAATTCTTAACATTATGAGTACAATCTTACAATTAGCTCCGCAGAATGTGTGGAAGCATTTTTATTCATTGACGCAGATTCCTCGTCCCTCCGGGCATATGGAGAAAATTACGGAGTTCTTGCTGAACTTCGGTAAGGGATTAGGCTTGGAAGCGTTTACCGATGAGGCTGGTAATGTGATTATCCGCAAGCCGGCTACTCCGGGTATGGAAAACCGTAAAGGGGTGATCTTGCAGGCTCATATGGATATGGTGCCGCAGAAGAATAATGATACAGTGCACGATTTTACCAAAGATCCCATTGAAACCTATGTCGATGGCGATTGGGTGAAAGCCAAAGGAACTACCCTGGGTGCCGATAACGGGATGGGAGTAGCTGCTATTATGGCGGTGCTTGAATCGACCGATTTGAAGCATGGCCCGCTGGAAGCATTGATTACCAAGGATGAAGAAACGGGAATGTATGGTGCTTTTGGCTTGAAGCCGGGTACGCTCCAGGGTGAGATTTTGCTGAATCTGGACTCGGAAGATGAAGGTGAACTGTACATCGGCTGTGCCGGTGGAGTGGACTTTACGGCTGATATGGCTTATCAGGAAGAAAAGCCTGTAGAAGGCTGGGTAGCCCGTAAGCTGACGCTGAAAGGACTGCGCGGAGGTCATTCCGGACTGGAAATCAACCAGGGACGCGGCAATGCCAATAAACTGCTGGCCCGTGTAGTGCATGATTTGCTGGTGGAATTTGACTGTCAGCTGGCCTGCTTTGAAGGGGGGAACATGCGCAATGCCATTCCGCGTGAGGCACATGCTGTCTTGCTGTTCAACCCGGAAGATATGGAAGACCTGAATGGTTATATCCAGGAATATGAAACTCAGATGGCAGCTGAATATCATCCGATAGAAAGCGGCATTACCTTGAAGATCGAAGAGGTGGAAGTACCCGCTTCGGTAGTGCCTGAAGAAATCCAGGATAACCTCATCGATGCATTGATGGCTTGTCAGAATGGGGTGATGCGTATGATTCCTACCATTCCGGATACGGTGGAAACCTCATCTAACCTGGCCATTGTATATATAGGTAAGGGGGAAGCCAAGGTGCAGATTCTGGCACGCAGTTCTTGCGATACCATGAAAGATTTCCTGGCAGACAGCTTGACGGCTTGTTTCGCTATGGCAGGGATGAAGGTACAGCTCAGTGGGGCTTATTCCGGCTGGCAGCCTAATGTGGATTCTCCGATTCTGCATGCTATGAAGCTTTCTTATAAGCAGCAGTTCGGCGTGGAACCTGCGGTGAAAGTCATTCATGCGGGATTGGAATGTGGTATTATCGGAGCCAATTGCACAGGATTGGATATGATTTCCTTCGGTCCTACGCTCCGTTCTCCTCATTCACCAGACGAACGTGCGTATATTCCGTCGGTAGCGAAGTTCTATGACTTCCTGACTGCTACCTTGGAACAGACTCCGGTCAAAGCCTGATATACTTTTTGTCTGCCATAATTGGCAGAATGAGTTTATCTGATATAAAATGGCGTAGCTATGCTGACAGAATGTCCGTAGTTACGCCATTCTTTTATATTCTGCCCGTTGCTTTTTGATATAGGTCAATAAAACATGCTATAAAACATATTTTTTAGGGTTTTATGGTATCAAGTATCACAGAAAGGCATTACATTTGCATCATCAAAAATGAAACGGACACAAGTCCGGTAATAGGTAAAAAGATAAATAGATTGTAAGTTTTCAGGTATTAGTTTTTTATTTAAGGTATGAAAGGAAAAGTGGTAAATTCGATGAAGAAGGTTTTTACCGCATTAGGTAAAAACTGGACAGAGGCTATGCAGTATTACAGTCTCTAAATGTAAAACTTTAAAAAAGCCTTACAGGCTCAGGTAAAAAGACGGAAACCACGATGGTTTCTGGGATAACAATTAATTTAATAGGAGGATAACAAGATGAAAATGTTAAAGAATGTGTTGAAGAATTTTGGAAAGGCTAATCCCGATGTATGGGGTTATGTAATGTTGGGTGGTCACATGATGAAGCAGTAAGCTTCTGAATGGTGGCCCCATTCAATAGGTGTTATAATTTTTTAAATTCATTTTTTGTTATGAAAAGATTATTGTATACTTGTAAATTTATCTTAAGCGAAGTAGGCCGTGTCGAAATGCGGAAGATGGGTTATCAAGTGAATAAATAAGGAAAACTCAGCGTAGATTTCATAATCAGATTGATGTATAGAGGGATTTCTCTTTTTGAAAAGGGAAATCCCTCTATTTTTGCATAATCAAGGTTTTTTAGTTAAAAGGCAACGTTTTTTAATTTTTAATTTCTTTACTTTGTTATTCAAGCTTCTTTCTGTGGAAAGAGAGGAGAAGGTCTGGAAGTTAAATTTAAATGAGATAGTTATGAAACTGTTGCAAAGAATCTGTAGTGTGGGTTTGCTGCTGTGTATCGGGATGGTGTTCTCGACCATGCAGGCCCAGTCGTATGCCCAGTTGTGGCATCAGATGGAACAGGCCCGGGAGAAGGGACTGCCGAAAACCATGATTCAGGTAGCCGACCGGATTATCCGGAAGGCGGAACTCGAACAGAATGCTCCGCAGTTGCTGAAGGCTACGGTGTGGGGGGAATATGTGCAGAGCCGACTCACACCGGACAGTATCTATGCGGGTATCCGGCATCTGGAGGCCTGGGCTGCGCGCGAAACGCATCCGGTGCATCGGGCTATCTTATATTCTATTTTGGCGGAACGTTATCAGGATGAAATGTGGAAGAGCGGACGCACGGGCCAGGAGCGGACTGAGCTTGACGTAGAAGAAGCACCGGCTGATCTGCGTGAATGGTCGCGAAATCTCTTTGTCGATAAGGTGGATGCCTGTCTGCAGGCTTCTTTAAAAGAAGAGAAGGCTCTGCTGGAGGTTTCGGCCAAGGAGTATCAGCCGTTCATGATCCTGGGCGACGGCAGCCAGTTTTATCAGCATGATCTCTACCATCTTCTGGCCAGTAGGGCGCTGAAGACGTATGAGCAGATCGAAAATTACCTGCCCGACACTCTGCTCTCTCAGCGGGTACTGGGACTTCGCCGTCATATGGCCGAGGTTTATGCGGCCCGACCGGGTGCGGAACCGGCGGCCTTGCTCACGGCGCTCCACTGGATTCAGCTGGAGCGCCGTGAGGCGGTGCGTCTGGCATCTTATCAGGAATATCAGGCCGTTCAGAAGGAGGCTGGTGAACGGTATCTGCAGCGCTTGGACAGCTTGATAGCGCGTTACGGAACACAGGAAGTCTGTGCCGAAGCCTATATCTGCAAGGCTTCCTGGCTGAAGAATGTGTCCAACGGATCGTTGCTCGACTGTCTGCATGTCTGTGCCGAGGGGTTGAAACGGTATCCTCGCTATTCGCGTATCGCCGAGTTGAAAAATATCCGCGAGGAGGTAGAGCAACCTTTGCTGTCGGGTCGCTTGCCGGGTCCGGCCTATCCGGGCGATACATTGAAGTTGGCAGTGGAGCATCGCAACCTCTCCGGTTTTACCTGGAATCTCTACCATACGTCGCTGACCAAGATTCCCAATCTCGATGGTCCGATTACCGCGGCTTATCTCCAAAAGCAAGGCCGGAAGATAGGCTCCAGCCACGTCGAATTAGTGCCGACTCCCAAGGCAGGTCGGAGCCAGTCCGAATGGAGATACCTGCGTTCGGATACCTTAGTGCGGGTGCCTGTGCCCGATGAAATTGGGGTGTATATCCTTCAACTGGTGCCCGACCACCGAAAATCACCCATGGACGCGAAGTTCTTCGTGCAGTCGCGCTTGCGCCCCCTGACACTCAAAGTGAATAAGAAGCAGACTGAGGTCTTAGTAGTCGATGCTCAAAGTGGTCATCCGCTGGAAGGGGTGGAAATCAAAGGATATGACCGGAGTTATGAATATTCCAAGGAAAATGTGCTGCAGACTCTGGTGACCAATGCTGAAGGGAAGGCTGTATTTACGGAAGAGGGGATTCAGAGTTATACGGTGCGGCAAGGCAACGATGCCGCCTTGCCCCGCCAGTCTCTGAACGTGCGGGTTCGTTACGGCCGCGAGGAAGACGGGCAGGGCACGAAGCATCTTACCCTGCTTACCGACCGATCTATCTACCGTCCGGGACAGACGGTGTATGTCAAGGGGGTAGCGTACCGTCAGCAAGGATGGGAAGCGGAAGTGCTGAAGCAGGCCGATTATGAACTGGTGCTGCAGGATGTCAACCGCCAGGAAATTGCTTCCAGGAAGCTGCGCACCAATGATTTCGGTTCGTTTACCGCCGAGTTTGTCTTGCCGTCATCTTGTCTGAACGGCATGTTTACCCTCTGCACGCGCGACCGCCGTTCCGTGGTGCGCATGCAGGTGGAAGAATACAAGCGGCCTACTTTTGAAATCCAGTTTACCCCTCTTTCCGAAGGGTATTGCTTGGGCGAGGAGGTGGTGCTGAAAGGCACGGTGAAGGCGTTCAACGGGCGCAGTGTGCAGCACCTGCCCTTGGCTTATACCCTGGAATACAACAGTTGGAACCGCAGGCATGTATCTTCTGTCGAAACCCTGCAGCACGACACGGTGCTACTCGATGTCCAGGGTCACTTTGAAATTCCGGTGAAATTGCGCCGGGAGGGAGTGAATCATTTAGATAATGTGGAATATATTTTACGCGCGGTGGTAACTGATGAGGCCGGTGAAACGCAGACGGCCGACTATCGCTTCCGGGCCATGGATCAGCGCTATCTTATCAGTGTGGGCTTGCCGTCCGTGCTTTGTAAGGAAGATTCGCTGCGGGCTCGGGTACATGTCAGCAATGCCGCCCTGGTACCGCAATCGGTGACCGGTACGGCAGCGCTCTATCGGAAGGCCGACTGGAAGCAGCTTCAGACTGATTCCAGGACTACAGTCGTGAAGCCGGTTTGGAAGGGCACCTTCCAGGCTAACGAGCAGACCGACTTTTCTGCCTGGAGTCAGCTGCCTTCCGGCGAATATTGCCTACAGCTCACCGTGCGCGATTCCCTGGGCCGCGAACAGACCTATCCGGCTCCGGCCGGGAGTGTGAATGCTCATGTCCGCGAGGCAATCTCCTTCCTGCTCTATTCCAAGCAGGATACCCGTCTGCCGGCTTTCCGCCACCTGTTCTACCAGGCCGAAGAAGAGACCTTCGATGCCCGGCAGCCGGCTGTGTGGTACCTGGGTACTTCGCACCGCGACGTGCATCTGATGATGGATGTGTTTAAAGGACACGACCGCCTGTCCAGCCGCTCGTTCCAGCTCACCGATACCCTGATGCGGATGGAACTGCCTTATCAGGAGGCCTATGGCGAAGGGGTCAGCGTGCTCTTTACCTTTGCCAAGCGGGGTCAGGTGTACAGTACCTGGCAGATTCTGAAGAAGAAACAGCCCCAGACCACTTTGGATATGAAGTGGACCGTGTTCCGCGACCGTCTGCGTCCGGGTCAGCCCGAAGAATGGCAGCTCACGGTGAAGCGTCCCGATGGTTTGCCGGCCGATGCCGAGATGTTGGCCCTGCTCTACGATGCGTCGCTCGACCAGTTCAAACCGCACCGTCAAAGCCTGCTGGTGGATCGTTCTCCGTCATTCTACGCCCATCGCTGGGCTACGTCGAATGAGCAATGGATGTATTTCCGTTTCCATTTCCCTTACGGCAGCCATTCGGTGCCCAGGTGGAAGTACGACTCCTTCTTTGTGCCGTTCGGGATGGTAGACGAGCTGATTATAGTGGAGAACGATGCCTTAGACCGGCCGGTTATGGTAGGAGCAGCCCGTCCTTTGTATAAGTCGGCGGTCCAAACCTCCGATGAACGTGGCACGGCCGTGGAAGTGAAATATGTCCCGGTGGCCGTGGAGGAAGAAGAACCTGAGGAACAGGCTAATTCAGATGATGTGGTACTCTTTGAAGAAGAAGTGGTGAGTATCGGTGCCCAGGAAGTGCTGGAGGAACCCTTAATGGCAATCCGTCAGAACTTTGCCGAGACAGCCTTCTTCTATCCGCAGTTGCGTACCAATGCGCAGGGTGACATCGTGCTTTCCTTTACGATGCCCGAAAGCCTGACGCGCTGGAATTTCCGGGGCTATGCCCATACGCAGGATATGATGACGGGCCAGCTGGAAGCCAGTGTGGTCACCGCCAAGGAGTTTATGGTGCAGCCTAATTTGCCTCGTTTCCTGCGGGTGGGCGACCATACCCAGCTCTCGGCTACGGTGACGAACCTCACGGAGAAAGCCGTGAAGGGCACGGTCCGGCTTACCTTGTTCGACCCGATGACGGGCCAGGTGGTGCTGACCCGCAAACAGAAATTCTCGGCCGATGCAGGCCGGAATGCTGCAGCGACCTTCCCGGTGGAAGTGGATGGCCGCTACTCCTTGCTGGGCGTGCGCCTTATGGCTGAAGGCGGGGATTTCAGCGATGGTGAACAGCAACTGTTGCCCGTGCTTACCGACCGTATCTTCCTCACCGAAACCCTGCCGATAACGGTGCGGGGTGGTGAGCAGAAAGACTGCTCGCTGGATAAACTGTTTAACGGTCAAAGTTCGTCGGTTACCGGTCGCCGCCTCACGGTGGAATTTACCGGGAATCCGGCCTGGTACGCCATCCAGACTTTGCCGTCGCTCAGTGTGCCTGCCTCCCAGAGTGCTACGGACTACGCTACGGCCCTCTACGCTAATGCCCTGGCTGGCTACCTGGCTTCCAGTCAGCCCCGGATCCAGGCGGTGATTACGCAGTGGAAGCAAAGCGGCGGTACGGAAGAGACCTTCTGCAGTCAGCTGGAGAAGAACCAGGAACTGAAACAGATCCTGCTCAACGAATCGCCCTGGGTGCTCGAAGCGGAGACGGAAGCCGAACAGCGGGCCCGGATTGCCACGCTCTTTGATTTGAATCAGTTGAAAGACCGCCGCTATGCTGCCTTGACCCGGCTAAAAGAGTTGCAGTTGTCCGAGGGTGCCTGGAGCTGGTACAAAGGCATGGGACCCAGTCCGCTGATGACCTATTGCATCACCGAACTACTGGTGCGTCTGCCGCTGCTCACCGACCAGCCGTTGGAAGGCGATGCGAAGCTTTTGCTGCAGAAGGCCTTCGGTTACCTGCACCAGCAGACCCTGAAGGAATACCAGGAAGTGAAGAAAGCCGAACGCCAAGGGGCGAAGTTTACTGAACCTTCGTTTACAGCCTTGCAATATCTGTATCTTTTAGCTCTGAGTGGTGAGACCGTGCCCAAGGCCAACCAGAAAGTACAGACTTACTGGCTGGATAAGGTGGCCGGACTGCTCGAAGATGGCAGTGTGACGCAGAAAGCGCAGGCCACGGTCATCCTGTGGAAAGCCGGGCGCAAAAAACAGGCCCAGGACTTTGCCGCCTCGCTGCGCGAATACCTCATTCTGGAAGAAGAGTCGGGTGCTCACTTTGCCTTCCTCGACGAGGCTTACCGTTGGGGCATGATGCCTGTTCCGGTTCACGTGGCTGCTATGGAGGCCCTGCGCCTGGTGGGTACCGAGGAGGCGCTGCTCGAAGAGATGAAGATCTGGCTCTTGAAACAGAAACAGACCACAGCCTGGAATTCACCGGTGGCTACGGCCGATGCTGTCTATGCCTTGCTGATGGGAGGCCGGAATCCGTTGGAAAGTGCGGGAGAAGTCCGCATCACCTTAGGCAACCACACCTTGAGCACCACCGATGCGTCGGCTACCTGGGCAGGCTTGAATTATGTGAAGGAGACATTCACCGAGGGGCATGCCGAGGTCACGGCACCCAGGATTTCGGTGCATAACACAGGAGAAGGTATGGCTTGGGGAGCCGTTTATGCGCAATACCTGGCCCCGATGGAGGAAGTACAGTCGCAAGGCGGTGCGTTGAGCGTACAGAAACAGCTCTTTGTGGAACGGATGGATGCTACCGGGCATAAGACTTTGCAACCGGTAGGTGAGGGGGCCGAACTCCGGGTCGGTGACGTGGTGGTGTCGCGCCTCACGGTCTCCTTAGACCGCGCTATGGATTTCGTGCAACTGAAAGATGCACGGGGGGCCTGCTTCGAACCGATGACTGCGCATTCCGGTTATCGCTGGCTGTCGGGTTGCGGAGCCTATGTGGAGGTGGAAGATGCAGCGACGAATTTCTTCTTCGACCACCTGGGTAAGGGTGTTTATGTGCTGGAAAACCGTTGTCGCCTGGCACGCCGCGGCACCTATCAGGCCGGGATTGCCACCTTGCAGAGTGCCTATGCGCCCGAATTCGCTGCCCATTCTGCCGGTATGACGGTCACCATACCGTAACCCTTTATTTTATACCTTATCGGGTATAATGGCAAAACAATTGCTTAACTTTATACCCGATAAGGTATAAAATAAAATTCATGATTCGGTGCTTTTCCCCTTTTTCGACGGACTCATTCCCGAGGGATGGCTCCTGACGATTGCTGAAAACAGTTGGAAAATCAACCAGCGCCCATCATGGCTTCCGGAGTCAATGCCAAGGTGATTGACCACATCGCCAAGAAGTTCCGCCGTTCCATCATCTTGTGGATGGATCTGATTGATGCCTCTTTTCTGCCGGCCGATTTTAAGAAACAGTACAAGCGTCTCATCCTGAAGCGGGTGTTGATGCTCCGGTAAGGTTGAATTTTTCCTAATGAAAAAGCCGTTTTTTGTTTGTCTCATTGAAAACCCTTACTTTTGTCCGTATAATAACTGAATAAACTGATTGATGAAAAGATTTTTTGTGACTTTATATATGGGGCTGGTAGCCGTTTTGGCGGTTATGGCGCAGCCGCGTTTTACTTCCAATACGGAAATGCAGAGTGTGGGACAGGTGGAATGGAAACATCCGCTCACGGTACAGTATATCATATCCAATACCGGCAATCAGCCGTTGGTGTTGACGCAGGTGGAACCGGATTGTGCCTGTACGGAGGTGCGATGGACCCAGACCCCGATTGCACCGGGTGAAAAAGGACAGGTGGAAGTGACTTTTGATGCTGAGGCTTTGGGTCATTTCTATAAATCCATGGCGGTGTATACCAATGCAGAACCTCATCTGGTTTACCTGAATATGAAGGGAGAAGTGGTGCGCGAGCTGAAAGACTTTACGCGGACACATCCTTATCAGATTGGAGATATTCGTATCGACCGTGAAGAACTCGATTTTCCCGATGTGCGTATGGGCGAAAAACGGGTGATGCATGTGGGAGTAGTAAACCTGGCCGAACGTCCGTATGAGCCGGTACTGATGCATTTGCCTTCGTACCTGGATATGGAGGTTAAACCGGCGGTGTTGCAGCAGGGAGAGAAGGGAGTCATCACCTTGACGCTGCATCCTGAGCGCCTGTCCGACTGGGGATTGACTCAGTCGTCTGTATACTTGTCTCGCTTCACGGGCGATAAAGTGGGGGATGACAATGAAATTCCGGTTTCAGCTATCCTGCTGCCCGATTTCTCCGGTTTGACGGAAGCCGAAAAGCAGCATGCACCGCAGATTCAGCTTTCTGCCCGGGAAATCGACATGTCGCAGATACTGAGCAGGAAGAAGAAAGCCCGACAGGATATTATCATCACCAATACCGGACAGACCGCCTTGCAGATCGGTAAGTTGCAGGTGTTCCATCCGGCGGTGGGAGTCAGTCTGAAAAAGAATGTGCTGGTGCCGGGAGAGTCTACCCGTCTGCGGGTCACTGTTTCCAAGCGTGCCATCGGCAAGAAACGTCGCGCCTTGCGTCTGCTGATGATCACCAATGACCCGGCTCATCCCAAAGTGGTGATAAATATCAAAGCGAAATAACCCCCGTCAGTCATAAACCTTAAGAACTATATCGTATGGAACACCCCGAAAACAATGAAGCTTATAAAGGCTTAGTGGTCAATGCAGGCATTGAGCAGCCTTCGTCTATTAATCCGTATCTGAAGAACCGTCCCCGCCGGAAAAAACGAGAACTTTCGGTGGATGACTATGTGGAAGGGATTGTAAAAGGTGATATTACCATCCTGAGCCGGGCGGTAACGCTGGTAGAGAGTATCAAGCCGGAGCATCAGGCTTTGGCACAGCAGGTCATCGAGAAGTGTCTGCCTTATTCGGGGCATTCCATCCGGGTGGGAATCAGCGGGGTGCCAGGTGCCGGCAAGAGTACGTCGATCGATGCGTTCGGCTTGCACATCCTGGAGAAACATGGCGGTAAGTTGGCTGTACTGGCCATCGACCCCAGCAGCGAGCGCAGCAAGGGCAGTATCTTGGGCGATAAGACACGCATGGAGAAACTCTCGGTTCATCCTGATTCGTTTATCCGCCCCAGTCCTTCGGCCGGTTCGCTGGGCGGTGTAGCCCGCAAGACGCGCGAAACCATCATTCTCTGTGAGGCGGCCGGTTTTGATAAAATTTTCGTGGAAACGGTAGGCGTGGGACAGAGCGAGACAGCAGTACACTCCATGGTGGACTTCTTTCTGCTCATCCAGCTGGCAGGTACGGGCGATGAACTGCAAGGCATCAAACGAGGTATCATGGAAATGGCCGACGGCATTGTCATCAACAAGGCCGATGGAGATAATCTGGACCGTGCCAAACTGGCGGCTACCCAGTTCCGGAATGCCCTGCATCTGTTTCCGGCACCGGAAAGTGGATGGACACCTCAGGTGATGACTTATTCGGGTTTCTACAACCTGGGGGTGAAGGAAATCTGGGATATGATTTACCAGTATGTGGATTTTGTCAAGGACAACGGCTATTTTGCCTATCGCCGCAACGAGCAGAGCAAGTATTGGATGTATGAAACCATCAATGAGCATCTCCGTGACAGCTTTTATCAGAATGCCCGGATTGAAGCCATGCTGGCCGACCAGGAAAACCAGGTGCTGCAAGGCAATATGACTTCGTTTGCAGCTGCCCAGAAATTGCTGGATACCTATTTTGAATCGTTAAAGCAGTGACCTTTTTCCAGATCAGCTCTTGACTTGCTTTGGGTCACCAGGTATACGCCCAGAAATACCAGGGCCACTGCCAGTCCTTTGGTTACATTGAAAGTTCCGATTCCCATCAGCAGGGCCGCTAGGGTAGCTACGATGGGTTGCATGTAATTATACATGCTCACCACAGTGGGACGCAGCAGACGCTGGGCAGCCATGATGCAGATATAGGCCAGGAAACTGCCGCCTATCACCACATAGCTTACCTGCAGGATGGCTGTGGTAGAAATCGTGCTCCAGGGCAGGGTGGTGATTTCCCGGAAAGAGAAAGGCAGGTAGCACAGTGAGGCAGAAACAAACATCCATTTGTTCAGGGTGATGGGAGAATATTTCTGTGAAAGTCCTTTAAATACAGTCAGGTAGATGGAGAAACTGATCTGGCCGGAGAGGCAGAGCAGATTGCCCCACAGGCTTCCGCTTCCAGCCTGTCCGCTCTGTCCGCTGGCTATCAGTATCAGGGCGCCCATGGCTCCCAGGAAGATGCCGAATACCTTTTTCCGGGTGACCGGTTCCTTCAGATAGAGGGCTGCCGCCACCAGGGTCACAATCGGAAGGGTGGTGGTCACGATCGAAGCATCGATGGGCGAGGTAAGCGACAGTCCGAAAATATAGACTCCCTGATTGAATACCAGGGCAAAGAGGGAAGCGGCAAAAATCAGCATCCGGTCTTGGGGAGCTATCTTTTCCTGTTTGAAAAAGCCGGCTATCAGCCAGAAGCAGAGAGCTGCTCCTACCATCCGGAAAGTGGTGACGGTCAGCGGAGAAAACTCAGCCAGTGCCGACTTTCCGATCGGTGCCATCAGGCCCCACAGCACGTTGGCACCGCAGGCCAGGGCGTGTCCTTGTACTTGTTTGTTCATAACGTAATACCTGTTCTTTTTGAAAACGGCGGCAAAGTTAGCCTTTTTTTTGAAACTTTCTCCGCAGAAATGGAGCGTCCGACTGGATTAAATCGTATATTTGTTCAGACGACTATTAAATACACAAGCTATGGAAGTACAAGCCAATTATATCAAACGTATCGAGATTCACGGGTTGTGGCACCGTTTCAACATTGCCTGGGATCTGCGCCCGGATGTCAACATCCTGTCTGGCATCAACGGGGTGGGGAAGACCACCATTCTGAATCAGTCGGTGGACTATCTGGAACAGATTACCGGGGAGGTTAAAAACAATGAGAAAAACGGGGTCCGGGTGATTTTCGACAATCCCGAAGCCACCTACATCCCCTTCGATGTCATCCGCAGTTATGACCGTCCGCTGATCATGGGCGATTTTACTGCCCGCATGGCCGACCCTCATGTGCAGTCGGAACTGGACTGGCAGCTGTATCTCTTACAGCGCCGTTACCTGGATTATCAGGTCAATATGGGCAATAAGATGATTGAGATGCTGAGCAGTTCGGATGAAACCTTGCGGGCCCAGGCATCCGCCCTTTCCTTGCCCAAGCGTCAGTTCCAGGATATGGTGGATGAACTTTTCAGCTATACGCGGAAAACCATCGACCGTAAGAGCAACGACATTGTGTTTTATCAGGACGGGGAGCGGCTCTTGCCTTACAAGCTTTCGTCGGGCGAAAAGCAGATGCTGGTCATCCTGCTGACCGTACTGGTGCGCGACGGCGGACATTGTGTGCTGTTTATGGATGAGCCTGAGGCTTCGCTGCACATTGAGTGGCAACAGAAGCTTATTGGTATGATCCGTACTTTAAATCCTCATCTTCAGCTGATTCTCACCACCCATTCGCCCGCTCTGATCATGGAGGGCTGGCTCGATGCCGTGACTGAGGTCAGCGATATCTCTTCGGACGTTAAGCCCGGTTAGTTTCCAGACTCTTTAAAATTTTCTATCAAGTGGCAACTTCATTACGACATAATCTGACTTCGGCCTACCTGGATGCGGCGCACAGGCTTTCTTCCCGAAAAGCCCGCCGGCGTATTGTGGCTTATGTAGAGAGCTATGACGACATCGCCTTCTGGCGTACGTTGCTGGCCGAATTTGAAACGGACGAGTATTATTTTCAGGTGATGCTCCCTTCTGCCACTTCTTTGTCGAAAGGCAAGAAGATGGTGCTGATGAATACCCTGGACACTTCGGAACTGGGCCGGAGCCTGATAGCCTGTGTGGACAGTGACTATGATTTTCTGCTGCAGGGGGCTACGCAGGTATCGCGTAAGATTAACGGGAATCCTTTTATCTTCCAGACTTATGGCTATGCCATCGAGAATTTCCACTGTTATGCCGAGAGTCTGCATGAGGTGTGTGTACAGGCCACACTCAATGACCGTCCTATCCTCGATTTCCCGGCTATCCTGAAGCGCTATTCGCAGATTGTATATCCGCTCTTTCTGTGGAATGTCTGGTTTTACCGGCAGCACGATACGCACACGTTCCCGATGTATGATTTCAATGCCTGTACCCGCCTGCTGGATGTCAGCATCAAGCATCCGGAGCTGTGTCTGCAGGCCCTGAAGCAGCGGGTCGATGCCAAGCTCTCGGAACTGCAGACGCGTTTTCCGCAGCTCATCGAGCACATAGATGCTTTGCGCGAGGAACTGTTGCCGTTGGGGCTGAATCCGGATACTACCTATCTGTATGTGCAGGGGCATCATATCATGGACTGTGTGGTCATGAAACTGCTTAATCCGGTCTGTGCGCAGCTCCGGCGTGAGCGGGAGCTGGAAATCAAGCGCCTGGCGGTGCATGAAGAGCAGTTTCAGAATGAGCTGACCAGCTATGAGAACAGCCAGGCCAGTGTGGCTATGATGCTGAAGAAGAACGATGGGTATAAGGATTTGTATCTGTACCGCTGGATGAAAGAGGATATCCAGGATTTTCTGTCCAGGTGAGGCGTGATTTTTTTTTGATGATTTCAACTAACAAAGTTTATAGATACTGAACATATGGATTTTTTTTCAAGTATTGATGAGTGGCTGGTGCAGATCGGACTGTCTGCTGAATGGGCCAGCCGCCTGGACCAGTTTATCGTGGCGTTTCTGATTCTGGCCGTGGCGTTTACGGCCGATTTTATCTGCCGGAAGGTGTTGCTGAGGATAGTGGCTCATTGGGTAGGCCGTACCAAAGTCACCTGGGATGATATTGTGTTCGACCGCCGGGTGATGTCGCGTCTCAGCCGCATGGTGGCTCCGGTCATTATCTACCTGCTGGTGCCGGTGGCTTTTGCTGAGACGGATTCCAGGTGGCTGGATTTTCTGATGCGTCTCTGCTACATTTACATCCTGCTTTCCTTCTTCTGTTTTGTCAATACGTTCTTTAAAGCCATCTATCAGGTGTACAGTGAGAAGGACCAGTTTCGTGACCGTCCCCTAAAGGGATTGCTGCAGACCCTTCAGATTTCGCTGTGGGTCATCGGCGGTATTGTGGTGGTGGGCGAGCTCATCGGTCAGTCCCCCTTGTCGCTCCTGGCCGGACTGGGTGCTTCGGCAGCTGTGCTGATGTTGATTTTTAAGGACAGCATCATGGGGTTTGTGTCGGGGGTACAGCTTTCTGCCAATGATATGCTGAAAGTGGGCGACTGGATTTCCATGCCGAAATACGGAGCCGACGGGAATGTCATCGAAGTGACGCTCAACACGGTGAAGGTGCGCAACTGGGACAATACCATTACCACCATTCCTCCTTATCTGCTGGTCAGTGATTCCTTCCAGAACTGGCGGGGGATGCAGGAGAGCGGCGGCCGCCGCGTGAAGCGGAGCATCAACATCGATATGACCAGTGTGAAATTCTGTACGCCCGAGATGCTGGAAAAATACCGCAGGATTCAGCTGCTCAAAGATTATATTGACCAGACCGAACAGGTGGTGCGGCAGTACAACGAGGCGAATCAGATAGACAATGAGGTCCTGGTGAACGGGCGCCGTCAGACCAATTTGGGGATTTTCCGTGCCTATCTCACGGCGTACCTCAAAAGCCTGCCCACGGTCAACACGGATTTAAAGTGCATGGTGCGCCAGCTTCAGCCTACGGACCACGGTCTTCCCATGGAACTGTATTTCTTTTCTTCCATCAAGGACTGGATTCCGTATGAGGGCGTGCAGGCCGATGTGTTCGACCATGTCCTGGCCATTATTCCAGAATTTGACTTAAGAGTATTCCAATCTCCATCCGGCGCTGATTTCCAACGTTGGGCAGAACAAAAATAAATCTATGAAAAAGAAATACGGGGTATGGCCCCTGTCTTTGTGTTCATTCGTCGCACTGTCTGCCTATGCCCAGACCGAGAAGATGAATGTCCTGTTTATCATGGCCGATGATATGCGGCCTGAATTGGGGTGTTATGGGATTAAGGAAGTGAAAACACCTAACATTGACCGGCTGGCGCGTACAGGGGTCGTGTTTCAGAATGCCTATTGCAATGTGCCGGTCAGCGGTGCGTCCCGCGCCAGCCTGCTGACGGGAGTCTATCCGCATTACCCCGACCGTTTTGTGCATTATTCGGCGCGGGCTTCCCGGGACTGTCCCGAGGCAGTTCCGCTGTCGCAGTGGTTTACCTCGCACGGTTATCATACCGTGTCCAACGGCAAGGTCTTTCATCACATCGATGACCACGCCGCTTCCTGGAGCGAACCTCCATACCGTACGCATCCGGACGGATATGATGTGTATTGGGCTGAATATAACCGCTGGGAACTGTGGATGAACGAGGCGTCGTCCCGGACCCTCCACCCCAAAACCAAGCGGGGACCCTTCTGCGAGTGGGCCGATGTGCCCGATACCGCATACGATGACGGCAAGCTGGCGCAGAAGACCATCGCGGACCTGAAGCGGCTGAAGGCGCAGGGAAAACCTTTCTTCCTGGCTTGTGGCTTCTGGAAGCCGCATCTGCCTTTCAATGCACCGAAGAAGTACTGGGATTTGTACGACCGGGCCTCTATTCCCCAGCCGGCAAACCGTTTCCGGCCGGAGGGATTACCGGCCCAGGTGCGTAATTCGGGCGAAATCTATGCTTATGCACGCACTACCACGCCCGAGGATATTTATTTTCAGCAGGAAGCCAAACATGGTTATTATGCCTGTCTCAGCTATGTGGATGCCCAAATAGGCAAGGTACTCGATGCGCTCGATGAACTGGGTTTGGCAGACCGTACCCTGGTGGTGCTTCTGAGCGACCATGGCTGGCACCTGGGCGAACACAATTTTCTGGGTAAGCATAACCTGATGGACCGTTCCACCCACATCCCTTTGATAGTCCGGGTACCTGGAGGAAAGCGGGGCAAAACCCGGTCGATGGTCGAGCTGGTCGATCTCTATCCCACGCTCTGCGAACTGTGCGGTTTGCCTTATCCGGAGAAGCAGCTCGATGGAACCAGCTTTGTGCCCGTGCTGAAAGACCTCCGGAAGTCATCCAAAGAGGGGGGTTATATCCAATGGGAAGGAGGCGACCAAGTGGTGGATCCGCGTTATAGCTATGCCCAATGGAAACAGCAGGACTCGGTGAAAGCCCGGATGCTGTTTGACCATCGCCGCGATGCCGCAGAAAACAAGAACCGCGCTGGAGAACCGAAATACCAGTCGGTCGTGCAGCGCCTTTCCCAGTGGCTGGAGCAGAAGACAGCCCGGCTTCGTAACCGCTGACATACCTTTTTTATCCCATCTTGCCGGTGAGGTACGCTTTGGTGCGTTCATCGGCAGGGTTGGAAAACATCGTCGTGGTGTCTCCGAATTCCACCAGTTCTCCCAGGTACATGAACATCGAGTCGGAAGAGATACGTTTGGCCTGTCCCATGTTGTGTGTCACAATCAGGATGGTCACCTCCTTCTGCAGTTCCAGCAGCAGTTCTTCGATGTGCTTTGTAGCAATGGGGTCAAGGGCCGAAGTCGGTTCATCCATCAGCAGGATATCCGGTTTCATGGCCAGTGCACGGGCAATGCACAGACGCTGTTGCTGACCGCCCGAGAGGAACGTCCCCTTCTTGTTGAGCACATCCTTCACCTCATCCCACAGCGCCACACTCTTCAGGCATTTCTCCACCTTGGCATCGCGTTCATCCTTATGCAGGCGGATGCCGTTCAGCGAGTATCCCGAGAGCACATTGTCATAGATACTCATGGTCGGGAACGGAGTAGGGCGCTGAAACACCATGCCGATGCGGCGTCGCACCTCAATGGGTTCCATGGCCAGGATATTCTCTCCGTTCAGCAGAATCTCCCCGTCCACCCGGATATTGGGATACAGGTTATGCATCAGGTTCACCGCCCGGAGCAGCGTAGATTTGCCGCAGCCCGAAGGTCCCATGATAGCGGTAATGGTATTACGTTCAATGGCTGCCGATACATATTTTACAGCCATGGTCTGTTTGGTGTACGATACACACGTTTTCTTAAATTCGAGGATAGGGGTTACTGATTCCATTTCTTTGCAAGATATTTAGCGGTGAGATTGAGGGTTAAAACAAACAGCAGCAGGAAGAGAGAAGCTCCCCAGATCAGTTCCTGCAGGTTGGGGTCGTTGAAGAATTCCCAGATCAGCAGCGGTACAGCCGAGATGGGCTTGTCGATAGACCACCGGATGAGAGAGCAGCCTAAGGCCGTAAACATGAGCGGAGCGGTTTCACCGATGACGCGGGAGATGGCCAGCAGTATGCCGGTAAAGATCCCTCCGAAGGCCGCCGGAAGCTGTACGAGCAGCATCACACGGGCGCGGTTACCGCCCAGGGCCAGTCCGGCTTCTTTCAGTGAGGCCGGCAGGATTTTCAGGGTTTCTTCCGTAGATCGGATGATGAGCGGCAGCATCATGATGCACAGCGCCACGCTGCCCGCAATGGCGGAGTAGCCCTTCATGGGCACTACCACCCAGATGTAGGTAATGATACCGATGATGACCGACGGTGTGCCTTGCAGCAGGTCGGTGAGGAAACTGACGGTCTGTGCAAAGCGGCTCTTGGCATTTTCGGCCAGGTAAGCGCCGCACAGGATGCCGGCAGGGACTGCCACCACTACGGCCATGCCCAGCATAATCAGGGTACCGATGATTCCGTTGGCAATGCCGCCCGGGATCGGTTCTCCGGCTTCGATGGCTTTCATGGCCTTAAAGGCAGTGGGAGTAGGTTCCGTAAAGAACGACCACGACAGCTGGTCATATCCCCGCAGCAGCACTTCTCCCAGGATGAGAAACAGCGGCACCGCGGTCAAGGCTGCAAACAGGCACACGGCCCCTAAGGTCAGCTTGTCGGTGACCAACCGATGTTTGATATTGGGTAATGTCATCATAGCTTATGAAATTCTAGCGCGTTTAATCATTATTTTACCGATCATGTTGATCACGGCGGTAATCAGAAACAGGATGAGTCCGATGGCAATCAGCGAGGAGAGACGCAGTCCGTCGGCTTCGCCAAACTGGTTGGCAATGATGGAAGCCATGGAGTTGCCGGTTGCTGTGATAGACTGGGGGATGTTGTTGGTATTGCCGATGAGCATCGTCACCGTCATGGTTTCGCCCAACGCGCGTCCGATAGCCAGCACATACGAAGAAAAGACCCCGGAACCCGCTACGGGAAAGATCACCTTTCTTACCACTTCAGCATGGGTGGCTCCCAGACTGTAAGCCCCTTCCTTCAGGTCGTTGGGCACCATCTTGATGAATTCCGCGCTGAGCGAGGCAGCATACGGCACAATCATGATGGCCAGCACCAGCGAGGCTGTCAATATGCCCGAACCTTGGGGCGAGATGTCCAGCGCCATGATGACCGGACGCAGGGTATAGAATCCCCAGAGACCGTAGATGATAGACGGGATACCGGCCAGCAGGTCGGTCACCGTGCTCAGGATGGCTGCGATCTTGGTGCCTTTGAAGTACTCGCCCACAAAGAGAGCCACCGGCAGGGAGAACGGGATACAGAAGATCAGGGCCAGCACCGTAGTCATCAGCGTACCGGTGATGAAGGGGAGTGCACCGTACTGTTCGGCTCCCTCCGTGTAGCTCCATTCCGACGAAGTCAGGAAGCGGAAGAATCCGAAATGCTCGAATGCATCATAGGCATCGGTTACCAGGGCGTAGATCACGCCGCCGCACACTAGCGGCATGATACATGCCGCTATGAACAAGACTGATTTGTAGATTTTATCGTTCATGTGCTTTGCTATGCTAAGAGATTACTGCAGAATGGGCGTTCCGTCGTAAGTCACGGTTTTCAGGTTCTTCAGGCTCAGTTCCTTGGCCTGTTCCGGCAGCGGCGCATAGTGTACTTCTGCGGTAATCTGCTGTGCTTCGTCCGAGAGGATGTATTTCAGCAGGTCCAGCGTAGCTTCAGCCTGTTCTTTGCTGCGTTTGGAGTAGTTCTGTTCCTGATAGATAATCATCCAGGTGAAACAGCTGATAGGATAAGCTCCGGCTGCATCTGCATTGGTGATGGAGGTACGGGTATCTGCCGGAATGGTACCGGAAGCAGCCGCCGAGATGGAAGTAGCCGAGGGGAGGATGAACTCACCTTGCTGGTTCTGGATTTCAGCATACGCAATTTTCTGGGCAAACGCATATTCCGAGCCTACATAGCCGATGGTATTCTTGGTGTGTGAGATGACACCTGCCACGCCCGGATTTCCTTTGGCAGCCTGACCGGAAGGGAAGTTCACCGACTTGCCGGCTCCGTATTGGGCCGCCCAGTCTGCGCTGACCTTGCTCAGGTAATCAGTAAAGACAAAGGTAGTACCCGAACCGTCTGAACGGAATACCGGGATGATGGCTTCAGCCGGCAATTTAGCTCCCGGGTTGAGTTCTGCCACGCGGGCATCGTTCCATTTCTTCACCTTGCCGGCAAAGATATCAGCTACCAGTTCGCCCGACAGCTTCAGGCTGTCCACGCCTTCCAGGTTATAGGCCACTACCACAGCTCCCATACAGGTCGGTACATGCACCACCGGAGCCATATCCGCCATTTCCTTGTCTGTCAGAAACGCATCACTGCCGGCAAAGTCCACAATCTTGTCGCGCAGGTTGCGTACTCCGCCGCCCGAGCCGATACCGCCGTAAGCCACCGCATCCCCGTTGACCTGGGCAAACTGTTCGAACACCACATTATAGAAAGGCAGCGGGAAAGTAGCTCCAGCTCCAGAAAGTTCCTGTGCTTCACGGCCGTTTTTGGTTGCATTGCCACCACAAGATGCCATGGCCAGTGCCAGGGCAAGCGTCATCATAGACGAAAAAATCTTTTTCATTTCGATTATTTTTTAATAAGTTATGAATTCATGAAATTTCAGATACCGAAATAACAGCTTACATACGCCATCCATCGGTCTTTGACTCCGGCTCCTTTGGCTTCATAATAGCGGAGGTTCGGAGCGATTTTGATATACGGGCAAGGTTTGAACTCCACGCCCCCCAGGTAGGTAGCTTCTTCCTTGTCCTGGTACCAGTTGTTGTTGGAAAACAGATTATCGTAGCGGGCAAAAGCCTTCCATTTCGGATGAAGTTTTACCGTGGTGTAGACCGAGATACCATCCAGGTGATGGCCGTCTATCTGTTTCTGGTTTTCGATGCGGTTATATTCGGCGCCGATTGAAAATTTCGGATGCTGATAGCCCACAAACGCCGCATACACATAACTGTTTTTCTGGGCTTCTTCACTCTTTTCGTTGAGGCTGGCATAGAGGCGCAGTGTCAGTCCTTTGAGCGGCCGGATGGTCGTTCCGAGACCATACTGCAGTCCGTCGTTCTTCTGGATTTTCTTATACCCTTCGCCGTTCGCCACCATCACATCGGCCGAGATCCAGTCTGCAAAGCGGTAATCCGCCGAGACACCGAGGTCTGCACTGCTGCCGAAACTGTACTGGTCCTGCAGCACCTTCCGCAGGTAGCGGTATCCCCAGAAATCCTCCTGCACCTTAAAGGCCGTCGTTGAAATCAGTCCCCCGTTCAGTGTCAGCCTTCCGGTCTTCCATTTCACCTGCGCATTCTTGATGTAGGCGATACGCTGCATATCGTCCACCTGGCTCGATCTGCCCACATCCATCACAGCTTTAAATTCCAGATTCCGGTTCACCTGATACTGGTAACCCAGGTAGCTGCGGTCCAGTTCAAAACCGCGGTTGTCATTGGCCGATCCGAATCCCGTGTGAAAATTACCGAACACCTGGATAATCGGTTTGCCTTTGTTTTCTTTTTCGCTCTCCTGCGCTTGGGCCGCCACCTGGCACATTCCCATAGCAGCACAGGCTAAGAGCACTTTCAGCTTCATCATTTTTTTCCCTTTTTTGTTTTTTTTCCGCTGCAAAGGTAGCGGGGCTGTGTTTCAAACATGTTACAAAGCCGTTAGGTTTCCGTGAATCCTCCGGTTCCCTCCGGTACAAACCGGAAAAGGCTACACCTCTTTCCGTTGAAAGAAGGTGTAGCCGTGGAAAAAAAAGGGAAAGAAAAGAGTGTGTGTTATTTCACCCACTGGCCATTCATCCAGTTGCATGCTGCCTTGATGGCATCAAACGATGCATAAGTAAGGTCTGCATCGACTGTGTTGCCTGCAGCGAGGAAGTCCTCATTCGTATAGATTTTTTCTTTGCTGGTCAGTTCTGCGCTGATGGTCATGTTCTTCAGGCTGGATTTGCCACTCTTCAAAGCCTTTTCAGTCAGTTCGGTTTCTACGCTCAGCGGTTTGGCTTTTCCGCATACCTTGGCACCGTCGATAGAAACTTCCGTACCGGCACGCAGGCGGATACCTTGTTTTTCGCCGCCGTTACCAACCAGGATCAGGTTTTTCAGCGTCGGGTGAGCCACCGGAGTAGCGCCGTTGTTGCTGCCGTTGTTGTCGCATTCCATCAGACAGTCGCAGTCATAGCCCAATGATTCCTTGTTTTCCTGATAAGCCACCAGGTTTTCACCCTTGCCGTTCCAGCCTTCAGTCCAGTCGAACGAGTCATCACTGCAGCTGGTAGCCACCAGATTCTTCACGTTCACTGAACCGCCGAAGAATTCAAAGCCGTCGTCCGAACCCTTGTAAGCCTGGCAGTTTTCCACGGTAGTACCGTTGCCCACGCCATAGAAAGAGATTCCGTTGGCTTCATGTTCTTCATCAAAGGCATAGCCTGTATATTCCAGGCGGATGTATTTCAAGGTACCAGAATTGTCATTTTCTTCATTACCGCCATACGCAGCGCCGCCGATTTCCGAGCTGCCCTTGCCGCCTTCCGCATTGGTATGAGCTTTACCGCAGAGATGCAGACCGCCCCAGGCACCGGCTTCCTTCTTTTCAGAGGTCATCACGATGGGTTTGTCCGCCGTACCTACTGCATTGATCTTACCGCCCTGTTTCACCAGGATGTAGTCCACAATGTCATCATAGATCGCTTCGATGGTTACCCCCTCTTCGATGTGCAGCGTAGCGCCGTTTTCCACAATATATTCACCGCTCAGTTTGTAGGTTTTGCCCGCTTTCAGCGTTACATCTTCCGTAATGGTACCCTTCAGTGTAGTTACCTCTGTGGTTTCATTACCGCCGTTGCCACCGCCTTCCAGGTTCGGGTTGTCATTGTTGTCGTCATCACTACAAGCCGTCAAGCAAGTCAAACCGGCCAAGAAGGCCCAACCGTACAAATTCATTTTCGTTGTTTTCATCTTTTTCAAATTTTAAAAAATGGTGTAATTAATGTTTTTTCCTATTGAATACTGATCTGTTTTTGATTCATTCTCTGATGCAGCGTTTCCGCCCGGGTACCGGTTACAGGGTCCAGTTCACCCCCACTTCAAAGCTGGTACCTCTTTTATATCTTTCCACGACCATTTCCCTCTGCTGGGTGGGAATCTCCTGTTTAAACACCACAGCCCGGTTCAGCAAGTCATTGACCTGTGCCTTGAAAGAGAAGTGTCTGTTCAGCTGGTAGCCCACGCTCAGGTTCAGCGTATGCATCGGATCCTGCTTCACGTCGCCCAGTCCCGATACGCCCACCGAGTGGATTCTTTCCCCTTGCAGATTGTAGAGCAGAGCCACATTCAGCTGGCGGTGTTCGCCCCATCGCGGCGAGTAAGTGATGTCGGCATTCGCCAGAATCGGAGAAGCCCCTTGCAGCGGGCGTTCCTTGTTGGTATATGCCCCGCCTTGCGGCAGTTTCACGTTGGTGTACATATAGCTCACATTACCGCCGATGCGCAGATCCTGCCAGAGCTTCTTGCGGAATTCCGCTTCGATACCGCCCGCCATACCGTTGTCGGCATTCTGGAAACTGTGCAGGGTAGCTCCTCCCTGGAGCGACTGGATTCGTTCGATCGGACTGTCCAGGTATTTGAAATACCCCGTTACCGAGAGCATATCGCCGTTTTCGGCAAAAAACTCATAGCGCAAGTCAAAGTTGTAGTTATATCCGTTCTGCAGCGCTTCGTTACCTCGGATCTGAGCTGCCCCGTACGATTCCTGATAGAGGAACGGAGCCATTTCGATGAACGAGGGCCGGGTCACCGTGCGCGAAGCAGCCAGTCGTAAGGTATGTTGCGGATGGAAGCTATACTTCAGGTTCAGGGTAGGGAAGAGGTCATTCTTGTCCAGATCCCGGCGGCGTGCATACCAGTCGCCCCCGTCTGTAGCATACTTCACCCATTGCTTGCTCGCCTCAAAGCGCAGACCTACGTTCACCAGCAGTTCCGGTACCGGATAGAAATCCGTTGTCACATAGCCCGCCATGATCCGGTTGCCTGCCCGGTAGCTGTCCTTCGGCTGCTTCACCCGCTGGATGGCAATCTTGCCGTCGGCCACCGCCGCCTGATTCAGGAAAGCGTCCGTCTGATAGATGTCTGAGATTTCCGGATGAATCCGGTTCAGGTTATAGTAGAAACGCGTGGCGTGATAGTTGCGCGATTTATCCTTGAAGTTCATGCCCGCCTTCACCACATTCCGTTCGCCCCATTTCCAGGCTAGCGCCGTGTTGGCATTCCATTCCTCCTCGTTCAGTTCGCCGAAGTAGCGCATGGTTTCCTGTCTGTTCAGCTTAAACAGGCTCAGCTTCCCCTGGTCATCCTTCAGGAACATCACCTGCCGGCGGTCCGGTTCCTCGCTGCCCGTGCTGCTGTAAGAACCTCCCCAGGTCCATTCCCAGGCCTCATGGGCTCCGAAATGATGCATTCCGTTGAGCTGATGATTCTGCAGGGTATAGATGTGCGTCACATTGTTGCTGCCCACCAGGTCATGTCCTTCCGCATCCGAGCCTTCCCGGCGCTGGTAAGTATCCGTGGCATGACGGGCGTAAAAGAACGTATATCCGATGCGGTCGCTCCGTCTTAGAGTCATCCCTGCATAGCCCAGGGCCGCGATTTCCTGCGACTGCTCAAAGCTGTCGTACGCAAAGTCATCCTGCACCAGTCCCGTCGCTTCCAGCGTCTTGTAGAAACAGTTCTTCATATTCTGGAACTCATTCTTCAGGCTCAGCGATCCCAGCAACGTCAGCGTCTGCTGACCCAGTTCAAAATTATGGCCCACGCCCAGGTTACCGTTCAGGTTCGGCAGCGCCGTCTTCCGTTTCGTTTCAAAAGACGTATCAAAGATATCCTTCGTCTTCACATACTCGTCAAAATCCAGCAGCCCCATGTTCAGCGCCGCCTCGTCCACCGAAGCCTTGCGGAAGAGCGTACCCTGACGGTCCATCTGCCAGCGGTCCTGTCCGATGGTATTGAACGCCCCGCCCGTGCTGAAGCCCAGGCTCAGGAAATTCTCCGTCACATGCTCTTTCGTGCTGATGTCAATATGAGCGCCCGAATAGTCGGCAAACGCCGTGGCGTCATACACCTTGCTGATGGTAATATTCTGTACCGTAGACGAAGGGAATAGATTCAGCGGAATCAGTTTGTTGTCCGGGTTAGGCGAAGCAATCGGCAGACCGTTGAGCGTAGTACTGCTGTATCGGTCGCCCAGCCCGCGTACAATCAGCTGTCCAGCCTGTGCAATGGAAATTCCCGTGAGCTTCTTCACACCCTCCTGCACATTTCCGATCCCTTTTACACTCATCTCCTTCGAGCCCAGATTTTCAATGGCCAGGGTGGCTTTCTGCCGTTCCATCTGCAGCGCTCTCTCGCCCTCCAGGTTCTTTTTGGCTACCACCGATACCTCGCCCAGCGTCTGCGCATCCGTCACCATCTCAATCAGCAGTTCCGGAGCCTTGGCATCCGCCTTCACCGCGTTCAGCGTCACATCCACATAGCCCACATAGCGTATCAGTAAAGTATAGCTACCCGAACCCACCTCCAGTGCAAAGCGGCCGTCCAGATCTGCGATAGCCCCCTGCGAGGAGCCCTGAATCTGAATGGTAGCCCCCGTGAGCGGTTCTTTGGTTTGTTTGTCAATCACCGTTCCCCGAATGGTGCCCGCATTGGCAGCCATGATCGATAGAATGAGGAACAGAATCAGGAAGAGCACCTTCCCTAAATCTACTTTCATACTCATCTTTTCTTATACCTTTTTGTTTTCGGTGCAAAGATGAGGCTTTGGTATGACAAGAAAAATACGGCACCGCTACGAAACCGTAGCGATGCCGTTACAAACAGATTACACCTGAAAATCAGGCTTGCCGCAAGAGCAGTTCCGCCGTTTCCACCAGGGCCGGGTAGGGCAGTCCGCCTACATGGCGGTCAATATTTCCCTGTCGGTCAATGAAAAACAGCGTGGGAATGGTCCGGATGCCGGCAGCCATGGCCAGCGCCTCATTCTTGTCCACATCCACCTTCAGCACCTTCACCTTGCCCTCATACGCCTGAGCCAGCTTCTCAAGGGTGGGAGCCAGCGCCTGGCAGGGTCCGCACCAAGTGGCGTAGAAGTCAATAATCACCGGCATCTTGCCCGTAAAGTCATATCCTTTCAGATATTTCAGATACATATCAATATGTTCCATACCTATTTAATAATTAAAAGGTTCTTACATTCTTTTATCAATCTCCGGCAGCAAAGATAACTGCTTCACCGAAAACCGCAAGTCATTTTTACTATTTTCACAAAGATTAAAAAACAGGTTTCATCCTAGCATAACTGCCCGAAAAACCGTATCTTTGCCGCCCCAAAAAACTAACCAAGCAAAAAACTAAAAAGCAACATGAATCAAAACAGTGCAAATCAACATCCAGCCGTACTTATTTCTCTTATTCCTTTAGCCTTCCTGGTGCTCTGTCTCACCCTCACCATCCGCCTCTTCGGCGCCGATGCTATAGCCGGAGGCAGCCAGCTGTCCCTCTTGTCCGCCTCGGCCGTCTGCACCGCCCTGGCCATCCTGCTCTACCGCTGCAAGTGGCAGGTACTCGAGGACGCCATCGTCACCAACATGCGCAGTGCCACGCCGGCGCTCATCATCCTGCTCCTCATCGGAGCCATAGCCGGCACCTGGATGACCAGCGGCATCATCCCCACCTTGATTTATTATGGGATGAAGATCCTGCACCCCGCCATCTTCCTGCCCGCTTCCTGCATCATCTCCGCCGTCATCTCCCTGCTCACCGGCTCCTCCTGGACCACCATTGCCACCATCGGCATCGCCCTGATGGGCATCGGCCGTGCCCTGGGCTTTGAAGACGGCTGGATAGCCGGTGCCATCATCTCCGGTGCCTACTTCGGCGACAAGATTTCCCTGATGAGCGACACCACCGTGCTGGCATCCTCCACCGCCGAAGTGCCCCTCTTCACCCACATCAAATACATGATGGTCACCACGGTGCCCTCCATGGCCATTGCCGTGATTACCTTCTGCGTGGCAGGCTTCTTTGCCTCTCCCGCTTCCGAAGCCAATACCCTGGCCATCGGACAAGCCCTGCAGAACACCTTCCACATCAGTCCGTGGCTGCTGCTGGTGCCCCTCATCACCGGCCTGCTCATCGCGCGCCGTCTGCCCGCCATCGTCACCCTCTTTACCTCCGCCCTGATGGCCGCCATCACCCTGGCCGTGGCCCAGCCCGACATCCTGCGCCAGCTGGTAGGCACCGACAGCCTCGATGCCATGCAGTCGCTCAAGGGCATCATGCTGGCCGCCACCACCCATACCTCCATCGAGACCGGCAACCCCCTGCTCAATGACCTCGTGGCTACGCGCGGCATGGGCGGTATGATGGATACCATCTGGCTCATCATCTGCGCCATGTGCTTTGGCGGTGTGATGTACGGCAGCGGCATGCTCTCGGCCATCTCCCAGGTCTTCATCCGCATGGCCCGCCGCACCATCAGCGTAGTCGGCTCCACCGTGTGCTCCGGCCTGTTCTTCAACCTGGCCACCGGCGACCAGTACATCTCCATCATCCTCACCGGCAACCTCTTCCGCCACCTTTACGACCAGCGCGGACTGGAACGCCGTCTGCTGGGCCGCAGCGTAGAAGACTCCGCCACCGTCATCTCCGTGCTCGTGCCGTGGAACTCTTGCGGTATGACCCAGTCCACCGTGCTCGGCGTGGCCACCGTCACCTACCTGCCCTATTGCATCTTCAACCTCGTCAGCCCCTTCATGTCCATCCTGGTGGCCGCCATCGGATTTAAAATCCACCGGAAAGAATACATGGGGCACGAGCCGGTTCCAGAGGCAAAAGCCTGACCGGCTTCCGTCCGTTTTTTTCCTACCGGAAAATATAGATAAGGCTGCCAGCTGTTCCCGAAACCGGAACAGCTGGCAGCCTTATTCATTTTATTAACTCATGATATACGTCTGTTCAAAAGAGGGTGAATCCCCCAAAAGATACCTTAGGTAAATCGCGGAAAAAAAACAGGTAATGCTCTTACTAAGAGATGGATAGAATATGTAGAAAAGCTAAAAGTCAGAAGGTTATCCTCCGCTTTGTCCGAGGTCCCGTTTCAGAAAAGAAGATATCGAAAAGATGGAATAGATAAAAAATAGCTTTTATCTGAAACATTAACCTCTGAATCGTAACAGAGTTATAAGAATAATTCGTACATTTGCAGCGGATACCATGCATCTCTTAGTAAGAATAGGGTATCCGGAGACCAAATGAAACGAATTAAACAAACTTTATGAATGCTAGGTAAGATGGCAAAAGCAGCATCCGGAAGGTTGAAAAAAAATTGCCAACTTTTTTCGAAACTATTCATAACTACTTGTAAATCAATAATTAATGATTAACAAGCAGGACTTAGAATAGTGTCCCATGCGCTCAAAACCATCCTATTTACACCCTCATGGAATCTGACAAAAAAGGTCCGGAGCCCGATTGGTATGTACTTCGCGACCTGAAACGCCCCAACTCCAAAAAACCGGCTTACAAAGAACTGCAGGAACCCCCTTATGACCTGCAGGACAAAGTCTTTGTGCCCTTGGTGCAGCGGGTCTATACCCGGGGCACCAAGAAAGTAGTGATGTACGTCCCTTTCATGACCGACCTGCTCTTTGTGCATGAAGAGCGCCAGGTGCTCGACCCCATCGTACAGTCTATCAACACCCTGCAATACCGCTATGCCAAAGGCTGCAAGCAGCATGACCCCATGCGCGTAAGTCACGCCGAGATGAGCCGATTCATCGAAGCCGTGCGCAAGGCAGAACATGTAGAATATTACAGCCTCGAAGAAGTGTCCCCCCAGCTCTATGGCAAGCGCATCCGCATCATCGGCGGCTTGCTGAACGGGTATGAAGGACGCCTGCTCAGTAAACGCGGTTCCAAACACAAAAGTTTACTCATCGACCTAATCGGCGTGATGTCTGCCGCCATCCAAGTAGAATCCGAATACATACAACTCATAGAAGAATAATCTACCACCATGAATGCACTTAATAATTAAAAGTGTAATGCATAATTAAACCGAATTATTTGGTAGTGAAAAGAAAATGCTTTTATTTTGTTTTGAATAACAAAAACGGTGTAGAAGATGGAAAAGCTGGCAGAACTCACGATTCATAATTTTAGGGCAATTAAGCATGCAGAATTACAGCTGAGTGGCATTACCATTGTATCAGGTGTAAATGGATGTGGCAAAAGTACGCTCTCAAAATTACTTTATTATAGTTTTAGAAATGCGAATGCGTTCGATGAATTGGCTATCATCCGTCTGAATGAAGAAATACGTTCTTACATCAGCGTGTTGGAACAGATTCAATTTCTTCTCCGATATCATCATGATACCCCAGCTTTCGGGAAATTCCGTTCAGGCTCATTGACTCTCCATTCTTTGGATAAGATAGACTCGTTTTTATCCTATATAAAAGAATTGTCTAATTCATTCATCCAGCTTGAACATGATGGGAAATTGCCGGTTCGAGACAAGGAACGTATGTTGATGATTCTTCGTGCTACCTTTAAAAAAGAAGAGTCTGATGAAAATAATGTGGCTAAGCTGTTGGAGCATTTGGTAGCCAAAGTTACGCAAAAAACACAGGAAGCTGTTCGTAGAAGTCAGGAAAGAAACTACGGACTTCTGAGAGAAAGTCTGGAGACCGTGTTTGGAATCGATATATCCAAGTATGTACAGTTGAAGGAATATGGTGATGCCATAGTAGGCGATTCTGTTACTTCCGTACCTTTGATGCATTATATTCGCAAGGTGGCCTATATTGATACCCCGATGATGATAGGAATGGATGAAACAGTGAATTTATCCGATTATTGGAGAGAAATCAATGAACTCATCAAAATGCCGCCAAAGAGAGGGTATAAGTTGTCTATCAGCCGAATCATACAGAATAATATACTCAAAGGCGATGTTACTTACAGTTCGGATGTATTTAATACAGGATTCCGCTATCTTCGGAAAGATGGTAAAGAATTTGATTTGCTGGAATGTGCTACAGGCATCAAGTCATTTGCCCTGTTACTTATGCTGCTGAAAAACCGTTTTCTAGAAGAAGATACCCTGTTGATTATCGATGAACCGGAAGCTCACTTGCATCCTCAGTGGATTATAGAATATGCCCGTCTTATCGTGTTGTTGCATAAGAAAGTTGGAGTAAAGTTTTTTATCGCCAGCCATAGCACAGATATGATCAGTGCACTTCGTTATCTTTCTGAAAGTGAAAAATGTCTGGATGCCGTATCTTTTTATGTGGCCGAGAGTGCGGATGAGTTTGGCAGTTCATTTACGTTCCAGTCTTTAGGTCATGATATTGAGCCTATCTTTGCCTCATTTAACAAATCATTTGAAAAGTTAGATGCCTATGTCAGCAAAGAAAACTAAAGAAAAACTGGGGTCTTGTAAATCTTCGGCAAGAATTTCTTCTGTATATTTGGGAGAGGAAGGTTTATATAATTATGTAGGCGATAATGATTTGATGAAAAATAGCATAGAACAGATATTGGCTATTTTACAGAGAGAGCATTATAGTGAAAAAACTTCGCCTTTTACTTCAGAAGTAGCGCTCAATCTTGATGAATACGAATTGAAGTGCACCAAAGGCAAGACAAAGCGAGATAATACAGTAGATTTTGTAGTTTGCCTGGACAGAAATAAACTCTTGTTGGTAGAGGCAAAATTAAATGTAGTGAATGTAGAAAATATAAGAAATATCTTCGATAAGATTTCGCATTCAAAGGATTTACTGAATGTTCAGCCCTACATCCTTTTCTTATCATCCAGATGTCGTTGTATTATTGGGTAATGATAAATTTCAACAGAATAGCAATCGGTTGCGTAGAATGCTCATACCGCGGAGTATGAATGTTAAACCACTGAGAGTATCGGATTTTTATGTGGAGTATTTTAAGTTGGATTAAATGTAAAACTTTATAAAATCGGGTTACTTCAGCTCCGTAAGCAGTTACTTTAGACTGTCTTGACGCACCTAATATATAAACCTATCTTCACCGTGAATTTTAAAACGTAGTGAAGATGAATCGAAAAAGCACATCTGAACTCTATGGCTACACAAACTTATTCCTATATTGCTTTTCATTCTACTACCTTCGATACTTCCGTTTCTTATGCGAGTAATTTGATGTATCTTGGCAAGAAGGATATCATCAGTGCGGCTGCTTGGGTAGGCTTGTCGTTGCCTACATCCTATACCAGGGAAAAGATGGCAGGCGCTTTGTCGGAGTATGTGCTGGCTAATCCGGAAAGGATGCTCGCTATGCTCGATGCCGAAGAGGTGCTGCTGGTTCAGGAACTGATGGCAGCTGGTAAGAATGGGGTGGTATGGAAACGGCATCTGTTGAAGTACCACACGCTGAAACGGATGGTTTGGGTACTGCAGAATTATGACAAGCCTTCGCGCAAGGATGGGTTTGTGATGGTGGATGAACTGAGGGAGGCTTTTGCTCCGTTTATAGAGTATCGGGCAGAAGAAGCTGCCCGGCAGTTGGCTGAGAAGAAGAAAAAGAAGAAGGAAGCAAAAAAGGCAGAACTGGAGGGGCGCTTGTCGCTGGGCAACTTGAAACCGCGGCTTAGGAAGCTGGATGTGGAGCGGCTGAAGATTGTGCATTTCCTGTTTATGCGGCACCATATTGATTTCTGCTCGTATTCTTTTGAGGATGAATGGCTTTTGGATGGCTATTGTATGTGCTACAACGACTGGCTTTCCCAACAAGAAAGTGATGGGCCTTGTCCGCTCGACGGGTATGTGATAGATGTGCTGAAAGAATGGAAGCGGTATGATTACAGCTTGTATTCAGATGCCATTCGTGATTTGGAGAGCTGGATGGAAACAGATTGGACGGACTTCACGTCAGTGCACAGAGATAGGGTGCAGCAGGCCTGGAAGGAGGGGATGATCGGAGAAGATGAGCAGGTATTGGCTCAGCATCTGCTTCCTTTTGTCGATGAAGTCAAGGCGTTGATCCTGAAGGAAGAATATCAGGAGGCGGTATCGATGCTTTTCTGTCTGTTTGATTGTCTGGGCAGAACGAATGTGTTGCATGAAGATTGGTTCGAGAGTTTCCTGGATACCTGTGAAATGAACCACATTACGCTTTGTCTGAGTAAATTGCGCTATCTGTATTGTCACTTGCGTCAGCATGATGGGTTATCCCGTGACTATAAATATGACATGGATATGCATCTCATGATTACGAATTATACGCACGGATTGTTTGGCTGTGGCTGCGAGCTGGATTTCTGTTCTTTGACTGCGGACATGATCTGCGACCGTGAGGAGCAGTATGGCAGTTATCAAAATCTGTCAGAGGATATTATGGGTTATGAGTTTGATGATTGTTAAAATCAATAATCATCCCTTTTTTATAGCTTGACAACCCTTTGTGAACCAAAAGGTTTTAGACAGTTTGGGGAGAAGTGGATGCTTACGGATTATTAGACTTCAATACCAGTCAGAGACACAACAGGACGAAGTTCCTGATATTGTGAAAAGTCTCTTGGGAGCAGGCGAACCTGTTTCCAATGACGATTTGAATGGACAAGCGTCTTATTATTCTTATGTCGAGAAGAAACAGTAACACAATATTTAGTTTAGGGCACAATGTTGTGTCTTGGCAAACTTGTATGCCCTAAATTGATAGCTTTTCTATACGTCAAATGGAAAACAAGAACTATCTAGATAGTTGTTTTAGAAATCTTGAGATGATTTCTAAAGTCGTGTTGGCTGAAAGATATAAAGACTTTCATACAGACTATCAGGAACAAATCGGCAAAGTGCAAAAACATTTGTCTTATATACGTAATCTATTAGCACACACTTCGTATGTAGATGATGTTCTTATGCTGACTGCTAGGCATCTGGAAAGTATTTCTTATAGGTGGAAAGTCTTTTGGAATGAGAATAGAGACGTTGCAGTCAGTATCCTCAAGGATAAATATAGATTACAACTAGAACGAACACTGCAAAATCTTTCCGACGTATGGACGATTTTAAATGCTAATCTTTCAAGTGAAAAGGATTTGCCTCAGAAAGAAAATCTTCGTTTCAGGGACATAAAAGAAGAACAGCAGCGTTTGCAGGAGTTGAATAACCGGCGGAAAGAATTGCAACAGCAATATGAACAGGAAAGCAGCAGCGAGGCACCCGATGAGGAAAAACTGCAAGCTATGAAAAAACAGCTGGAGGCGTATGGAGCCAGCTATGTAGATTCCAGGCGGAGATTGGATGCTATAAAACTAAATTCAGAAGAAGAACAGAATCTACGGCAAAGAATCATAGATGGGTTCAAGGACCTGAGTACCGATACTCACTTGGATGATGAATTAAAAAAACTTCGTTGGGAGTATTGTGGCTTCACTATAGCAATCGCAATTTTAGTGATTTTATTTCTGGTAGGTTACGGCTTTTTTATTTGTCGTTTATCATTTTTACATTTGCATGATTTTGCTGACTATATGCCTTATTCTATCAGTGTTCCTATATTTGCTGCGCTGCTGTGGATGTTTGTTTATTTAAGGAACAGAGCACATAAACTGTCCATCGAACTGAGTTCCAAACTTTATAATATCCATTACCTGGAAGGTTTGATGAAGATGAGCAATTCTATTTCGATGACAACGGAAGAAGCTTTGCAACGGATAGAACATATTGTCAATTCGATGGTCGATTCCTTTTTAAAAGGTATTTCCCAAAGTGCCCAGACTAGCGATCAGATTTCATCTATTGAAAAAATGGAATTGAAAGATAACCCATATTGGAAATTCCTCACTGAATTAAAGGAAATTATAAAACTTATCAAACATGAACAATAATGATCTTATAGAGATGATTGATATGCTCATTCTGGCTACACAGAATCGGAGTTTAGCCTGGGATGAGACGAAAGCGAACATATACTTGACCCATGTGGATGGTTGTGGCATTGAGTTATCCTCCAGTTTTGAGTTTGAGATAGGTGATGCCTATTATAAAATTTCATTATCTAATGCGGACGGAGAGTTTTTTGCCAATTATTCATTCAGTGAAATTACCGATGGCCGTCAATATCAAAATTTAAAGAAACTAGAAGTAACCATTCGTGATGTGCGTTATCGCATTACTGAGTCGGAAAATGCCATCATGAACGGGTTGCGGAAAATGACCAAAGGTAAATAACGAGCATAATTCTAGAAATACTGATATGGAAAAAAGAATTGGTATATTCATAGGGTTTTCAATCTTGGCAATTTTCATAGCGCCACTTATTTTTACGAGTGGGGCTATCTGTGAGCGTTTTGAATTTCTTCAAACAGGTCCGATAGGTGATACCATAGGCGGATGCACAGCTCCCATAGTTGGTATAGTGAGTGTAGTCCTATTGTATTTAACCTTGAAAAGTCAATTGGACTTTAACAAGACCCAGACAAATCTTCAACGAGATGAGCAATTTAAATCTACGTTATTTTATTTGCTTGGGCAACAGAGAGATATTCTTTTATCCTTGCATGAAGATTTTGAGTTTTTAAAACGTGGAAATTTTGATAAAACCAAATATTCAGTATCTGGTCAGGCCTATTTTACTCATGCTCTATTTCAGTTGCAAAAGTTGTTTCATGTATTAGAAAAATCTACTGCATATTCTAATTCTATAACAGAAGAAGAAAAGAATGGTATTTTGGAAGATCTTTCTTATAGGATATATGATGGTATAAATCTTCCATCAGATATGAAGGAAGAAAATAAAAACAATATAGAAAGTACCCATAACTTGTTGTGGTTGAATTTTCTGGTCAATAAATTTTCTATTTCAGAGGAAGAGTTTAATGATTACAAAAAGAATGAGGATGCTTGTGATAAAATAAAGTTTGTATATCGAAAGTTTTTTGCAGTGTACTTTAGGAATGGTTATTATTTCCGTCATTTGTATCGTTTACTAAAGTTTATTGATAACACAGCATTGGAAGAAATAAAGAGAAACCCTGCTGAAAAAGCGTCTATTCAAAGGAAATACGGAGAATATGCACAATTTGTGCAGGCTCAAATGTCTTTTGATGAAATGTTGCTGGTATTTTATAACTGTTCTTTATTTGTAAAAACAAAACATCTGATCGTCAAGTATAATATTCTAGAGAATCTGTATCTTGAAAATCTAATATTGCCCAATCATATTCCACTTGGTGAGGAACTTCACCTGTCTCATCATCCGTGATTGATAATAAGATAGTCAAGATTACTAGTAAGCAGTCAAAAATTGGCTCATAATTGAAAACTCTATCTTCGCTGCGAACA